>JAEEGK010000106.1_pt1 | contig 192962 bp, 183 predicted proteins | sample 8958771 | NCBI WGS metagenome assembly JAEEGK01 (sample SAMN16246547, study PRJNA631951) | gut metagenome | biome: gut microbiome; feature: rumen; material: SC-attached | host: Bos | place: Iran: Karaj | collected 2018-10 | reverse complement strand
AAAACAGTCAATAATAATATTATTAAACATCAAACAATGAATGCTCAATATTATGTTTAACTTATACTATTCACCTAAAACGGAGACAAATTTAGGAGAATAATAAACTCTTTAGGAGAAAATTAAAATTTAATTGTTCTTGGTGCAGCAGAGAAAGAACAGAAAGTTGCTGTTGCGTTTTCAAAATATAGAACAGCAGTATTACCGTCATCTTCGTTATACATTTCGCGAAGATTTGGATATGCATCCAACATCGACTTTCTTGCTTCTCTTCTATCATCGTGAACTAGTTTTCCAGAAAGTCTAATCCACTCTCCATTTGTAAAACCTGAAATCTCTACATTTGGATTATCCATAATTTGTTTGAAAACATTCTTACTCTTCCCTGTTTGAATATAAAGTTTACCTTCAAAAATATGAGCTGTTCCAAATGGACGAACTCTTGGTTGATCTCCATCAGTTGTTGCTAAATAATAAACCCCACATTTCTTTAAAAATTCACATACATCTTTCATTAATAAATTCCCCTTTGACCCAAATGCCATTCTATCGCATTTTCGTTAGCCATAAATTATATAACATTAAAGATGATAATTGTTAAAAAGTTTTTACGGAAAACTCGTAAAAACTTCCGTATTCTCACAAGTTTTTACGGAAAGAACAGAAAGACTTTTATTACCTATTTGTGGTACACAATGTACCAAATGTTAAAGAAAAATATGCTTCAAAAATTGATAAATAATAGGTATAAAAAGGTCTTGTGGCGCACCATACTAAAAAAGCACAATATTATGTGCTTTTTGAGTTTGGCTCAGGTCTTATATGGGACGGGAGATGGGAATCGAACCCACGCATAACGGAGCCACAATCCGTTGCCTTACCACTTGGCTACACCCGTCATAAGGATACTGCATTATCATAACACAGTATCATTGATTTGTCTAGGTTAAGCGCGGTCAACGTAAGCGCCAGTACGAGTATCAATACGTAACTTATCGCCGTTATTAACAAACATTGGCACTTTAGTTTCCAAGCCACTTGACATCTTGGCATTCTTTAACGCGTTACGTGCCGTATCACCAGCTACACTTGGTTCAGTTTCAACTACAGTTAAAACAACGAAAGTTGGTGGAACGATGCTAACGATTTTGCCATCAATATAGTTGAATGTGCAAACGATTGGTTCAGCATTTTCGTCGTTAAAGCGCAAAGCGTTTTCACACAAACTACGATTTACTGGATAATCTTCAAAAGTTTCCATATCCATAAAGTGAACGATTTCACCGTCAGCATACGAATATTGCAGTTCTTTCTTTTCGACTTCAACTTCCTCCAAAACTGGATTACCCTTGAAGTTTTCTACGCTGATTGCACCAGTTTTGATATTGCGAATTTTCGCACTAATTGCCGCTGCCAAGCGCGGTTGTTGACGGAATTCGTAATCGATTACTTCATAAACGATTCCGTTCATTTTAAACAATTTTCCCGGTCTTAAACTTTTTGCTTCCATATCAAATATTATAATACAACATAAATTAATTGTCGACAGTTTTATTTTTACCTGATTATTTACCCTCTTTTCTCTTTTTTAAGTTTATAATCGGTACAGCGACCGTAAGAATTGCTGTTAAGGCTGATTTAACAGTCGGTTCAGCAGTAATGGCTGCCTGCATCGCAGATGGTAAAGTTGCAATTAACAATGGTTCAGTCCATTCCTGAGTAATAAAAGCTTTAGCAACCGAAAACGCGGTATACGTATAACGTTTACCATCGCTTGATGCCATACTTAATAAAGAGCCAATCATATCGGTATCGTTATCGTTCAATTTATCAAGATAATTTTTTAAACGCAGCGTTAGATTAGACCCAGTTGTATTAAGTGCTTGCGTTACCGCATTATTTGCTGCATCAGTCATTGGTTTAAGTTTATCGATTTTGCGACATTCTTGCCAAACTTGATTTAACAGTGCCAAAGTAATTGGTTGTCCAGGTTTCCATTTAATATAACCATCATAATCCTTTTTCTGACTCTTACCTTCCGCCTGAGCTTCCTGCTGTTTATCATTAGATTTATCATCTTGTTGTTTTCCGCCACTTTGTCCACCAGCATTATCTGTTTGTTCTTGACCTTGACCGCTATCGGTTCTATCCCCATTATCTATATCATCGTCGTTCGGCTCACTATCATCTTCACCATTGAAGTCGCCGTCAGAATTGTTAAAGCTCTCGTTACCACCATCAAAATTGTCATTAGCACGAGTTTGTCCAGCACTATTCTCACCGTTGTTTTCTTCATCATCTTTTTTATTATCGGTTACGGAGAAATCTTCGACACCCGTTCCACTGTCCGTATAATCCTTACTATCGTCAAATTGTTCATCAACATCAGTTAATTCTGCCGAATCATCATAGTCATATAATTGAGACTCCTCACGACCATAACCACCTTCATCGGCGATCGTTCCTTCGTATGATTCATCTTGGTCGATGATTTCGTCCCCCATTGCTATAGCATAAAGCCAAATGGAATTTTAAGCAATTCAAAAAAACAGTTGAAATATTTTTAAGATATGTTATAATACCATTACTGGATTGTAGCTCAGTTGGTTAGAGCACCGCTCTGATAAGGCGGGGGTCAGTGGTTCAAGTCCACTCAGTCCAACCAAAACAGGCCCGTCCCTAGCGGGCTTTTTTCGTAAATAACTAAAAGCGAAGACTAAAGAATTTATTATACCACAATCAAAAAGCCCGTAGGTTTACGGGCTTTTGGCTACATTTAAAATACTTTATTTGGTATAAACGCGGATGAAATATTCACGGGCGTGTAAGCAAACCGGACAAACTTTTGGAGCGGCTTTACCGACAAAAGTATAACCACAGTTGGTGCATTGCCAAGTAACGGCAACTTCACCCGCAAACAGCGTATCTGCTTTTAATTGTTTTGCTAAATCCAAGAAACGGGCTTCGTGATTCTTTTCGATCTGTCCAACACCACGGAACTTAGCCGCAATTTCAGTAAAACCTTCGGCTTCAGCTTCGCGGGCAAATTTTTCATACATATCGGTCCATTCATAATTCTCACCCGCCGCTGCTGTTAATAAATTTTCAACTGTGGTATCAATCGTATGTAAATACTTATACCACATTTCGGCGTGTTCTTTTTCGTTACCAGCGGTTTCTTCAAAAATTTTTGCAATGGTTGGGTAACCTTCTTTCTTTGCTTTGGCAGCAAAGAATGTATATTTGTTACGCGCCCCACTTTCACCCGCAAAAGCGGTTTCTAAATTTTGTGCGGTTTTAGTGCCCGCTAATTTTTTATCATTTTGAATTGCCATATTTTATGGTAGCAAAATCAACCCCGTTTGACAATTTATTTTTCGTATTGAATGCATATTTACGGTTACCACAAGTAAACGCTAAAGTAAATTCGCCCATAATATTCACACAAGGTGTTAAATAGATTTTACCACCACGTACCCGCAAACCAACTAACTGTGTTAATAAATATTGCCAAACATCCATTGTGATTTGGTGACGTTCACTTAATGCCGCTAACAACAATTTACGGTCTTGGTTTTGATATGCGGCTTTTACGGCAGCTAAGATTGCCACATCTTCATTATCGATTACCGGTTTAGTAAATAATGCATCTAGTTTCTTGTCACCAGTCCGTACTTGAATTTCACTGACCGCCATTGCCAAATCTTTTTTAGTTAACCGCGATTTAGTTTGGTTTTCACGTCGAGTAATGGTAAATTGGCGTGTTTCATATCCCGCTAGTTTAACTTTTAACGGAATGTTAACATTTGTTGTTAACCATTCATTGGTCAAATGAATTGGTGCCGGCAACACATAAGTATTAATTCGTCCCGAAATTAATCCGACCACAGTTAACACACAACCATTCGCGCTAACAACGGACAACTGGTTAAATTGGAGCGGAACAACTAAATCACGAGCCATTGCTTGTGGTAAAGTGTTAGTAACCGTCAGCGTTTTGACATAAGGCCAATTTTTAGTTACGGTTAAACCACTTGGTGTTGGAGCCGGCGGTACATAATGTCCCACACCAGATAACTTATGAAAAATGTATAACGCATCTGGATCAGTAACCGTGCGGTCAATTAAATACAACCATAACTGATCATTATGACAGGTAGTAACAACCTCCGGTGTAATGGTCAACATTATTACATTAGTCACCGCCGATGATGCACCCGAATATAGAAGAATTAAATTAAAGCCCTGAAAGATTTGTGCGATTCGCCGATAGTCTGCCAACATTGTCCACGCCTGCCAAAATTCATCAACATTATGAATCGTTATCACACGTGTTAGTTTATCTAAGGACGGAACAATTTTTAACGCGGCCAAATAACGTGTGCGTAAATGTTCACCAGTAATATATTTGGCTCGATATGCTGCAGTAACAATGTGTTCAAACCGAAGATTGTTTTCAATTTCAGCATTTGTCAATCCGCGTGGTTGTCCACCATCTAAACTGATTTGAACTTGTCCCTGCCAAGTCAGATAAATTTCTAAAGCATCAGTTTGCGCACAAATACTGGTTGCCAAACGCACTTGCTCGCCACGTACCGCATAAGTATGCATTTCCCCCGTCGGTAAGTGCCGACAAGTAACCACACCACGATTAATTTGACAATCAAAATCACTTTTATCATTTGCAACTTTTAAAGTGACCGTTTGCGTATTTTTAGCGTCTAACGTATAAGCGTTTTCATAACGTTTAACAACAAGATCTTGATGATAATATTTAATGTAACTACCGTGTGCTGCAACAATGTTCCAAGGTTTTTGTGCCGTTAATGCTGGCTGTAACGGATCAAGATAACTTTCGTTAAAAACTTTATAAATTGGCAATGGTGATTGGTAACTATGATGCGACAGAACCACATTCTGACGTTTTACAATCTTGCGAACAGGTGCCAATAAAAACAATAACTTACGTTGCAATTGACGTTTGAGAACTTCGTCTTTTGTTTTCTGTTTTAGAACATAACAAGCATAACCATAAAATAAGCGTTCGTATGGATCATCACTTGGTCGATGTCGTGGATTACGTAATAATGCACCCATCTGTTCACGATATGCAACTGCAACACCACGAACTGTTGGCAATACTAAACACAAACGATTAAAAATTTTAATTTCACGCCGCAGTGATACTAATTTAATTTGTTGTAAAGGTAAATGTATAATCCGTGGTTTAATTTTTCCCGTCGTTTTATTTTCAATAATCCAATATCGATTACGGTGTGCCCACCACCATATTCCGCTGATGACAATTAACGTTATTACACATAACACAAAAAGCACAGTCTAATTATTGACAAATAAAAAAGGGCTTAAAGCCCTTTAATCACATAATAGAAATGTAAAGCATATCGCCATTTTCAGGCTCCAGCCGTTCTTTATTCATCGCATTAGCTAGAATTTTCATTATTTTTTGCAAGTTCTCATTAGAAATTTCCTTTTCGGCTGACTTTACAATAACATTTAATTTGTTATTATTACGGCTGACAATTACATCTTCGTAACCACATTGTGCTGCAATTAAATTTTCTGTATTATTTTCATAAGCAATAGTTTCCGCCAAACTAGTCAAGTTAGCTTGTGCTTCAGTACGGGCTTTCTCACTAGCACTGGAGTTAGCGACAATCTCTTGTAACAACATTTGTTGTGCCAAGCGGGAATCCGCACGATTTTCTTTTAACGTAATAAACATATTGGTTTCAGTTTTACTACCTGCGTTAATTGATACTGCATTTTGATTTAAAGTAAAATTTAAATAACCAGTCACCACTAACAATGCCAACAACCCCGTCATTAAGGCAATTTTACGTACTTTTTTGCTTAAAAAAATGCTAAAAAAGTTTTTTAACTTACCCATACGTTGATGTTTCTTTGGTTGTTGCGCTACTACTTCCACAATTCTTTCCCCCTTGCTAATATTATATTTGATTGTTTTTTTGAATATGCCTGTAATTTTTTGTCAATCATTAGATACCTGACAAAATCTGTATGGGAATTTGCTTTTCGCCAATCAGAGTTTGCACAGCCTCTAACAAATTCAAACGAACACCGACATCACTTGCTCCCGTCGCCACCACTATAATTCCCAAAATTTTCGGCGGGTTGGTCCATAGAGTCAATGGACTGCCATTTTTGGTTACCACCGTTTTATCGATAGTAGTAGTTGTCACCTCTTGAGCATTGGCACCTGTTTGCGTAATGGTCTTTTCTTGCACATCATAAGCTAATTCGGCCGTACCTTCGCCATCTGTCATTACCATTACCGCCACACGCCCTGCACCAGCAATACAACTCATAACATTTTGCAATTTACCTTCCAACTGACTAGCATATGTATTTTCAGTATTAGTAATGGTTGTAAGCTGTTCGGTTGACTTCGATTGATTTGATTGCTGGCGAATACTTGATAAATAAATTCCCAACATTACCACAACAACAATCACAGCCGCATAAATTTCCCAATGTTTAATTTGTTTAACTTTTTCCCAAATTTTTTTCATATTACAATTACATCCTCCCCTAATTTTTTATGTAATTCATTCAACGTTATTGCATCTACAGTAACACCAAGATTCACGTAAATCATATCGTCAATGACAGTAACCAATGCTTGGTCATACCCCATTAAACGTAAAGTTTGTGTAATTTGTATTTGCCGATTATTTTGCGTTAAATTGCTTAACATTTCAGCATTAACTAACTCTTCCGTATTTATTGTCCAGCAATCGACCTTTAATAATTTAGGCAATGGCGTTACGATAACTAATAAAACAATAAAACCATAAATTGAGCGAATAAAATTACCCATTCGCCGATTCTGAGTTAATAATTCAACAATCACTCCCACCACTACAACACCAAGGATACTGGCTAACCAACTTGCCATACTATATTACATTCCCCGTCATAATTAATAATGCCAAAATTACTAAATACATAAAAACGACACCTAATAAACACGCCACTAACATCCCGAAACTTTTGTTCATTGTGGTTAAAAAATCACTAATTCGCGTATCGCCAATTGGTTGAGTTACTGCGGCTGCCAACTTTAAAGTTAACGAAAATACGACAATTTTTACCAACGGTGCCAATACTAACCCCAATAAAAGTAAAATTCCTGATAACCCAACCGCATTTTTAATCAAAACAGCACTCGCCATAATTAAATCAAACCCCTGTGACATATAACTGCCGACAATAGGTACGTAACCGGACATCGTCATTTTCGTAGCCCGAATTGAAATACTATCAAAACTACCGGCTGTAATTCCTTGAATCGCCATAAATGATAAAAAGACTGTAAAACATATGCCCACAATCCATTTAAAAAGGGCACCAAAGAAGGCAACAAATTTATCTAAACGCGTTTGCGGAGCAAGATGAGCTATGACCGAAAAAGCTAAACTTATGACAAATAAAGGCATTACAACATATGTGAAAATTTGCATCATCACACTGGATAATACCGCCACTGCTGGTTGATATAACCCTGCACTAGTGGATGCTCCGCCTGCCACCATTAAGGTTAAAATTATCGGAAAAACCAAATCAACTTGTGTTTTTAAAGTATTCAATGTTGTTCCAACCATCTGAATTAAATCAGTAATGTTACCGACCACAATTACAACAATAGCCGCATAAGCGACAAAGAAAACTAAATGACTAATTCCATCGCTCTTAGCTGTTCCCATAAAACCACAAAGGATAGTAATTGCCACCACGAGTACTACCATTGGTAAAACTGCCATAATTACGTTACCGAGGATACCCCAAATTCCACCTAATACGTTCGGATATTGTTTAAAATATTCGCCTGATAAAATTTGTCCTAACACTGTCCAGAAATCAGTTCCACCAAAAACATTTAAATGGCTTAAATCACCAAAATCAAGTTGCGATAAAGTATCATTTACCGCTTGTGATAAATCTGTTCCATCCATTATGGTAACACCCCTAAAACAACGTCAACTAATGCTTGAATAATCGGGATGGCCAGCACCATAATTAAGACCTTACCACCCAAAATTACCATATCGGACACCGCTTTAGCACCTGCTTCCTGACAGATACTTGCAGCAATCTCACATAAATAGCCAATTCCTACTATTTTTAAAATACTGGCGAATAATTGAGTGGCTAAACCAGTTTGCGCTACAATACCGTTAATACTACCAATAACCTGTGTTAAGCCGGAAACAACCATTAAAAAAATTAAAATGGTTCCAACCAACCCAATAATTACCGCCAGTTCGGGTTTGACCTGCCGTAATAACAACACGCCCAGCGCACTAGCCACCGCAATTACAATCATCTTGGTCAGGTCCAAATAATTACCCCTTAATACAATGCAAATAAAGAACGAATTGAATTAAATAAATCACTAATCATCGATAAAACCATTACCAAGCACAATACTACAGCTGCTAATGACACAAAAGTTGCTATCTCTTCACGTCCCGCTTGTTTTAAGATTGTACAAACCACTGCTGCCAAAATGCCAATCGCCGCAATTTTAAAAATGATTTCTATATCCATAAAATTCCTCCTGCGATACCAATTATTATTAAAAGTTTTAAAACAATAGACGTTTTGGTTTGTAAATCACGTTTGGCTTGTTGTACTTGTTCACTTAATAAAATTCGTGTTGTCATAATTTTGTCCTGCTCAGTTTGCCGTCCTGTTCTGCCCAGTTGATATAAAAATTCAGCCAACATATTGTTTGCAACTAACTCTGCACATCGTGCACGGGTCAAATCAACTTTATCATTTAATAGTTTTAAATAATTAGTTAACGTTGTGAGACAATTACCATGACATATTGGTAAATAATCTGCCACCGCCTGCGGCAATGGTTGCAACGCGAAACCAATCGCTTGATGTAAATGATCACAAAAACCAACCCAATTTTCATAATCTCGTACTTTACACCATTGTTGCCGATAAATAGTACAGCCCAATACAACACAAGCCACAAACCAAGCACCTGCTAACCACCAATTCACAAACGCTGTAACCCCCGATTAAATACAGCAACTACTTCACCAGCCCGCTCGCCCATTCGTAAAACCACATAACGTTCAAACACACCTTGATTAATCAAAAGTCCTAAATCTGGTTTGGTACGCACTTCACCTAAATCAGCCGCGTGCACACTCGCAATCACAACCACACCACTACGTACGGCCCGTTGCAACATAGCCACGTCTTCAGCCGTTGCTATTTCATCAGTAATTATCACATCAGGCCGTAAACTACGTAGACCATTTTCAAAACCAAAACTTTTTGTTCCGCCAGTAATCACATCACAATTTTGTCCCACATCTAACTGGTTTTCGCCCTGATAACAGGCCGCTAATTCGCCTCTTTCGTCTAAAATTAAAGTGTTTAGCGACGGATATCTTTGGCTGATTTGCCAAGCCAAATCACGTAATAACGTTGTCTTTCCTGCTCCAGGTGGCGCAACAATTAAAGTAGATACAGGTCGTTGATCGGTAAAAAGATATGGCAAAAGCGCACAAGCACAATTTTTCACTTGATGAGGTACACGAATGCACAATGAACTGATGTGCTTAATCGCAACTACTTGTTCGCGATCCATCACCAATTCACCAGCAATACCAATTCTAATTCCACCACGAATAGTTATAAAACCTTTTACCATTTGATCTAAAACAGCATAAATTGCGTACTCAGCCGCCTTATGAATAATATTTTCTAAATCTTCATATGTGATATCAACAGTCGATAACGGAAAACTACGCCCCTCAATAAACGCAGTTACTGGAACATTGGTCCGTAACCGTAATTCATAAACTTGTGCTAGCGGTAAACTGTGTAATGCCTGTTTAATTTTATCTGGTAAAATTGCGCAAAGCGTATCCATACCAATGTTTATGCAATTAATCTTTAAATTCAACCCAAACACACGGCTCAACTACAGTAACATTTGGTTTTGTATGTAAAACTTCAGTTAACTCATTAACAAATGCTGATTGCTGATTAAGTGGGATTGCTACGCGCCACCGTACGACATTTTCATAATCAATTAACATTACTCGACCATATTGCACTATCAATTTACCTATGGCAGTTTGTTGCTCGTAACCACTTTCTAATGTCAACACACAACAATCACACCAACGAACCGGTTTTACAGATGACAATACTTGACTGGCCGCTTGTCCATACGCCCGCGCCAATCCACCAGTACCTAATTTAACTCCACCAAAATATCGTTCAACTACTACCACTACATTCGTTAATTGTGCCTTTTTAATTGCTTGCAAAATAGGCAATCCCGCAGTTCCTGCCGGCTCGCCATTGTCATTTGATTTTTGACCATCTTCTGTTACATACGCATAACAATGATGTGTCGCATCCGGCATCGCCACATTTTTAATAAATTTTTGTGCTTCATCACAAGACATTACCCGTGTCGCAAAAGCAATAAACTTTGATTTTTGTACCACCAAAGTCTGCTCCCATTTTCCCGCTGGCAAAGTCCATATCTCGTTCATTCAATCAAATTATAAGCACGATCGTATCAATGTTCAAGTTTTTTTCTGCAGTAAAAAACATCATTTAGCAGGTATTGCCTTACTATAAAATTCAAACTAGTTCAGATAATAACAATTATTAAAAAGCCATATAAAATTACGTAGGTTAAATTTGTGTTTGAATTGGTGGGCAATGTAGGGTTCGAACCCACGACTTTCTCCACGTGAAGGAGACACTCTCCCGCTGAGTTAATTGCCCGTATAAAATCAACATAACAAATATAATTTTAACTGACAAGTAATTATTAATCATCAATATCTTTTTCAGAATTATTTGTTCTTATTGTCTTAAATTTCTGCCTTAAATTTTCAGAAAAATCAACAAACAAATTGTCGCATAAAATCTGAATTGATAATTTATACTTACAAATATAATAATTAATGTATTAATAATATTTAAAATACTATTTATTCACCATAACAAATGTTTGGTACAAACAACCCATACAACCACTAATAATTAATCCGGCTAAAATATCAGTAAACCAGTGAACACCGCTTAAAAGGCGACCGATAACGCCTAAAACTGCAACCAATATCATTAATACTGTTAATACAATGCGCCAGGGTTTAGTTTTAAGATAATGCCAAACCTGCCAAATTAATAAAGGAATGATAGTCGCAAACAACATTACGTGGGAAGACGGATATGAGGCCTTTGCGACACCATCCACTAATTCTGGACGGTAATTAATTACCACAAATTCAAAGAATGCATAAAACGCTACCAAAATGGCACAAACGACATCAAAAACTAATAAATTTTGGTCAATACGCATTAAACTTTTACGGTGAAACGCTTGAACAATTTGCCACGCAACTATACCTAATACCAATAAAATTACTAAGTAACCCAACCAATCCGTAATATGTTCCCAAATAACATTTCTACCAAGCTTTTGCCAAACAAATTGATTCAAATGAGATAGTCCGACTTGATCAACATCAACCAAAGCAACCATCAAAGTAAACCCAACGAAAATCGTAAATAAAACAAGACTTAATATTAACCAGATTTTTTGTTTTTTTGAAAAATACATTACACAACCCCTATCTTACGCCACAGAAACTTTATCGGTTTCTATTGCTTTATTTTCCGGCTCACGATAGTGTAAATCGGGCTGATAAGCCACTACACCCTTTTGCGCAATTAATTCCGCTGCACGAACGTGTCCCATTTCGTATTGTTCTTGTGTGATACGATGCGTACGCAATAAATAGTTATCATAGTAATAATCACGCTGAGTTTGTCCAGCACCACTAGCGGCACTATCATTTTTAAATAGCACTCCAATCGTCATAAAGATGATTTTCACATCACCCCAAAACGTAATTTTTTGTTGGTATTCCAAATTCTTTTGAAAAATTGTTTCCCAAGTCGATTGACTACGTCCACCCGATACTTGATCCAAACCAGTCAAACCAGGACGCACACGATAACCGGGTAGTACGTCTTTATCATAAAAAATCATATCAGATACTAAACGCGGACGTGGACCAACAATACTCATATCACCACGCAAAATATTAAACAATTGCGGTAATTCATCTAAGCTTAAACGACGCAAAATTTTACCAAATTTAGTAATCCTTTGTGAGTCAGGTAACAGTGCACCACTGGCTCCACGTTTATCATTCATACTACGAAACTTATATAACTTAAAAATTTTACCATTTTTACCAGGACGTGCTTGTGCATAAATCACTTTACCACGAATAAAGATTTTCGAAAGAATTGCAATAATCAATAATAATGGCGACAAAAGTATTAATGCCAACAAAGACAACACCACGTCTAAAAACCTTTTCACAAAACGCTCATAAAAGGTGCGCCTTTGCTTTTGTTCCAAATTATCTCTCCTTTTGTTAACTATTGTTAGTTTACCACAATTTGTCAGATATATAAAACTAAAATTTATTTTTCGCCTGGTTCTACTTCATTGTTGATTAGTTTATTTTCACTAGTTTCTTTCTGTCCCAAGAAACTACCGGCTGTAATGATTAATATCAACTCAATGTAATCATATAAACATTGTTCAACCAATGTTTTCATTAAATATGGTGTTAACATAATCAAAATTGGTAGATAACGTAACAAACTTTTTAATTTTTTCCAATTAATTGATCCCAAGATGATTAGAGCATAAAAAATATAACCGACAATGCCGTGCTTCCAAAGTTCTTGAACCAGTAGATTATGTGATGACATTTGTCCAATTAATGGTCTTGAAATACCACGTCCTAACCACATAGTTTCATTTGATGACGACCAATCAATCAAATACAACTCGCGCAAATCATTACGCCCAGGATCAAAACGAATTTGGCCGCTCCAAACTGCTGCTTGCCAATCTTCTGACTGATTGTAAAAGTTATAATCAAGATTAACAGGATTGATTTTGACATTAAATGATTGCGTTTCTAATGGATAAACTTCTTCTTCAGCAACCCGTTTAATATAGATACGAGTGATATCGCTAAATATTCCACCAACTGAACATATAATAACTGATAAGATTCCAATCATCAACAATGCTTTTAGTTTACGTTTTACAAGATAAAACAACGCAAAAACAATCATACCCGCAAACACAGTAAAGATAAAAGCACGTGAAAGCGTTAAATAACCGAAAATAAACAACGGAATAAACGTTAACAATAATTCCCAAATTGAAATTTTATCTTTGTATTTTAAAGTTAAGATTGCGCATATTGCCAAAGTAATTAATCCGCTTAAAGTATTTTGATGAAAAGATAATCCCTGAAAACTTAATTCACCATAATTATAACCATGAAGTTGTATTTTTTCACTAAGCAATGGAGACACGTTTCTAAACAAAGCGAAAATACACGAAATAATAATTCCACCAACAAAAATACGAACAAGATAACGGAAATCAATCTGCTTACGTTCTTCAAAAACAATATATAAAATTACAAAGAAAAATACCATTGCAAAAAAATCTATCCAATAACATTCGTGGAAAGGTAAAACTACATAAATTAAAAACGACCCTATTGGTACCAAAGTTTTCCAGTTCAATTTATACTCACGCTTAACTACACGTACTAAATATAAAACAAACACCGTTGCAATCAAAAAACCGACAATCACGATGTCCAAAGTAAGTCCAAAAAGGCTCTGGTAATTAAATAACACATAAAAACAATTTAAATATAAAAGCAAACCAATCATTTTAACTTCTTTGTGTAATAAAAGGGCAAATATAACGATGTATCCAGCAACGATCCAAGCAAAAACTGGAAAGAAACACGCACAAAAGAGTAAAATCGTTAATACTGAATAACCGATTATTTCATAATACTTTTGCACAAATTTCCACAAATTTTTCATATCAAAATCACTTTACGCGTTTCTTAACGTACAAGGAAATCTACCACATAAGTTTAAGGTTAGCAATAATTTTCGCTATTCAATTTAATAAATTGGTGGGCAATACAGGGTTCGAACCTGTGGCTTTCCGCACGTCAAGCGGATACTCTCCCGCTGAGTTAATTGCCCAAACAAAACAATATACCACACCTTAATGTTTATTCCAAACCATTTCTATATTTTTTTAATCTAACCGCACAATTTTGCGGTAAAAATAAATTGGTGGAGATATGGGGACTTGAACCCCACGCCTCTTGCATGCCATGCAAGCGCTCTACCAAATGAGCTATACCCCCGCAGACTTTGTGAGTATAACATAAAAATCACCGTTTTGTCTAATTTTTTATGCTTTCATATGTTCGTTATCTAATTTACCAAAACGCTTACATTTGGATTTCTTTTCAACGTTTGGCGCAATATTAGTTTTAACTAAATCGAGACGCCCCTCTTCTTCACGTACTTTGTTATTTCTTGATTTTATATGGTTGATGCGACAATATTCTTGTTTGAATTTGTCTGGATCTTTTAATAATTTACGCATTTCAATCAAAAATTTTTTATACACATCATCTTCATAAAACATATTTTCTGGATTTTCTTCACTGTACTTTTTGGATAATCTTTTAATCGTATAATCCAAATATGTTTCAATGTTTTCTTCTGGCATCCTTTCGTGTGCGACAAAGAAACTGCGAATAAACACTATTTCAATTGACGTGTTACGATCAGCTGAAGAAATTAACTTACCATAAATTGATCTTGGAGCATCAGCCTTTGATGAACGGTGATCTTCAATAGCCTCACGAATAATTTTCATCTGTTGCTCATTAAAGAACAACTTCATATTTTGGTCATCAAAAAATAATTTTCCAGCAATCAAGTGATGATGTTCGTGATCTAAATGTTTTCCCAAATCGTGGTAAGCCGCCATCGCAAATATCATATCCTCATTTAGTTTTAAATTAAATGTTTGATTTAAAACGAAACATCTACGAATAACCTCTTTTATGTGGACAATGTTATGACCTAAATCGTTTTGCTGATACATCGGAAAAATTTTTTTCTCAATGTACTGCATTAATTTTCCATTTACCAAATCTAACCCAGTTGCTTGCTCTTGAGGTAAATTTTTAATTATTGCTAAACTTTCTTGAAAAAACTGACGAATATGTTCTGCACGACTTTTATCATATTGTAAATTTTCTTCATCGGATAATTCACAAAAATATTTACCATCCAATGTCTTACGAATTTGATCAAACGCATTAAATTTAGCTATACCAGCTTGTTTCTTTTTTGCAGTCATCACAAACGGATCTTCATTAAAAGAAGCACTGTTGATAATCTGACCATCAAAAACCAAGGCTACGCCATCAAAATAATGTGCCAAACTTTCGCCATCAGCACAAGTTTTTTCAATCAAACTACGCCAATATTCAACCATATCCGCATCAGATAATTCTTCTTCACCAAATGGCCTACGGATGTGTAAATTAGGTTGCAAATTTTCTGGTAATTTTTCAATACGCATTCCCATATCCCAACCAAAGGTTGGCATTCGACTAATCTTACTTCCTGCACGTGCCTTAATTATAGCATTTTCAACTGCCGTTACCCCATCCTCTTTAGCATTGATTTTTATTCCCAACTCTTTTGGCGTATGAACTACAATTCCTAAACCTTTAACAGCATTAATAATAAAATTAACTTTATGCTGATTGTTAGTTAAAAGTAAAACGTCCATTACAGTCTTTTCTTCCATACAATGGTATTATAGCATTAAAACATTGGTTAAAGAAATTAATTTTTTTCCATCCTTAATTTATGCTGATTTTTGTCGGTATTCAATTACATCATTATTACTATATTTTTCTGACATTTCGTACATAAAATCGTAGACTTGATCACGTAATATTTTTTGTGCTTCTTTAATTGTTTTAGTCGAATCTGGATAAAACGGCTCACTGACATAAACTGTCACATTCGCCTTTTTTATCTTTTTAAATAGTCCGGTAGGTTTTGAATATGCCGTAAAAAATGCGACAACCGGTGCACTAAGTTTAACCGGATAATAAAACGACGTATCTTTAAACGGTCTCACCCCAGTGTAATAAGGCCAAATATGGGCTTCGGGATAAATAGTAATGTTGTTTCCCTTTTGATGATAATAATCAATTGCTTTAACCATATTCCGCATTGTTGCTAAGTCATCAGGTACAGGTAATGCACCAAACCATTGCACTAAAACACGAATTCCCTTGATGGAAACCGCATCGGGATTAACTAAAATTCGATTAGTTTTCATACCGGACAATACATAAGGTGTATACGCATCAAAAAAGGCTGTATGGTTACCATATAAAAAACATCCACCTTTAATTTTACTTAACACCTTTTTGTTTTTAAATTTAACACCTAGAATTAAGGTTTCAATTAAATAAATTATTGGACGAATTAAAAAACAAGTTAAACCAGCAAAAAAACGCCAAAAAATATTTTTATGAATATACCGATATTTTGGATCAATTTTTCTAGTTTTAATCTTGGTACCAGCAAAATCATCATTTAGCGGATCGGAGTAATAAACGATTCTTTTCTCTTTCGCGCGCAAGTTCGTAAACCTCCTTCATCATTTTTTCCATTTGTGCCATACATTCATCTTGGTTAAAAACTCCAGACTCTTTTAAATATTTTTCTTCATAAACCAATCTCTCGTTTTCGTGTTCAATAAAATAATCAATAATTTTTGCTAAATCTTTAGCGTTACGACTCTTAAAAATACATTTATCATCAACAGCAAAACTTTTAGTAGCAGACAATTTTGATGAACTGACTATCACTAATTTACCACAGGCAATTGCCTCTAAACACGCAATTCCTTCTAATTCAATATCCGCTGGATGGACATACATATCCGAATAATTAATGACATTAACAATTTCATCTCGATCATATAGTTTAAAGATTGGTGTTAATTTTAACTTTTCAGCTAGTTTCTTATAGGCATTTTCCTTGGTACCCTGTCCAGCTAAAATTAATTGAATTTTGTCTTTGTATTTTGACAATGCCACCGCTTTCAATAATGTGTCTTGTGATTTTTCACGCGCATAGCGTCCTGTAGATAAAATCACAAACTTATCTTTTAGCGTTACGGGTTTTTCAACAACTTTTTTCTTTACCCTACCATTAACGCCATTAGAAATCACATAACAGTTGGTTCGTTTTTTTATATTTGCTTCAAAAGTTTGTTTAATAAATTCCGTTGGATAATGAATGGCATCTACATAACGATAAACTTTATTGTAAAAATGTTGATATACCAAATGATTTAATAATTGCAAACGATTCAATTTGATATATGCCGTAAAGTTTTCTGCCTGGCAATGGAAACCAGCTGTCATTGGAATGCCTTTTTTTCGCGCAATCTTAACCGCAGCTTTACCCAACGCAAAAGGTAACATAATATGCACCAAATCAACACCTTCCATTGCCTTTTCAATTACAGACTTTTCAGGTTTAGCCAAAGTTACACCAACTTTAGCCACATATTTATCCAGCAATTTTCCAAAACTTAAATTCTTAACAATAAAATAATTTTCCAGACCACGTTTATTTTGGTCGGCACACAAGATACGTACATCGTGTCCTTTGCTTTTTAAAGCACGAACTAAATTCATTGTAGCAATAGTTGTGCCATTGTTTTCTTCACCTAAAACATCGCATACTAATAAAATTCTCATTTTTTCCTCAGTAAAAGCCCAAATTGGGCAACCAAAATGTAACAAAAATAATTACTTTCTACAATCAAATTTTGTTTAGTTTAATGATAGTAAAAATAGTACTTTACTGATTTTTGGGCACAAAACCTTCAAAAATAATATTATCAGCATATCGCATAACACGTTGATATTCTTGCTGTGTTCTAACTGTCCAAGTTAAAACCGGCAATCGACCTAACTTATGAATATATGGCGATGGCAAAGCTCCAGCCTCGTACATAATAAAATCGGCAAGTTCGTCTTTTTTTGCAAACCACATTGATTTCAATAGCCATTTTTTTATAAAATTCATCTTTGTCCACTTAAACGATCCAGAAAGTTGTCCCCTTAAAACATATGGAGCACGTGCTTTAAAATAAGCTAAAACCTTTGGATTAAACGAAGCAATTGCGTATTTTCCTTGGTAATTTTGCAAAAGATCAATTACTTTTTGTTCCAACTCGCCAACTTTACCTTTGTTTTTAATTTCAATAATTATTGGTGTTTTTCCAGCTACCAAGTTTAAGACTTCCTCAAATGTCGGAATTTTTTCTTGTGAGTTTTTCAGTGTAAGAGTTTTTAAATCCGCTTTAGTCAATGATTTTAAAGCACCATCTTTTCCGGTCATTCGCGTTAATGTCTCATCGTGGAAAACAACCACTGTTCCATCAGCAATTAACTGTACATCTAATTCAATGTTGTAACCTTTATCCACCGCATTTTGAAATGCCGCCAATGAATTTTCCGGTATCCTTTCATTATGTAACCCACGGTGCGCTACCAACGTCTGCACTAACCAAGTTTTAAATAAGTCCATATTTTTCCCCCTGTTCAATTTAATTTTTCATTGGTGGAGATAACGGGACTTGAACCCACGACCTATACGTTGCGAACGTATTGCTCTACCAACTGAGCTATATCCCCGCACAAATTATTTTAGCACAACAACTTCGATAGTGTCCATCGTTAAATAAAAAACCAGCAAATGCTGGCTTTGATTTTTTGGTGGAAGTTATAGGGCTCGAACCTATGACCTACTGCTTGTAGGGCAGTTGCTCTCCCAACTGAGCTAAACTTCCATTGGAATAAACTTATTTTATCCTATTGTGTAAACTTCGTCAAGACATTTGACAATTTTCCTTTTTGATGTGAAAATGGAATATTGTGGAAAATCATTTAACTAACGATAAATTCACCTTACACGTTAAAATAGATAAAGAAGATCAAGTTTTTTCCAGCTATACTTACAATGAAGATAATCTGAACTACGAATTCGGTAATTACATTCAAGAAAAAGCCGAACACGAATTTCCTTTACCATCTAAAGAAAATTATGTCATTAATGTACATACGCAAAATGGCAACATTCGTTTACCCGAAATCACACGTTGCATCCACCACCACTTTCACAACAAATACGATGCCGAAAAACGTAAATTACGCGACAATTTACATTTTGCCTTAATTATGTTTGCTATTGCGACTGCTGCTTTAATTACCTATTTTATTGCAGAAACTTATGTTGGCAACTTTTTCTTTACCGAAATTGCCGATTTATTAACTTGGGTTTTCGGTTGGGGTGCAGTTGAAGTTAGCGTACTGGAACGTCACAATATTCGTCGCCGTTGCTTAATTTTACGTCGTTTAGCTTTTGCTGAAGTTATTTTCAGTTCTAACACTAAATTAGACGCTCCAGTCTATATCTAATTAATTTAACTCACCAAATGTATATCCTTTGTCTTTTAATGCTGGAATTAAAGTCCGCAACATTTCCGGTGTTCCGGAATTAGTAATATGAAACAGCATAATCGCACCTGGATGCACACGTTCCAAAACTTGGTTGGTGCAAGCCATAACATCTAATCTGGGTGACTTTTGCCAATCAACAATTGCCACACTCCATAACACCGCTCGCAAACCAACTTCTTTTGCTACGCGTAAAGTTTTTTCATCAAACCGTCCCTGTGGTGGTCGGAAAAACTTTGCCTTTATCGGTAATTGTAAATCCGTTAAATCTTTACAAATCGCCGCTTCGTTCAAAGTTGGTAAATCACGATGTTTATCCGTATGGTTGCCAATTTGATGTCCTTCGTTTTGCATCCGCACTAACAAGTCCGTCTGTTTTAAATAATTTCCACACAAGAAAAATAACCCCTTAATTTGAAATTCTTTTAAAATGTCCAACACCTCAGCGGTATATCCAGCTTCATAGCCCAAATCAAAAGTTAAATAAACTTGTTTTTGACTGGTATCCCCCACATATAGACCATTATACTTTTTTAATAATTCAGCCCCAACAGCACTCACCGTGGGTACCGTTTCGTTGCCGTGATGAGTCAAACCCCAATTAATAATATCGTGTCGATTCCCCGTTAACAATATGGACACCGCCGCCATAAAGCACGCCGCCCCCAACAACAATTTGCGCATATGTTTAGCATACCCAATCCTTTGCCAATTATGCGGTTTATTTTTGTAATTTAATTGCTACAACACCATAGTACTTTTCATCTTCTTCGGTATAAAATTGACGATAGGTATTTTTAACCGCTATCTTACTTACACCAGAAAAACCAATTTTTTCTAACGGCAAAGCATTGATAAGTGCATCAAACGAAGCAAAATAAATCAAATCTTCGACTTTAAAATTCAAAGTAGTTTTCAACTCTGGCTCTTTCAGCAAAAGCAAAGTATCGCCGATTTTAATTTGTTGTCGCTTTTCATCATTTAAGCGAACTTCATATATTTTTTCACCACTTTTTATTTTATCAAAATAGATTGCCTGCAACTTTAGTTTATGTTCCATTTTTTATTTTTCCGTTAAACAAATTTGGTGTCCCTTTGGTTGAATCACTCGGAACTGGTCAAAATACCAAATCCTTTGCTTCAATTATAAATAACAGAATTTTACCCTATTCACAAGTAAAAATTGCACGCCTAGACCGCAAGCAAATTCTCTGGGCGTTTTTTGTTGTGCGTGCTGTAATTTCACGAACCGAATTACAAACGCGCTATAAAACACTTGATTTATAAATCGTCGTAAAGACGGTAGATATTTTTTAATAAGGAGTTAATTATGCAAACATTAAACATTGAAAAGAAAAAAGGGGTCAGTCTTGTCAGCCGTGCGACAGCCGAAGAAAGACGACAACACTTTTTGAAACAAAAATCATATTGGGAACATTTAGAGCAAAAGAAAGGTCAACACTGGGTAGTAAAAAATTCGCTACTAAATTTGCAAGAATTAAACAAAGAATTTTTAATTATGCCATTAGCCTTAGAAAAGTTTTTCTTGCTCTATCTCGATAAGCACCACCCCAGCCAACAAAACAAACAGCGCGCCGTCAACATTGCTCGGGTTTATGCCTTACTTTCGCACCAATATTTCCAATCGGCAGAAAAATATAATATGGTGGCTTCGTTTTTCGTTTCACCCAGTATTTGGGACAAATGGCTAATTGGCCGCAAAGCCAAAGAAAGCAGCATTAAAACTTTGCAAGAAATGGGCGTAATTTTTTCTTACCGCTTTAATCTTGAAAAACATCAAGACAACCCGCGCTTTGTTACTATGTATCAATTCAAGATTGCAAGAGTTAAATGGCTACACGCCTGCGCTAAAACTTTACTTGCCTTACAAGACAATCGTCAGGACGGCGATTCACAATACAACTATGACAACATTATGGAAGACATTTTCGGCTATATTGAAGAAACCAAGAACGAGGACAAAAATTTATTTTAGTTTGTACCTCTTGACACTAATAAAACACCAGTCCGCTAAGACTGGTGTTTTTACTATCACAAGTTTTAGAACTTGTCTAATTTCCATTTCTGCATTGCGGCGCGGGCGATAATGTACCGTTCAAAACCGTTTTGACAATCTACAAACAATTCTTCACAGCTTACCGCTTTGTCCCTAACCAAAATTTTGGCTTTCTCAATCAATACTTGTAATTCAGTAGAATCATTTTTTAATTTCAAGGATAATAACTCCTTTCGTAAAATTTTTGCTTCTTTGTTTTTTAATGTCTTAAACAAGCAGTTATCTTCAACTATATAATCACGCAAATCATCAAAAGATGCGTTAAGACTTTCAAGTTTTTGTTCAATCTCTTTTTGACTAATTTCACTATTTGGACGGTTATTTCTTATTTCCCAAACCAAATGATCAAAAACTTCCCGATTATGTTGATTGGCTAAAATTTCATTTTGTAATTTATTTGTGATAATATTCTTAAAACGATCAGAATATGGCAATTCGTGATAAAATTCAAAAGTCATTGTTTCATCTGCGTGTTCGCCATTAGCAATGGTAATTTCGGCTGGATTAGTTCCCGATATGGCTAACATCGAAAAGTGTTCGGCTTGTTTTGGTGAGTAGTGTTTAATCCAAGAGTCTGCCAACGTGGCTGCAAAATAGGGGTCAAAAAAAGGTAAAACAACAATCATTTTCAGATGATTCTCTTGAACAAGATTATCAAGATTTAACAACAATTGGCAAAACTTTTCATAATTGATTATTTTTTCACAAGCCAGTGATTGTGGCTCCAAATCAATAAAATACTCATTACTTTTGCCAGTCACTTTTTTGTTAAGGTGTGATTTAATTTCACTAACAATATCGCCGTCTGGATAAGCGATCAAACAGTTATCAAAATTATCCATCAATTCAAACTGTAATGCTTTTAATAATATTGAATTTGGACAAAACGCCACTAGCGTATGATTTTGTTGATAAAAATTTGAAAATGTGTTTTTTCTTGCCGTTGTCATTTTACCTCCCATTTCATTAAAGCGAATTAAATTGTTTTTGTGGACTCATTTTTTCAAAATGAACGATAACCGGATCTACGCAAAACTTCGATTAGTTTTCTTTTGAATTCACGGTCATCAATCATATCATTAACTCTAAAATCAAACCTCGCGCCACTATAGTTTGAACTTGCTCTAACACTTTCCGCGCCCGCATTATTTAACAATGCGGTAATTTCTTTTTCTGGGTCAGCTACTTTCATTATATAGCGAACTTCAACATCGCCATTGTAACCGCGCCTTATATCAATATTTCGAGCACCACTCCTTTGTAGTTGTGATTGTAACTCCTTAATTGGATCTTTGAATTCTACATTAATATTTACTGATTTCATTTTTTACTCCTTTTTTATTTTGTATTTTCCAATGCTTTTTTCCAAATTTCAATTTGTCCATTTGGTTCAAACGTTTTATCTATTATTTCTTTGCAACTAGATCTAATTTTTGTTTCATCAAAAATTTCTTTTTGTAACATTGCAACATGCTTATTACAATCATCGACCAAATAACAGGACCCCTTGTTGCCTTTATCATTAAACCTATGATCTTTTTGGTCGACATAAAAAACTAATGATAAATCTTTTATAAAAATTGTAAAATGATGATACGGGTAAGTTTCTTTCCACTCCTTAGGTCTAAATGATAAACTTTGATTCCCCCTATTTTTATCCGTTTTAACATATCGACCAACATTATCAGCCACTGTCCAAGTTATAAGTTCAAATTCATTTTTTTCTTTAATTAAATCGAACATAACATTAGATATTTTTTCAACCCAGTTCGGTCTAATATGGTTGTAAATATACTCCAGCACTTTGTGGTTTTGGGAATTGTTATAAATTTTTTTCGCTAATTCTTTTGTTTCTTCTTCATTCATAAATTCACTCCTTATAGTTTTTTTATAATCTTCAAAAAGCGACTTAATTGATTCGTCATTATTTTTAATACTCGTTAAATCCAATGCGGCACCAATTAAACCATAATCAATTCTTTTCCACGCTGAATCGTCAACGATGTCATCGTCATTTGGCGTAAGATAAATGTAATACTTGCGATACTTTTCCCATTTAGGTTCGTTATCTATGTATTCTTTATAGGCTTTGAGTTGGTCATCATGTTGCCAAGAATCCACTTTATTTTCAATTACAATAGCAACCTTTTGCTTATCTTTATTGGTATTAACAATTTCAAAATTAAGTAGAATATCAATTGGACGACCATTATTTGTATAATGTTCTCTGTCAATATTAACATTTTCAATGTTGCCATATAAAATATCAAAGAAATCAAAATCACTGATACAACCTTTTTCTACTAGAACTCTCAAAAAGTTTTTGAGAAAATCGCTTTGCCTAGGGTCAAAAAGGAAAGCCAACATATTGCTATGCATCAATTCTTGACGCTGAATTTTTAATACTGTAAAGATGTTATCTTGGTCATAGCCTGCCATTTTTAATGGTTTAAGAATGCTTTCATTAAAATTAAGCGCAAATTCTTTGAAATCTTCTTCAGTTGGTAAATCAGATTGTTCCACTTTGTACCTCCTTCGTTTTTTGGTTGGCACAAAATAAAAGTGCCGCCCCCAAACGAGGACGGCACAGTGCTAATGCCGAAACCCTCGTTGAAGTGCGACCTTACAACCTTTCCACAAAGTGGTCTGGTTTTCGGCAAATAGCCAAAATTTATTACCACTTTGTATTCTTGGTTGCTCCTGCTATGGTTGTATTCAGTTGTAAGGTCGCAAGAAAATTGTAGCATACTGTTGCCAAAATAGAAACAAAATTTGTGTCTAATGTTTTGCTTAAAAGCCGACATTTTGGCTACATAGTGTTTAATAAATGAATTTGTATGTTTTCTTGATAAATTAAATTGTTGCACACAATTTTCAAAAAAAAACGGCAGAAAAAACATTACAAATTACAATTCTGAACATATAATAATATCGAAAGACAAAAGACCGAATATTTGAATTTGGCAATAAAAAGTATTTAACCAAAGCAAATTCGACATATGATTCAGTAGTAAAACAAATGAATTTAACTGCTCTACGCAGAAGCATTTAACGAATGCGACCATTCTGCTGGAATATATAATTTAATATTAAAAGGTGAACTCACAATGAAAATCCAAAGCAAAAATTTGCCAATTAAGGCGCAATGTTTTAGTCAAGTCCAAATTTATAAATACTCGGACGGAAGTCAAGTTGGCGTGCTAAAAAAATCTAGTCAGAAGACAATCACGTTAAAAAAGCGCGGAAGATTTCCCCCTGTCAATCGTAACGAGCCAATGACAAAAGCGGCGTATAGACGGACACTAAACTGCTATTTTGAACGGCTTCACGAACTGGACTTATGTAACGAAAACTGTCGCTTTGTTACTTTGACAATTTCCAAAGAGCGTTACAATTCTTATGATAAGATTTGTAATCACTTCAATTATTGGATTGACTGCATTCGGGGAAAAGTTGAAAACAACTTTGCTGGTTTCGTCCGTTTTGTAGAAGTGCAAGAAAAAGGTTTTTTCCACATTCACTGCATTTTAGTTTTTAACCAACCAAACATCGTTTTAACTTGGCGAGAACTTAACAAAATGTGGAAATGGGGGTTTGTTAAAATCAAATCTATTGACGACCGCTTCGGGTTAATTGATTATTTAACAAACTCCAAAAGTAGCACCAAATACAAAATTAACAGCAAATTTACCCGCTACCCTAAGAGCGCACGAGTAATTTACATTAGTCCCAATTTACCCAAATTAAAAAGTGAAAACTTTTTAATTTCCGCAAATGAATTCACAGTGTTAGCACAGGACGCCCAATGTATACACATCAAAACGCACCACTACATTGGAAGAGAAACCCAAGAACTACAAACTGCGATTGACAAAATCGTGCTTGTAAAAAAAATAAATTAAAAGGAGTAAAAAAATAACTTGGTTTGTTAATAGTGTTTCCTTATATTCACTATCTGTGTTTAAGTAAAATCAGGTTACTGAAATTTTTATGGAAATAAGAATTATCGCAACTAAAAAGGGATTGGGGTACAAAATGGTCAAAAGCACACTGGGTTCATATAAAAACAAGGAAAATAAAGAACGATTTTCCCCTTTACTTGAACTTATGCTAGACGACATTAAAAATGGAGAAAAATCAAAAAGTAAGGAGGAATTAAATAATGAACAACAATGAAACTACAATAAAGGTTGCAGTTGGTTATTGTCGAATTTCATCCGATAAACAACGCGAAGAAAGTATTGACAATCAAAAGCGCGAAATTGAACATTATGCCAATGAGAATAATATTTCAATAAAATGTTGGTATGTCGACGAAGGTTTTTCAGGAACAACCAATAACCGTCCTGATTTTAAACGACTGCTTAATGATAGTCATAAACGCAATTTTAACATTGTGTTGGTTTATAAACTTGATCGCTTCTCTCGTGATAAACTTGGTAATGCAATTGCAAAAGAAGAACTGCGCAAAAATGGTGTCACCGTTGTTTCCGTCATCGAAAAAATCGAGAACAATCCAGAAGGTAAACTTTCAGAGAGTATTTTTGAGATTATGAATGAATACTATGTTCACAACCTAGCCCGTGGAACTTTGAACGGAATGAAAGAAAACATCTTAAATGGTTTAAGCATTGGTCCATGCACCTATGGTTATAAGTTAACGCCTAAACTTGATGAATATGGTAACCCAATCAAAAAAATCCGTCACGGAAAATGCAAGGAAATCAAAATCTTTACCACCGACCCAAGGAACGCGGAAGCGGTTAAACTGATATTTTCAATGTTTTTATCTGGTGCAAATCGCAACCAAATTTTAGCAAGATTAAAAATGCTTGGCTACAAGAATGCCAAGGGCAAAGATTTTCAACCAACAAACATTGACCGAATTTTAAGAAACGAGCGTTACACAGGTTTATATTTTATGAAATGTAATCGAGGGAAAATGGTTAATTATAATCCGATTGAGGTCATAAGCAAAGAAAATGGTTTACCCAAAATCATTGAAAAAGAAGATTTTGATAAAGTTCAGCAAATATTAGATACTCGCAAACATCGCCCCAATAGCCATTCTGCCGTTAATTATCTGCTAACCGGTAAAATGGTCTGTGGCGAATGTGGCGCGCCTTTTACTGGCTCCACGCACTCCAAGAAAGGACATCTTTACTATTATTACCGCTGTGGGCGTAACAACGAAAACTGTAAAATGGTTTCTATCCGTAAAGAAGCAATTGAAGATTTTGTAATCGAAGAAATTAGAAAAATCGTTTGTAGTGAAGAATACACACTTAACATCATTGACCGTTTCATTGAATACTACCAAGAAAAGAATAATAACAGTGAAATCATTAATGGTCTTGAAAAAGAGTTGAAAGAAGTAGAAAAGCAAATTTCCAATCTTACTGATATCGTCGCCAATACTGGTAAATTCTTTGACGCTTTTGAAACAAAACTAGACTCACTTTCAAAACGCAAACAAGAAATTCTTACAGCCCTAAAAAAAGAAAGTGATATTGGCATTACCCAAATAGTTTCCAAAGATATGGTTCGTAAGTCGTATTTGCGAATAATTAAATTACTACAAAGCGGCGAAATTGAAGACAAGCGTTTGATTATTGACATGGTATTAAATCGTGTGGTCGTTTACAAAGACAGAGTTGAAACATTTGTCAATATTCTGCCTTATGACGACACTAACGAGGAAATGTCAATTACCAGCGAAGATTTGTCGACATATGGTTTATTGGAGGCGGCAGAAAACAAAAAAGCCGCCCCAATAAGCAATATTCCGACCGATAATCGTCTTGGTGTCCCCGGCGGGAATCGAACCCTCATCTGACCCTTAGGAGGGGTCTGTTCTATCCATTAAACTACAGGGACGCATCATCAGTTTACCATATCAACTGTCACTTTGACTATGGTTTTATCACAATCAGTTTGATAAATGTACAACTAATGTTATAATCAAGACATTAAAAGGAGTTTAATAATGAAAAAATCATTGGGTGTAAAAACATACATTTTTCCACAACCCGTTTTAATTATTGCCACATACGATGAACACGGACAACCTAACGCGATGAACGCTGCTTGGGGTGGAATGGCCGATGATAACGAAATTATGGTTTGTTTAGGTAGCCATAAAACGACCGCTAATTTAGCCATTAACAAAGCCTGTACGATTGCAATTGGTGACATTAAAAATGTTACCGCCTGTGACTATGTTGGCATTACATCAGCTAATAACACGCCGGATAAATTCACAAAAACCGGTTGGACAACTACCAAAAGCGCCTTCGTCAACGCTCCCATTATTAATGAATTACCATTAACCCTGGAATGCTCTTTAATTAAGATTGTGGATGGTTTAAAATATTTTTTCCGCATTGAAAATGTCAGTGCCGATGAAAGTATCTTAACCGACGGCAAAGTTGATTTAAACAAATTTCAACCAATTTGTTTTGAACCAGCCGAACATAGTTACCGTGCCTTAGGTGCCAAAGTTGGTCAAGCATTTTCCGAAGGGCGAAAATTAAATTATGACAAATAATCATACCATTCATAGTTTTACCCCACTAATTCAACCCGACAGTGAAATTTTATTTCTGGGTTCTGCTCCCAGCGTTTTATCACGTAAAAATCAATTTTTCTATGGCAACCCGACCAATCGTTTTTGGAAAATTCTTTCCACACTTTATCAAGAAGATTTTGTTAACGCTGATAACATAACTAAAACTGCATTAATTAAAAAGCATCATCTTGCTTTGTCTGATGTCTATGTTACTTGCCAAATGAAAAAAGTTGGTAGTTCACTTGACAGTAACATTATTAATACTGTGTTTCAAGACATTCCCCGCATCATTCAACACACTAACATACGCCGTATTTTTATTACCTCGAAAAAAGCGTACAATGATTTCATTCAACATTGGCAAGGTACTTTCGCAGAAAACATCCAAATTATTAATTTACCATCGCCATCCGCGGCTAACCGCAGCATTTATAAAACTGACGAAGATTTAATCGCTGCTTGGCAAAAAATTATTTTTAACAACTAATAACCATACTAGGTTACCAAAGTTTTACAGAACATCTTGCAATTTAACGTTGCATCAGTTAAACTATCCACTATTAAAAGAAAGGAGTATCATTCATAATGGAAGAGAACAAGAAATTGCATAACATCAACCGCGAATGCATCAATAAATCATCTTGTAAATTAGCACAAATAGGTAAATGCCATTGTGGCAAAGATAAAACCATTACTAAACAAGCTAAATTACGAGAACAACCTATTGATCAAGCATTTGAATGTGCCCCAGATAAATGCTGGGACTGCACTAATATATTATGCTAATCAAATTATAATAAAAAAAGTGATAAAGATGCACGTTTATTCGTGCATTTTTTGATTTTGCAAAGCCAGTAAACGTTGACAAGCTGTTCGTGTATTGGCATATGTATTGAAACCTGTTAAACGAATATAGCTTTCCCCTGCTGTACCAAAGCCAACACCAGGTGTACATACAATTCCTGTTGTTTTTAACAAGAAATCAAAACACTCCCACGCAGTTCTGTATCCTGGACAACGTACCCATACATATGGTGAATGAATACCACCAACATAAGACCAATGTAATTGATCCAATGTTTTACGAATTAAACATACATTACGACGGTAGTAAGCCAAATTTTTATTGATTGATTGCAAACCGACCGGTGTTAAAGCTGCTTCGGCACCACGTTGAACAATATAACTTACACCATTAAATTTGGTTGTCTGACGTCGTCGCCATAATTGATTTAAGCTGACACCATCCGAAGTGCATAAATTTTTTGGCACAATTGTGTACCCACAACGTACTCCGGTAAACCCTGCCATCTTAGAAAACGAATTAACCTCAATTGCACATTCGCGTGCACCGTCAATTTCATAAATGCTATGCGGCAAATTTGAATCATTAATAAAACAAGCATATGCTGCATCATAAATAATAACCGACTGCCGTTGACGTGCAAAATCCACCCATTGTTTTAACTGTGCTCGACTGTAACAAACACCAGTTGGATTAGCGGGATTACATAAATAAATTATGTCAGCCGTAATATGTTCATCTGGTAACGGCAAAAAATTATTGATCGCCGTGGCGTAAAAAAATTGTGGCTTACGCCCTAACATTACGTTGCTTTCCAAATAAACAGGATAAACCGGATCACACATCGCCACAGTTGCATTATGATCAAAAATATCTAACAAGTTACTTAAATCACTCTTGGCCCCATCGCTAATAATAATTTCATCAACATCAAGTTCAACTTGAAATTGTTCCCGATAATGTTTAGCAATCGCATCACGTAACCACGGATACCCAATTTCTGGTCCATAACCACGAAAAGTTTTTCCGTGTCCCATTTCTGTACAAGCCCTTTTCATAGCTTGGACAACCACTCCAGGCAACGGTCGTGATACATCGCCGATGCTAAGTTTAATTATCGATACATCGGGGAAACAGGCTTGGAATTCACGTGTCCGTTTTGCTACCTCACTGAACAAATAATTCTCTGGTAAATTTAAATAGTGGTGATTAATTTTCATTTTTTACTCCATTAACTTCAATGATACCGTGAAAAACGGTTACCGCTGGTCCAAGTAAACGAATGTGTTCTTGTGAACAATCCACCACTAATTCGCCTCCAGGTAACATAACTCGAATGAGTTTTTCACGGTTACAAAATCCACGTGCCACACTGGCAACTGCCGCCGCACAAGCTCCCGTACCACACCCTAATGTTTCCCCACTCCCGCGTTCCCAAACGCGCATCTGCAATTGGTTTTCACCAACCACACGCACAAATTCAACATTAGTACCATTTTGGAATAAATGGCTATGCTCAATCCGTTTACCCAAACGACTAATTTCGTAATTTTCAATTTTGAATTTTGGAAACAAAACTACATGTGGGTTGCCAATTTCAACCGCAGTTAAATTGTGCATACCGATTAATTGGACGTCGGACACTTTGGCGATGCCCATTTCGACACAATAATAATTTTCCCGCAAACGTCGCACTAACTTAATTCCACTCTTAGTGGCAATCCTTACCAGGTTATTTGACACCTCGCCACGTTCAATCAACCACTGTGCCACACAACGCACAGCATTACCACACATCAAACCTTCACTACCGTCCGCGTTGTACATTGCCATCGTTACATCCGCCCTCGCTTTGGCTGGCAATAACAACACTAAGCCATCGCCACCAATGCCAAAATGACGGTCGCTTAATCGTTTTGCTAATTGATTGGGATTAACAATTTTTAGTTTGCGCGCATCAACATAAATGTAATCATTGCCCACGCCCTGCATTTTGGTAAATTCAAGCAACATACTGCTATCTATGCAAAATAAAACTAAAACGTGAGTTACAGTTTAATTCATTGTAATTTCCACTGGATTATGGCGTAACAAATCTGTACTGGTCAAATAATATTTGATACCGTTTTTGGTATAAACCAAATCACCGCGTCCGCCTTTGCCGTGCAGATGTCCATAAATTACTGCATCCACGTGGTATTTTTCACATAGTTTAGTAAATGGCGAATCATCACGTAAACAGTTAAACGGCGGATAATGTAAAATCGCAATTAACTTTTTATCCCCCTTATCGCCCGCACTTTGTAAAGACAATTCAAAACGCAACACTTCACGGTCATAAATTTTTTTATCTTCTTCAGTTTGGGTACGATTACGTTCCGGGGTTTGCCAACCACGCGTACCGACAAATATTGTATCGCCAATTGTCACACTATCATTTTGTAAGACTTTAATACTATCTCCAACAAAAGCACGAATTTTAGAAATACTTTTCCACCAATAATCGTGATTACCACGAATAATGATTTTCGTGCCATTTAATTTACGAATAAAGTCAAAGTCGGCCTGTGTTTCTTCCATACGCATAGCCCACGAAATATCTCCCGCAATAATGCCAATATCATCTGGACCAACTTTAGCATTCCAATTCTTCTGAATTTCCGCTTCGTAATTTTGCCAATGGTCGCCAAAAATATCCATTGGTTTATTTACACCAAAGGATAAATGGAAATCGGATAGCGCAAAAATCTTCACTTGTGCTTTCTCCTGAAATCAAATTTCGCCCAAGCACCATCTTCAGGCGGATTAACAATAAATTTCAAGTGGTCGTGTGTTGTTGGGTGGTCAAATTCTAATTGATACGCCCACAACGCAATATCTTTTACCCCAGTACGATTGCCGCCATAACGTGCATCGCCCACAATTGGATTACCGATGTGTTTCATTTGCACACGAATTTGGTGTGAACGTCCTGTCGCTAATTCAACTGCCACCAAAGTATCACCATCAACTGTATTAATCGTTTGATAAGTTAATTCAGCCCGTTTTGCCCCGGTTGTCGTTTGTGGAACAACCGCCACCGTATTATGAATTTCATCTTTCGCCAGCCAATTAACTAAAGTTGCTGTCCGTTGTTTTGGAACTCCTTTAACGACCGCATAATAAATTTTGTGGAAAGTACCATCTTTGATTTGTTCAGTTAAACGTGCTGCCGCTTTACTGGTTTTCGCAAAAACCATTACGCCACCAGTAACTCGATCTAAGCGATGTACAATTCCCACAAAGCCACCTGTATAAGCTTTCAAAGCCTCTTGTAAACTTTGGTCGTGCGAACTATCAGCCACGGTTGGCACATTCTGTGGTTTAATTACCACGAGTAAATGATTGTCTTCATAAATAACGGCAGGTGTTTCCATATAGACATTATACATAGCCGCAAAAAGTTAGTAAACAATTTGCAACAATTTTCAATTACTGTTAATATATATGTACAGGAGGTATGTATCAATGGGATGTGAAGGATGTCCAGGTTGCGGCAAACCAGCAAAATAATTGAACAATGATGAAAATAGGAAAAGAAGCAGTATTAGCCATTATTGAAAGTGCCTTATTTGTTTTAGGTGCAGTTTTTTTCTTGTTAGTGCTAATCATTCCTTCTAATCCTGTTTGGGCATTAATTGCTGGCATTGTATTTGGAGTTACGGGTGCAATCGTTTGGTTGTGCCCGTATGTTATCCATTTAATCCAAAATCTCATTCTAAAAATTCATCATCGCATTGAGCGTATCAAAGGACCAACTATCAACGCCGAAGACGTCGCCGAACAAATTCTTAAATCCGACAAAACACAAAGAAAGAGTTACGAATTACACCGTGCTGACGCCTACGATAATATCACTGACGATATTATTTCCCAAGTTGAAGAACCTACCACTACCAAAAAAACAAAATCAACGACTAAATCGACTTCCAAAACCAAATAACAAAATTAAAGCCGTGTAACAACCACGGCTTTTTAAGTATTGTTTTGCATTGAATAATTACTGTTTAAAATGGACTATCATCGGTCGGATTAACGATTGGTGTTACTTTTAACATTGCCTCGGAAACTTCTTGCTTAACTTTGGTTGCTGGAATCGGTACGGAAGCAATACCATTGTTTTTATTTACATCCTCTGGATTCAAGAAAGTGGTCAATTCGCCAATAAATTGTAATTTGAAATATGGTGTCGGACCACTACGGTTTTTCGCAATGATAATTTTGGCTTCGTAATCACGACTGTGTTCGTTTTGTTCACTTTGTGTTTCCGTCTTTGGTTTATGAATAAAAAGAACAATATCCGCATCTTGTTCAATTGCACCAGACTCACGCAAATCCGACAACATTGGTTCATCGTTTTCATTTTTAGCGGTACGTGACTCAACACTACGATTTAATTGTGACAATAACAAAACCGGAATTTCCAATTCCTTGGCCATCATCTTCATCATTCGGCTATTTGCAGCCACCTGCTCTTGTCGACTTTCGCGTCCATTAGCATTAGCTGATCCCATTAAGCCCAAATAGTCAATCATCACTAAATCCAAACCACGTTCGCGTTTTAAGCGCATACACTTACGCATAATTTCCGCCGCCGTAATTGAGCCACTAGCGTCTAAATAGATGTCTGCTTTTTGTAATTTAGCATTCGCATCCCATAAGCGTTGCCACTCTTCTGGTGTTAATTCCCCGTGCAACGCGTGCGATAAAGAAACACGTGCCACCGAACAGAGTGCACGGTTGGTTAATTCAGTTTTGTTCATTTCCAAAGAAAACACTGCTACTTTGGCTTTTTCTTTCAAAGCTGCATTCAGCGCGATGTTCATCGCAAAACTGGTTTTACCCACACTGGGACGCGCACCAATAATAATCAAATTACCTTTTTGTAAACCATTGGTAACACTATCCAAAACAGTATACCCCGTACGAATACCACGCAGGGCTTCTGGATTATGCTGCACCAAATCAAAATTATTCATTACAGTTGGCAACTCTTTAGCAATCTTGGTTAACTCTTGACGTTCATCTTCTTTACTGATATCAAAGATTAACTTTTCAGCATATTGTAAAGCTGCGTGTCCATCTTCAAATTGTTTTTGTTTATCATCGGGTTGATTCAAAGATTTTGAAATTTCCGCAGCTGCACGGTCCAAACGGCGTAGAGTTTCATCTTTACGTAAAATTGCAACATAGTGACGGAAATTAACCGTGGAAGGAATAATGTCCATCAAATTGGTTAAATATTCATTACCACCCACTGCTTCCAGTTTGCCAGTGGCTTTTAAACGTTCCGACAAAGTGACCAAATCGACCGCAATATTTTTGCTGGTTAAATAGCAAATTGCTTCATAAATTATGCGATGCGCAGGTGCATAGAAGTGCGAAGGTTTCAAACGCGTAAAAACTTCCAGACAGTCATTGTCTAACAGCACAGCGGCAATCACGGATTGTTCGGCTTCTAAGTTGTGGATCATTGTTTGATTATAACATTAATCTGGATTGCTTGCAATATCTTTTGATTTGTGGCATAATAAAGTGTTGGATAAATGGGCAATTAGCGACTGCCTGTAACCCGTGCGCTAACCGGGATTGACCACACGGCTGAGAGCGTGTACCGAATAATGATAGACAGACTCTGCTGGTGTTGACGTTTGACGGCTTAGTAGTCGGTGAGGTTGTGAATCGTGTCAGGTGGGGAACCAAGCAGCACTAAACAGTTTTCGCCGAGCTAATTAAGTGTCGCCAGACCGAGCCATTAGACTGGTTATCGTTTTTTGGGAAACGACCGAACCGTGTTCCAACACCATTAGCACCGCTTTTATTGGCGGTGTTTTTTATTTTTCTAAACTATCTTTGAACTTTTTACTGGCTTTGAATATCGGTTTAGTTTTGGCTTTAATTTTAATTTTTTCCCCCGTCATTGGGTTACGACACTGTCGTGCCGCGGTTTTCTTCATTTGGAACTTGCCAATATCCAGAACGACTTCATCGCCACTTTTAACTCCGTCAACGATTTGGTTTTCAAGCCAAGTTACCATTTCCTTAGCGTTTTTTTTAGTCGTGCCAAATTCAGCACTGAACTCCATAATTAAATCACTTTTTCGCATATCATTGTTATTTCCTTTGACAAATAATTTAATCAAAACACTACCACTAATTAATAAAGCGATTCCATAACACAACAAATTAGCGATACTTACCGCCATAATTCCTAGCGGTTTTAATGTAATGATTTCAAAAATAATTTTAACAATACCACCACCAACCAATGCCCACATTGGCACACGTTCATAATCAACACCTTGCAAAACGCTACCAACTACTTGGGTCAATCCAATTAGAATTACCGCCCAACTTTCAATTCGCAACAATAAAATTCCAACTGCTAATTCATCTGGCCGTCCCGAAAAAGCCCGCCGATATAATAACGTCAAAATCAATTTAGGGAAAAGCCACAACCCAATGGCAACTGTTGTGCAAAATAGTAAAATAAATCCTAAAACCAACAAAACTTTTTTGCGCATTACTTGCATCTGTCCCTGTTTAAAAGCTCGTGACACCATTGGTAACATCACCGTTGCCAAAGCCACACCAACCACACTGGGTAAATTAATTAAAGTATGTACTGCACCAGTGGCAATTCCATAAAGTTCCGTTGCTTGTGACACCCCATTTCGTTTTAAAGCATTAACCAAATAAAAACTATCAAATAACTGTACTAACGGAAAAGCCAATGACATTACCATAATCGGTGCAGAAATTTTAAAAATTTGACCAATTACACGCCAAGATAATAAACGCCCCGAACTTAACGCAATTTGCGTTAAGTCTTGTGTTTGATAAGAAGAACGATTACGCATTGTATAAATCACAGCCAACATTACGGCAGCAATTAATTCAGATACTGCTACTGCTAAAATTGCTCCAAACACCGCCCACAAGATACTATAACGAATCAGCCAAAAAGCTAAACACAAACCCACAACAACTTTAACTAACTGCTCAATAATCTGGGAAATTGCCGTTGGCAACATATTATTCAAACCTTGGAAATAGCCACGATAAGCTGAAATCACACAAACAAACCACACTGCTGGTGCAATCGCTATATATAACAACCAAATTTCTGGTTTACCTTGCCAAGTTGCAATCGGCCGTGCTAAAACCAAAAATGCAAGTGTAATTACAGCACCAATCACGATTAATGCCAATAAAGCATTAACAAAAATTTGTTTAGTGTGTTGATGATTATCGCGTACACGCGCAATCATTTTGGATAATGCCACTGGAATTCCAGCCGAAGAAATAATCAACAATAACGAATAAAGCGGAAAAACTAACTGGTATAAACCTATACCATAATTACCGACAATATTTGATAACGGAATTCGAAACAAAACTCCCAGTAATCGACAAAGGATACCGGCGATACTGAGAATCAGTGCACCTTTAACTAGACCCTTTTTCGCCACATATTCAGTATGTGTGAAAACCTAATTTTTAACGCACAATTTTACCGCGTTGACGTAAACGCTTACCGTGATCTAATTCAATTTTACGGATACGTAAATTCTTTGGTGTGACTTCCAATAATTCGTCTTCGTTAATGAACTCCAAGCATTCTTCCAATGTAAATACTAATGGCGGCGTTAATCGTAATGCTTCATCACTACTCTTAGAACGCATATTAGTTAATTCCTTTTTCTTACAAACGTTAACTGTAATATCATCACCCGCTGGATTTGAACCAACTACCATTCCCGCATAAACCGTTACACCAGCACCAATAAACATTGTACCGCGATTTTGGGCATTGTATAAACCATAAGCATTACTTTCACCATCTTCAAACGCAATTAAACTACCTGACTGACGAGTTGCGATATCACCTTTGTAATAATCGTAACCATTACTAATGGTATTCAAAATACCTTCACCTTTGGTATCAGTCAACAATTCACTCTTATAACCAAACAAACCACGTGCTGGAATAATAAATTCCAATTTCAAACGGCTACCGTGCGGAGTCATCGTTACTAATTCAGCCCGACGTGCACCCATTTTTTCCATTACGGCGCCCATACTAACTTCAGGAACATCAATGAAGGCTTTATCCATTGGTTCCATTAATTTACCATTTTCATCTTTCTTGTACAAAACCTTGGGCATACTAACCGCAAATTCGTATCCTTCACGACGCATGTTTTCAATTAAAATTGACAAATGCATTTCCCCACGACCACAAACTTTGAACGCTTCGGTCGAATCAGTATCACTAACTTTTAAACTTAAGTCTTTATCAGCTTCTTTGTATAAACGGTCACGTAAATGACGACTAGTAACATATTTACCCTCTTTACCTGCCAAAGGACTGTCATTAACCAAAAAAGTCATCTCAACACTGGGTTCACTAATTTTAGTAAATGGCAAAGCTTTTGGATTTGCGGCATCGCAAATAGTGTCACCAATACCGACATCAGCACAACCCGAAATACAAACAATATCACCGCCTTGTGTTTTTTCGATCGGCAGTTTATTCATTGCCATAAATTCACAAATTTGTGTTACTTTGAAATTATTTTTAATTGCTGCGTCGTGATAGTTTACCCGCACCGCACTTGCATTAACTGTCATTTGACCACTGGTAACTTTACCAACTGCCATTTTTCCAACATATTCACTGTATTGTGTTGCCGATACTAACATTTGGAAACTACCCGCATCATCATATTCTGGAGCCGGTAAATACTCAATAATTTTATCCAATAACGGTTGCATATCTTTGTTAGCACTTTCCACTGTCAAACCAGATACACCATTACGCGCACTAGCATAAACAAAAGGACTATCTAATTGTTCTGAACTAGCATCCAAATCCATTAATAAAGCCAAGACTTCATCTTCAACTTCCTTGATACGGGCGTCAGGACGGTCAATCTTATTGATGACAATAATTACTTTATGTCCTAATTCCAACGCTTTTTCCAAAACGAAACGGGTTTGTGGCATTGGACCTTCAAAGGCATCCACAACCAACAAAACACCATCAACCATTTTTAAAGAACGTTCGACTTCACCACCAAAATCCGCGTGCCCGGGGGTATCCACAATATTAATCTTGACACCTTTATAGCGCACAGCACAGTTTTTTGCTAAAATTGTAATACCGCGTTCACGTTCCAAAGCATTACTGTCCATTACGCGATCAGCAACGACTTGATGGTCATTAAACGCACCACCTTGTTTTAATAATTCATTGACCAAACTAGTTTTACCGTGATCAACGTGAGCAATAATTGCCACGTTACGAATTTTTTCATTCTTTTGCAACATAATAGGGATAAGCATATCACAAAAGATTTAATTCTGCAACAATTCATTAATTATTGTAATTTAACGTTTTCTTCGCCCAAAATTTGATTTAGTTCATACATAATTGCTTTACATTCGCGAATCTTAATTTCTGGAGCAAAAGCGTTACCAGTGGCAGTATCTTTAATCACTACTGGAATATCACCAGTATACGAAGTCAACGCATTAAAACAATCAGCTTTCACAACTTCATCTTGTAAATTAAATCGTAAATATAATTTACGTTGATGACTAACAGGAACTTCCAATGCTGGCGTTTGTTGTTGGTTTAACAATTCTAAACTATCTGCTACAATCAACGGACTTTGTCCATCACGCATTGATAATGTACCGTGAATTTTTACCACACTTTCTTCTTCGACTGTACTTTTAACACGTGCCCAATTTTTGGGAAACATCATAACATCACACGTACCATATAAATCTTCAACTTTTAAGATTGCCATTTCTTCGTGGTTCTTTTTAGTATAAACTTTTCTAATTTCTGTTATCAATGCCCCCATCACCACACTGGAACCATCTTCAAATTCTGGTGCGTTATCATTTTCTTCCTCATTTTCTCCAACCGCAGCCGCATTTTCACCATCTTCAGTTTCACTCTCGTGTGGCATTTTTGAGATATCAAAACTAAACTGACTAAATTGGTCCATATATTTATCCAATGGGTGACCACTTAAATACATACCAACGTATTCTTTTTCAAAACGCAATTTTGTATTTTGGTCGTATTCCTTAACATTAGGCATCGGTACATCGACCACCGTTTCAGTTTCCACGCCAAACAAACTCATCTGTCCCATATCCGCTGCTTTTTTATCATTTGTTACAGCTTTTACTACCGCCGGATAAACACTCATTAATTGACTTCGGTGAGCACCTAAACCATCAAAACAACCAGATAAAATCAAACTTTCCAAACAACGTTTATTTAACGCTTCAATTGGCGCACGTTTGCAGAAATCTAAGAACGAAGTATATTCACCATTTTTATCACGTTCGGCGATAATATCATTTACCACACCTTCACCAACATTTTTCAAAGCAGATAAAGCGAAACGAATTGATTTATTATCCGCATCAACGACGAATTCGGCAGCACTCTTGTTAATATCTGGTGGTAAAATTACTGAGCGGCCCTTTACACGCACTTCAGTAATATAATGTGTCATATCATCACGTTTATCGATGCGGTTACTGATCATTGAAGCCATAAAGAACGGATAATAATAATGTAATAAATAGGCTGTTTGATAAGCCAAAAACGCATAACAAGCCGCGTGCGATTTATTAAATGCATAACCAGCAAACTTTTCCATCTTGGCAAAAATACTTGCCGCCACATCAGCTGGCACGCCATTATTCACTGCACCTTTAATTTTCATTTCTTCACTACCATAAAGGAAAATCTTTTTCTGTTTTTCCATTTCGGCAACTTTCTTTTTACCCATTGCACGGCGCACAATATCCGCTTGTCCCAAAGAATAACCTGCTAAATTTTGGAAAATCTGCATAACCTGTTCTTGATAAACAATTTGCCCATAAGTTTCTTTTAAAATGTCTTTTAACAATGGATGTTCATAAACAGTTTTCTCTGGATGGTGTTTATTCTCACAATATGCTGGAATCATATCCATTGGACCTGGACGGTACAATGATACACCCGCAATTAAATCTTCAATACAGTCAGGTTTTAACAACTTCATAAATTTTTTCATACCCTGACTTTCTAATTGGAACACCGCATCAGTCTCACCAGCACTAATCATCTTGAAGACATTTTGATCATTGTATTCCATATGGTAAAAATCAATTTTCTTGCCAAGTTGGTGTTCCACGGCTTTAATAGCACCATTAATATCCGTAGTAGTAATTAAACCCAAGAAGTCCATTTTCAAGAAACCTAATTCTTCAACTTCGGTTTTGTCGTATTGTGTTGTTACTACACCACCATTTTTTGCTAATGGGCAAGCTTCACCAACCACACGTTTACATATCACAACACCAGCCGCGTGTACACTACAGTTACGTGGGAAATCTTCTACCTTAATTGCCATATCAACAATCTTTTTGACCATTGGATCATTTTTGTACATTTCAGCCAATTCTGGTTTATACAAATCATCAAACTTCGCTTTCTCTTTCGCCAATTTTTCTGGATCTGTAATTTTGGACAAATCTTTTAAACCAAAAATGTATTCCAAATATGGTGACTTTTGTTTTTGATTAATCTCAATCGGTTTTGTAATTTTTGCCACTTCAGTAAATGGCACATCAAACACACGTGCAATATCTTTAATTGCAGCCTTAGCTTTCATTGTACCAAAAGTAACAATCTGACAGACGTTATCACGTCCGTACTTATCAATTACATATTCAATTACTTCGCCACGACGTCGTTTACAAAAATCCAAATCAAAATCTGGCATACTACGACGTTCCAAATTCAAGAAACGCTCAAACAGTAAGTTATACTTTAATGGGTCAAGTTTTGTAATGCCCAGAGCATATGCCAAAATTGAGCCAGCACCTGAACCACGTCCAGGTCCAATTGGAATATCATTCTCGCGCGCAAAACGCATAAAGTCCGCAACAATGAGGTAATAATCAATAAAACCTTGACTTTCCACAACATACAATTCTTTTTCGTAACGTGCTTGAATTTCGGGTGTAATTTCGCCATATAAGCGTTTCAGACCTTCTTCTGCGTTACGTTTGAAATAGGTAATATTATCTTCTCCTGTCGGCGAAGTAAATGCTGGAATCAAGTCGGCACGAGCAAATGGGTCACAATTACATTTATCAGCGATAACAACAGTGTTACTAATTGCTTGCGGTACATCGGGGAATAAAGCTGCCATTTCCGCGCCAGATTTATAATAAAACTGGTCAGTTTCAAAACGCATACGATCAACATCGTTGACCTTTCGCTGGGTTCCAATACATAGTAATGCATCCTGCATTTCGGCATCATCTTTATATAAATAATGGATATCATTAGTAGCAACCAATTCAATTTTCAGTTCATCAGCTAATTTCAAAATACCACGATTAACTTTCTTTTGTTCCGGAATACCGTGGTCTTGTAATTCCAAATAGAAATCTTCGCCAAACATTTTTTGCAAACGCACAGCATATTTTTTTGCTTCGTCATATTCATCAAGATTTAAATAATATGGAATGTGTCCTGCCAAACAAGCTGAAAAGCAAATTAAGCCCTCGCAATGTTTTTCCAAGAAATCATAGTCAATCCGCGGTTTATAATAAAAGCCCTTCGTCCACGCCGCCGTGTTGATTTTACACAAATTAATGTAACCAGTATTGTTTTTACACAACAAAATCATATGACCACGGTGTTCACCGGGTTCACGCTTATTCATATCATCAACAATATAAATTTCACAACCAATAATCGGTTTAATCCCAACACCTTTACAGGCTTGATAAAACTTATAGGCACCATACATATTACCGTGATCAGTAATTGCACACGCACCTGCCCCCTGTTCTTTAGCAATTTTGACTAATTTAGAAATACGTGCAGCACCATCAAGCAGACTGTATTCTGTGTGTACGTGTAAATGGACGAAACGAGGTCCATTTGTATTAGATGAAGGTTGGTTCTGTGGTAAACTTTCGTCCATTGAGATAGTATAGCAAAGACTGCGGTGCAAATGCAAACTCTATCTCTGTTGCACAAAGGCATTGTTTATTTTGTTGATACAGACGGTTTAGTTCGGCTTTACCATATTTGCCATCACCGACAATGTATAAGCCAATTGTTGCTAAATGAGCACGAATTTGATGTGTACGACCAGTTAACGGACGAATTTTAATTAACGAAAATTCGCCTTTGGGACGTACATATTCCACAACTGTTTTCACCGGCAAAGCACCAGGCTGTTTCGTTTTCTCAATTACTACCATTCCCGCATCTTTATCTTTTGTTAAATATCCTGTTAAGGTTACAGGCGATTTTTTTAATGTTCCGAAACATAAAGCTAAATATGTTTTATGCACTTGCCCATTAGCAAACGCATCTAACAAAGCATTTTCTGCCGTCGCATTTTTAGCAAAAACGACTAAACCTTCGGTATTGACATCTAATCGATGTACGGCTGTATATCCCAGCAAATGTTCCAAAGTATTTTCACCGGTCGGACTGCTGGTTTCAATTCCCTGATGTTTAAACACAATTGCAACATTATCGTCCTCCCAAATCATTCGATAAGGTTGCCAAGTTCGTAATGCATTATCGGCATAATAAATTTGTACAACATCACCGACTGCCAAATTGACATCACGATTAACACGTACACCATTTACTTTTACATCTTTACGTTTTAAAATTTGTTGCACAAAAACATATCCCGCGCCCAAAAGATTAGCTTTCAAGAGCGTACTCACATTAGTTTTCTGTTTAACTGTAAATGTCTGTGTTTTCATAATTTATAATGTAATTTTCCAAATACTTCCCATTACGACTGAACCAACGGCAAATACCATTGAACACATAAAAATCACCATTAATAAACGTTCCGTTTGCGAGATACTCAAACGATTACCATAAATTTTATGGTGTACAAAAATTAAAAGGATTTCCGCCGACACAACGACCAGTCCCAAAATAATGTTAATTATGTAATAAAAATCAAGTTTCTGCGATAACCATCCCGACAATAACATCATAACTGGAAACATTGCGATATTAATCACACTGGATACAATATACAATGTCAGCAACCATTTAGTCGAATTGGGATTATCTGATTTAGCCGTATATTCTTTTACCAATTCATCAATTAAATTTAAATAATGCGCTTGTTTTTCTTTGCGCACTTTGTTGTGAACATAATTACGGAATAAATCAGCCGCATCAATCATTTGGTAGTCCAAACAATTATCTAAAAAACTTTCTGCCCAAGGTACATTCATCGGATCACTTTTCGTATTAGCAAAAGCTTTTAAATAATCATAAACCACACCAGCATCATAACCAGATAGTTTAACTAACAAATAAGCCGGACTTTCCAAGTGCGGAAAATTGCTAACAACTTTCGACAACAACATAAATGGTAAATCGGGACCATATGTCATTTCCAAAGCTACACATTCCGCAATAATTGAATTAATTTGATTAGCATCGGCACAACGACTTTCCACAATTGCATTTGCTGCTTGCGCCGAAATTGTTTCGCCACATTTTGGACAAACCAAAAAAGGTGTATTTTGCTTTAACAACAAATACTCGTGACACTTTGGACAATTTCCTGCTTCCAAATTCATATATTATGGTTTAACACACCCACAATAATTTTGTCGATACATTTTTAATTGTTTTGACAATTCGACGCTGCGCTTAAAACCATCTTTTTTCTTAAAGTCACTCGGAATATATTGATTACCACCAATGCTAGTACCAATTTCGTTAATCAATGCCGCGGGCTTGTGTGGACTGGTAGTTAACGAAGTTGCAAAATAATCAAAGCCCAATTTCTGTACATATTCATAAGCATTTTCCAATCGCAAACGAAAACAACGCGCACAGTTTTGGTTTTGCCAATTTTCGTGTTGATACGGATGAACAATCACTTTATCCGTCAGTTTATATAAACCTTCCAAGCGTCGGTCGAACTCTTCCTGTGAATCCAAATTGTTGCCCCAAAATAGGCAAGTTACATCATAGTCAACCGACAAACGTTCGACTGCCACTGTCGCACATGGTCCACAACAACAAGCTAACAATAAACGTGGCTTAGGCATTTTCCCCCAACAAAGTTTCAACTTTAGCAATTGCCTGTTCAATACGTTGGTGTAAATCCAAATCTACTACCGTCATCGCATATTGCAAAGCCGAAGTGACTTTACGTGCATCCGCATTACCGTGCATTTTTACGACCGATTTTTTCAAGCCTAAGAAAATAGTTGCATTGGTTTTATCCATTTTTTCAGCTTTGAATTTTTTCAATTTTCTACCCAAAAATAAAGCGCCAATTTTTGCACTAAAACTGGATTTAATAATTGATTTCAAAGATTTGAAAACGAACTTTGCCATACCTTCACTGGTCTTCAGTAAAACGTTACCCCAGAAACCATCAGCGACCACTACATCGACGCTACCTTTAAAAACCTGGTCAGGCTCAACATTACCGACAAAATTAATTATCCCAGCATTATGTAATTTAATTAACATTGCGTGCGCTGTTTTTACAACTTCGTTACCTTTAGTCTCTTCCGTACCTACATTTAACAAAGCCACACGTGGCTGTTCCATTCCCATCGCTTTTTTGTATGCATCCGCCATTACCGCAAATTGCACCAATTGCACTGCGGTACAATCCATATTAGCACCAGCATCCAACAACATAAATTCTTGTCCCTCAATTAAAGTTGGCATAACTGGACACAAAGCTGGACGACTAACTCCCGGAATCCGTCCAATTTTCATAAAACCACCTGTTAACACTGCCCCGGTTGAACCAGCCGAAACAAATGCACCACAATCATCACGTGTTTTTAATTGCTCTAAACCCAACACCAAACTGCTGTCCGTTTTTGTACGAATCGCTGTCGTCGGATGTTCATCCATTGCGATGTTAACTTTGGTATCAATAATTTCAACACGGTCGCCGAATTGCTCCACTTGTGGTTTAATCACACTCGCATCACCCACCATCACTAATTGCAATTCTGGATTTTGCTTTAACGCCACCAATGCTCCGCCTACCATCGCCGGCAAACCGTTATCGCCACCCAAACAATCTAAAACAATTTTTTTCATATTTAACATCATAACATAAAATTTATAATGCTAACAGTATTTTTTAATCAATAATTTTATTTATAAATTTTTCTTTAGCGGCATTGTAAAGTTGTTCATTAATAGCACCCTCATCATATAACTTTTTTAATTTTTCTAATTTATTTGAGATTTCATCATCTTGATACTCAATTTGTTTTTGAACATTTTTAGTTTGTAAATCAATTGAAAACCAAAAATAAAAGAAAAACGATGATACTAACAAAAGTACAATTGGTAAAACTCCGGTTTCCATCGCCAAAGCTCCAGTTACAGTTTCTAAATTTGCAAAACATAACATAATGAATTGAATAACAATACAAATAACTTCTGCAAGTATATTAATAAGAACATTCAATTCTTGAGATATTTTTTTTGAAAATATCCTACCAACACAAAACATAACCCCAGAAAAAATAATAGCAACCGATAATATTAATTGAACGATACAAAGGAATACTCCTTGACCTAACAAATTGGCTGCAGTCATCAACGTTAACGCAGTCATCATCCAAACCGCTCCAGCAATAATTTCTAAAATAGCACCAATAAATAATATTTTTTTCTTTTCCATAATTATCCCTTACCATTAATAATTTAATATAGAACACATATAGTGTCAATATGGTTTAAGTCATTGGCTTAATCTACTGTATTAAAATTATCATTCGGTTAAACCAAATATAATATTGAAAACCAAAATTTAACTACAAAAATAACACAGTTTATCCGCCTCAACACCATTTTTTTACAAATAAAAAGCCCCACATATATACGCAGGGCTTAGATTATTTTAATTTAGTTTACATCTCACGACTTGGTTCAACCATCGGTGAAATCGTCTTTTTTAGTGCTTGAGTTTGATTCTGTGTTTTTTCAACTAAAACTACTGAATAAGCCAAAGGTGCATTGCCATTATTATCCTTTTTATTGATGAACGCACATTTTTCATTCGCATGATACCAATAATAATCTTTGGGTAAAAATAACTTATACGGAGCAACTGAACTCGTAATGCATTCATTCATGGCATCACATACAATAATTTCTACACTAGGATTTAATTTTTTCAATTCCTTAACAAAATCATCAAACATAACAGTAGCCATTTTTTCTCCTTTCATTGATATTTTCACAAATATCACGTGATTGATTTATTATAAATCAACGCTGAGGTTACGTCAATATCAATATATACAACAAGAAACAGCATAATATTTTTATTAAAAATTACTACTGCAAAAAAAAGAGCCGAGATAACTCGACCCTTTTTGATGTTTCGTGTTTTGACGATTATTTAATAATGTCAGCAACAACACCCGAACCAACGGTGTGACCACCTTCACGAATTGCGAAGCGCATACCTTTTTCGATAGCAACTGGAGAAATTAATTTTACAGTCATCGAAACGTTGTCGCCAGGCATAACCATTTCAACACCCTTAGGTAATTCGATTACACCAGTAACATCGGTTGTACGGATGTAGAATTGTGGACGATAACCATTGAAGAATGGAGTATGACGTCCGCCTTCTTCTTTTTTCAAAACATAAACTTCAGCGGTGAATTCGGTATGTGGAGTAATTGATTTTGGAGCAGCCAAAACTTGACCACGTTCAATATCTTTACGTTCAATACCACGCAACAATAAACCTGCGTTATCACCAGCCATAGCTGAATCCAATGATTTACGGAACATTTCAATACCAGTAATGGTAGTTGTTTTGTTTGCACCTAAACCAACGATTTCAACCACGTCACCAATTTTAACTTGACCACGTTCTACACGGCCAGTAGCAACAGTACCACGACCAGTAATTGTGAAGACGTCTTCAACTGGCATTAAGAATGGTTTATCAACATCACGTTTTGGATCAGGAATGTATTGGTCGATAGCGGCCATTAATTCGTCGATACATTTCAAATCAGGTGATTGACGGTTACCAGCTTGTGCAGCAGCCAAAGCTTTTGCAGCTGAACCTTTAATGATTGGGCAAGTATCGCCTGGGAAACCATTTTTTGTTAACAAATCACGGATTTCCATTTCAACCAAATCTTGTAATTCTGGATCGTCTGCCAAATCGCATTTGTTCATAAACACAACGATGTATGGAACGCCAACCTGACGAGCCAACAAGATGTGTTCACGTGTTTGTGGCATTGGACCATCAGTTGCAGCAACAACCAAGATCGCGCCATCCATTTGTGCAGCACCGGTAATCATATTTTTAACATAGTCAGCGTGGCCGGGGCAATCAACGTGCGCATAGTGACGTTTTGCGGTTTGGTATTCCACGTGAGCGGTGTTAATCGTAATTCCGCGTGCTTTTTCTTCTGGAGCGTTATCAATTTCATCGTACTTACGGGCTGCAGCGTTACCGTCCAAAGCCAAGGTAGTACAAATAGCCGCCGTTAAAGTGGTTTTACCGTGGTCAACGTGACCAATCGTACCAATGTTAACGTGTGGCTTGCTCCTATCAAATTTTTCTTTTTCTGCCATTTTTCTAATTTTCTCCTTTTTTATAGCAAGTGCTTTTATTATGCAATATAACCGTTAGTGTGTCAACTTATTTTTCTATCATTTCGTCGAATTTAGTTTGACAAAAGATGTAAATTTCCTTAAATATTGGATATGTTAACGCGTCATTTATTGTCTTTAATTTTTGACGAAGCTGTCCAAAACTTAAACAGTGCTTGCCACCAAGTTAACAGCCAACCTGCCAACGCTACTTTATCTGGTTATGTTCACCTGTTAGACCAAGGCAATGCTATATTTATTACTGATGAACGTAAACCTTATTTAATTACTCTTGAATTTACTTTGTTTCACAAATTAAAAACTGGTGACCGGTTACAAGCCCGTGTTGTCAATGATTCCGCCAATAACCATAACGTTGTCAGTGAAATTGTTTCAGTACAACACGTTACATACGATGACGCACCAGTTATTAGTGCTAACCAAACATTAAATTTATTTGATAATACCATCAATTTAGGTACTTCAATTTTAATTCCTGTCGGCGACAATACCGACATTGTGACCAAAGTTGCACACATTGTTGATACTTTACCCGACAATATCACACCAATTTTATTATCATTTGACGGTCGCCCAACAAACTTCAATGTTTCCACAGCATATTTCACTCAACCCAGTTATGATAACCGCGAGAAATTAATGACATGTTTACTTACTTTTTTCCACGCCAAACAACAAGCCGATACCGGTAAAGATGTGGTTTTAATCATCGACAGTCTTGATAAAATGTTCTTTGTCTTTAATAACTGTATGCAATCAATTGGCACGTTTAATCCAAATTTATTTTCCAGTGCCGCAGTCACTGATTACGAAAACATTTTATGTTCCAGTGGTAATTTAAAAGCTGGTGGTTCATTAACCATTATCGGCTTACACCACACCGGCACTTCCCCACAATTATTACAAATTAACGATCGGCTACACCAAATTATGGATCAAGTTATTTAACTCAAATAAAAAGCCCGGCATCGCGTCGGACTTTTTTTTCGGACCTCGTCGCTTATTTCTTGCGCTTCTTTACTACTACTCCTATGATGGTACCTATTACACTTAATCCTGCTACTCCGCCTACACCGCCTCCTACTGCAAGTGCTACTGTCGAATTATTTGTTACTTTTTCCACCGGTATCTCTTCCCATTTCGCATATAATGTCTTATTCGCCGTTATCGGTGTCGCAAAATCATATTGTCGCGTACACTCTACATCTGTATACCAACCAACTAATCTGTAACCAGCTAATTCACTTATCGGTTCAGCCGCTGTTTCTCCTTTGTGAACAATTTGATTCGGTACAGCTGTTCCGCCCATCGATTTAAATGTAACCGTATAATCTCGTACCCATTTCGCATATAATGCCATACTCTGTGTTACTGGTTCATCAAAATCATACTTTCGTGTACAAGCATAATCTGTATACCAACCTATGAAGGTATAATTCTTTTTAGTTGGTTGTAACATTGCTAAATTAGATCCGTGTTCAATTTCTTGTTCAGATAAAAACTTGTTTCCATCATAAAAACTTACCCAGTAGCGATTCAATTCCCATTTCGCAGATAAGGTTATATCGGCCGTAATTGGTGTGTTGAAATCAAATGCCTCATCTTCATTATCTAAATACCAGTATGCTAAACCATAATTTTCGCGATATGGATATCTCCAGTATGCGTATTGATTATGATCAATTATTTCTGGTTCAACATCACTACCGCCATTACTATCAAAGGTTACTGTATATACTTTAATCCATTTGGCATATATGATTTTATCTTCGGTAATTGGTGTACTAAAGTTAAAATTGTTATTACATTCTGCATCTGTGCACCAATTAATAAAACGATATCCAGATTTCGTCGGATCTGTATCTGGTCGAGTTACAGTTGTATTATAAGTTATTGTTACTGGTTGTACCTCACTTCCGTCATCTGTATTAAAGGTAATCGTCGGATTCTTACCCCATTTAGCATACAAGATGATATCTTCGGTAATTAGTGTACTAAAGTTAAAATCGTTATTGCATTCTGGATCTGTGCACCAATTAATAATTGTATATCCATCACGAGTTGGATTGGTTGGCTGTGTTACAGTTGTACCATAATCCACACGTGCATTATCCACCGCTGAACCTTGGTTACTATTAAACGTTACATCTAAATAATAATGCAGAATATTGCGGTAACTAGATAAAGCACTACTTGTCAACCATACTGGATCTTCAACAATAATTTCCATTAAACTGGTACAACCGGAGAATGGATAACTTCTAATAGTGGTAACACTACTTGGAATTTCAATACTAGTTAAACCAGTACAATTTAGGAATGCATTATATCCAATACTGGTTACACTGTTTGGTATTTCAATACTAGTTAAACCGGTACAATTTTGGAATGCAGAACTACCAATACTGGTCACACTGTTTGGTATTTCAATACTGGTTAAACCTTTATACCCATAAAATGCATTGGCATTAATTTGGGTTGCACTGTTCAATACGGCATCCGTTACTTCTAAATCATTAATGATTAACTTAGAAGCATATTCTAATGGATTAGAATTTGCTGAGACATAACTTATCTGTACCCATTGGTCTAAAGTTCCCAAATAATACACTGAATTTAGTCCCGTACAGGAAGAAAATGCATAACCCCAGATCTTGGTTACAGTACTCGGAATAACAATCGAAGTCAATCCGGTACATCCACGGAACGTATTCTCACCAATAAACTCCACTCCATCTGACATCGTCACACTGGTGACATCTTTACAATAGTCAAATCCGCCAATTCCAGTAATATAATCTGGAATAACGACATTTCCACCAGATCCGAAATATCTTAGGATAGTATTTCTATTTGAAATAATAAAATCTTCATCAATAACACAACCAAACGCGCCTGAACGGCCACCACCACCAGTTGCAGTTTTATAATACCAGTAATAGTCACTTTCCCAGGTATCTGGTTCACTATCCATTTCACAGTAAATAAATAAGTTGCTATTTCCATATACCACACAGGATCCAATGTAACTAACATTTTCAGGAATAAATAACCACCTCAACGAATCACAATTTCGAAATGCATAACTGCCAATACTGGTGATATTTTCCGGAAGCCACACTGGGGCAACTAACTTATTACAACCAGAAAATGCTTTTTCCCCAATGCTGGTGACAGTATCTGAAAATACAATATTAATTAATCCGGTACAATTTTCAAATGCACAACTATTAATATTTGTTATACCCTCAGGAATTTCCACCCGATATTTCAAACCGCCATTTTGATAAATACTTATTCCATCCGCAGTCAACCCATTCAATGTTGTACCACTAATATTCAAACAATCTTCAGGCACCAAATATATTGTATCATCTGCCGCACTGACCTTTGGCCCCACAGTAAATACTAAAACAATTGACGTTACGATTAACGCTAACACTGTGCCTAAACGATAAAAATTGCCTTCTTTCGCATATTACTCCTTAATTAATATTTGCAAATTTTGTAAATACAACATTTATTATAACATAATTTTGACATTAAAGACAAATTACAAATTATCACAACAAAAAAAGACACCCGAAGGTGTCTTTTAGATATTCATTGCGTGAGCACTTAATACTTTGTACTTGATTAAATATACACATTACGCATTCGCGCATTCGACTTTTAATTGTGCTGGCGTGATATTCCTATCACGCAATACTCTTAAAAGGAGGTGATCCAGCCGCAGGTTCTCCTACAGCTACCTTGTTACGCCTTAACTCCAATCACCGATTTCACCTTAGACGCCTGCTTCCTTGCGGTCGGCACAGCGGTTTTGGGTGCCCTCAGCTCTCATAGCTTGGCGGGCGGTGTGTACAAGACCCGGGAACGCATTCACGGCGACATGCTGATTCGCCATTACTAGCAACTCCGATTTCATGTGGGCGGGTTGCAGCCCACAATCCGAATTGAGACTACTTTTTTGAGATTCGCTCCATATTACTATATTGCAGCTCTTTGTAGTAGCCATTGTAGCACGTGTGTAGCCCAAGGCGTAAGAGGCATGATGACTTGACCTCATCCCCACCTTCCTCCGTATTAACTACGGCAGTCTCGCTAGGGTTCCCAACTTAATGATGGCAACTAACGATAAGGGTTGCGCTCGTTAACGGACTTAACCGAACATCTCACGACACGAGCTGACGACAGCCATGCACCATCTGTCTGCTTGTAAAATTGCTTCTACTTCACCGATTTCGCGGCTATTCAAGCGATGTCAAGCCTTGGTAAGGTTTTTCGCGTAGCTTCGAATTAAACCACATGCTCCGCTGCTTGTGCGGGTCCCCGTCAATTTCTTTGAGTTTCAACCTTGCGGCCGTACTACTCAGGTGGAATACTTATCGCGTTAGCTACGATACTGATGGAGTCGATACCACCAACATCTAGTATTCATCGTTTAAGGCGTGGACTACCAGGGTATCTAATCCTGTTTGATCCCCACGCTTTCGTGTTTCAGTGTCAGTTACTGCCCAGCAAGCCGCCTTCGCCTCCGTTGTTCTTCCAAATATCTACGCATTCTACCGCTACACTTGGAGTTCCACTTGCCCTTTCAGCACTCAAGTCGCCCAGTATGTAATGCAGTTCCTGGGTTAAGCCCAGGGATTTCACGTTACACTTAAGCAACCACCTACACACCCTTTACACCCAGTCATTCCGGACAACGCTTGCCACCTACGTATTACCGCGGCTGCTGGCACGTAGTTAGCCGTGGCTTATTCATAGCATACCGTCATTTTATTCGCCTGCTATAAAAGAACTTTACAATCCTAAGACCTTCTTCATTCACGCGGCGTTGCTGGGTCAGAGTTGCCTCCATTGCCCAATATTCCCTACTGCTGCCTCCCGTAGGAGTCTGGACCGTGTCTCAGTTCCAGTGTGACCGTTTACCCTCTCAGGCCGGTTAATCATCGTCGCCTTGGTGGGCCGTTACCTCACCAACAAGCTAATGATACGCAACCCCCTCCTTTACCGATAAAACTTTTACCCCTTCACGATGCCGTGTTGTGGTCATATGCGGTATTAGCACCTGTTTCCAAGTGTTATTCCCCTGTAAAGGGCAGGTTGATTACGCGTTACTCACCCGTCCGCCACTAATATGTATTGCTACATATCCGTTCGACTTGCATGTATTAAGCACGCCGCCAGCGTTCGTCCTGAGCCAGAATCAAACTCTAATATTAAATTTGATAAACTCAGTTCTTGACTGACATAAATTGACAAAGATATAGTGTTTATTAAACCTACAATCTTATACAAATGTGTACAAAGTATTAAGTTTTCAATGAACACCACCGCGTCCATTGCTGAACACGATAACCATAATCTAGCACAGTGATATTTCATTGTCAAGGGTTTTTTCAATATTTTTCTAAATTAAATTTCACCTTAAACGCAGGTATAACCACCATCAATCGGTAAGATTGCGCCCGTTACATATGAAGCCTCTTCACTAGCCAAAAAAATCGCTCCAGCATTCAATTCTCCCTCTGCACCATAGCGCTTCATTGGCACGTGTAACTTAGCAAATTCTTGGAATTTATCAGTATCCAAAACCGCTGTTGTCAGTTCAGTATAGAAATAACCAGGACAAATACAATTACAAGTAATACCATAAGGTGCTAGTTCCGCTGCGGTTGCACGGGTAAAGTTAACTACACCACCTTTAGATGCGTGATATGCAATTGTTGGAATCTCGGTATTACCAACCAAACCATACATTGAAGCAATGTTAATAATCCGACCATAGCCATTTTTCTTCATTATATTAGCAAACGCTCTGGTCATTTTGAAAACCGATGTCAAATCAGTATTAATGGTAAAATCCCATTGTTCATCATTCATTGCTAAAACACCAGCATCTTTTGACGAACCTGCACAGTTCAACAAAATATCGACTTTGCCAAAAGTCTTTTCTGCCATTTCCGCACAATAATTGATATCTTCACTTTTAGTAACATCACATTGTAATGGCAATACTTTGACACCATAGGTTTCCAATTCCTTTTTTAATTGTTCCAAACGTTCTAAGCGACGCGCTAAAACGACCAAATTGGCGCCTTGCTTAGCAAATGCGGTTGCCATCTGTTTACCTAAACCGCTTGATGCTCCAGAAACTACTGCTACTCTTCCTTTTAAATCAAACATCATTACACTCCTTTTAATCTTAAATCTATTTTAGATTAACAAAAATTGATTTTAAACACAAATAAAAATTAAAAAGAATTGGTCTTTTCAATCACTTTGCAAATACTTTCCGCTAAATTAAAAATTTTAGCACGTTCTTCCGCAGTTGCCGCTGGTAATTTAGACACCGTCGGTAATCCCCAAATTCTTGCAGTTTTCGGACCAATCCATTCATCATAATTAATTTCAGCAAAAACCCCGCGTACAATATTTAAAGCAGCAACTGCCGGTTTCGGAAAAAGCATTTTCATTACCAAACTAGTCAAGATCCGATTTTTGGCATTGGTCATTGGAGTTAAAGTAATTCCTGGATGCACTAATGCCAAACGTACATCATCACGTTCCTTAAATAGCTCCGACAAAGCCAAAGTTAGAAAACGTTTTGAATTACCATAAACTTTACTTGCTTTTTTACAATGTGTGTAATCAATATCGTTTTCATTCAATCTACCATAATCGTGTGCAATGCTAGTCACCGCAACTACTTTGCCTTTCGTACGTTGCAAAGCTGGAATTAATTGTTTTGCTAAATAATACTGACTGATAAAATTAATTTGAAAAACATTATTATATCCAAATTGACTAGTAGTCAGTGGTACATTATAAACACCGGCATTTAAAATTAAATAATCAATACGTCGCGTAATTAATTGTGCCACCGCCGCATCAACTGATTGGATTTGATTTAAATCAATTTGGATGCTTTCAATTTCGGCGTTTGGGAATTCTTGTAATAATTGTTGGGTAAAGTCTTGCATCATTTGCATATTACGTTCCAACATAATAATTTTAGCATTCGCCTGAATTAAATCTCTAACAACGTGACGACCCAATCCACCAGTTGCCCCCGTAATTACTACGACACGACCACGTAAATCAACAGTATTTTTTGCCAGCCACTGATTAATATCCAATGCCATATTAGTTAATATTAACAGGTTGACTTAATTTCAACAAATTATTTTTGACGTTTTGCTCCGCAACCATCGCAACGATCTTTACTATTATCATTAACAGTATTGCAATAATCACAACGCCAAGTTCCCGCAGGTGTAGTATTTTGACCATTTGCATCAGAATTATTGTTTTGATTATTAGCCGCGATTTGTTCAGCGGTTGCCTTACTGGCGGTCAACGGAACTAAAACAGCGGCAAGAATCAATGCACCAGAAATACCAACCATAATAAATGTACCAGTACGATAAAGTTTAATTGATTCAATTGTATCAACATATTCTTCATCATCTTCCAAAACTGTATCTTTATAATCCAATGGTACCGAATCTGTATTTTGATGTGCTTTGGTTAATTCGGTTTCTAATGCTAAGCGTACAGTACCCGCTTCTAATAAACTTTTAGCGGTTGCGTAATCATAAACATACATCGACCAACCTCCGGTGACTTTGCCAGCCGGGGTATCAAAATTATAACGAATACGATATTTTTCGTTGAGATATTCAATTTTGTAAACTTCACCATCAACCTGATAATCATTCCCTTTTATCGCTGCATTTTGTGCCATTGCGTGATAAAATTCATAGTCAGCCTTCACTTCTTCCAAAAAATCCGCCTTATCCATCCAACTGAACCCTAAGAACGCGGTAACAATTAAAGCCAACACAACCAAGAAACCTAAAACCGAAACGGTACTAGCACGACCGGTACCTAAATAAACTTGACGTCCACCAAAGACAACCACCCGTGGTCGATACCACGGACGATGAATAGGACGTGGCCCAAAAGATGCGTGTGAACCACCAAACGAACTTCCACTACCGTGTGAAGAGCCACCACGACTCACTCCAAAGTGCCCCCCGTGAGAACTAAAACCTCCAGAATGTCCTCCGCTACTTCCACCGCTATGTCCACTTGGCATATTAATTTACCTCCATCTTTAGATTTAAACTACATAATTTTAGTCATCATCTTTTAATTTGTCAATTACAAGCGCAACTTAATAAGATTGTAATTGTGGCTTAGTTAAAAATATGCTACAATCATAATATATGAGAATGAATGTATTAATTGGATTGTCTTGGCCATATGCTAATGGTCATTTACATTTGGGACATATTGCCTCATCTTTACCGGCCGATGTAATAGCACGTTACTACCGCGACCACGGAGCAGCAGTTAGTTTTGTTAGTGGTAGTGATTGTTTTGGGACACCAATTTTAGTTAGTGCCAAAACCGAAAATTTAACTCCTAACCAAATTGCAGAAAAATATTCTGAAAGTCATAAACGCGATTTTGCCGATTTAGGCTTTTCTTTTGACAACTACACCGCCACACTTAATCCGGCACACCAAACATTTGCCTCTAATTTTCACGCTGACCTTTATAGTACTGATAATGTTTTTGTCAAGACTGTACCACAATTATATTGCACTAAATGTCAACAATATTTACCTGACCGTTACGTAGAAGGTACTTGTCCTTATTGTGGCAATCACGCCAAAGGTGATTCGTGCGATCATTGCGGTAAAATTCTTGAACCTGAAGATTTAAAAGATCCCAAATGTAAATTATGTGGAGCAACACCCGAATTACGGGATACTAAACAAATCTATTTACGTCTAAGTAAATTTCAATCTGCTATCGAAAAGAACCTACACGATAAACAAAAACAATGGACTAATAACGCAGTTGGTATGACCAATAAATACTTAAACGAAGGCTTGGTTGACCGTGCCATCACACGTAACATTACTTGGGGTGTACCACTTCCTGACAATGCTAAAAAATTACTAGGCGACATCACTGATAAACGCGTTTACATTTGGGCAGAAAACGTTCTCGGTTATCTTTCTGCAACCAAAGCTATCAAGCCCGACTGGGAAGATTTCTTATTAGACAGTAAAGATACTCCTAAACGTCATTACTATGTTCACGCTAAAGATAATATTCCTTTCCATAGTGTTATTCTACCTGGATTATTATTAGCCGAAAATAAACACAAATGGCATCTACCCGATTATATTATTAGCAGTGAATACTTAAATATGAACGGCAAAAAAATCTCCAAATCATCGGGTAACTATATCAGTGCTCGTCAATTAATTGATAATTTTGACGTCGATATGATTCGTTATTATTTCTTACGTAATACTAACGACAAGAAAGATGCAAACTTCTCGTTTGAAGATTTTGTCTATACGGTTAACGGCGAGTTAATTGATAACTTTGGTAATTTGGTTAACCGCACGTTAAGTTTCATCAAAAACAAATTTAACGGTGAAATTCCAGCGATGCGTCCCAACCCCACCATTACCCAAACAATTGAACACACTTTAACTGAATATAACACTTTGATTGAAGCAGGTTCAACCAGTAAAGCACTGGCTGCCGCAATGTCATTAGTCGCCTTTGGTAATAAGTGGTTCAGTGACAATACACCTTGGAAAACATTAGACCCACAAATCATTGCCGAATGCGTAACTATTATTCGTGCCGCAACAGCAATGTTAAAATATTTTATTCCAGCAGGTGCTGCCAAAGTTGAACAATGGTTATCGACCAAAACACTAGGGGAAATTAGTGTCTTATACAAAAAACTTGATATTAACGAAGTAAAGGAGCGCAAATGGTAATTCATAATTTAAAAGGTGTCACCGATTTTGACCCAGCCGTAATGACGTTACGTAATCACATTACAGATATTTTACGTCGTAATTTCGAATTGTATGGTTATCAACCATTAGATACTGCAATGTTAAACTATCGTGATTTATTAACTTATAAATACGGCGAACAAGCAGAAATCGTGAAAGAAATTTATTCTTTATCCGATCAAGGTGCACGTGATTTAGGCTTACGCTTTGATTTAACTGTCCCATTTTGTAAATACATTGCCTTAAACCGTAGCCTTAAATTACCATTTAAACGTTACGAAATTGGTAAAGTTTTCCGTAATGGTCCCGTCAAACCTGGTCGTTTACGTGAATTTATTCAGTGTGATGTTGACGTAGTCGGTGATGGTAGTCGTGAAATAGAAATTGAATTATTAGAACTCGCCATTACCTGTTATTTACAATTAGGCATTACCCCACAAATTCAAATTGGTCACCGCCAAATTTTAACTGGCTTATTACAATCTTTTGGGGTCACCGAAAATCACGATGCAATCATCGGAGTCTTAGACAAGATTAAAAAAATTACCCGCGAAGAAACTTTAACCGAATTAGGCAAATATTTACCAAACGACAAAGCCACCAAATTACTTGAAACCGTCTCTTTAGATTTACCTGCTTTGGAAAAATTATTGCCCAATAATATAGGCATTGCTGAAATAAAAGAAATTTGGACACAATTAACCGCTTTAAATCTGGCAAAATATTGTGTGTTTAACCCATCACTCGCCCGCGGATTAAATGTTTATACTGGTGTAGTTTGGGAAGTCTTTGATGCCCAAGGTCGCTACACTTCATCCCTAGGTGGTGGCGGACGTTACGACCACATCATTACTAACTTTGTTGCTTCGGGTGTGGCTTACCCCGCTGTTGGTTTATCATTTGGTTTAGAACCCATTACTTTACTCTCTGCCACTCAAACCGCTAGCCCAATTAAATTAATAATTGTTCCGATGGACACTGCTCCACAGTGCCACACCATTGCTAATCAATTACGCACCCTTGGTATTCCGACAATGATTTGGACTGCCAAACCTGGCAAAGTTGGCAAAGCATTAGAATATGCTGCCGCAACCCAGATTACTTATGCGACTGTCATCGGTACCGATGAAATTAACAATGGACATTTACGCATTAAAAATCTAAACACCGGCGCACAAGTTGATTTTGATTTTAACAATTTTCAAGCCATTGCTACCTATCTTACACAAGCAAATTAATTAAATAAGCCATATACATTACAACAATTAATCCGCTCCACCAACGAGCGGTTTTTTGTGGCAAATACCATCTGATTACCGTTAATATCGCTAATCCTGCTATCCAAGGTAAAGTTACCAAACAAATACTTTGTGGTAAATGAAGTCCACCAAACCAAATCGTAACTAATCCCAATCCAATTGTCACCAACAATCCATTACTCCACATTATTCCAGATAAAATTTTTGCAGGTTGCCATTGATTTTGTTGTCGTAATCCTGACCATATCGCAATTTCGCAAATTGGAGCAATAATTACAACTCCAGCCACATTCACGGGAATTTTTAATAAAACCCCGACAATCAAACAATGTTTAACCATCAGATAAACACCAATACCAAGCAATAATGTTAAAAACAAGCATCCCCACCACTGAACATTCTTTACCAACGATTGCTTTTGGAGATTTAATTGTTTACTACAAAATTGACGGTACCAAATTTGCCACGCGACCAAGCCCCCGACTACCATTAAACCCCAACCACTAAATTTTCCCACCACACCATTAAATCCAGCGACAACACAAGTTAACCAACCCAAAGATAACCAAAACAATGCTTTTATAACATTAATCGGCGCAACTATTACATCTTTAAAACAAATACTTAATGCTCCTACTGCACCCAAATTAATGGCAACCATTCCCCAAATCACACCTAATGCTAATTCAGAAATACCAAATAACATTACTACAATTATCGTTATTAACACTGGTAATATCACAGGGATTATTCCCCAACAATCACGGCATTTTGATAATAACCGCCAAAGAAAAAAGGTAGCAAGTACCATCAACCCGCTACCAATAAAGAAACAAATGATTACCAACGCTATTGACACAATTATGCATATGTGTCACAGCAATAATTATTTCATTACTTTGGTAATATAATTGACAACATCACCAATGGTTTGCATTTTTACCAAATCATCATCAGCAATAGTAATGTGGTATTCCTCTTCTAAATTCATCATCAACTCGACCAAATCCAAACTATCGGCATTCAAATCTTCTTTTAATTTTTTGTCAACTGTAACTTCCGCTACAGGCTTACGTAATTGTTTAGCAATTGCCGCGCAAATTTCGTTAGTTAAATTTTTTCCATCTTTCTTTTCCATAACCATATTTTATCACGCCCACATTTTACCGTCAAACAAACTTAACTATTTTATAATTGGCCAGTGCGATAAACTGTACTTGAATCATCAACCCAATTAATATTACTACTGCTATCTGTAGCAGCAAAAAATTGGAATGAAATTTCCTTTTCCGGATCATTAGTAAATACAAATGTTAACTCAAAAATAAATCCGAACTCAAAACCGGTTGATTTAGTATCAGTAGAAGGATTGCATAATATCCGATTAATCGATGGTTTACCACCATATTGACCGCTATTATTTTGTGCCAAAAACTCAATTGTTACCGAACCAATTGCATCATTAAATTCTAAAGTAGATTTCTGTATGGCTGGGTTTTCTTTTGGTGCAATGATTGAACAACGTAAAAATTTAACACTTGCACCATTCTTCTCAACAGGTTTACCTTCACCATAAATGTTTTTAGCGTCTAAAGTCATTCGTAATTTAAAAATACCATTTCCAGTCGGTGCAGTTTGTAACTCTGGTACTCCGTGCAAAGAATAAGTAGAAGTCAGTGTATTAACGTTATTACTAAAATTTCCTTCAGCCGAGTTAAATTCAACCCTGATTACCCCTAAAATAGCATCCAAAGCCACCACAATTAAAAATGTTGCAAAAACTTTAACTAACCGATTTTTAGCAGCCGTGCGTTTATTGGCATCACTGGCAGTGAAAAACAAATACGCGATATAAACCGCATATAAAGTCATCAAAGCCCCGGCAATACTAACAATAATAACAACCAACCACAACAAGTCAGAAATGAACTGACTACCCTTGTAACCATTTTCTGCTAACAGTTGTAATGTCATCCCCATATTTCAATTTTAGTATAACCAACTTTAAAAGTTATGTCGAGAAAAATATTTTCAAAACTACAGCATAAATTAACAAAACTATAACCAATAAAATGTCCAAAATAAATTCACATTTAATTTTAGGCCAATGCAACCTGGCATTAACTGCCGCTGCCACTATTAAAACAAAAAAGTTTAACACCAAAAACTGCAAAATTTGCACCAAAGCCGTGTTAGTCAACATTGTTAACACATTTATGATTATGATTAACGAAATAAATTTTTGAACGAAAATTTCCGCTTCTGATTAATTCCTGTATATCGTAACGATTTCACTAAACCTCCGATTGCCACTTCGCCAGTTTGAATACTTGCTGCTACCACAAATAAATTACTACCACCGATTACTAAGGCTGCATCGCTTAAAATTAATACAATTTGTTCCGGTTCACTACTCTTAATCTTCTTAACTCCAGTTACATTTAACTGATTGCGGTTAGTTAACGTCAAATCGCTTTTTTCATTTTCCATACTTTATCATATGAGATATAATAAAGATATGAAACTTTATAACACTTTGACCAAACAAAAAGAAGAATTTACCACGGTAAAGCCTGGCGTTGTACAAATGTATTCTTGCGGACCTACCGTTTATTATACTGCTCATATTGGCAATTTGCGTGCTTATGTGTGCGGTGATATTTTAAAGAAGACTTTGCGTTATAACGGTTATCAAATTGAAGATGTAATGAACATTACCGATGTCGGACACTTAGTAGGTGACGGCGATACAGGCGAAGATAAAGTTGAGACTACCGCACGTAAGATGGGGGTGCATCCTTTAGAAATTGCAAAAAAATATACAGATATTTTTATGCAAGACATTCAAAGACTAAATATTACCCCCGCTAAACACATTATTCCAGCCACTCATTGCATTAATGAGATGATTAACTTAGTTAGGACTTTAGAAGCCAAAGGTTGTACATACCGTACCAGTGATGGTATTTATTTTGATGCATCGACTTTCCCAACTTATTTTAATTTATCCAAAGGCAATTTGGAAGGTAACATTGGTGGCGCACGAGTCGCACTGGGAGAAAAACGTAACGCGAACGATTTTGCTTTATGGAAATTTGTTGGGCCGAACACCATTCAAAAATGGGATTCTCCTTGGGGTGTTGGTTGTCCCGGTTGGCACATTGAATGTTCTGCCATCTCAATGAAATATTTACCCGTCCCCTTTGACATCCATACTGGTGGCGTTGATCACATTCCAATTCACCATACTAATGAAATCGCTCAAACCGAAACTGCAACCGGTAAAAAGATGTGCAATTTTTGGTTTCATAATGAATTTATGAAAATTGATGGTGGCAAAATGAGTAAAAGTTTAGGCAATGTTTACTCTTTACAAGATATCATCGACAAAGGTTATAATCCAATGCATTTACGTTTGTTGTTTTTGCAAACAACCTACCGTACAGTTTTGAACTTCACATTTCAGGCCTTGGACGCAGCCCGCGAGAATTACCGTAACATTATTGGTGCATTACGTCGTCATCGCACTGCTATTAACCAAACCGATAAAAAAGTTCTCGCTGATTTACATCAAGCCTTTACTGATGCTATTAACAATGATTTAAATACTCCTGTAGCGTTAGCCGTCTTACATCAAGCACTCAAGCAACCTGAATCACCCGACATTTACGATTTAATAACCAAAGACTTCGACCGTGTACTAGATTTGTCTTTAGTTACTGCCACCAATGCGGAAGAACCAGCGACTACAATTCCCGCTGAAATTACTGCTTTAGCTGAACAACGCTTAACCGCAAAGAAAAATCGTGATTGGTCTACCGCTGACAAGTTACGTGCCGAAATTATCGCGGCCGGCTACCAAATTAATGACACTCCCGACGGTTATACACTAAGCAAAAATTAAAACAAAAAAAGAACGCCAATTATTAGCGTTCTTTTTTATTAGAATTTACAAGATTATTTTTTCATACTAGCACGTAAACGTTCAATTGCAGCCATAATATCTTCGGTTGAATGTGGCGTAGTACCACTAGACGAAGCTTTAATGGCCGTAGTGCTGGTGGTATTTCCATTGACAGTACGGCTGGCACTGATTGCTTCCACAGTATTAGTATTTGTATCAGTATTTGATGTTGTCGTTGTAGTGGTTGTTTTTACAATTTTTGGACTGTACATAGCGGTAAAAGCATTCACCGGTTTCGTGGTTGTTTCGGTAGTAACCGTATGTGTTGGTGTTACCATAGTCGTGGTTGGACGGCTAACAGTAGCTGTACGTGTTGTATTAGTTGCCACAGCACTACGTTGTGTACCAAATTGACTGGTTGTTTTTGGTAGTTTCAAATCAGGAATTCTTTCCGAAACTGTTTTAGTTGTAATCAATGGCTCACGGGTTGGTTCGTAAGATTTATCTGGAATCGGTGCTACCACCGGCAAATCAAAATCAACGGTTGTATCTTTTACTTCGGGAGTTGTTGTTTTGGTGGTATTTACCGTAAAGAAATCGTTTTTATCAACATGTTTTGTGGTAGTTGGTTCAGTTTTCATCTCTTCAACGAAAGTCGTTTCTGTGACAACCTTTTTTGGTTCTTCAACAACTACTTCAGTAGTGTTAATCACATTTTCATTCTCATTAACAATGGCTTCGGTTTTAACTTCATCTTTCACTTTACGGACTTTGATTTCTTTCTCAGCTTTCTTGTTAACTTTAATTTCGCGAGCAGCTTTATCACCAGCAATTTCTTGTTCAGATTTAACTCTAACTACACGACCTTTAGCCAATTCACGTGCATAAACTTCTTGACGAACATAAGTGTAACGTGGGCGACGATAAAACAAAGTACGCAAAATGTAGCAAGCCAGAACTACCAATACAGGCACTTCAATGGCTTCCACAATGGCAGCAATGTTATTGCCTTTATGTGCAAAAATCACGATGGTAGCGAATGTGAAATAAGTCCAAATCAACCAATTTGGCACTAAACGTTTACGCATTGCACAACCAGTAATTGCCAAAATTAACACAAGACCGATTAAACCAATACCTGCAAATAAAACAGCAACCAATGGTATCCAGTGATTGACTTTTGCTAAATATTCAATTGTGATATTCCAATATTTTTCCATATCAATATGATAACATTTTTTATACACAAAATGCAAGATATTTTAACAAATTACCCCACCACTCCATATGATGACATAGGACAACAAAATTTCTCACAAAAGAAGACGCGTCGGTTGTCCTAACATAGCAATAAGGAGATGATAAAATGTTTGATGAAATCTTTAAAAACATGACCAGTCATTGCGACTGTCAGTGCAACAATAACATTAAACCTAAAAAATGTAGCACCAGTTGCGACGTTTTATGGATGATTATTTTGCTAATGGTTGTTCTAAAAGGTGGTTTCTTTGGGTTAGACCTCTGCACCTTAATCATTTTGTTCATTGTTTTTGGCAAAGACATTATGTGCAAATTCCGTAGCAATCCTTGCTGCCAAAGCGCCTAATTATTAGACGCAAACGAAAAAGTCCCGTATGGGACTTTTTTAATTATTATCTAATAATCTATTTTTTCATTTTTAACAATTCATCAATTAAGTCTTTTGGAGTATTAACTACTGTAAACAAATCTTCTGGTTTAATTTTGTAAGGACTGCCACCCATCCCAGTTTTAGTAAATCCATTCTGATTAATGAAATTAAAAAATTCAATTTGTTTATTCCAGAAACCTTCAAAATTGTATAAAAATAATTTGGTATTAATTTCCCCCGAACGCAAAGCTTCGACACTTGCCCAAAATTCATATAACGTGCCAATTCCACCAGGAACAAAAACAATTGCATCACTATTGTGTGACATTGCATCTTGTCGTTCACCAATCGTTTCAACGATAACAACCTTATCTGTAGTCATTCCATTTAAATCATCAATGTATACTTTTGGTAAATACAACGTATTTGGTTTTTTACGTTCTATATATACTTGATGGATTGAAGCTAATACGCCGTATTGATTACCGCCCCAAATTAATTCAATATCATTATCACAAAATAGTTCACCAATCCGACGAGCACTTTCTGTAAATTTAGTATTCGTTGCTGGATTAGTTCCACCACACACACAAACTTTCATTTTACCTCCCTAATGCAAATAATTGTTTTGCATAATCTAAAATCGCATCCACGGTTTTTAATTTGGTAATTTTCTTATTTTCTTCACCTTCTAACTCTGGTACTTTGATATCGCGATTAACAACTTGTGCCAATAAAGTTTCAAAACCTTGAATCATTAAATCAATCATTTCCTGATCAACAGCCTTACGATGTAAACGGGTAATAATTCGTTCCGAGAATGCCAACACACTAGCAATCTTACGTAGTTGTTGTGCGATTGGTGTTAGTTTACTTTCTGTAATCGCAACATTCTTTTCTTGTTCCACCATTAATTTTTCTTGAATTGCATCCCAGTCAATATCTAAACCAACCAAAGTCGCGCTGGCAAAATCTAAACTACCCCACATTGCGGTAAAGGCTTTTACTTCTCCATTGATTTGTTCCTGCAATTTTGCATCTTCTTCAGTTGCGACATCCTCCGACGCAACTGCTTCATTTTCCACGGCATCGTGTTGTTTCAAATGCCCTTGATAAAATTCCAAGTTAGACTCGTAAAAATCATTGTAACCCGACAACAGCTTTTCAGCCACGGGAATTTCCACCTTTTCCCCAACTTGGTATCCGTTCACGTACGCTATCTTTAACACAAAATCCATTATATGTGTTTGACGAAATTCCGTCAAACATTATAATTTAACATAATGATTTATTTAGATAATGCAGCTACGACTAAAATCAATCCGACTGTTTTACAAGCGATGCAAATGGTCGAACAAAACAATTTTTATAATGCCAACACACTTTATTTAGGCGGAGTTCGTGCTGCCCAAATGATTGACCAAGCCCGCACGTCTTTAATGCAAAAATTACACGCTACCGACGGACAAATCATTTTTACCAATACCGCCACTCAAGCTAATCATTTAATCATTGACCATTGTCTGCACCGTCCAGAACACCAATTAGTTATTACCGCAGGCGACCACAATTCGGTTTATCTTGCAGCCAAAGCACGAGAACAACGCGGTTATATCATTAACACAGTACCACTGCAACGCAATGGGATGATTGACTTAACTGCAATTGACCAACTGGTTAACGACAAAACCGCACTGTTTATTTTCAGTTTAGTCAACAGTGACATCGGCACTTACCAAGATGCCGCCGCCATTGTATCCGCTGTCCGTGCCCGTAATCCCAAAACACACATTCACGCCGATGCCGCCCAAGCTTTTGCAAAATTTGATTTTGACGTCACCAAATTAGGTTTAGACAGTGTGACTATTTGTGGCCATAAAATCCACGGTCCCAAAGGCGTTGGCACTTTATGGGTACGTACCGGAATTAATGTTGAAACACCACACGGCACTTTAAACAATGCTGCCATTGTGGGGTTGGCTACTGCCGCTGAAAATTTTCATTGTCCGCAAGTTACAACTTTGCACCGCTACCTTGTCGAACATTTACCAACTGGTTGCCGCGTTAACGGCATTAATAACAATCCTTACATTACTAACATTTTACTGCCTAACGTTTTTGGTGAGACAGTTTTGAATGCCTTATCAGCAAAAAACATTTATGTTGGTTTGGGTTCGGCTTGTGCTTCACACTCTAAAGGTAATCGAACATTGGATGCGATGAAATTATCTCCTAAAGAACAAAAACAAGTTCTACGCATTAGTTTAGGAATGAATAATACTTTAGATGATATCAAAACATTTTTAGCGGAATTAACAAACACGTTGTCGGCAATACGCAACCACGATATTCTTTAACAAAAACGCAATTGTCAATGGTCCAATTCCCCCCGGCACTGGTGTAATTGCACTGGCAACTTTTTCCACGTTAACAAAATCCACATCACCAACTAATTTTCCATCGGGCAAGCGGTTAATGCCCACATCAATAATAATCGCACCTTTTTTCACCATTTTCGCCGTTACCAATCCAGGGCAACCTGCCGCCACAACCACGATGTCAGCATTACGCGTATATTGAGCAAGGTCGCGTGTACGACTATGACAAATAGTAACCGTAGCATCGTGATTGGTTAATAATAAACTAGTTGGTCGACCGACGATGCGGCTACGTCCAATCATTACCACATTTTTTCCCGTTAAATCCGGACATACACTCTGAATTGCATATAATACACCTTGCGCCGTACAAGGAACTAAACCATTTACGCCATCCGCCAATTTACCCAAATTAGCGATTGTCAAACCATCAACATCTTTTTGTGGATCAATTAGATTTAATATTTCGGTTAAACGATTACCAACTACAGATTCGGGCACTGGTAATTGTAACAAAACACCATTAATTTTGACATCTGCTGATAAGCGACGAATCAAAGTTGTTAAATCTTCATACTGACAAGTTGCGGGCAAAGTATGCAATTCAAATTCAATCCCAACCTTTTCACAAGCCCGTTGTTTGTTACGCACATAAATTTGGCTGGCAGGGTCTTCACCCACCAATACCGCTGCGAAACGTACCGTACCGCCTTGTGCTTTAATCTTTTGCACTTCGCTTGCAACAGTTTCTCGTACTTCGGCTGCTAATACTTTCCCGTCAATAATTTGTGCCATACCCTATTATAACCGCACCTCTACCGCTTTTACAACTATTGTTTTTAATTATATGGTTGCCAAACCCGTAACGATTGTATATACTAAAAAAGTTAATTGTTTTGGCACGGTTGCTAAGTGGAAAAGCGATGGTCTGCAAAACCGTTATGCGACAGTTCGATTCTGTCCCGTGCCTCCAAAAGTAAAAGATAACCCAAGCGGTTATCTTTTTTAATCGTTATCCTCAGTCAATTTTTCCACATTATCGCAATCATACATCTGTAACGAAAAACCCAATTTTTGGTAACTGGCAGGCGTTCCACCTAACATAATTTGTTCTGTACCATATTTACGGCGAATTTTATCAAAAGCATCATCCAATGCTTGATTTTTGACTTCGTTATCTAAGTCCACCAATAAATTAGTTTGCAAGTTGGGTGCATCGGTTAAATTTGACACCGCAATGCGTAAAGCCCGTACTGGACGAAATGGCTTTTGAATCCATAATTGGTCAAAAATTGCACTCGCGGTCCGTCGAATCGTTAACACCGCGTGTGTCGGATATGGTAAACTGGTTTGCGCACCACACCAACATAAATTAATATCCTTAATTGACAAATGCACTGTATAACCTTGCAACTGGTGTTTTCGTAACCGAAAAGCAATCTTTTCCGCCAATAAATACAACACAGATTCGACTTCCTTTTTACTGGTCAAATCATAGGGTAAAGTTGTACCGTTCCCCACACTGCGTGGCACTTCGTGAAATAAATAATCACTGACTTCGCTGTAATCTTCGCCACGTGCGGCAGCAACCAATTTTTCCGCATTAATACCAAGAAAACTTTTCAACAAATTAACATCATAATGCGCCAAATCGCCAATCGTTTGCAAGTTTAATTTAGTGAGCAATTGTTGTGTCTTTTTTCCAATAAACAATAAATTACTAAGCGGTAACGGATAAATCAATTGTTGGTAATTAGCTAAAGTAATGGCGACCACAGCATCAGGTGCTGCCAAATCACTTCCTAACTTGGCATAAGTTTTATTGAAGGAAACCCCCACCGAAATGGTTAAGCCCAACTCGGCTTTGACTGTTTCACGAATTTGATGGGCAATTTGTAGTCCATCGCCAAACATTTTTTGACTGTGCGTTACATCTAACCAGCACTCGTCAATACCAAAAGGTTCTACTTGGTTGGTAAAACGATAATAGATTGCTTGCACTTTTTTACTATATTTTTCGTAAGCCGTATATTCCGTTGGTACAATTTCAATCTCCGGACAAATGCGTTTAGCTTCCCAAATTGCCATTCCAGTTTTTACACCCCGCTGTTTGGCATTTTCACTTTTGGCTAACACAATGCCTTTGCGCAGACTCGGGTTGCCACAAACCGCAATGTATTTACCGCGCAATTCTGGATGCAACCTAATAGCCACCGATGCGAAGAAATTATTCAAATCGCAATGCAAAATTACCCGTGATTGATGACCTTTTTCTTTGGAATTAAACATACTCCGCCAACTAAAACTCATATTACCATAGTTGACTGAAAAACAAAAAACAATAATCTAGTACTAAAAGTAACCCAACTTGACATTTACTTATATGTAGGTTTATAATAATAACTTGTTTTTAAGGAGAGAAAAATGCTTACTGAACAAGATTTACCGATTCAAAAACCAAAGAAAGAATTAACTCTTGCTGATATGCAAACCAATCTTTTTTATGCTTTCAATCATTGTTTAAGTCGTGATCTTTTGCTAAATAAAACCAAACGTAATAGTCCCGAACAAATTCAAGTTTTAAATCCAGATGGTACTGTTAATCCAAACTTAAAATACAATACTGAAGAATATCGTACCTATATGGATGCCTATGTTAAACAATACGATAATGGTCCACTTAAAATCTTTAATGACGATGGTACACGTAACACGGTAGGTGTCATCGGGACTCGTGAAGTAAAACAACCAGATGGTTCAGTTAAAATCGAAGAAATTATCGGTCTAACCGAAGACTATAAAAAAATTAACGACTTATATAGCACGTTTGAAAATCGCTTACTACGTCTTGTTCCCAAAAACTTAACAATGATTACTGAAGGTGATCCCAACTTTAAATTAGATAACGAAGATGGTTGTGAAGTTAAATTTTTTAAAGAAAGTGATCAATATGGTATCATCAATCCTGGACAAAAAGATTTACACAGCGTACTAGGTAAACTTAGCCGCTTAGCAATCAACAAAGCTCCAGGACTTAATATGGATGAAGCCATTGATAAAAACTATCATAACAAAGAAGCCGAATTAATCAACGAAGTCAGTGACCACGCACGCTTCTCAGTAATTCTTAAAAATTATAAATACTTATACAAAATTGTTACAATTTTGCAATATGCTTTTGGTGGATTGCCCAAAATTAATGATATCAACCACGGCAAACCAAACTACGAATCAGTTCACTTAAATATCCGCGTTGGAAATGTTAATGCTGAAATTCAAATTCATTCAATTACCGATATGAACTTTAAATTAATTGATGACCTATTTTATCATGCCATCTATGGTAACAAAATTGACAGTCGCAGTGATGCTGGAATTGAATTAAACTGGATTAAACAATTAATCCAAGATTATGCGCAAGAACTTTTTTCACGCGATTGTTTCCAAAGCCAAGTTCCACAAATTGAAGAATTCATCAAAGATTGTCAAGATAAAGGTTGCCGTCGTGCTGAAGCACCAGCCATTAAAAATATTGGCATCTGCTATGGTGAAGCATCTGAAGCACAAAAACTTATCGTTGAACGCCTCACTACAGTAGTTAGAAATCTAAAAAAAGTTATGCTTGGTAAAGGGCCAAAAAATCTCGGGCTACACCACGAAGATAAACTTGACGGTAAAAGTTTATAAGCAAAATGCGGGTTAGTCCCGCATTTTTTATTATGAATTAAAATTACCCCACCATAAAACAGACTGCGTGCGGCATCTGATTGTAATAATTATAGTTACTTGGATTATTACGATTCCAATAATTCCAATTATTGTAATAATTATAACGATTATAATCCATTAAATAATTCGGCTGATAGAAAGCTTCAACATTCATTGAATAATACCACATATCAATTCCTCCTTTGCTAACCGTTTCCAAGACGGTCATTAACTCATTGTATGCGTTAAAAGAAATTCTGGTACTTGTCCAACAATGATACTATCCGAAAACAGCATTTCAATTGCCACATTAGTGCGCTTAGTATAAAACGGTAAAATCACATCCACCGTTGCATAACTACGCAAAGTAATTTTATGTTCGGTTTGGTTAATACCCGCAGTTTTGAATTCCGAATCAAAATTACAGTTAATGGCACCAATCAATTTTAACTGTAATTTAACTGGCACACCCTGTCCAACCAAGAAAGGAATTCCCGAAAAAGTTCCTAACGGCACGGGAACGCCCTCATTACTCTTAGCATTCAAATATGACTGTGCTCGTGCCGAAACTTGTGTTGACAATAAATTCATTGTCACAGCATCAGCATTAATACTGGTAATTGCGCCATTGTTATCGCGGCGGATATCAGTAAGACTGCCATAAGTGTCCGCATTAACGACGTCAGCGATGCCACAATTTACCGCCTGCACCGCCATTGCATCAACTGCCGCCGCAGCATAATTAAAAACCACTGGATTAACGACCATACTCAACCAAAACACCAGGACGACTACCCCAATTCCTAGTTTCAGCAACCACTTGGTTACCTTGCGCATAATTATTTATACGACGAATTCGGCTTGCATTAACCCCAAAATTTATGTTAAACTGAAGGCACGCTGATGTAGCACAGTCGGTAGTGCATTTGATTCGTAATCAAAAGGTCGCGAGTTCGAATCTCGCCATCAGCTCCACTATAATTAACAAACCACTTCCACATTGAAAGTTTTCTCTTTTCCAATCCTTTGATTATATGTTAATATTTTTTGTGAAGAAAAAATCTTTCACATATATTTTTTTAATTGCATCTTTTTGCATATCTTTTGGATTAGGAATCTTACTCTCTGATAAATATTTATTAGGATCAATTTCTTTGTTTTTTGGTTGTGTCCAAACTCTTTATACCACTAAAGGTAAATGGTTTGAAGCGGCAATCGGCATTTTAGGAACTTTGATTTCAATCATTATTTGTTTATTTGCTGGACTATATGGCAGTATCATTTTTGCCATTGTAGTTTATATTCCATTGTCGATTTTCAATGTTATCAACTGGAAAAAACACGAAAGCAATACCGTAGTGAAGTTAAATAAAATGACCACAACCAAATCAATAATTACGATTATATCAGTTATTGTCAGCACTACTCTAATTGGACTTTTATTATCTTTAATTCCATCACAAAAATTAGCCTTTTGGGACGCTTGCTCTAATATTTTAAATATATGCGGAATTTTATTAATTACTTTACGATATAAGGAAGGTTGGATTTTTTGGATTATCTGTAACTTTGTCGAAATCACTATTTGGATATTGGCTTTGATTAATGGCTACTCCCAAAATGCGATTATGTTAATTATTAAAAATATAATTTATGTTGGACTAAATATTTGGGGTTACATTGCTTTTATTGAATTAAGAAAACAACAAGAAATTCAAAGCACACCAGCAACACAAAAGGAGATGATATGAAAATCATTAAAAAACCATCCAGTAGTTTTGAATTGAATTCAGCCCATAACGGCGAAGGTACTAAAAAAGTTTTGGTCACCGAAGATGAAATTAACCACGTGCAAGGTATTACTAAAAGTTGTTTAGAACCCGGTGCTGTTTTCTCGTGGCATAAGCACGATGACTGTACTGAATGTATGTACGTTTTACAAGGCAACGGCACCATTCGCGACGAAGATGGTACCTACCCTTTCGCCGTCGGTGACTTTTTCGTATTTCCGCGCGGTGTTTATCACGAACCCAAAAATACTGGCAAGGAATTGGTCAAAGCCATTTTCATCCGTATCAAATAAAAAGTCCGTCGTTGAACGGACTTTTCGTTTTATGGCTAAACAATTATTTGGCGGCTTTCTTTTGGTCAATGTAAGCCTTCACTTCTTTGTAAACACGGTACGGATCATAAACGTATGAAAAATTAAATTTAGCTACATTTTGTGTCGTCATTGGACTTGCCATACTGCCGAACGAAATCGTACCCGTATTTTTGCGCATAATTTTATCAACCACATTAACGTTAACCGATAAGGCACCAACCATATTCAAATCCAAACTTTTGTAATCCACACCAATGTATCCAGTACGAATCAACACGCGTTTATTGGTCCAAGCATAAACCGTTTTGCGACACCATAAAGCAATGGCAATGATTCCCAATAAAGAAGTTACCGCCCACAAAATTAAAAAGCCCAAACCAACCCACAAAGTGTCTTCGGCATCTGGTGAGGTAGGCTCGTGGAAAATCATCATACAAACCCCGAACGGCACCAAAAATAACGCCCAAATTATCAAACCGACAATGGTACCAAACCACGCCCGACTTTTTAACGGACGAATAACCTGCACCACTTTTTCATCATCATCCAAAACTACTTTGAATAAATCTTGATCTTCGTTTTTGTTTTCCATATTGTAATTATATCACGCAATAAAAACAGTGTCTAATTTTTTAACCAGTTCTGATAATATTTAACATTTACCATTAATGAAAAAACGGGTATTGATAAACCCGTCTTTTTATGCACGAAAATATATATTTACTTCAAAATTACATTTCCTTATTTTGCGATTCTTCTTGCATTCGTTTAAGTTCTAATTCAACCATGGTTTTAATTGGCATTGCTTGTGTTGCGATTCTAGTAGTTATTTGTCCATCGTCTCCTTGCAGTTTTTCAAGTTTGAAACATTGGCATAGGTCAGACGGAATGGGATTTTTGTATCCAGAAGACTTTATATGTCTTATAAATGGATCACCTGATAAACCATTTCCATTATCGTGCGTTAACATAAAATATTCTTTTAAGGCAGGGGCTGCAATTACATATTGTCCATAACGATCCGCATATCCACCAAGAAACCAATCTATACCTTTATTGTTTTCCCCTAAAATAAATTCATCATCTTTACCTTGACCAAGAATAAACCCTGTTTCAGCATAGGACTGTAATCCACTAAAATTAACCGCTCGGTATGCAGTTTGTGAATCTAACCGAGTTATTTTATCTCTAAAATGTAATTGTTCACCGATACTTAGTTCACTGATTGTTTTTCCACTCAAAATTTTTTCTTGAGCAATTCGTAAAGTTTCATTTTCTGACAAAGGTATTTTATTAACATCAAAACAATCTTCCATATCAAATGGTAGCACACTATTATAAATTTTCAAACATATTTGAAACAAAGAAAGCACAAAAAGTGAGCACTATAAAACCGTCCTCTTTTAACCCTATATTACAGAATAATACTACGTGGAGCGGGTGATCGGAATCGAACCGACGCTATCAGCTTGGAAGGCTGGAGTTCTACCATTGAACTACACCCGCGAATGTTTTTATTTTACCACAACCCATAAACAAAATCAAACAAATCTTTTCATTTGCATATTAGATTTCTTTTTTGTGTTGCCAATGAATCCCAATGTGTCCGATACCCAAAATGATTATAGCAATAATTAACCAAAGGTTCTTACCATAAATTCCCAATAGTAAAAACGCTAAAACGGGCAATGTCGCCCCTGCTAACGGAATGCCCAAAATACTGGAATACATATCACGCATCGTCTTTTCGCTACGGAAATAACGAATCCAATAAATCTCATAAAGCACCATTAATAAAAATGAAATCAATAAAAATAATGACCAAAGCGAAATACCGTTAATGTTAAAATCAATAAAAACCAACGCAATAACCGTAACCAACACTTCACCTACGCGTTCCAAGACCAATAGCAATTTATTTTCATTTCGCGCGTATTGTTCATAATCTTTGGGTAAATGTTTGCTCCAAATTATATTTGGCACATACAGCATTAACAAATAAATTAAACCAACATAAGAAAATCCAAAATTTATTGATACCACTGACCTCAATATACACCCGTTTTTACCAGAAACAAATTAAAACATTGACAATACAGTATTTTTAGTTAATAATAAAGATGAGCGAGGTTCGATTTGGCATTTTCAAGTTTAACGGAGAAATTCAAGCACATCTTTGCAAAGTTAACGCGGAGCGGCAAATTAACAGATTTGGAAATTAAAGCTGCGATGCGCGAGATTAAATTAGCATTATTGGAAGCAGACGTCAACATTGCCGTCGTCAAAGATTTTATTGCTAAGACCACCGAGAAATGTTCTGGCGAGACCGTAATGCAATCCTTAACACCTGGTCAACAAATTATCAAAATTGTTCACGAAGAAATGACTGCCCTGTTGGGTGGCGATAACGCTAAATTAAATTTGGCACCAAAACCACCAACAATTATTATGATGGTCGGTTTACAAGGTGCTGGTAAAACTACCTTTTGTGGCAAATTGGGTCAATTGTTAAAAGGTCAAGGCAAACGCGTTTTATTAATCGCGGATGATATCTACCGCCCCGCCGCAATTGAACAACTAAAAGTTGTGGCACACCAAGCTGGCGTTGCTTTCTATGAAGGCGGTAACAAAGATGCAGTTAAAATTGCCAAAGATGGTATTAAACACGCCTTATCTAATAACTTAGATACTGTCATTATTGATACCGCTGGTCGTCTACACATTGACGAAACTTTAATGGAAGAATTGGTGGCCATAAAAAAAGCCGTCAATCCATCCGAAATCTTATTAACCGTAGATGCAATGACTGGTCAAGATGCCGTCAATGTGGCAACTGAATTCAACCAAAAACTAGACATTACCGGCGTAGTCCTAACTAAATTAGACGGTGATACCCGTGGTGGTGCGGCAATGTCCATTCGCTATGTTACCGGCAAACCAATTAAATTCAGCGGTATTGGCGAAAAATTGGGCGACATTGAAACCTTCCACCCTGATCGCATCGCCCGTCGTATCTTAGGTATGGGCGACGTTTTAACTATTATTGAAAAGGCCCAAGCTGTTGTAACCGAAAATGAAATGAAACGAATGGAAGAATCTTTCCGCCGTAACGCGTTTACGTTGGACGACTTCCTGCAACAATATGATAACCTTGCTAAAATGGGCAACTTAGATGATTTGATTGAAAATATCGGTGGTGCAATGGGTGGTCACATTAAACTAGGTAAACTTGATGAACAAACTATGGCACGTAACAAAGCCATTATACAATCAATGACGATGGAAGAACGTGTAAATCCTGACATCATTAAATCCAGCCGTAAACAACGCATCGCGGCTGGCAGTGGCACTTCCATTCAAGCCATTAATCAGTTGTTAAAACAATTTGAACAAGGCAAAATGTTAATGAAGCAATTTGGCAATGGCAAAATGATGCGCCGTTTTAAATAAGAGTCGATTTGGGCGTTCACGTACGCGCGATGTAAGTCCCAACAAATAAATTTAACGAAAGGAGGAGTAAAAAAAAGTGGCAGTTAAAATCCGACTGACAAGATTAGGTGACAAAGGCAATCCTTTTTACCGTATTGTCGCGGCCGACAGTCGTTCACCGCGCGATGGTAAATTCTTGGAAGTCATCGGGACGTACAACCCGTTGGTCGACCCCGCCGAAGTAAAAATGGACAAGGGCTTGGCACAAACTTGGCTGGATAAAGGCGCAACTCCAACACCGACCGCAAAGAAAGTGTTAGAAATGGCTGGCGTTTTGAAACCGACCAAGTACACTCCGAGTGCAAACCGGGTCAAAAAGAATCAAAAACCAAAAAAGACAGAAGAAGAAAAAAAATAAAAGGAAAAATAAATAAATGAAACAAGTAATTGAATTGATTGTTAAGAGTTTAGTTGAAAATCCAGACAAAGTTGTTTTAGAAGACATCGTTGATGGTGACAACGTAACGGTTAAAGTTAAAGTTGCTGACGGCGATATGGGCCGTGTCATCGGCAAAGGTGGCGCAACTGTAACCGCAATTCGTACAATCTTAAAAAATTGTAACAGCCGTGATGGCAAACGTTACTTCATCCAAATTGGTGACGAAGTTCGTGCCCCACGCAAAGAAATTCAAAATGCAAGTTACTAATTAACAATGCATATACATTAATACAAAAGGAGAAAAAATTAAAATGGCAAAAAGCAGTAAAGATTATTTTGGATTGGGATATATCGTTAGCTTGATTTTGGCGATCATCCCTGTAACCGCTTGGTTGTGTGGTGCAATCACCCGTTTCCAAGAAGGAAAAATTGTCGCAGGTCTAATTCGTTTAATCTTCGGATTTACGATTGTTTGGATTTTGGATATCATCTTTATGATTATGAATCGCCAAATTTTCCGTTTGTTAAACGTTTAATCACGTTAACTAAAAATCAAAAAGCCCGACAACTTGCCGGGCTTTTTTATATTAACTCCTCTTCACCATTAACTGTTCGCTACCGGCACACCATTTTCGTAATGCCATTCATTGCCCATTAAAATCTGTGCGTTACAATTAACATTCCAATTTTCATTCCAACCGCTGGGAATTTCTGTAGCTTCAATATAAACTGTTTGAGTATTATTCCAACCATTAAAGATATTTGCACCTGTGGTCGTAACACTGGCTGGAATCACAATTGTTTTTAATTTAGGTGTATTATTGAAACAATGACCTTTAATCGTTGTTACACTACTTGGAATTACCAAAGAAGTTAAACTAGTACAGTTAGAGAAGACTTCATTTTTAAATTGAGTTACTGTATTAGGAATTTCAATTGTTGTGATGGTTCGACCAGCAAAAGCGCCGACATCAAGCGTTTGAATACCATTAGGAATCTCAACCGTACTAATACAACCACTGACAAACGCATTATCAGCTTTGGTTAATATCGCATTAAGTTCTTTACCCTGACTATCACAACTGGTATATACAGTATTATTGGGGTCAACCCGCATCGAACGAATCGTACTATACCAACACAATGCATAAGCTTCAATTAATGTAACACCTCGCGGAATTACCAAATTAATTAATTTACAACTTGAAAGTGAACTAGAACCAATCGTCAATAAACTATCCGGCAAATCAATTTGTACTAACCCACTGGACTTAAATGCTTCAGTACCAATCTTCGTTACACCCTCTGGTATTTTTACATATTTTAAGGCAGTTTTGTTTTTAAACGCTTCGGCACCAAGTGCGGTAACTGGTAAACCGTTATATTCCGTAGGTAAAAACAAGCCCGTACGACTGCCAGTGTAACCAGTTAAAGTATATCCCGTACCAGCACTATTCAACGTAAATGTACAATCACTCGTAATGTCTGCACTCCACACAATATTGGCGCCACAACTATTATTCCATTGTGAATTCCAACCACTACTCGGCGCGGCAGTCCGTTCCATATAAATGGTTTGCGTATTGTTCCAATCCTGAAAAATATTTTTTCCCAATGTCGTCACGGAACTTGGCAAAGCAAAAACCTTAATGTTATTACATAAATAAAATGCGCCTAAGCCAATACTAATTAAACTACTGGGCAAACTGACCGATGTTAATTTGGTACAACGTTGGAAAGCATAGTTATTAATGTATTGAACTCCCTCAGGAATAATCAACGATGTTAAACCATTATGTCCACCAAAAGCATTCTCACCAATTTTGGTAATACCATTGGGAATTACTGTGTTTTTACAACCATTAACCAAAACTGTTCCTTTGATAATACCATTAATTTCATTACCATTACCGTCACGGCTGGTATAAACCGTATTGTTGGGGTCAACAATTATTTCAGCTAAATCATAACATCGGTAAAATGCCGTAGAACCAATAATTGTAATGCCACTATGAATATAGACCGCCGTTAAACCACTACAACCATAAAATGCGCCACTACCTAATTTGGTCACACTTTCTGGTATCACTGTATTTTTACAACCGCGCAACAATGTCGTACTGTCAACGTCAATAATGGCATTAACTTCAGTACCATTATCTTGACTAGTATATTTGGTATTATTAACATCCACTGTAATCATTTCTAATTTACTGCATAAATCAAACGCTTCGCCATCCAGATTGATCACACTAGCCGGAAGATGAATTGCGGTAAATAAACAACTGGCGAATGCACGCTTACCAATCTCAGTCACTCCGGTCGGAAATTCAAAGGACGATAATTTTGAACAATCTTCAAACGCCGATATACCAATTGTACGTAAACCATTTGAAATTGTTAACGTTTCCATTTTGCTACACTTTTGAAACGCATATTCGGCAATCGTACGCACACTGTCTGGTAAAGTTACCGACACAATTTTATTACAACCATAAAATGCATACGCACCAATTGTATCGTACCAACCGTCAACTGGCAACATTACCGACGTAATGGTAGTATTATCTCTGAATGCATTTTGTCCGATTTTAACAACTCGTTGATTATTGTGCATTTTGGGTAACACCACCGTGGTGTCTGTACCATTGTAACCAGTAATTTCATAATTATTTCCATCAATTGCCGCATAGTTAAATAATTCTTTCCACTCCGCGTGTAAGTTCAATGCACCACTCACCGGAGTATGAAGATGGTCAAACAATTGGTTATCCTCATCGTACCAACCCAAGAACTCACAACCTTCTTTGGTATAGATTGGCAATTCACGTTCAAGTACACTATTATATGTTACATATTTTCCATTGGTCGGCAATCCGTTATTGGGATTCCAACTAACCCAATAACTGTTGATATTCCAATCAGCATAAATTATCGTATGTTCGTTTAATGGTTCATAAAAATCATATGGGCTATAATCTAAGTTTAACCAATTGCGTAAAGTATAACCCGTACGAACTGGTTCGTAAGTTTCGTCTGGTGTTTGTCCCGTCATTAATTGTTCTGTTTTGTGAACAATAATGATGTCATTTGTACCAGGTTCACGCGTCACATACTGCACATTAATGTGCCATTTACCAACAATTGTACGGTTACTTTGAATCAAAGTATCATAAGTGAACATCGAGCCATCAGTATTATACCAACCCGCCCATTCATAACCAGTTCTGGTCGGTGTTGTCGGTACAACGATTGTCATACCATTTTTAATTGATTGGTCAGCAACAACAGTTCCGCCATTAGTTTCAAAATGAACAGTCCACAATTTTGTCCATAATGCATACAACGTTGTTTCATCTTCAATTGGTGTCGCAAAGTCAAACGCTTCTACATAGTTTTCATCTTTATACCAACCATCAAATACATAACCATCACGAATTGGATTCTCTACTGGTTCACTCGCTAAACTACCATCATCAATGGTTTGCTCCTCAATCGCACTACCTTCACCCGTCACAAAATTAACCGTATATACTTTAATCCATTTTGCGTGCAAAGTTAAACTATCTTCAATCGCCGTATTAAAATCAAAAGTTTGCGTATATGCTTGGTCTAGATACCAACCGCCAAAACGATAGCCGGACTTACTGACGGCAATTGGTGTTAAGCGTTCGCCATCAGTAATTTGTTGTGACGGAATATATGAACCATCATTAACTTCATAAGAAATTGTATGAACAATTGGCGTTTCAGCTGCCGTTTTTTTAGCGAAGAAAATAATTCCAACTGTGGATACAGTTGAAACTACCGCTAACGCTAGCGTGGCTATCAGTATCTTTAGACTCCTTTTCATCCTGCGTTATGCCCCCAAAAACCGCCATCGTTCACACAATTTAGTGTTTCCCTTTCGGCTAAAACTATCGTAGTTTAGTCTAAAAACCGCCAAAAGTAAAATGTTTTACCATCTTACTAAATTATTCGGCATATTTATCAGGTTGTGTTATAATGTGATATGCAACCATTAGGTGGCGGTTGGGACGAGTTGTTGGCACCATTATTCGCGGACGAACGTTATCTTAAAATCCGTGAATTTTTGAAACGCGAATATGCAACTAAGACGGTTTATCCGGATATGTACGACTTATACAACTGTTTCCGCCTAACTCCAGTTAAAGATGTTAAATGTGTAATTCTGGGGCAAGACCCGTATCACGAACCCGGGCAAGCCCACGGCTTATGTTTTTCGGTCAAACCCGGAGTACCACTGCCCCCATCATTACAAAACATTTTTAAAGAAATCAATGACGATTTACACATTACCCAACCCCAATGTGGCGATTTAACCAAATGGGCACAACGCGGTGTTTTGCTTTTAAATACGACTTTAACCGTACGCGCCCACCAAGCCAATTCGCACGCCAATTGCGGTTGGGCGTGGTTTACCGATGCCGTAATTAAACTGATTAGTGAACACACTCAAAACACAGTTTTCTTACTGTGGGGTGGTAACGCGCGCAGCAAAGCCAACTTAATTGACCCCCACCGCCATTTAATTTTACAATGCGCCCACCCATCGCCACTGTCAGTCTATCGTGGCTTTTTTGGTTGTAAACATTTTTCCCAAACCAACGATTATTTAACCGCCCACAACAAAACAGCAATTGACTGGGACCTCAACCATTAAAATCAAAAAAGCCCGACGCGATTTGCCGGACTCTTTTTCACTCTTCACTTCTCACTATTCATTATTCAATTAGTTCGGGGTTGCCGTTGGCATCATATTGCCAGGTAACGTTTAATCCTTTGTAAAGACGACCATACCACCCTTCACTCCAACTTGACCACCAGCCTGGAAAAGAAGATACGTATTTAATATTACTTGCTTCAATATAAATTGCTTTTAAATTGGTACAACCTTTGAATACTCCTTGACCAACACTGGTGACATTATTAGGAATAACAACCGAGGTTAAACTTGTACAGCCTCTAAATGCCTCCCTATAAATATTTACTACACTACTTGGTATGTTAATTGAAATTAAACTTGTACAGCCCCAAAATGCACTTCCATGAATCGTTGTTACCCCATTAGGAATTGTAATAGAAATCAAATTGGTACAAAAATAAAACGTATCTTGTTGTATTTCTGTTACATTATCTGGAATATTAATTGAAGTTAAACTAGTACATTGAGCGAATGCACTACTACCAATTACTGCCACACTGTTCGGTAAAATAATTGACACCAAACTACTGCAACCAGAAAATGCACTATTTCCAATTGTTGATACTTGACCTTCGATATTAACTGAAACCAAACTAGTACATTGAGCGAATGCACATTCACCAATCGTTGTCACCCCATCTGGAATTGTAATCGAGGTTAAATTTGTACATTCTTTGAATACATAATAACCGATACTGGTCACAGTATCCGGAATGTTAATTTCTGTCAAACCTGTACAACCCTGAAACGCTTGATTTCCAATCGTCGTCACACCATCAGAAATATTAACAAACATTAAATGTGTACAATTCATAAATGCCGAATCACTAATCGTTTTTACGCTATCTGGAATAGTAACCGAAATTAAATTTGTACAATCACCAAATGCCCCACTACCAATTGCAGTCACACCATCTGGTATAATAATATTTTCATCACTACCGTTATATTTCTTAATTTGTGTTCCATTCATCGTGTAATCCGCAGGGTTACAAACTCCACCAAAAGTAACTTCGACAGTACATTTGCCCAACCAGTCTGCATCCCAACCGTCTGGTTGTGTTTCCACAGCAGAATGAATTTTTGCCAAATTGGTACAATCGTTAAATACATTGGCACCCATCGTAGTCACGCTCGCCGGAATGTTTAACACGGTTAAACCAGTACAGCCCGCCAAGGCACCCGCTTCAATCGTGGTAATGCTGTTTGGAATGTTAATGGTTTGCATGGTTGTATTGTTCGCAAACACATTGGCACCAATCGTGGTAACCGGTTGACCGTTGTACGTACTTGGAATTGAAACACTAGATTGTGTACCACAATAATTGGTCAATTTATAGCCACCGTTAATGGCGGTAAATTCATGCGACCATTTGGCGTACAAAGTGATTGGTTGTGTTACCGGTGTATTGAAATTGTAAGCGGTTTGGTAATCCGCATCCGTATACCAACCCATGAATTGGCAACCCGTGAAAGTTGGTGTTACGTTGTTTGCCGTGTTACCTTGTACAACCTGGGCTGTGGCAATTTCGTTACCACCGCAGGTGTTATAAACAACATTAATTGACCACTTGGCGTACAAAGTGATGTCATCGGTAATGCCTGTCGCAAAGTTAAATTCATTTTGGAAACCAGCATCCGTGTACCAACCAATTAACGTACAACCATCACGGTTAACAGTTGGTTGTTCAACGGTATTTAAATAATCAATATGTTGAGTTGCGATTGAACTATTACAGTTGGTCTCAAATGCAACATCATAAGTATTGATTTGCCATTTTGCGTACAAGGTCATCGGGTTACGTACTGCCGTGGCAAAATCATAAACGTTTTGACATTCAGCATCCGTGCACCAAGCTTGGAAAGTGTAACCTTCACGTGTGGTGTTTGGTTCAATTACTGTGTCACCGTCCACAATATTTTGTGAACTCACACCCGTACCTTCCATAGAATCAAATGCTACAGTAATGTTCCATTTTGCATACAATGTTAAGTTGTCGGTAACTGGCGTACTAAAATCATATGGTTCTGCGTCGTTCAAATCAGCATACCAACCCATAAAGGTACAATTATCTCGGGTTGAATCCTGCGGTACAGCAGCGGTTGCGCCGTGTGTGATTGTTTGGGCGTTTACGGTGCTGCCTTGACGGCTGTCAAAGGTAACATTATATTTGTTAATTTCCCATTTAGCATACAATTCAATGTCGCCGATAATTAAGCTATCGAAATCGTATAATTGCGTGCGGCCTGGATTGCTATACCAACCTTTAAAAGTGTATCCTTCATAGGTTGGGGTCGGGTTGTTGACGGTACCACGGTAGACCACCGAAGCGGCTGGCACGTCTACATCGCCTTCCATCACATTAAAGGTAACTGTGTAATGGTTAATTTCCCATTTCGCATACAAAGTCAAATCACCGGTGACTTCGTCGTCAAAATTATATTCATTGCCATCAGTACAATTTTCATCCGTATACCAACCACGGAAGGTATGACCATCTTTGGTCGGAGTCGTTGGCTCAGTAACACTGTTACCATCAGCAACACGCGCTGCTTCAACGGTGCTACCACCTAATGTATTAAATTCAACCGTATGTTTGATTCCCCATTTAGCATACAAAGTAATACTGCCTTCTAATGGTTGATTAAAATCAAATGACACAGTGCAATTTTCATCTGAATACCAACCTAAAAATTCATAACCATTTCTGGTCACTTCAGGTGCAGAAACTTGTCCACCGCTGGTAACAGTTTCCAAACTTGAACCATCCAGATTACCACCGCGTGAGTCAAAACGTACCGTGTAGTTAGTCGGCGTCTCCTGATTATTTTCTGGTAAGTCACCAGAATTGTTTTTTCCTTGTGACATTGCCACACCCACCGAAGAAACAGCCGCCACACCAGCTAACACACCAGTCGATACCAGTGCTGCAATTCCTTTCTTTTTCATTTAATTTATTTCCTCCTTTTTTCTTCCGTTACTTACATAGTTTGTGTAAGTTGGACAAAAGATAATGCTCCTGTTTAATACTAATATTACTACTACTAAAAAGTCAAATCAATTTTGGCTATTCTACGCACGCTCAGCCAAAAAGTTACTAACAAGTTTTTACTGACGCAAAATAAGTCCGCACACTAGGTCGGACTTACTTGCAGTTTTTCACTTTTCGTTCTGAGTAACTTCTGTTATACTACTGTAACGTCAGCGTGGCGGAATTGGCATACGCGCTGGTCTTAGGAACCAGTTTTTGCAGGTTCAAGTCCTGTCGCTGACACCAATTATTTACGTTCTAAATCGATCCCCGCGCCTTGACGTGTGTTCATCATCATACCGCTGGTATGAATATTATATTTTGTGCTGTTGGCCAATTCGTTCACAAACTTTAATTGATCCATAATCACATCTGCGGTAATTACCGACTTACATTGAATTTTACCATCAGCGGTGTATTCAGCTTGTACTGGTGTAACTTTATAGCATTGAATAATATCATCACTAATCGGATTGTTTTCATCGAAACGGAAACAATATACTTTACCCTTATATTCATAATACTGATAATCAACTCCCCGCTTCATATCATAAACAGATGGACGAATGCCATTCTTGCGATCCAATAAATAAACATTTTCTTCAAGTGGTTGTGGATTTTCTTTGGCAGCCAAATTAATTAATTTATGTTCTAAATCTCGATCAACGCGTTCTTGTGGATAAGCAACAGTTTTGCCTTCATAAATAATCACGTCATCTTTAATGGCAAACTGACGATAAATATTGGCTTCAATGACCGGTGCCAAACCAGTTGGTTCTTGATAAACTACAGGCACATTCATCGATTTTCCATCAATTGTACGTTCTTCATAATTTGGTGCTAAATTTTTGTCCAAAATATAATGACCTTTAATGTTTTTATCTTTCAGTGGTTCATCGTATTTTGCCCCTTGTGCGATTGCAAAATCGCTAACTGGGATATACTTACTTTGTGGTACTATCATATCCCCATCTCCCACAATTTCTTGAAAACCTTGATGTAATTTAGTAATAACTTTGTTGAATTTATCTTTCAGGCTTTTTAATTTTTCCATAAAAGTAATTTTATCACAGAATGTTTTCTAAAACAATATTTGCCGACAAAAAACATTGACGATAATTTCCATCCTAAGGTAAAATATAATAGATTATAAAAAGGAGAAAAATTAATGGAAAAAACAAAAAAATTTAATCTCTTCAAGTTGCTACAAAATGCGGCCGTTGTCGGTCTTTTCTTAGTTGTTGGTCTAGGAACCTTATTCGCAACAGGAATTCTAACCAGAACAATCACTTCATTAGAAATTACCATAATGATTGGTTTATTGTTGGTTGGTTTGTTAATGGTCTTACCTTGGGCTAAGTACTTAGAACAAAAAGAATACAAAATTGTTTCGTTAATTTTCTTAATTGCTACTGCTGTTTGCGTTGTCTTATGGGAAATTTGTACTTTGGTTATTTGTTCTGCTATCCGTAACGATAATGGCAACAATATCATTTTACATTTCATTCGCATTACTTTATTAATTTCTTTCCAAGTTGTCGTAGCTTCATTCATCGGTAAATTTGTGATTAAATATCGTGCTAAATATATTCCTTTCCAAGCAATTACTTATTTAAGTATGCTTTACATTGACTTCTGGTTGTCCACACTACTTTTCGGTGTTTCTATTAACGCTGGTCTTAAAATTACCCATAGCGTAATGGACATTTTGATTAACCGTGTAACCATTAGTTTATTGGTTTTATCAATTGTCTATTTAGGAGTTGCAATCGGTACAATCAGCAATGCTCGCAAACGTAGCGTTCGCAACAGTATTTTAGCCCGTAACCGTATGGTTAATCGTGATATCGGGATTATGGATCTAAACGATGACGAAATTGAAACTAACAAAAACAATCAAAATGATGCTGAAGCCCAATTAGAAAAGATTAAATCGATGTTTGATAAAGGTTTAATCACTAAAGAAGAATACGATGCAAAACGTCAATCTATCATTGATAAAATGTGAAATCATCATAATAAGTTAAGCTAAAATGCAGAGTCTACCTCTGCATTTTTTAATGCGACAAAAATCGCTACATACCGCCGCCACAATCTCACATATAGTTGGTTTAGGTAGTAAATTATGCGCATTAAAAATTCACATCAAATTTCTAAAACTATCAAGAAAAATCCTATCTTATATCTTACCTTAATTTTTGTCTGGATAATTTTAACTGGAGTGTTTTGGCACTTTATGTCACGCGCCTTCGGTAATGACGGTATTTTTACCAATGCCAACGTTACCACACCTCAACGCATCATTGCGACAGTTTTAATTGCCTTCAATAGTATTTTCATTTCATACTTTTGGTTAAATGGAGTTAAAGATTTAATCTATGTTGTTTGGTATATTTTTGCTAAAAAGCATTTATCAAAACAATACTACGACATCATTAACACTGATGTCTCGCGAGCCAACGACCGCATTTTATTAGTTTATTGTACTTGTAACGATTTTGATGGTAACGCATTACGCGCCTGTCTACGTCAGAAATACCAAAACTATGACGTTGTCATCTTAGATGATTCCAGCTCGCCCGCCTACAAAAACAAAATTGACCAATTCGCTAAAAGACACAACATCAAAGTTGTGCGTCGTCCTGACCGAACGGGTTTTAAAGCTGGCAACATTAACCATTATTTAATGACAGATGAATGCCGCCAAAACTATGATTATTTTGTAATTTTAGATAGCGATGAAATCATCCCTGATAATTACATCACCGAATGCTTAAAATATTTCTACGCCAAAAGCAATATCGGTATTGTGCAAGCTAACCATATTTCCACCCGTAATAAAAATTTCTTTATGAAATTATTTCACATCGGCGTCAATTCACATTGGCCGACTTATCAAACAATGAAACATTTTTATGGTTTCTCAACAATGTTAGGCCACGGTGCAATGATTAAAAACGAATGCTATTATGCCGCTGGTGGTTTCCCTAATTTAGTTGCCGAAGATTTATGTTTAAGTATTGAAGCCCGTAACCAAGATTTTTTGGTAGCTTTTGCCCCTAACATTCTTTGCAGCGAAGCATATCCGATTGACTATGTTGCGTTCAAGAAACGTCATTCAAAATGGACACAAGGTAATTTAGAATTTATTAAAAAGTACACTGGTAAAATCATTCACTCAAAAATGAAATGGTACGAGAAAATGGACATCGTTTTATTTACCTACAATTTACCATTAACAGCATTATTCGCTTTTTATTTGTTTCTCAATCTAATTTTCTTCCCGGCATTACACATTAATTTAACCTCGGTTTACCAAACTTGGATGATTATTCCCACAGTTGTATTTTTCTTCTCTCCCACTTTCAATGACATTTTTACTTGGTTATTTCGTCTTAATCCACTGCGTTTTCTTCTGTATTTTTTTGCCACAATTATCCTCTATGGTTCAATGTTCACAACTTCTTTAGTTAGTGCAGTTCTCGGTGCCTTCGGAAAAAAAGCTAAATTTATTGTTACACCAAAAACCACACAAAAAATGAGTTTAGGTTTCGCTCTAAAATTTCAATTTAAAGAAATTGTTTTTTCCACTTTGCTATTAATTATTTCACTAATTTTCACGCATAGTATTTTTCCCGTCATCATCATTGTCGCTACTGGCTACTTATCGTTATGTTTACTTTTCTTTTCCAACCATACTTACCCAGCCAAACAAATCAAAGTTGACGATAAACGCACAACTAGCACCACCATCAAAATTAATACTGCATATAATTACGCTCAACGCCAATTAAGACGCCGTAGAAAAACGGTTATATAAATTTTTAACTAATCTAATATTAATAATTATCACGTTACACCAAAATCACTTTGTTTTTGTACATTCATTATTTTATACAACATACTTATCATTTGCACTGCCATCTGATAATGCACTAAATCTTTATCTTTTTCTTCCATCGGCAAATTGATATACGCCGTCTCTAAATCTTTATTCCAATCACAAACATTACCGCGGGCAATCCAACTTTCGTGAATGGCATTGGCAACCGCAACCGTGACATATTCTCGGACTTGTGGATTCTCGTGTGTGATACCATCCCAGTTAGTAATGACCGAACGAGTAGCACAACTATCAGCCATAAAGTTGTCATATTGCAAAAATGGTGACAACTTAGTGAATGAAGTATTCGCAATATCCATAATCTACCTACCGATTATTACTTAATAAGTGTAACACACATTAAGCAAAAACAGAAGAATAACAACTGATAAATTACTACCTTATAAAACAGCCCCGACAATCTTACCACTGGTCCACGCCCATTGTAAATTATACCCGCCACAAACACCGTCGACATCCACTAATTCGCCAATACAATATAAATTACGTACCTGTCTGTGTTGCAAATGTTCATCCAAATCCAGTAAATTCACTCCGCCAGTATGAACTTGATAATTATCAGCAAAACCTGTCACCGTTACTGGATAATGTTTCAATGTTGCGACTAAAGTATTAATTTCATCTATTGTCAAATCTTTCGCCATTGTTTGGTTTAAAGCCAATTTTTCCAAGATATTACGCGCTAAACTTTTATGTAAAAAACCTTCCAAAATATCAGCCATCAGATACTTCGGATGATGTTGAATACTACTTTGTAACATCGTAGACAACTTATTGATTTCAATTCCTGATAAGAAATCAAGCGTAATTTGACCTGTACTGATTTTTTTGCGTGCCAAATGTGCCGATAAATTAAAAATCACAATACCACTAATACCGTCTTCCTTAAATAAAATTTCACCAACTTCATCAAAGCCATTTCCTTGCACGCGCACATTACTAACTCTAACTCCCGCCAAACCTTTGTTCTTGGTGGTCTTTAAACCAACCAAACTGGGACGGGAACTTTGATAATTGACTTTAAGTTGTTGCAAATATTGTGTTCCACTATTTCCTCCAGTTGCCAATACCAATTTACGACCAACGTAAGTTTGATTTTGTGTTTTCACTACAAAACCATTATTAACTCTTTCTACCGAAAGTGGCATTGCGTTTACCACCGTTTTAACATTTTGTTTTAAGTTGAGTGCGCACAATAAAAGATCCAAAACAGTATTTGCACTATTAGACAACGGATATCTTCGCCCCGCCTCATCGGCATATGTAAACAGACCTAAATCAGCGAAATATTGCAGAGTTTCTTCATTGTTAAATTGATCAAAATAAGGTTTAACCAAAGGCGTATTGTAACACTGAATGTTTAAATTATCATTCGTTAAATTACATTTACCATTACCGGTAGCAAGAATTTTTTTACCAACACGATCACTAGCCTCCAGTAATAAAGTTTTGGCGGTCGCATTTAAAGCACACATTATACCGCTTGCCCCTGCCCCAATAATTATTGCATCATATTGTTCCATTAAAATCTCCTTAAATCATAGATTTTACCCGTTTGAGTCACTCTTTGGTATTTTTCCGTACTTAACAATTCAAAATAACAATGCTTAATTTTAAAGCGCCGAAATTGATAACGATTATGCTTTTCATCTTGATAAATTAAATTAGAATGATAACGGCAATTGTTACAATCCGCACCATACACTGTTCGTATCGGACAATGGCACAATGTCATTAACGCTGGATAACCACTAACTAACGCACTACCACCATTATTCGACGGATGCTTTTCAATTGACCAAATTACATTTTCGCAGCCAAGGTTCAATAGCACCTGAGCTGTTTCATTGTTATAAACATTCAAGCCTATGCCAGCGATTGTCTTGTATTGTTTCACCCAACGTAAATGCGCATAATTATTCGCGACAATCCCAATCTTTTGTGTCGCTAAAATTGTATCGAGTATTGATATTTCCGCTTCAGTCGCCACCACTGGCAGATTTAAATATAAGGTTGATAAATTAATTCCTTTCGCGGTTAATGCGGTTATTAAACTACCAATACTATCCACAGTGTAATCTGTCGGACAAAGTATCAAATCAAAACCATTCAAATTCATATTTTGCAAATCTTTCACATCCGCAATCAAATAGAAATTTTTTTTGGGTATAGTCATAACCGTATTACCATCCCATTTATTTTCCTTAACTTGCGGTAACGTCGCATTGTATTCTTCAATGATTGCCGCTTCTAAAGCCATAACAACCGCCCGTCTTAATTCGTTCAGTTCGGATACCGGCATAAAAACCTTGGATAAATTACACTCTAAATGTTGTAAACGGAAGATTGTATCGTTAAGTTTACTCAACTGTTTTGCTACTTGCTCCGATGTAATTCCCGCAGTGCGTGCAGCCGCTAAAGGTTGCTTACTGTAAACTGTTACTGAAACATCGCCATAATTTGCCACTAATTGTGCGGTTTTTCCCAATTGAGCGGTAAAATAAAAATCGACCGCCAAGTATCTCTTATAATCATTAATGAGTTTTTCTTTAGTTTCACTTTTCAACAAATAAACAGTGCAGCCAGTCGGTATTTTTTGTTTGGAAAAAATTTCCACGTCGCCATTACTTAACTGATTTACATTTCCCACACCAACGCTAAATTGTTGACCATCCCGTACTAAGCGTAGTGCATCATTTTGTCCAATTACTTCTTTTAAACGCAAAGTAATTTTATAAATATCCTTAAACCGCACAGTTGCGATTACTTTACCAATCGGTCGACCTTGATGATGACCAATTTGTGGGTTGATGATATTGAAATTATGTTCTAAATATGCATTCTCGTTAAAATCACCCCGCGAAAATAATTCACTGATTTTAGCTTTTTCCTGTTCAATATCGGTCGCACGAAAATCATCTAATGCTTGACGATAACTGCGCACAACTTGTGCCACATAACTAGCCCTTTTTAGACGTCCTTCAATTTTTAAACAATCTACCCCCGCAGCTATTAATTCCGGTAAACGTTGCATTAAACATAAATCTTTTGCTGATAAATAATAACCCGTTGTTAATAATTTTTCACCTTCGTAAACTTGATACGGCAACCGACATAATTGCAAACATTTTCCGCGATTACCACTGTTACCATTCTTTAAAGAACTCAAATAACAATTTCCAGAAAAAGCCACACATAACGCACCTTGCACAAAATATTCAATTTCTAAATTAGTGTGTGCCCGAATTAATTTGATATCTGTCAACTTAGTTTCCCGTGCCAAAACTACCCGTTTAAAACCAAGCTTTTCTAAGACCTGCGCCCCGCTTAAATTGTGAATCCCCATTTGTGTACTGGCGTGCAAAACAATGTGTGGAAAATGTTTAATTAATAGTTGCGCCATTCCTAAATCTTGAATAATATATGCATCGACTTTAGCACGCACACACGCCCGCACCGTTTCTAAAAATTGATTAATTTCACAATCATCAATCAAAATATTAATCGTCACATAAACTTTAACGTGATACAGATGAGCAAATCGTACAATTTCACCAATATTTTCTACTGTGAAATTATCTGCTTTCATCCGTGCATTAAAATTTTGCAAACCTAAATAAACCGCATCCGCCCCATTATAGACAGCCGCATAAAAACTTTTTAAATCTCCCGCTGGCGCTAATAATTCCATAAAAACCTACATTAAATTATTTTTTCAAAATGCCAATAAGTCAAGGAATTTATTAACCAATTAATTACTTGCCTTTTGTCATAAAATCTAAAATTTTATTTGTATCATCACCATAATCATCAATTTTAGCAGCTAAGTCGCGAATACTATCATTAATTACATAATACAAATATTTAATAAAACGCAATGGACTCTCTTGATGTGTACAATTAATATTTAACAGACCATTTTTAGTTTTAATCGCCGTTTTCTGAACGTTTTTCTCTTGATCCAAACAGTTCGGTGTCACAACTGTGATTAACAAATCCCTTAGTGCATTTGAACAACGAGAAAAGTGACGATCCCAAGAAGTTGTTTGGTAAATATGACATAACTTTTGATCTTCCTGATCTTTTTCATTTGAACGTTTACGTAATTCAATTTCCGTACGCTTAAGAACACCCTCATCACTCTCAATCACCATATCGTGTCCCAAAAAATAAACCTTGGTGCCAAGTATTCCCTCAAAATTATTTTCGTTAGATAAATTATCATCTAATCCAGCACTATCAACTTTAACATAATCAATTTCACGTAAAATTTTATTAACCGTACCAATCATCTTCAGTTGATCTGATTTCAACTGTTCAGATTTCATATCTTTTGCCTTTTTCAACTTTTTACCCATAGCATATTTATAACATAAAGACACACCAAAAACAATACCCACCACGCAAAAGGATTAAGAAAACATCATAGGTTATTTAATTGAAATTCCGCCATCAATAAAAATATTGGCGCCAGTGATCCAAGTTGCCTTATCAGATAACAAAAACTCCACCATTGAACCAATATCTTTTTTAGCATCACCGATGCGTCCCAAGGGATAAGTCTCTTTACGCGCTTCCATTAATCGAGTTAATTCTTCTTCAGTATAATCGCCACTTGCTAAATAAATATTGGTCTTCACCGCGCCAGGATTAACGCTATTAACACGAATTCTATATTTACTTAACTCTTGTGCCAAGCATTTAGTCAACATATCTACACCCGCTTTCGCCACACAATACGAAATTGAACCACCTGGTTTTTGTGAATGCATCGATGAAATATTTACGATTGATGCACTTGAACTTTGTTTTAACAAATCCAGTAAAGATTGCGTTAAAATAAAACTTCCCGTCAAATTAACATTAATCGAATTGTTCCATTCATCAATAGTCTGCTTTTCAATGCCGCCCAATTTGATAATACCAGCACAATTAACTAAACCATCTAAGCGTCCATATTTTTGACTGATGTATGCTTGCACTTTTTGACAATCTTCCGGAATCGAAATATCACCTTGAATAAAATCCACGCTAGCAGCAATTTGCCCCAATTTTTGTTTAGCCGCATTAATTGATGTTTGCGAACGCGATAACGAAATTACTTGGTAGTCCTTTTGCTCCAATAAATTTTGTAAAATCCCAAACCCAATACCGCTGGTACCCCCAGTTACTAAACAAATTTTTTTCATCATTTTATATTTTAACACCATTAATCAATTTTTCATAATCTTTATGAATTTTTTGATTGGTGGCAATTATCACTTGTTTTTCGATTTGATTATAATTAAGTGCTTTATAATTCAAAGCACTACATTTACCACCGGCTTCTTCAACCAACAAAGCCCCAACGCAAATATCCCATAAAAAACAGTTCAATTCGAAATGCGCTTCAATTTTACCCGCCGCTACATAACACAAACTAATCGCGGTCGAAAATAATTTTTCTACGTTTAACATTTGTTCCATACAGTTTTTATGGACTAAATTAAAAAACTCGCGTTCTTCCGGATAGCGATTATTAAATCCGATTGTGGTTAATGACTGTTGCAAAGTGGTTGCCGCAGAGACTTTAATTTGAACACCATTGCAATATGCTCCTTTGTCTTTTTCACAATAATACAATTCGTCTAATTCAGGAATATAGATTGCGCCACCTTCTGGTTTACCATTTTTCAAATACCCAATACTAACGCAATAATATGGCATCATTCGCGAATAATTCATCGTCCCATCTAACGGGTCAATTGCCCACGCATATTCATTGTTGCCAACTTTTTGTTTACCACTTTCTTCGGCAATCATTGTATCATGGGGGAACTGCTTAGCGATCTCGGCAAGAATCAAACTTTCACTTTTTACATCACCAACCGTAACAACGTCATTCAAACCTTTTGCTTTAGTATCAAGTTTTTGTTCGTGTAAAATCTTTCGAATTTCTTTTCCCGCAATTTGTGCCAATTTAATTGCTAATTTGGTTCTCTCGTTAAGATGATTCATATTTACTCCTGCCCCAATTATACTCTTGATTACCTACCCCCGCAAACAAAAAAGCCAGCAACTGCTGACTCTCTTTAACCAATTATTTACCAGTGTTCAACTGGCTAGATATGGTCGGGGATGTGGGATTTGAACTCACGGCCTCTTGCTCCCAAAACAAGCGCGCTACCCCTGCGCCAATCCCCGATAAGGTAATATATGGCATAATCACAAAAAAAGCAAGTGTTTATCTTAAAGGCGTTATGCCAATTTAACTGAAACGATTTTACTGATACCCTTTTCTTCCATCGTGATACCATACAAACGGTCCGCTAATTCCATTGTTGGTTTACGGTGGGTAATCACAATGAATTGTGTTTCATTCGAGAAATGATGCAAGTAACTGGCGAAGCGAGACACATTGGCATCGTCCAAAGCTGCTTCAATTTCGTCCAACAGACAGAACGGCATCGTTTTGTATTTCAAAATCGCGAATAAAATGGCAATTGCAGTTAAGGCTTTCTCACCACCCGACAACAAAGAAATATTGGAAAGTTTCTTTCCCGGTGGTTCAGCAATGATATCAATACCACATTCCAAGAAGTTTTCTTCGTCAGTCAAAACCAATTTAGCATTACCGCCACCAAACAATTCTTGGAAAACTGTACCAAAGTTTTTGTTGATTTGTTCAAACGCAGTTTGGAAATTCTTTTCCATTTGTTGTGATAAATTGCGCATCACTTTTTCCAAATCTTGTTTTGCGGCAAATAAATCATCACTTTGCGCTTTATAACTTTCGTAACGTTCACTGTCGGTCTTAACTTGTTCAATTGCATCAAGGTTAACATTACCTAAATGTTGAATTGCACGACGCAACTCTTCAATGCGTGGTTCAGCCACCGCAATGTCAAATTCGGGATCACGTTGTTCGTAGCAAGCACTGTAGTTCAAATTATACTCATCAGTAATGCGTTGGCTCAAATTTTCAATTTCAACGTCCATACGGGTTAACAAATTAGTCGCGTAATAATATTTAACTTGTAAGGCATTAATTTGTTCAGATAACTCTGTACGTCCAGACACCGAAGTTCCTGTAGCGTAATGCAGATTATCACGTTGACTAATCGTTTTGGCCAATTCGTCTTTTAATTGTTCCAACTTGGCTTGAGATTCACTAACACGAACATCTTTTGTATCTACTTTTAATTGACTTAATTTTTCTCGCAAAGTCGCAATGTTTTTGTCAACTTCAACCAATTGTGCTTCAATTTGCTTCAAGTTATTTGTGTGCCAAATCGTATTGGTAACGGCATTTTTGCTACCACCCGTAATACTACCACGCGGTTCAATAATGTCACCATCCAAAGTTACAACCTTAAAGGCATAATGTGCTTGACGCGATAAAGCAATCGCCGAATCCAAATTATCACACACGATTACACGCCCCAACAAATTAGAAATTACACCAGCAATTTCTGGTTTGTATTCAACTAATTCACTAGCTACACCTAAAACACGATTACCCATACCACGCAAAATCGCACGTTCTTCTGGTTTTATATCACGGGCTTTCACGGCCGTAATTGGTAAGAATGTTGCACGACCTAAATTCTTACTCGCCAACAAGTGTACTAACTGTTTGGCATCTTCTTCATCGTGTGTAATTACATTTTGTGCGGCTGCACCCAAAGCCATTTCAATCGCGGTTTCTAACTCTGCTGGCACGTTCAATTCCTGCGACACAACACCGACAATTGCTTGTGCAACAGCACTGTTGCGGTTACGTTCTTCAATTAATTTTTTAACACTGTATTTAAAACCTTCACCCGAATCAATGATATTTGCAATCATTTGTTTTTTGGACAATAATTGTTCACGTTGCAATTCGGCTTGATGTAAACTATCCGCTGTTGCTTGATACAATAATTGTTCGCCGCTTTGACGTTGATTATCCAAAGACAAGGCCAAAATTTGGTCACGCAATTCGGCAACTTTTTTATCCAAAGCTGACAGTTCTTGCATACCGTTAGCGCTGGCCCGATCCATCATTTCCAACTGTCCTTGCAACTGTTTTAATTCTTTGTCCAATTCATCAGCTTGAGTCTGTGCTTTAGCTTTTTCTTCGGCAACGTGGTCGTATTTATAAATAAACAAATTAATTTCTAAATGTTTTAACTCTTCTTTTAATTGTAAGTATTTCTGTGCTTTTTCTGCTTGCTTCATTAACGGACCAAGATTACGTTCAATTTCCGATAGCACATCACTGACACGAACCAATTCTTGCGTTGTACGTTCTAATTTACGACTGGCTTCATCTTTACGTGCACGGAACTTAGCGATTCCCGCCGCTTCCTCAAAAATACCACGACGATTTTCTGGTTTTGCCGAAACCAAATCAGCAACCTGACCTTGACTAATGATGGTCAACCCATCGCGATCAATACCACTGTCGTGTAACAAGTTATTAATATCTTTCAAACGCGTTGGTTGTCCATTCAAAGCATATTCACTTTCGCCATCACGATATAATTTACGCGAAATCGTGACTTCACTTTCATCAATTTCAAAGACGTGTGTGCGGTTATCAAACACCAAAGCCACTTCGGCATAAGATTGCATTTTACGATTAGCCGTTCCCTTGAAGATGACATCCTGCATTGAACTACCACGCACGGCTTTGTAACTTTGTTCACCTAAAACCCATTTAATCGCATCACTTACATTACTTTTGCCGCAACCATTTGGTCCGACAATCCCGGTAATACCCCCACCAAAATCGATTTCGATTTTGTCCGCGAACGACTTAAAGCCGTTCATCATAATGCGTTTTAATACCACAAATATAAATTACACATAAACGCCAGTTTTGACAAACGTTTTCCGACAGCCACAACTTTTGACAAAACAGACAAAATACATTATGCTATAACACTTGCGAGCGTGGCGGAACTGGCATACGCGTGCGTCTCAGAAGCGCATTCTTGGAGGTTCAAATCCTCTCGTTCGCACCACACTTTACCTTCTCTATTTTCAGTATATGTCTTATTTTTCAATACCAAGGTCTTTTTGTTGTTTAGTCAATTTAGCAAAACTGCTACTTTCCTTTTCATCATCACGATGAGCAACTTTATCCGAACGAGTGTTTTCATAGGCAATAGTTTGGTTAACTAAATCAATAACAACAGTTTCCTTTCGGGTAACTTTATCGACCGTAACAGGCAACTCAATGGTTAAAACGCCCTCCTTAGTTAGACTACATTGAATGTTTAAAGCTTTTAAATAAGCCGGTAAATTTTGACTTAAATCTTGCCAAGCATTCTGTTCTTGTCCTCTTTTAATCGCTAAATAAACTTGGGGTTTATCACTCTTGGTAATACTGTGCAAAATTCTTCCCGTTGGTGAGTTGCTACCCGCGACTTCAGGTTTAGTTTGCATTTTGGCCAAACCATTTAAAACGTAATCACGTAAATCAATGTAAACTTCAGATGCTCCGTTTTTTTCTGCTGCGTGAGAATGTTCATAAACTTCACTTCCAGCTGGTAAATATAAAATTACACGGGCACTTTCGTTTAGTTTTTTGTCCGGCGTTAAAGTAACTTTTACTGTTTGGTTTGCAATTTCTGCTAGTAGTAAACTAATATGCTGTGGTTTTGCTTGATTTAAATTCATATTTAATTATAACATAATACCATTTACATTTCAACCCATAATTGGATAAAAACACAAGACACACTTTCAACGGTATGTTATAATCAAATTTATTAGGAGTTACCAATGAATCAATTTATGAAGTTAGCTATTAATGAAGCCGAACTCGGCATTGCAATGGGCCACGGTGGACCTTTCGGCGCAGTCGTGGTTAAGGATGGTAAAGTCCTTGGTACTGGTCACAATCAAGTTATTAAAGATTTAGATCCAACCTATCACGGTGAAATTGCAGCCATTCAAGCAGCTTGCAAAAATTTAAACAGTTTTGATTTAACTGGTGCCGATATTTACACTACTGCCGAACCCTGTCCAATGTGTTTGGGTGCTTGTCTTTGGGCGAATATCAATAAAATTTATTATGGTTGCAGTATTAATGACAATAACGAAATTGGTTTCCGTGACGAAGTTTTCTATAAATATCTTTCCATTTCCAACCAAGCACTAAAGAATCGTATGGTACAAATTGACCACAAAGAATGTTTAGCACTATTTAAAAAATATAACCAAAACACTGATAAAACTATTTATTAAATTTTACTTTTCCATACCTAAATCTTGTTGACGAAAGTTAGTTTTTAATTCACTTAAACTTTTCGTCACATCAACAATGTCTTCAAGGTTTTCTTTACTGCTGCTTAAATAACTGACTCGATTTGCTGAAAAATCCACATCAAGATAGATTTGTTTAGTTTTAGAAACATCAGAAAAGATTAAACTTAAAACATTCTTTTCTAACACTCCACAAACATTTAAATTTTTTAACCATAATTTAAATTTATTGCTAATAATACTCTCAGCTAAATCTGCCCAACCATCTTTTGTTGCTGTACGTTGAATTACTAAAAAAGCCTGCGGATGCTGACTGGGTTTAATGCCGTGTTCGTGTTTTCCTGTCGGCGAATTATTTCCAACTACATCTGGTATATCTTTTAAAGACTTAATCTCACTGCGCATCATACTAAACAAACTAATAAAAATTTCTGAAACATCTTTGGCAGGTGTATATGTTTCTACAGAGCTACCAGCAGGAACAAAAAAGAGTTTTCGAGAAATTTCATTACTTGCCTTAACAAGTCCTAAATCAACTTCAATCACGTCTTTGGCATTCGATAATAATGAAATTACATCTTTTGTAGCCATATTTAATCTTAGCATTTCTACCTGCGAATTTCAAGTTTATTTCTTGGTTCCTAAATTCACACAATCAGCTTGATAGATAGTTTCAGCATTTAATTTTATGATGACCGTATTTCCAACCAAATTAAACTCCAATTGTTCCAGTTCAGATTGTGTTAATGGATAACTAAAATCCGCCAATGCTAACCCCTGTTGACCATTTTTATCCGTAAAGACAGTTTCGGCCTTTAACACTGCTTTATTGTGGTACAGTTTGTCCGCATCTTGTAATAATTGTTCTGTTTCTGGAAACATCGGTCCACAGTTTAGGACTACACAAACAATCTTTTGACCATCAACTTCACGTGCTCCCACAAAGGAACGTCCCGTTTTTTTGGTATAACCAGTTTTTACACCAATACAACCGTCTAACGTTTTCAAAAGTTTATTTTTGTTAATCAAGACCCGTGGCATATCTACCCCATCAATGCGTTTTTCGGTTGCAGAACAAATTTCTACAAAAGTCGGATTACGCAAGGCCACCGCACTTAGTAGCGCTAAATCATAAGCCGTCGTATAATGTTCCGGATCATCAAGACCGTGCGGATTCATAAAATGGGTATTTTTTGCACCATACTTTACCGCTGTTTGATTCATCAATTCGGCAAAGTCTGCCACACTGGGTGCAACTGCCAATGCTAATGCCACAGCCGCATCATTGCCTGAACGTAACATCAAACCATACAATAATTCACGAACAGTTAACCGTTCACCTTTTTGCAAATAAATACTGCTACCCTCAACCCCAATTGCCTCATCAGCAACACAGATTTTCGTATCAATATCTTGAAAATTTTCTAATACAGTCAAAGCGGTTACCACTTTAGTCGTCGATGCCATTCCCATTGGTTGATTCATATTATGCGCAAACAAAACACGTCCAGTTGTCACGTCCATTGTACACATCGCCCGCGCGGATGTTTCGCCCATTGATGCTGCATTTACATACGCTGTTACCCGTGTTCCTGCTAGCCAAACCACACCCGCAAAAAAGCCCACTAATAAAATTACGGCTAAAAACACTGCACCCAAACGCCACCAAAATTTTTTCATCAACTTATTATTTAGCATTCACACAAAAATTATTTATTGCATAAATAAAGCACATAAAAGGAGAACAAAATATGAATCGTGTTGTGGTTTCCGTACCACGTGTCCTGGACAGTGCAATGGTCGTCACACAAGATGTTCAGCTACAAATTCCCGCTGGAACGATTCCAGCGACAGCTACTGCACCGTTGACCATTAACCATATTCAATCCGTAGCCACAGAAACACAAATGACCAACATTACAATCACTCCATTGGGCGACAATACCCGTTGTGCACGTGTAACTGCAACCATTACCATTCCGTTAAACGTATCAATAACTGATGCTAACCAAACTTCCTTTGAAACACATACTAATTTAACGAAAAACATTGATACAGTCTTGTATATTCCCGAAGATACCGCTTTTCCTTATACAATAACAGCAGAAGGTGCATTTGCTTGTAACAATTGTACAGCCACCACAGACACCATTACTGCTACTGGTGCAATCACCAAAATTTTAATTCGTGTTACTGCAGTTACCGATTTACTCATACCTTGTTACGGTTACGCACCAGTATCTAATGTCGAAAATAACCAATTCAGTAACAGCCAAAATTTCTTAAACCAACCTTTGTTTCCACGCGGGAAAATTTATTAAAAATAAAAAGGAGTAAATATGAATTCAAATCGTAATTTAATCGTCGCTTTAATTGCTTTATGGTGCTATACCCGTAATTGCAACATTAATCTCGCCAATAATACATCCATCTTGTTAATTCTTTATGCACTTCTAACCCGAGGATATCTCAATAGCGAACAAGTCTATCAAACATATTCGCGCACACCACGACTTTTTTCCCAAAACCACGAAAACTGTACACAACAAACTTTTGGAATGCCTAACAACAACGGCAGTTTTGCTTTCCCGTTTAATGTAAATCCATTCCGAACCACACAATATCAATGTCCTTTGTATTAATCAAATCACACAATTTGAATTTATTCCAAAGCCGCACCCATTCCGCGGCTTTTTTATGCTTGCAAATTTCGCCGCCATATGCTACACTACCAAAGTAGTAATGGTCCCGTGGTCAAGCGGTTAAGACACCACCCTTTCACGGTGGTATCATGGGTTCGATTCCCATCGGGACTACCATAAACAATTTCAACCCCAACAATTTAATATTGACTACATTTTTGGCACTTATTTTTCTTTATGTCAATTTTTACTTACCTTATTAAATAAAAATCGTCCAGTTGGACGATTTTACTCTGTATAATTCCAAACGATAGTGGCATCGCAGGCATAATTCCAACCTAATAGCCAATTGCTTGGCGCAGTAGCCGCAACACAATTAATCGTTTGGTTAGCCGACCAATTAGCAAATGCATAACTGCAAATATTGGTAACACTTTCAGGAATTATAATAGAGGTGATACCAGTGCAATTATAGAATGCACGTTCACAAATACTTATAATTGGTTTGTTATTATATTCTTGTGGAACGGTAATCACTGTAGCGTTACCAATATAAACAATAACTTGGTACTCAGTACCATTATTAATTAATTGCAATACAAAACCATCTATAATTATCACATCTGTATAATTCCAGATAAGTCGTGCGTGACTATCAATATTCCAGTTATTAGGTTGCGAACTTGCTTCAAAATAAATTATTTGAGTTGGTTTCCATAAACCAAATACATTTGTTCCAATACTTGTGACATTACCTGGTATGATAATTGAACTCAAATTCGTACAGCCATAGAACGCATACTCGTCAATCCTTGTTATTGTATTTGGCATACTAACTGACGTCAAACCAGTATCGCGATAGAACGCATAATTACCTATACCTGTAATTAATTTATTATTATAGGTTTCTGGTATCGTAATAGCTGTATCATTACCAATGTATTCAGCTATTTCATACTCTGTTCCATTATTAATTGGTCGATAGGCAAATTGATCATCACAAATTACATTTCGGTAGTTCCAAATTATTTTTGCATTGCAATTTACTGCCCACCAATTATTTGGTTTTGAACTTGCCTCAAAATAAATTTTTTGATCTTTTGTCCAATTATAAAATGCATAATTATTAATAGACATAACACTACTTGGAATTATAATTGATTTCAAATTTGTACAACCATAGAATGCATACATACCAATACTGTTGACACTACTTGGAATATTAATTGAGATTAATCCAGTACAATCTCTAAATGCATATTGTCCAATACTGGTAACACTACTTGAAATATCAATTGAGGTTAACCTTGTACATCCACAGAATGCATACGCACCAATGCTGGTGACACTACTAGAAATTGAAACAGATACAAATGAAGAATCTTTAAAAGCATTTTCATAAATAGAAGTAACGGGTATACTATCGCAAGTTTCTGGAATAACAAGATTTGTTCCACTATAAGAGTAATAGCCGCTAACTGATAGTGACGCAATATCTCCATTCTTATAACTATTGATACGATAAATTAAATTATTCGAATAATATTGTTTCCAAAACACATTTGCACTGCACGAATATTGCCAATTTGTATTCCAACCACTTTGTTGTGCACTAACCCCAGCAAAATAAATACGTTTAGTAGAAGTCCAACCGGAGAATACGTTTGATCCCATACTAGTAACAACGCCAGGAATATTAATGATGTATGTTCCTAGTTTATAAAATGCATAATTTCCAATACTAGTCACGCTAACTGGAATTTTAATTGAGTATAAGCTAGTACAATTATAGAATGCATATTCTCCAATACTAGTGACACCTTTTGGAAGAATAATTGACGTTAATTTTGTACATCCATAGAATACATAATTATTGATGCAAGTAATATCATTTGGAATATTAATTGAGGTCAACTTTGCACAATTATAGAATGCATAATTACCAATGCTGGTAACACTGTCAGGAATTATAACCGAGGTTAATCTATTACATTCATAGAATGTATAATTTCCAATACTGGTGACACTACTTGAAATATTAATTGAGGTTAATTCTGTACAACCATAAAATGCAGATCCTCCAAGATTTGTTATTGTATTTGGCATAATGACTGAAATTAAATTATTATTATATTTGAATGCATTTGAACTAATACTTGTAACCGGTTTACTATTATACGATTCTGGTATCGTAATAGCCGTATCATTACCAATGTATTCAACTATTTCATACTCTGTTCCATTATTAATTAGTCGATAAACAAATTGATCATCACAAATTACATTTCGGTAGTTCCAAATTATTTTTGCATTGCAATTTGCTGCCCAATATGAACTCCAATTACTTGGCATTGAACTTGCCTCAATATAAATTTTTTGATCTTTTGTCCAACTATTAATTGCACGTTCTCCAATACTGGTGACACTACTTGGAATCGTGATTGAGGTTAATCCAGTACAACCACTGAATGCATACGTACCAATGCCGGTAACACTACTTGGAATATTAATTGAGGTTAATCCAGTACATCCATCGAATGCATATCCTCCAATACTGGTAACACCATCCGGAATGGTAATCGAGGTTAATCCGGTACATCCATAGAATGCATAATATCCAATACTGGTTACACCATTTAATATTTCAACGGAAGTTAAATTTCTACAATACTGGAACATATACGAACCAAAGCTGCCCGCAACTGTAACTGAGGTTAACCCAGTACAACGATAGAATGCATATTGTCCAACGCTGGTAACACTACTTGGAATCGTGATTGAGGTTAATCCTGTACAATTTCCGAATGCATATTGTCCAATACTGGTGACACTACTTGGAATGTTAATTGAGGTTAATCCAGTGCATTGATAGAACGCATACGAACCAATGCCGGTAATATTATCTGTAATACTAATTGATGTTATATTCTTACAACCGTTAAATGCATATTCACCAATACTAGTAATTGGCTTGTTATTGTAACTTTGTGGAATAGTAATTTCAGTTGCATCACCAATGTATGTAATAATTTGATATTCAGTTCCATCATTAACTAATTTATATCCAAATTGGTCATCAACAGGCATATTCAAATAATCCCAAATTACTTTTGCGTTACAATAAGATAACCAATTTGAACTCCAATAACTTGGTTGTGAAGTTGCTTCACACATAATTTTCTGACTGGCGGTCCAGTCGTTAAACGCATAAGCATTAACAATTAACACTGTACTAGGTATCGTTATTCTATGTAAACCAATACAGTTTGAAAACGCGTATTGATCAATACTATTAACACTACTTGGAATGTTAATTGAGGTTAATCCAGTACATCCATAGAATGCATATTCTCCAATACTGGTAACAGTGTCTGGAATTATAACTGAAGTTAATCCTGTGCAACAATAGAATACATATGCACCAATAGTAGTAACTGAAATATTATTATATTTTTCTGGAATTGTAACTGCGGTATCATCACCAATATATCCATAAATTTCATATTTATTAGTTACGCCAGTAACCAAGCGATAAATAAATCGCCCATCATTGCTTAAATTGCTACAACCCCAAATCGCAATAGCACTACAAGATTTTTTCCAATCAGATCCCCAAGTATTTGGTTGTGTACTAGCTTCGCAATAAATTCTTTGATTATTTGTCCAACCAGAAAATGCGTAATCGCTAATATACTTAACACTATTTGGAATTATAATTGATTTTAAATTGGTACAACCTCTAAATGCATATTGTCCAATACTGGTAACACTACTTGGAATGTTAATTGAGGTTAATCCAGTACATCCATCGAATGCATATTCTCCAATACTGGTAACTCCATCTGGAATGGTAATTGCGGTCAATCCGGTGTAGCCAGAGAATGCACTCTTTTCAATCACAGTAATTGTATAATCATTATATTTTTCTGGAATTGTAACCACAGTATCATTACCAATATAACGTATAATACGGCTTTCATAGCGATAATAGAATTGACCATCATCTGCTATATTTGAGTTCCACCCGATTGTGGCGGAACAACTGCCGTTCCAATTTGACGTCCACCCACTTGGACTAGAATTTCTTACTAAATAAATCGTTTGTCGATTTGTCCAACCACTAAATACAGAACTCCCCATATTGGTTACACTATACGGAATCTTAATTACAATTAACTTAGTACAACCACCGAATGCATCATATCCAATGCTGGTAACAGTACTTGGAATATTAATTGAGGTTAATCCTGTACAATTACTGAATGTACTCGATCCAATACTAGTGACACTGTCTGGAATTGTAATTGAGGTTAATCCGGTACAACCATAGAATACATTGTCTTCAATACTGGTAACACTACTTGGAATGTTAATTGAGGTTAATCCGGTACATCCATCGAATGCACCTTGTCCAATACTGGTTACACTACTTGGAATCATGATTGAGGTTAATCCTGTACAATTTCTGAATGCATCTTGTCCAATACTGGTTACACTACTTGGAATTGTAATCGACGTTAATCCGGTACATTCATAGAATGCATATTCTCCAATACTGGTTACACCATTTAATATTTCAACGGAAGTTAAATTTCTACAATACTGGAACATATACGAACCAAAGCTGCCCGCAATTGTAATTGAGGTTAATCCGGTACATCCATAGAATGCATACGAACCAACGCTGGTAACACTACTTGGAATCGTGATTGAGGTTAATCCTGTACAATTTCTGAATGCATCTTGCCCAATACTGGTTACACTACTTGGAATTGTAATCGACGTTAATCCGGTACATTCATAGAACGCATACGAACCTATATTAGTGACACTATCAATTGTGATTGAGGTTAAGTTACGACAGGTATAAAAAGCATATGGTTTAATTTCGGTTTGACCATTGGAAACTACCGCATTTGTAACTTCTTCACCGTTAATTACCAATTTATGTGTGAAATATAACGGATTTGCATAATAACCATTAAATACAATTTGAACCCACTGTTCTAACGTTCCTAAGTAATTCATTGAAGTTAAATTTGTACAACCATTAAATGCACCATAATCAATACTGGTGACACTGCCTGGAATTGTGATTGAGGTTAATCCAGTGCAACTACTGAATGCATATTGTCCGATGCTGGTAACACCATTCAATATCTCAACAGAAGTTAAATTTGTGCAACCATAAAATGCATCATAACCAATACTGGTGACACTACCTGGAATTGTAATTGAGGTTAATCCAGTGCAACCACTGAATGCATAACCACCAATACTGGTGACACGGTCAGAAATGGTAATTGAAATTAAATTATTATTACCTCTAAATACATTTACACCAATACTTGTAATCGATTTATTATTATATAATTCTGGAATGATAATTTCTGTATCATTACCAACATAGGCAACAATTTCATAAGATGTTTCATCATTAATTAATTTATATATAAATTGGTTTTCAATACTAATGTTAGTACAACCCCAAATGAAAAAATTCTGCAATCCAGATAATGTATCACTCCAACCACTTGGTTTTGAACTTGCCTCACAGTAAACACGTTGACTATTGGTCCAATTATAAAACGCATAGTAACCAACACTAGTAACACTTTCAGGAATGGTAATCGACGTTAATCTTGTACAATTACTGAATGCATATTGTCCAATACTGGTTACACTACTTGGAATGTTAATTGAGGTTAATCCAGTACAACCATTAAATGCATATTGTCCAATACTGGTGACACCGTCAGGAATTACAATTGACGTTAAACTCTTACAACAAGCGAAAGCATATTGTCCAATACCGGTGACACCATTGGGAACTACCACGTTGATAACCTCTTCATCATCAATTATCAACGATGTTTCATTTGAATTACTTATTATATGACCACCAAACTGAATCTGTAACCATTGTTCTAACGTTCCTAAGTAATTTATTGAAGTTAATCCTGTACAAAAATAGAATACACCGCTTCCAATACTGGTAACACTACTTGGAATGTTAATTGAGGTTAATCCAGTACAACCACTGAATGCACCTTGTCCAATACTGGTTACACTACTTGGAATATTAATTGAGGTAAATCCAGTACAATCATAGAATGCATGTTGTCCGACGCTGGTAACACTACTTGGAATGTTAATTGAGGTTAATCCGGTACATTCATAGAATGCATATTCTCCAATACTGGTTACACCATTTAATATTTCAACGGAAGTTAAATTTCTACAATACTGGAACATATACGAACCAAAGCTGCCCGCAATTGTAACTGAGGTTAACCCAGTACAACGATAGAATGCATATTGTCCAACGCTGGTAACACTACTTGGAATCGTGATTGAGGTTAATCCTGTTCAATTTCCGAATGCATATTGTCCGACGCTGGTAACACTACTTGGAATCGTGATTGAGGTTAATCCAGTGCAACCATTGAATGCATAACCACCAATACTGGTTACACTACTCGGAATCGTGATTGAGGTTAATCCGGTACATCCATCGAATGCATATTCGCCAATACTGGTGACACTGTCTGGAATTGTAATCGACGTTAATCCAGTGCATTGATAGAACGCATACGAACCTATATTAGTGACACTATCTGGAATTGTGATTGATGTTAAACCTTTACGATTATAAAATACACTTCCTCCAATACTCGTAACTGGTTTGTTATTATACTCTTGAGGAATTACAACCGCACCATCATTACCGAAATATTCAACAATTTCATAATTAGCCCCATCATCAATCAATTGATATCTATATTGACTATCAAAAGCATCAGAGCCTACATAACCCCAAATAATTTGATTATTACTACCTGAATTCCACGACGAAACCCAATTACTTGGTTTTGAATCTACTTCACAGCAAAGATGTTGTCGTTGTGTCCATCCATTAAATGCACGCGAACCAACACTCGTTACACTATTCGGAATTACAAGTGAAACCAAACCAGTACAACCTGAAAATGCATAATCCCCAATACTGGTTACACTACTGGAAATTGTCACTGAAGTTAATCCGGTACAACCACTAAATGCATATTGCCCAATACTAGTGACACTGTCTGGAATTACAACTGAAATTAAATTGGTGCAATTCTTAAATAAATTATTAACAATAGACGTAACTGGTAAATTGTTATATGTTGCTGGAATAATAACGTCAATTTCATTACCGTTGTAACCTATAATTGATAATGATTGACCATCTACTTTATAAACGAAATTATCTGTTGTTAATACTCCCCAATAAACACTCGCATTACAATTGCTTTGCCAACTCGAATTCCAAGTACTCGGTTTCGAATTTGCTTCAAAATGAACATATTGCGTACTAGTCCAATTAGCAAACACACATTGTCCCATTATCAAAACATTTTCCGGAATTACAATTGAATTTAAACCTGTACAACTACTAAATGCATAGTTACCAATACTAATCACACTATCTGGAATTTCAACTAAAGACAAATTAGAACAACCACTGAATGCATACGTATCAATATTTGTAACACCATACGGTATATTGATTGAGATTAATCCAGTACAATTACCAAATGCGTATTGACCGATATTTGTTACACTATTTGGAATTACAATATTAGTTAATTGGCTGCAACCATAAAATAAATAATTACCAATTTTCGTCGATTCTTTGGAAACTGTTATTGTTGACAAATTACTACAATAACTAAATATACTATGTTCACTACTAAAATCAAGATTACCTGGTAACGTTACTGATTCCAAACTACTACAACCAGAGAATGCAGCTTTTCCAATACTAGTGACACTATTTGGGATTACAACAATCAATAAACCATCACATTGATAAAAGGCATATTCATCAATTTTAGTAATTGTATTAGGCAACACAACTGATGTCATCTTATCACAACCTTTGAACACATATGAACCAACACTTGTAACTGATTTATTATCATATATTTGTGGAATGGTAACATCGCATTCATTACCAAAATAATCCGCAATTTCATATTCCGATTTATTCTTAATTGAGCGGTATGCATATTGCATATCAAAACTGATATCAGCACAATTCCATATTATTTTAGAATAACAAGTACTACTATTACTAGAAATATAACTCCAAGCATCATTCCAATTGCTTGGTTTTGAAGAGCAGCCACAATAAATTCTTTGATCAGCCGTCCAATTCATAAACACATATGCGCCCATACTGTTTACACTAACCGGAATAATAATTGACTTGATTTTAGTACATTCGCTAAATGCATAACCCCCAATACTAGTAACGTTTTCTGGAATTGTAATTGAGGTTAAACTTGTACATTTGCTAAATGCATTTTCTCCAATACTGGTCACACTACTTGGAATTGTAATTGAGGCTATGTCAGCACATCCATAGAATACATATGAACCAATACTGGTCGTACCAGTAGAAATTACAGCATTAGTGATTTCTTCACCATTGATAATTAATTTATGAGTGTAATAAATCGGGTTTGAGAAAGCATTAGCAAAATTAATTTGCGCATATTGATCTAAGGTCCCTAAATAATTCATCGAGGTTATACTGGTACACCCATAGAATGAATTTGCACCAATACCATTTACACCAGTGGGCATACTAATTGAATTTAAACCAGTACAACCTGAAAATGCACCTTCACCAACAGTGGTAACACCGCTTGGAATCGTAATTTCGGTTAGATTGTAACAATTATAGAATGCATTGTTACCAATTGTCGTAACACTATCAGGAATCACCACCGTTGATAGACTACTCCAAGATCGAAAAGCACCATCGCGAATGCTGATTGAATCATCGGCAATGGTTACTGATGTTATACTACTACGATAGCCAAAAGACAAATTACCCGGGATGGTTAGATTTGTAATCGCATTACAATTACTAAACGCATAACTATCCAAATTTACATTAGGGCTTAATATTTTTACTGTGATCAAGTTATTACAATCACCAAAAGCATAATAATCCACATTATTAACTGCGGTGGGAATTTCAATTTCAGTTAAACTAGAACAATTTTGAAATGCGTAACGACCAATACTGGTTAAATTACTTGGCAAAGTTACCGTGCTTAAATTATCACAACTATAAAATGTCTGATAATTAATTTCCGTTACATTTTCGGGGATGACAACCATAGTTAATTGATTGCAGTCACAAAAAGCATCCGAACCAATCCATTCAACACTACTTGGCAATTCAATTGACTCTAAATTGGTACAATGATTAAAAGCATATTCACCAATACTGGTTACCCCATCAGGAATAATCACAGAATACAAACTATTACAATAACTAAAAGTATAATTTTCAATACTGGTTATATTGGCTGGAAGTTTAACAGTTTCCAAATTAGAACAAGAATTAAAAGCACTGTTACCAATATACTCGATACTATCTGGTATATCAATGTTTGATAATCCTACACACCCATAGAAAGCAGAGTTACCAATATTAATCATATTATCGGAGAAATTAATAGTTGTTAAATTTCGGCAATCAGAGAATGCATAACTACCAATACTTTGAATTGTATTGGGTAGAGTTACTCTAGTAATATTGCTACTTTGAAAAGCACTATCACCGATTGCAATAACTGGTTTTTCATTATATTCCGCAGGAATTTCAACCACTTTGGACGAATCCATATAAGAAATCACTTCATATGAAGTTGCATCACTAGCCAAAGCAAACACAAACGAAGCATCTACCTTACAACCCCAATTTAAATACTCATTACTTTGGTTACCATAATTTGAAGCATTTGTATTTGAATTCCAATACACATTCCAACCACTTGGCTTTTTCAATGCTTCACAATAGAATTTACAGTCATAATTAACCCCACTGAAAGCGTTACGTCCAATTTTTGTAACACTACTTGAAATTTTAACCGAATTAAGATTGTAACAATTGTTAAATACGTCATTTTTAATTTCAACATAACTATTTGGAATTGTTATTGTATTTAAATTATTACGATTATTAAAAGCATTAGCTTTAATCACTGTAACCGGCAAATTATTATAAGATTTTGGTAAAATCAAGTCTGTTTGTGTATTTACTTTATATTGGGCCAAAACATACGATTGATTATCGGCCGCAGCTTCAAATTTATATAATTTTGTAATATTAACCGGCCATTTAGCATACAAAGTCAAGTCACTTGTTACAGGCGTCGAAAAATCATATTTCTGTTTATAACTTTCATCCAAATACCAACCTTTAAATTCATAGCTTTCCCAAGTTGGTACTACTTCCGCTAGTTGTGCACCTTCGGCAACTTGAGTGGATGTCATTACATCGCCACCACAAGGATCAAAGTTGATTGTATATTGTTTTTCTACTGTCTGCTCTGATTTTTTATTAAAGTTAAGGAAATTAAATTCATTAGGTAAGAAGAACATTGCACCAACAACTGCTAAAGAACCTATCACTACAATAATCAGTAGCGATATCAATACCTTTAACCTTTTTTTCATCTTCTGTTCCCCATTACAGCAAAATTTTCCTGCTTTAGTTTTGTCAAAAAGTAACAAAACTATTTACAGTTTAGCGGAAAATCCTAAATTTGTAAAATAAATTACACATAGCACGTTTAACACCTAGATTCGTGGCAAGAAAAATAAATCAACTGATAATTTTCGGATAACTTCTGTAAAAATTCTTTAGCCTTAGCAATCTTATCATCGTCTAGATTAACAAACGGATCATCTAAAACGATGAATGGTTTTTCTTGACCATAAAGTACGTCAATCAAAGCAAACCGCAGACATAAATTAATCAGATTTTGGTAGCCTTTACTGTAATAATCAACTTCTCTTAACTTACCATACTCTTCAAACGTAATGTTAAAATCAGTATCAAGATTTAAATTGGCAAATTCACATTCTGTGATTAGTGTTAAATACTTGTCCAAACCATTTTTCATCGGAGCTAAGAACTTGGTCGCCAAACTTTCATTCGCCGCTTTTAAATATTTCATTGCCGCTTTGACTGCCTGCAAAGTATCCGTTAAATTATTTAAATTGTTTTGTAAATTAACTTTTTCATATTCTAAATCATTTAAAGCAGCTAAATCATCTTGAATTTTATTAATTTGCGCAATTAATTGCGACTTTTCGTCGCGCTTTTGGTCAATACGGTCTTGTATCTTTTTTTCATTTTGTTGTAATTCATTAATATCAACCCTAGTCACAACTGATTCATTTACGTCAAAATGTTTTTTGGTTTTAAATTGTTCTAATGTCTGTGTTTCAGTCGCTAAACGCACGCTTAATTGTTCTAAATCCAATAAAGTTTGTTTTAAAAATGTTAATTTCTCAGCATTATTCAATGTTAAATTAGTAAAATTAAACCGTGCTAAATACTTTTCCAATTGTTTTTGTTCAATGGTTAACTTTTGCGATAACTCATTAAGTTCATCATTTTGATGTGCCATTTGCACCTTAATTTGTGCATATTCACGTATATTCGCCATTAAATTTTGATAAGCAGTTAAATAATCAGTTACTCCACTTTCGTACTGTTCTAAAAAAGTGTTAATACGTTCTTTCAGTTGCTTCATTTCCGTTTGACGTTCTGATAATTGTTCCAAATCAAAATGTTGTGGCATACTGGTCTTAACATTAATCAAATTAATTAGATAAACAAATCCCGCTCCCAAAAGTGCGACACCACCCAACACCAATAAAAATACAGCACCGACTAATTGTACTGGTAACAATAACACTCCGCCCAAAATACTTAACAAAGCAAACAATGCCAAAACAAAACTCAACCAACGTTGTCGATGATTACCACTTACTGTACATTGTTTTACAACATTATCACTTTGTGTTTTTAAAGCATTATATCGTAGGATATCGTGATAAACTGCATCAGTTGTTTCTGTAGTTAGCACTTTATCACCAAAATAATGGCTTAATGTTTGATAACGTTGCGCAACATAATCACGATCTGCCTTGATGTTCATTGCATTTACTGTAGCCGCTATCGTTTTCTCTAATGTTACATAAGTTCCAATTTCTGCCGCCGTGGTTTGGTAACGCTCAAAAACCGCTTGCTTAACTTGAATTTCATTTTTTGTTGCGATAACTTTAGCATTTAATTCAGCAAATAACTCCTGATTTGCTTGTTTTTGTTGCAACTGTGCGTAAGTATTAATCTGTTGCTTAACTTGGTTTTGCTCTTGCAATAAGGCATTAATTTCCAGATCTTTTGCAATAACTTGTTGCTGCAATATTTCCACCGACTGTCCACTGGTTTCTAAATCACGAATTTTGGTCACAACATCTTCAATGTCGCTTGCTAAATTTTGGATTTGTCCAGTTTTTTTATTATTCGATAAACTCGCTCTTTTTTGATCTAAAGCATTATAAGCATCTTCATAATGATAATTATCAGTCGTTCCTTGAATTATTTGGTTTAACTTTTGCGCTAAACTTTCATTTAAATTAGAATCTAATAATTTCTGCGGAATATACGAACTACGCTCAAAAGCATCGGCATCAAGTCCAAAAATTTCCAGACCAATATCTTCAGTAAATGCTTTTGTTTGTTTTCCCGTACTTAAATCAATCAACACAAAAGTATCTTCCGCTTTATTTTTACCGAAGAACCTTTCAATTTTGTATTGTTTTTGATTGATAGCAAAGACTAAATTTCCGCCATAATTACCACCTTGCCAAGGTGAATATTTTTTACGTTCATTGGCGGCTAGGTCTTTTTTAGTCGTGGTTGGTAAACCATAAAACATTGCTTTAATAAAAGTTGCCAAGGTACTTTTACCCCAACCATTAGATTCCTTAATACAATTCAATCCAGCTGTAAAATTAAAATCAAAATTGGTTAATTTACCAAAGTTTTCAATATGACATTTAACTAGTTTCATTGTTAAAGATCCTCCCCAGCCAAAGCCTTTAACCCAATTAAAATTGTCTGTTCTTTTTCTGCTGCTGTCAAATCGCTCGCCAAAACCTGCCGGATAAATTCACCACGCAAAGAAATATCTTTTGCGACATCTTGATTAGTCACTACTAAAGTAGTTTCGTCTTTAATCTTCGCGAAGTAAAATTGATCTAATTTTTGTTCTAACATTCCGATGTGTTTTTCTAATTGTATTGGATACTTCCCGCGTAAAGTAATTTTTAGTAGGTTTGTTTGGTCATATGCTTTGACCAATTCTAAGATTTTATCTTCAATCACAAACCAATCCGCATAAGGTGTAATATCAAACACCAATTCAATTAACTGCCTTTGCGCAAAACTAACAAATTGTGATTCAACTTTTCCATTTTCAATTTCCAACAAAACAAAGCCCTTTTCGCCGCACTCATCAAAACCACGTCCCTCCAAACAACCAGAGTAACAATAAACCCCACGTTGATCCAAGGTTTCTTTAATGTAAGAATGAATGTGTCCTAACGCTAAATAGTCAATGTTTTTATTTTTCAACTTGTTCAAATTAATGATTTCCGTTTTATCTTTGCTGTTAGTTTGCCCAATTTGTCCGTGTAAAACCACAATATTTAATTGCTCAGCTGGTAATTGCAATGTATCATAAAACGTTTTTCGATTACTTTCGTTCAACACCAAACCAGTAATGTTAGCTGTTGGATAATGAAATGTCGTCCACGATGATCCAAACACTTTTAAATTTGTTGGTACATCTTCCATTATACTAATGAAATTGCTTTCATCGTGATTACCGCTTAAATACAAAAAATCAATTTGTGCATTTTTTCTAATGGTGTTTAACACTCGATTTTTGGTTGAATTTGTAATACGTGACGTATCAAACATATCCCCCGCAATGATAATCGCATTAACTTGATTAGTAGCAGCATAATCAACCATTCGCTCAAACGTATTAAGAATTTCCTTCTTACGTTCTTTAGCTTTGGCGGCAGATAAATTAGTCTCCATTTTACTGTCTAAATGTAAATCAGCACAATGAATGATTTTCATCTGTCAAACTCCCATTACCAACGAATCAGACAACGTAACACTGCTTGGTCAACTTTCTTAATGGTATAGATGCGTTCGTGTGATGCAATATCATTTTGTTTTTCGAAACGATAAATTGATAAGTTATCACCTAAAAAAGATTGGTTTAAATATGCTACCTGTAATTCAAGTGGAGCCATTCCCCGCCATTCATCTAAAGTCAACGTATTCAATAACAAACGGATATATTCGACATTATTCGTGTGTCCTGCATAATCAATATTGCCCGTACGTACCGTTACCGTATCAATTAATTCACCCTCTCCTTCCATTGGTTCAAACGGTAAATCATATGGTGCCCGCACAACTTTTACTTGTTCACTAACACCAACACTATCCATCCGACGTAACCTGCCAGTTTGTGCATCAACCGCACAAACTTCGGTACGCGCATACAAAGCAATTTCGCCTGCATTATTTTTTACACACACATCAAGATTCATTCGCACTGGTGATTTCATTGACACGAAACAAGATACCGTAATTTTATCTTGCCAATTAATTGCTTGCAAATAACGTAAATGATTTTTAGAAAACACCATCAACGCCCCGTATTTACGATGTACGGTAAAACCATCTAATTCCATTTTAGCTAAAGTGGCTGTAATGGCATCTTCAATCAAAGTCAAAGCGCCCACCAACGACAACCGTCCACTTGGGTCACAAGCCCCCGCTCCCACAATTTGTTTTGTTGTAAATTTCATCAGCAGTTTAATTATAGACGAAAAAGCGCGTCTCGTCTAATGAAACGCGCTACTGCTTTAAAATATCTCTTTCAATTAAAGACCCTTTTCTTGGTCGGTTTGTCGTTGATTGATGATTCTATCTGGTTGAAGGCTAACATAATTAACTATAAAGAAACCATTTTTTTTCAATTCACATACAATTTCATTAATCGTATCAGTTGACAAAATAGCCCAAATCCACGCTTCCTTAACTGGTGCCGGTCCACAAGTATCAGGCATCATATCACGCAAATGTCCAACATCTTTACTGATATATTTCATACCCGAATCCAATTTGACAGGATTGTTACGGATTATGTCCTTGTAGGCATATACACCAAGTCCCGGCCACTCATCATTCTTACTATCATACTCAACACACGTTTTACTCATATCGCCAATATAGTAATATTCATATTGCTTTCGTGCATTTATATGATCCTCTGCACTAACAACAGACTTATCATCACTGACAGCTGCCTGAATCATCCTAAGCAGGTTACCATTACCAATACGACCAATCGCACCACACTCAACCGAGCTTTTCAGGATGTCAGACACTTGTTGCATATTGTAACTATAATTACACTTAATTTTGCTTAACTCTTGTAACAAATTATCCAAACGATTAATGTAATCTTTAACTTCAGCTTTTACTATAACTGCATTTAAATTATTTTCTTCATTTAAACTGTCAAAATTTTGGCTTAAATCACTAGCGATAATATCTTCAAATAAATTCCTTGCATCATCACATACGGCTTGCATTTCTGGTGAAAATTGCTCCGCGCTACGTTCCACACGGGTTGGTTCGCGGTAAGTAGTATTATTTTTCATTTCCTTGGCTGCCAAAGGGACCAACATTCCCGCCATCATTGCCGCAGAAATTGCCTTTTTAATTTTTGCCAATGCATTTAAATGATTGTTTTTAAATCTTTCTTCTTGTTTTATTTCTTCCATATTAAAATGGTAGCACATCGATCAAAAAAAAAAAACAAGTATTTTTCTTTTATTCTCACCAAGATTGCACGATTAATTATTGTTTTTTTGCTTCCCGTTTTTCTTTACGCCTAATGGGAAATAGTTCTTTTAAATCCCCATTTTCCAAATCAAAGTGATGTTTTTTGTTACGTTTCTTTTCTACGCGCGGTGGCAAGCCTTCCCCTACTACAGGACTGACTGGACTATCCGTACGCTGTCGAATTTCAACTTGGTTATAATCGATTGAAATGCCACGACGTTTGAATTCATTGAAAACTGTTTCTGTAATATCAAAATAAACTGTCCAATAATCTTCACGATCACACCAACAGCGCGCCACAAACAACAAGTTATTATCACCCATTGATTTCAAACGACAAAAAGGTTCTGGATCTAAACGAACTAAACCATTACTTTTCATACATTCTAAAACAGTTTGTTTAACTTTTTCGACGTCATTATCATAACCAACTTCAAATTCCAAGTTCACACGACGTGTATTATTACTATCGTAATTAGTAACGATATCGTTCAAAATTTTATTATTCGGGATGGTAATGCGTTTATTATCTGGTGTTATCAAAGTGATATACAAGAAATTAATTTGTGAAACAGAACCTTCCACGCCATCGACCGCAATATAGTCACCTTTTTTAAACATTCCACTAGAGACAATAATGATACCGTTCGCAATGTTCGCAATGTTATTTTGTAAAGCCAAGCCGATTGCTAAGAACGCGGCACTAAACGCAGTCACAATCCAAGTGATACCAATTCCTAAAATTTCCAACAGTACTAACACTAAAATTAAATACAGTAGAAATTTCACAATCGCCATAATGAAACCAACCGCGATTGGTTCCATACGTGTACGGCGCAACATCCGACGTAAAATGTTAATTGATAATTTTACGGCGATAATTCCAAACACCAATACCACAATAAAAGTTACAATGTTCCAAACATTTCCGCTAAAAAAATCCACAATATTGTTCCAAACTGCTTGCCAATTCATAATTCTATTATAATACTTCGACAAAATTTTACAAGAGATAAAACATCATTACCGATTTACACCTTTGACAATTTCTTGACACTTTCCTAATATGAATAGGTATGAAAGTAATTTTATTTAATGGCAGTACACACGCCAATGGTTGCACCGCACAGGCTTTGGAAATTGTGGCTCAAACACTCAACCAACAGAACATTGAAACCGAAATATTATCAATTGGAACAACGGGAGTGCACGATTGCATTGCGTGTGGTACTTGTCGCAAAAGCACCGGACGTTGCGTTTTCCAAGACGACTGTGTAAATAACTGGTTAGAAAAAATTAAAACTGCAGATGGCTTTGTTTTCGGCAGCCCAGTTTACTATGCCCACCCGACAGGCGCTTTATTATCAGCAATGGATCGCTTATTTTATGCTGGTGGTCAATACTTACGCCATAAACCGGTAGCCGCCGTTTTAACCGCGCGACGTGCAGGCACCACCGCCAGTCTTGATGTTTTAAATAAACATTTCACCATTAACCAAATGCCAGTCGTAGCTTCAAGCTATTGGAATCAAATCTACCGCGATGCGAATGGTTCACCAAACACCGATGCCGAAGGAATCCAAACTCTACAGCATCTCGCCAACAATTTGGCTTGGCTCTTAAAATGCATTGCAGCCGGCAAACAACAAGGCATCACGCCACCTGACCAACCCAAAACCGCAATGACCAATTTTGTCCGTTAAAAAAACACCGTCGCTTTGACAGTGTTTTACGATGTGAATTAATACTTATAAGTTACGTTCTGGTTGATTATTGCCCATCATAATTTGTTTCAAACTGCCCAACATCTTTAAGTGGCCGATTTTTTTCGGGTGAAAACTTAAATCGGCATCCTTAACTTCAACATTGATATAAACGAAACTGCCACTGGCGGTGTGCCCACGGTTAGAAAGACAATTATTTTTTGTCACATAAAAATCGCGTGGCAAATGTAACTTTGTCACCGGACAATTGCAAATAATTCCATCACCGTTAGCATTAACCGTAATCGTGAATTTTGGATTTAATTGTTGTAATTCACTCACAACTTCTTGAAAAGTTTTTTCTCCTAATAAATTTGGCATAATTTTTTCTCCTTTTTAATTATCACTAATTTAATTATCACTAACATATACCTTTTCTCACCCCAAAGTCAATACCCACCACAAAAAAACACCGCCAAATTGACGGTGTTTTAGTGATGCAGTTAATTATTATGCGAATTAACGAATACCGCGTTCAATATTCATAATACGGTTGTATTTGCAAACGCGTTCACCACGCACTGGAGCACCAGATTTAATGAATTCAGCATCAGTTGCTACTGCCAAATCCGCAATAATCGTATCACTGGTTTCACCACTGCGGTGTGAAATCATAACTTTATAGTTATTATTCTTTGCCAAAGCAATGGTTTCCAAAGTTTCGGTCAATGTTCCAATTTGATTCAATTTAATCAAAATTGCGTTACAAGCACCGATGTTAATACCTTTTGCCAAACGTTCTTTATTAGTAACGAAGAAATCATCACCAACAATGGTAATTTTATTACCAATACGCTTAGTTAATGAAGCATAACCTTCCCAATCGTTTTGATCCAATGGATCTTCAATTGATTTCAAAATTGGATATTTTTCTACCAGGTTAGCAATGTATTCAACATATTCACCACTTGGCAAATCTTGTTTTTCACCTTTCATTACATAGTGTCCGGTTTCTTTATCATAGAATTCGGAAGCCGCAACATCCAAGGCAATAACTACATCTTTAATTGGAGTATAACCAGCTTTTTCAATCGCAGCGCTAATCAATTCAATTGCACCGGCAATTGGGCTAGCAGTATCCAAACGAGGAGCAAAACCACCTTCGTCACCAACAGCTGTAACCAAACCTTTTTCTGCCAAAATCTTTTTCAAAGCTTGGGTGATTTCCGAAGCCATACGAACTTTATCAGCAAAAGTTTTACCACTGATTGGTTGAATCATAAATTCTTGGCAATCAATACCACTATCCGCGTGTGCACCACCGTTAATGATGTTGAAACTTGGAACAGTGTTGACAACTGGTGCTTTACCATTCGGTAATGGAGCACGTTTGCCGCCAACTTGTTCATAAAGGTCTGCAATGTATTCAAATGGTTCTTGACCCTTATCAGCAGCTGCTGCATAAGCACAAGCACAAGAAACGCCCAAAATGGCATTGGCACCTAATTTACCCTTGTTGTTAGTACCATCTAAATGGCACATCTCACGGTCAATTTTAATTTGTTCACTCACATCTTTTCCGATGAAAGCAGGTGCAATTACTTTATTAACGTTTTCAACGGCTTTCAAAACACCTTTACCATTAAAGCGTTTTTTATCGCCGTCACGTAATTCAACGGCCTCCCATTCTCCAGTAGAAGCACCACTTGGCACACTGGCTTGGTGTCCATTAACCCAAACTGTAACAGTTGGATTACCTCGACTGTCTAAAATTTCACTGGCAACAATTTTTTCAATTTTCATTATTTATCTCCTTTTAATCGCAAAGATTATTATACACGAAAATCACTCACCCGCCAAACAAATTCTACAGCATTGTCATAAAACGCATAAAAAAGACCCGCATTAAAGGGTCTTCAATTGATCTATTTTTTGTAAACCAAGCGCTTGCAGTTCTTGATTATCTAATTCAATTTGTTGCCCCGTTAGTTTAAAAAATAGATGTTCAATTTTCTTCACTGCCGCCAAATCCAAAGGAAACATTTCCAATAAGTCTACTGTTTTTGCTCCTGCATATTGGTTAAACTTTTTTTCGCTGGCATAAACTAAACTTCGTTTCATTGCAGTTGGATGTTTTTGTGTTAAATAACAATATCGTGCATAAACCTTCCCCTCGCTGAAAATGAAATTGTTAATAAAATTAGATAATAATCCTATTACAGCCGCTAACATATAACGAATTTTAAAACTCTGTGCTGGCGCTGTTAGAATCATCGGTTTTTCAATCATTAATTCCCGTGCCTGTTCTCGCGGTAATACTTCATTAATTTTTTGAATTTTAGTTTTAATCGAAGTCGCACTGTCATCAATACCATAGGTAATCAATGCCGGAAAACTTAACAACATTTGTAACAATGTTGCCGTATTAATCTTTAACTCATCAAGGTAAAAATTAACAGTAGCCGCTACATTTTCTGTTACATCATAATTCAGCACATACGGTTGACAACACACCCATTTAATAATTGTTGCCGCATCGGTATGTAAAAGTTTTTGATAATCGGCAATTTTACTTTTAATTGTGTTAGAACTAAGATCAAGTAATTTAGGGACCTGTAAAATCATTGTTGATGCAGTTTTTTCATCAACTCTTAAAACTTCTTGTAATTGCTTAAGTTTACTTTGTACGGTCGTGGATTGCTTACCAACAGTTTCAAGCCCTAATAATTTAGGATCTTTCAACATCCACCTCAAAATAGTTGACAAATCAACCTGAAAAATCTTTTGATAATCATCAAGTCTAATTTGAATTATATCAAGATCTCTTACACCACTCTTTTGTAATAGTTCTTTGGCTTCATTTTCCTTCAAACCAAGTCCGAGAAAATATTGGATTGCCAGTGCTAAATCTTTGGCAACATTCGCTTTACTCTTATTTCCCTTCATTACTTTCCCCTTTGTCCCCAATTATAGCGGACAAAAAGGATAAAAACAATACCTAATCATTAATTTAACGACTTAGTTCTGACGATTACTATTATATAAATCGATTTCGCTATTCTCTTGTGAATGAATTAATTTAATCTTTTCTAATAACTCATCATAGCTTGGTAAATTCTTAATATCATCTAATCCAAAACGTTTTAAGAAATTATCCGTCGTTCCATATAACAGAGGGCGCCCCAACACTTCTTTACGACCAACGATTTCAACCAAATTACTCTGTGTCAAAATTTGTAACGCATAATCACTACCCACACCACGAATTTGGTCAATTTCCAAACGCGTTACGGGTTGCTTGTAAGCCACAACCGCTAAAGTTTCTAATGCGGCACGAGTCAAGTTACGTTCACGTAATGGATTTAACACTAAACCAACTTCGGTTTCATAAGCTGGATTGGTGCAAAATTGATAATTATTACGATATTTAATCAAATGAATACCGCTATCTCCACTGAATTGACCACGAACAAATTCCAAAGCAGTTTCTGCTTCCGTTTTTGAAACACCTAATTTTTGGCAAAAGATTTCAACTGGCAAACCATCACCACAAGCAAATAAAATCGCAGTAATTTGATGTGCTAATTCTTGCACACGATTACTTGGTGTACTAGCGTTACGACTCTGGGTTTTACGCGCCGAATTCGCTGTCGGTAAGGTCAAAATTTCCGTCGCCAAAAGCTCCTCCTTTCACAATCTCGATTTCCCCAAATGCTTGGGTTTGTCGACAAATCACCAACTGACGTTTTAACAATTCCAATACTGCAAGAAACGTATTGATGACTTCGCTGCGAGTGATATCGATTTCAAACAACTGACTAAACCGAATCTGATTACTGGTTTTCAATCGTTTCACTACATCTTTAATTTTATCGGCTACAGTAAATCTGTCAAGTTTTATTGTGGTCTTTTCAATTTTTGCTGCATTTTCACCAACACGTGCTAAAATCGCAGTAAATGCATTGGTCAAGTCATCAAAACTAACACCTTCTAATTTATAACTAGTATTTACTTTCATTACTGCAGGTGCACGGTAATAACGTCCTACCTCATCCATCGTTTTTAGATTTTCACTTGCATCTTTAAACAAAGCATATTCTTCTAAACGTTGACGTAACAACTCCTCATCATCTTCTTCCTCAGGCTTTTCTTCTTCCGGTCGCGGTAAAATTTGTTTACTTTTAATTTCTACTAAGATTGCCCCGACCTCAATAAATTCGCTAGCTAAATCTAAGTCTAAAGTATCCAATTCATTTAAATACGCCAAATATTGGGAAGTCATATCGCCTAGTCTTACTGTCTTAATATCAAGTTTATGCTCACGCACTAACTGCAACAACAAATCAATCGGTCCATCAAAATCGGCAAGATGCACTTTTACGTCTTGATTAACGCGTTGAATAATCCCCATCTAAAATCATCTTATAAGAACAAATGCCAAAAGTCAAGAAATAACCCACACAACAAATTTTGTAAGTATCCTAAGACATCCGTAAAATAAATCACACACATTAAAATAATTAATGCAATTAAATGATTTTGACGCATAAAACGTACATACGAACTTTGTGGAGCCAAAGATGCAACCAAATTAAATCCATCCAACGGTGCAATTGGCAAAAGGTTAAAACACGCAAACACAATGTTAATCAACATTATGTACATAAATAAGTATTCCCACACCGATTTTCCTGCCAACAACACAAAGAAGAATGACGCCACAAATGCCAGAATTAAGTTCATTGTAATTCCCGCTAAAGAAACTAAAACACAACCCGTTTTGCGACGTTTAAAATTGTTCGGATTAACTGGTACTGGAATAGCCCAACCAAAACCAAACAACAAGAAACACAACGTACCCAAACCATCCAAATGCTTGGCTGGATTTAAACTCAAACGTCCGGCATATTTTGCTGACGGGTCACCACACCACAACGCTACTACCCCGTGAGCAATTTCGTGCAAAATTAACGCGGACAAAATTGCAATCACATAAAACGCTAGTAACGCTAAAGTCTGATAAATGTCATCGCCTGTGCGAAATAATTCTAACATCATTCCCCGCTAATTAAGCACCGATTGCTGGATCCTTACCCAACAAGTCACCAACTTTGTTCCACAATGCTTCAATAGTTGATTGCAAATCATTTTTTAATTGATCTTTATCAGCGTGTTCATCGTCAAATTGTTCCAACAAAGTTTGCAAATCGCCGATTTCTGTTTGTACCTCATCAATCTTAGCTGCGATTGCTGGATCAGTAGCATCAAAGCCATCAATTTCTGAATTAGCGACAAAATAACTTTCCAAAGCTGATCTTGATTCATCTTGGTGAGCTGGGTCATTAACTTGATTCAAAACATCACTCAAAGCATCTTGCACCGCGTTACTTACTTCTGGAATATCCAAGATGTCGGTTAACATTTCACTAACCGTTGAAGCATCCATCTCGCTAATTGCGTTCATCAAATCTTCTGTTGTATTGGTTGCGCCACCATTTTGGATTACGTCCATCAAATTACCCAAAGCCGAATTATTCAAAATGTCTGCCACATTTACAATACTCTTCATTGTTGATTGCCATTGTGCTTTATCGCTATCGTTCAACATATCAATCAAGGTTTGCATATAGGTACTAGCATCACCACTTTGCATTTTTTGTAATTGACTGATTAAGAAATCTTTCACTGGTGGGAATCCATTAGTTAATTCATAAAGAGCATCGACCGCTTCGTTAACTTTTTGATATTTAATATCATCACTATATGGTACACCCGTAATACTTGCATCATAATCACTTTCTTTAATGACTAATTTTTCTGACAAGTATTTCAATAATGCTTTAGCTTGTGCCGTTGATTCATCACCTGGTAAGAAATCCGCCTTGTAAGCATTAATATCATCCAAAATTGATACATAGTTACGTAAAACATTTGCCACATCTAACACAGTAACACTTAATTTTTCCCAATTACCTTGCACCTCATTGCCTAAAGTATCATTATGAGTAAACGCGTTTTTACCTAAGAACATTGGGATTAAACCATCGACCAATTTTTTCACATCTTGATTATTATTAAATTGGTTATCCATCAACTTGCTATAAGTAACTAAATTATTGAAATTATCCAAGCCAATGATTTTGACTAACGAGAATTGCATCAAGCGATTACCCAATACATTCACTAGATTTGTACCTGCTGGGAACTGCGCATATTTCTCGGTTAATTTAGCGGTTGTTAAATCCAAATAATCTTGCACTTTCAAATTATCTTGCGCCAAAATTTCGGTTGCCGCTTTTGGTTGTGCCAAACCTTCATAGCTAACCTTGTAAGAACTTAACGCTTGAACCAAATCGATAATATTAATGATATCATTACGGATTAAATTTAATTTTTGGTCGGTAACATAACCAACAACCGAACGTAAACCTTTCGCGTATTGCGCATAATTCGTTGGTGTTGGTTCACCCGCAACTGGTACATAAGGAATGCTACGGTTGGTTGTATTAGCTTTAATTAACATTCCATAAAGACTCTTTTCATAAATGTCAGTACCCGCCAGTTTAGTTTCGTTGCTATTAAATGGAGTACTAAAGATTTCGTCCAAATCAGCCAACAAATGGTCCGCAACTTGCAGCATTTCTAAATCGAACGCTTTATTAATGTAGTTACGTAAAACTGTGTAATCATCCTCGGTTAAACTGCTCAAATCCAATTTACCGCTCTTAATTGAATTCTTTAATTTGTTGACAACTTTCAAAAACGAATTAGTATCAAAATATAATTCAATTCCGCTGTTAACATCGTGCACTAAGTTAATGTTTTCCCCGTCTTTAACCCGTACCGTTAATTGGTAAGCAAATGCCTGGTCAGAAACAAATTGTAAACCACTTGACTTCATTACATTGTTATATAAACTCAAACCTTTGTTAAACTTTTTGCAAGCATCAAATAAATTAACATCTTCCAATTTCAACGCACTCAAATCAATATCATAATCAATGTCATAGTTGTAACCGCCACCAATGAATCCTTGCGTGGTAATGCTATTGTTTGCTTGTTGATTAGCTTGATAGGTCATTGCATTGTTCATTATACCCAAAGCCCCATTCACTGGTACCAAGAAGATGACAAACAACATTAAACCTTGTACTGCACCAACCAATAGGCCCCAACCCGCGTATTTTTTCAATTTATTACCCTTGCGGTCTTTTTTCGGTGCTGCGAAATGAGCCACTACCGCATAAATTATCCAAGCCACAATTTTCACAACAAAGTATAACGCGAAGAAGATTACCAAATTCAACAAAGCGATTACTACAGCCAAAGCGTATTCTTTAATGTAATCTTGGAATGGCACGATATAATCACCCATTTGTTGTTGTAAAAATTTTACCATTTGGTCACTGTAATAATCGACGTATTGTTGTGGAGTTTTACCACCAATCGCATAATTAATACTCAACACCCAATTCACAATGAACGGCGTAACAAAGAAAGCCACCGCCAACAAACCGACAAAAATAATTAAATGCAAAGTCGCCCGTTTAAACCCGCGTCCCATTCCAATCAACATATTGATAAGAATAAAAACCGCCAAAACGCCCAGCATTGCAATTGATGCATAAGGCGCAATAAAATTAATGATATCGTTCATTACTGATATTATATACACAATCACTCGCTTTTTGCAAGGTTTTTCAAATTTAACAAAAAAGTCCGACACTTGCCGGACTTTCTGTTAACTTTATTACAGTTTATAATTTTTTACGTTTACGACCAACCACAATACCAAAGATAGTTCCCATTGTTCCTAAACCTGCGGCACCACCGGCGGTTCCTGCTACGGCAGCCACCACTCCGGTATTATTCACTGGGGTTTCATCGGCAACGACTTCGGTAGCGGTTTCATTATTTTGATTTTGATTTTGTTCAATTTCATCAACAATTTGTGGTGCAACAAATGGCACGCCCCACTTTGGAACGTAATATGCGTCGTTCCAACCATTATCAACATATGTTTCATTATAATTCCAATCTCCGTCCCAATTACTCACGGCAGCATCATCTTCTAAGCATTCGCAATTAATCTCGAAATTATCACCGCAAGCATAAAATGCATTGTTACCAATATACGTAATCGTGTTAGGAATGGCAATGGTCGCTAAACTACTACAACCCGCAAATGCATAACTACCAATTTCACAACCATCTTCATCTTGGTCATTATTTGGCAACTTCACTTGGCTCAATGCCCAGCAATTAGAAAAGGCATTATTACCAATGTTTTGCATTGTGTCTGGCAATTTTGCTGCTTTTAATTTGTAACAATAAGCAAATGCAGATTCACCAATTCCAATCAAATTTTCCGACCATTTAACACTGGTCAAACTATTACAATATTGGAATGCATAATTATCGATATATTCCAAATCATTGCCCATTTTGACACTGGTTAAATTATAACAACCACTGAAAGCATAAGAACCAATTTCGGTAACAGCATCTGGTATCGTAATACTGGTTAAATACGAACAATCTTGAAATGCACTAGAACCAATGTACTGTAAATTTTCTGGTAATTCAATACTGGTCAAATTATAGAAACTTGAGAATATAGAATTATCACCAATAATTTCCAAACTTTCTGGCAAAGTAACCCCAGCAATTCTGCCATAACCACCATTACCATTAATATTCCAACCATTCCAATAATCACTCGGACCTTCTTCTACAGCATCATACCATCCGCCACAAGTTACTTCCAATGATTTCGGTGAGACACTCATATTAACTACTTTGTCTCTACCATTACCTGCATCTTTACCTCCACCATTATTGTAACAACTTCCGATTTGGACTACGCCTTCCGGAATTTCTAAATAAATGTGGTTAACATACCAACAATAATTGTTGACATATTCATAACCATATTGTGAAAGACCGTGTAATACGCCATAATCATCAATGTCGTAATACTCTTCATCGGCTAAAACAATAAAACTATCCGCGCTAACTTTGGGTCCCACCGTAAACACCAACGTTAATGATGCAACGACCGTGGCAAGTACCACACCCAACGCCGCAAATAATCCTTTTTTATGCATAATTACCTCCTTTAAAAATAGGTCTACGTTAATTATAACACAAAAAAAAGAAAAAACTGCAAATCTTTTCATTAATTGATACTTTTTACTGCTCAATACGCTTTTCGGTCCGCCAAGGTGCGCGCGGCTTCCCGTGCCAAATCACGTTCTTTCAACGTTTGTTTTTTATCAATTGCATTTTTTCCTCTGGCAATCGCAATACTGATTTTCAATAATCCGCCGTTCGTCCAATAAATTTTCAACGGCACACAAGTATTTCCCTTAATCATACACGCCTTAGCAATCTTCGCGATTTCGGCTTTGTGTAACAATAACTGACGGTTACGGCGCCGCTCCTGTTCCGCCACCACCCCATTTTGGTACGGTGCAAAATCCGCATTCTTCAGCCAAATTTTGCCGTTTGCCAATTCCAAATGAATAAAACTTTCGGTAATCGAAACATTGCCCGCACGTGCCGATTTTACTTCCCAGCCTTGCAAGGATAAACCAGCCTCAAAGGTATCGGATAAAAAATAATTAAAGCGGGCTTGCCGATTTTCCGCAATTACTTTCATAATTGATAAATACCCATTGCGCTTTTTACGTTTGCCAACACCTTGTCGGTAACTTCACGTGCACGTTTAGTTCCCGCCCGTAAATAGCCCCGCACTTCGTCCATATGTTGTTCGTAATAAGCTCGACGTTCACGCATCGGCGCCAAAATTCCGTTCAAGCATTCAAACAAGATTTTCTTCAAAACCACATCGCCCAAACCACCTTGGCGGTATTGTGCTTTCAAATCCATTAAATGTTTTTTGTCCGCATAAAAAGCATCCAAATACATAAAAACTACGTTACCTTCCACTTTACCTGGGTCGCTAACTTTAATGTGATTCGGGTCAGTATACATTGAATTAATTTTACGTTTTAATTCTTCTTCACTGTCTTTCAGATAAATACAGTTGCCCAAACTCTTACTCATTTTACCCGCACCATCAATTCCCACCAAACGTCCGCGCGCGTGTTCTGGAATTAACGCTTCTGGCATCACTAAAGTTTCGCCATACAAACGATTAAAGGTTGCCACAATTTCACGGGTTTGTTCTAACATTGGTGCCTGATCAGCACCGACCGGTACTAATGAAGCCCCGAATGCCGTAATATCCGCCGCTTGTGAAATGGGATAATTTACAAAACCAACCGGCACTTCACGACGATAACCTTTGGTTTTAATTTCATTCTTAACCGTGGGGTTACGTTCTAAACGGGCTTGCGTTACCAAATTAGCATAAAACATTGGTAACTCATACAAAGCCGGTAGCGCACTTTGCAATACAAAATGAATTTTCTTGGGGTCAAGTCCGACCGCCAAATAATCCAACATCAATTCTTCCACCGAAGTCGTTACTTTTTGCACGTCGTTCGCGTGGTCAGTCAACGCCTGCAAATCAGCAATCATTACAAACATTTCAAATTCGCCCGTAGCTTGCAAACGCACACGGTTTTGTAAACTGCCAGCGAAATGTCCGATGTGCAAATTACCACTGGGTCGGTCTGCGGTTAAAATTACTTTCTTTTCAGTTTTCATCTAACCATTGTAACACACCACTCCACGCTTGTAAAAATTTTTCATCCGCTTTTATTCCATTACAGTTCCGTCGTAGTGCTTTTTACCGCCTGCAAATGCGTTTTAATGTAAGTTTTCAATTGCTCGACAGTCGCACTTTGCAAATTAATTAAATGGTATTGATCCATAAAATCCACCAATTTGTCGCCATAGCGGTCACTGGCGCGCGAAATCGTTTCAATCAACCGGTCCTTTTCCCGACTGTTTTCAATCACACAAGTTGTTAATTTCATAACCTTATGTATATGCAACACAACTACCCAATATGCAAAAAAAAAAGTCCGCGCAATTTGTCGGACTTTTCATTATTCACTCTTCACTATTTATAGTTTTTTACGTTTCTTCGATACAACCACACCAAAGATGGTTCCGATTGTTCCCAAACCAGCAGCACCACCAGCGGTACCAGCAACAGCAGCCACTACTGCGGTATTGTTTTGGTTTTTGACTTCAGAATTGGTTTCGGTCGTAGTATTGGCATTGCCATTATCGTTACCATTGTTGTTATTGTTGTTATTATTGTTGTTATTATTATTGTTGTTGTTTTGGTTAGCGGCTTGTTCAGCATTATATTCTGTCAAAGTTTTGACATTAAATCCATCGAAAGCCGGTTCAGTTAATAACGAATCATCTTCCACAACGATTAGCAATTCATCATCACAGCCATCAAACACATTTTCACCAATTGATGATAATGAATTACCCATAATGAAAACTTTGGATAAACTGCTGCAATTTGCAAACGCGCAATCACCAATTGTGGTTAAATTTTCCGGCAACACAATACTGCTTAAATTATCACAACCATAGAATGTTGCGTCGCCAATTTCTTCCAACGTATCTGGTAATTCAACCTTGGTTACATATGATGCATAATCACCATAAGTTCCATAATTTGAATCATATCCGTAGAACACAGAATGTGGATCACCTTCTTGTGCAAGATATCCAGTCATTCTGGTAATATCAAATCCATAACCATCAATATATGTAGAACTAGGAATACTAATGTGAATTTCTTCTAATTCACGATAGTTATAAGCACCACAACCACCATCCCAACTACAAGTCATACTACCTAAATAATTACCTATTTCATCAGCGAAACCGTCCACACAAATATTATAGTAATAATAATCTCCCAAGTTATCATCCCAACCACCATCGTAACTAATATAATAGTCTCCTGCATCATCAAGTATTAAAGTCTTAACCTTTGCCGCATCAACCTTTGGTCCGATGGTAAACACCAAAGTTAAGGATGCCACAACTGCAGCCAATACTAAACTTAAAACCACATACATTGATTTTTTTTGCATATATTTCCTCCTTTGTTAGTTTTTCACAAAACTAATAAAACTATTTAAGTTTAACATATTAAGCAAATAAAGGTCAACAAAAAAAGACACCACATCGGTCAGTGTCTTTTTTGGGGTTTGACGATTAATTATTTTTTTGCACGTTCGCCAATAATTTTTTCTGCAACATTCTTGGGAACTTCTTCATAATGGTCAAAGACCATATCAAAAGTACCACGACCTTGAGTCAATGAACGCAAATCAGTTGCATAACCGAACAATTCAGATAATGGAACAGTCGCGTTAATAATTTGTGTACCTTGACGACTATCCATACCTTGCAATTGACCACGACGTGAAGAAATGTTACCCATAACATCACCCAAGTAATCTTCTGGGGTTTCAATAACCATTTTCATAATTGGTTCCAACAATACTGGGTTGGCAGCACGAGCACCATCTTTGAAAGCGATTGAACCTGCCGCCTTAAACGCCATTTCCGAACTATCAACTTCGTGGTAAGAACCATCATAAACGGTAACTTTAAAGTCCACGGTTTCGTAACCAGCTAAGACACCAGAGCGTTTTGCTTCTTCAATACCCTTGTTAATCGCTGGAATGTATTCTTTCGGAATTGAACCACCAACAGTTTTATCTTCAAAGACATAACCTTTTCCAGTTGGTAATGGTTCCATAATGATTTTACAATGACCATATTGACCGTGACCACCCGATTGCTTAATGTATTTACCTTCAACTTCTACACGTTTACGAATAGTTTCACGATACGCAACTTGTGGTTTACCTACATTAACATCAACTTTAAATTCACGACGTAAACGGTCAACCATAATTTCCAAGTGCAATTCGCCCATACCTGCGATAATGGTTTGTGCTGTTTCAGGATCAGTAAAGGTTTTGAAAGTTGGGTCTTCTTGTGACAATTTAACCAAAGCCGCAACCATTTTATCTTGCATTTGTTTATTGGCTGGTTCAATTGCATTTTGGATAACTGGTTCAGCGAAATTCATACTTTCCAACAAAATTGGATTCTTTTCATCACACAAAGTATCACCAGTTGTAGTATCTTTCAAACCAACAATAGCGCCAATATCACCAGCTACCAATTCATCAATTTCTTTGCGTTGGTTAGCATACATTTGCACGATACGACCAACACGTTCTTTTTTATCCTTAGTACTGTTATAAACGTAACTACCTGCCGTTAATTTACCACTGTAAACACGGAAGAAGCATAAACTACCAACGAATGGATCAGTCGCAACTTTAAATGCCAAACCTGCAAAAGGTTCGTCATCACTGCTCTTACGTTCAATCATTTCTTCTTCGCCCGGGATATTACCTTTAATTGCTGGAACATCAACTGGACTTGGCAAGTAATCAACAATCGCATCCAACAATAATTGAACACCTTTATTCTTAAATGAAGAACCACACAAAACTGGTGTGAACTTCAAACTTACGGTACCTTTACGTAAACCAGCACGAATTTCAGCTTCAGTAAATTCTTCACCAGCGAAGAATTTTTCCATTAAAGCATCATCAGTTTCAGCAACAGCTTCAATCATTTGTGCACGATATTTTTTTGCTTCTTCCAACATATCAGCTGGAATTTCTTCAATCTTCATATCGGTACCCAAATCATTGGTATAAATAGTTGCTTTCATCGTTACTAAGTCGATAATACCGCGGAAATCTTTTTCTGCACCGATTGGCAATTGAATTGGAACCGGGTTAGCTTTCAAACGATCACGCATTGTTTGTACAGCGCGCAAGAAGTTTGCATCATCACGGTCCATCTTATTAATATAAGCAATTCTTGGAACGTGATATTTATTAGCCTGACTCCAAACTTTTTCTGATTGTGGTTGAACACCCGCGCGAGCACAGAAAACCGCAACACTACCATCCAAAACTTTTAATGAACGTTCAACTTCAACCGTAAAGTCAACGTGACCGGGCGTATCAATAATGTTAATACGGTGATTTTTCCACATAACGGTAACGCAAGCCGAAGTAATTGTGATACCACGTTCTTGTTCTTGCACCATCCAGTCGGTCGTTGCTGCACCATCGTGCACCTCACCAATTTTGTGAGTCATACCAGTATAATATAGGATACGTTCCGTTGTCGTAGTTTTACCCGCATCAATGTGCGCCATAATACCAATATTACGGTAATCCTTTAAGTCTGTTGTTCTTGCCATAATTAAATTTTTCCCCTTTAATTGTTTGATTTTAATAAAAAAACAGCCAAACGCGCCGGTAGTAATTTACCGACGCGCCTAGTTGATTACTCTTACCATTTATAATGAGCGAAAGCCTTATTAGCTTCTGCCATACGATGCATTTCTTCTTTCTTTTTGAAAGCACCACCAGTTTGGTTAAATGCATCAAATAATTCAGCAGTCAAACAAGCTTCCATACCACGTTCACTACGGTTGCGAGCTGCATCAACCAACCAGCGAATAGCTAAAGTTTGGCGACGTGCTGGACGAACTTCGCAAGGAACTTGGTAGTTACTACCACCAACACGACGTGCTTTAGTTTCCAAAACCGGCATCACATTTTCCAATGCTTGATTGAAAGCTGTCATTGGTTCAACGTTAGTTTTCTTTTGTAAACCAGTTAAAGCATTGTAAACGATTTCTTGGGCAATACCCTTTTTACCGTCCACCATAACTTGGTTAATTAATTTAGTTACCACGGTTGATTTGTAGATTGGATCTGGCAAAACCGCACGTGGTGTAATTCCACTACGTCTTGGCATTATTTCTTCCCCCTCTTAGCGCCGTATTTTGAACGACCTTGGTTACGTTTTGCAACACCAGCGCAGTCCAAAGCACCACGCACGATGTGATAACGTACACCTGGTAAATCTTTAACTTTACCGCCGCGTACTAAAACAACGCTGTGTTCCTGTAAATTGTGGCCTTCACCACCGATGTAGCAAGTACCTTCTTGCTTGTTTGACAAACGCACACGCGCCACTTTACGCAAAGCTGAGTTTGGTTTTTTTGGCGTAGTAGTCTTTACCTGCAAACAAGTACCGCGTTTTTGGGGGTTTTGTTCCAAAATCGGGGCTTTACTTTTGCTGGTAGACTTTTTGCGTCCGTTCTTGATTAACTGGTTAATCGTAGGCATAGTTTCTCCCTTCTCTATTTGTTATAGATGACATTTTAACTTTTTTTAATCAACTTGTCAATGTAGAATTTTATATATTTAAATTTTAGCAAATCTCACAAAAATTAATATCCACGTGTTAAATCATCAACATTTCTACGAATTCCATTAACCCAGTCTTGTGCATCTTGATCCATTGCTTGATTAAATGAAACAACCTTGCTTTTTACGGAATTAATACCTTTAGCGATCAAATCTTTCAAGATTGCTGGATGTGCGTGCATTGTAACCTTTTGATCCATAGCAAATTCTTGATTAGCGTTCATTGCCACAGTTTTTGCAACATAACCACCCTTGCCATCTGGTACATAAACGACACCTTGCGCTAAATTCTCTGTCATTTTCATACCAATATTATACCACAAAATATTTCTTTGACAAGTACGAATTTATTGCCTAAAATTAAGATATGAAATTTACCTATCCAATGGTATTCATTTTTAATGAGGAAGAAAATATCTACAATGGTTACATTCCCGACCTGACGCTGTATTGCGAAGGTGAAACCTTGGAAGCGGTTTATGCTTGTGCCGAAGAATTAATTAAGTACTATTTTGAACTTGCCACCAAATATGATACCGAAGTTACCACCCCATCAACCTTAGAAGAAGTTACCAAAAAATGGACCGGCTATAAAGTTTCCTTAATTACTGCAGATATTCCCGATAAAAAAACATTTTAATTAACAAATCATATCAATTTTTAGAACCTACAAAAAACTGTCATTAAAGACAGTTTTTTACTATATTAAATTTCTTAAACATTCTGTAACTAAACTCATATTTTCTTGTGAACTCATTATTGTTATCAATCGATTGTTTTTGTAATCACAAATAATATATTGACCGTTACTGCCATCACGAAATACAATTCCATCTCTTGAAATAAAAGTAAAATAGCCAGCATCAAGTTTTGGAAGTAGTCTCTCGGGTTTATAATAATCTGGACAATGAACTTGTGGTTTAACCATTTCCCTTACCCAATTTTCTGGAACAATTTGTTTGCTATTGTATTTTCCATAATTTAGAAGTAATTCTCCGATTTTATGAAAATCTTTATAATTAAAATAAGAGGCAGTCGCTCCTGCACAATAATTCCCAAATTTTTCCCATTTGTAATTTTTAACACCAATCGGTTTTAGTATTTTTTCATTTATATAATCATCAATCTGAATTCCAAAATTTTCTGTAAAAAACACTGAAAGCAAATATGGTTCGACATTACTATATGTATAATGAACATTTGGAGCATATTTAAGTGGAATATTAAAAACGACATCTAACAACTTAAATTTATCTAAATTTTCAACGTGACTTTCGTTTAAATACATTTCATCATAGCCAGTTTGATGAGTTAAAAGAGTGCGAATAGTCCATTCTTTTGCTTGTTCTGGAATATTATTCGCAACTTGTTTTAGGGTTGTATAGACTTTTGTGTCTAATGTTAAATTTTCACCATTTTTACATTGTATTTTATTTTCGATTGCAATTCCGTAAGCCATTGCAATTAACACCTTTCCGCAAGAACGAAGTTCGTGAAGATTAATCTTATTAATAACACATTTTTCCATTTTGCCGTTTTCTTCAACCACAATGCTATCTATAGCAACTTGTTTAAGTTTGGCGTTTGCAATAAACTTTTTAATCAGTTCCATATTTACCTCTTGTTTCCTGAACGGTCGTGAAATTTTGTGTGTAATAATTTTTGCGCCAGTTCACTTTCAGGATTGCCCAAAAATTCAGCATACAGCTGTTTGATCGCTGGGTTATCACTGGACTTACGTAAATCTTGATTACGATCCATTGATTTTATTGTTACGGCACGCTTTTTTGCATTACCGCGGTTATCTTGGATTAAACCCGTATCACTTGGTTGCCCACCACCATTTACGCAACCACCCGGACAAGCCATCACTTCAATAAAATCATAATGTACCGCACCAGCTTTAATTTTTTGAATTAATTTCTCGGCATTCGCAATTCCTGATACAACAATACTTTTAATTGAACGCGGCAATTGATCTTTAATCGTTCGCATAGCTGCTTCACAAACTCCACCTGAAGTACCAAAAATCAAACCTGCTCCCGACGATAACGATAAAGGATTATCATATTGTTCATCAGGCATCGCCGCCAAATTAATTCCTTGCTGTTTTAAGAAACGAATCGCAACACGTGTGGTTAGCACCATATCCACATCTTTAATTTCATCGCGGGTAATTTCATCGCACTTGGCAATACACGGCATTAACATTACTGTAAAAATCTGTTGTGGATCAATACCTATCTTTTGCGCGTAATAAGTTTTAGCCACCGCACCAAACATTCCCATTGGTGATTTTGCCGTTGATAAATTAGGAATCAATTCCGGATGCATTTGTTCTACATAATTCACCCAACCAGGACAACACGACGTAAACTGTGGTAAATTTTTTCCATTACGTAAACGTTCCAATAATTCTGTTCCCTCTTGCATCACTGTCAAATCAGCCCCAAAATCCAAATCAAAAACTTTATCAAAACCAGCCCGGCGTAAAGCCGCCACCATTTTTCCTTGAACATTAGTACCACTGGGCAAACCAAAGCCTTCGCCAATTGCCACTCGCACACTAGGCGCGGTAGCAATAATACAATGCACATTTGGATCACTTAGTTTTTTAATTAATAATGGTAAATTACTATTTTCAACTAAAGCTCCAGTTGGGCAATGGGCTACACATTGTCCACAGGAAATACATTTAGTTGTATCCAAACCTTGTTCAAAGGCACAACCAATCGTACCATCAAAGCCACGACCCAATGTACCCAGAACACCAACTTGTTGCATTTCACGACAAACTTTAACACAACGACCACAACGAATACATTTACTGTTATCGCGGATAATGTGTTTTTGGTTTTTAGCAATTGGCAATAATGGACGACTGGGTGCGTATTGAGTTTTATCGGCACCGTACTGCGTTGCAAAACGCTTCAAACGACAGTCTTCAGAACGGGCACAACTAATACAATCCAAACGATGGTCCGATAACAACAATTCCGACACAGTCTTTCGAGCTGCATTAACTTGTTCATCGTTGGTGATAATTTGCATTCCATCCGTAATTGGTGTGTTACAAGCTGTCACCAAACCACGACGACCAACAACTTTCACTACGCAAACTCGACAAGATGCAATTGCCCCAATACTTTTTTCATAACACAAAGTTGGAATCTGAATTCCAACCGTAGTACACGCCTGCAAAATTGTTTGTGGTTCATTAAATTCGTAAACTTGTTGATTAATCGTTATTTTCATCGTTTCCCCCTGTGATCGCGTGTACCGGACAAGTTTTTGCGCACAAACCACATTTTACACAAACCAATGGATCAATATGATGTTTAGTTTTTGGCGCACCTTCAATGGCACCAACTGGACATTTTTGTGCACATAAATCACAACCCACACATTTATCTGTAATGTAATAACCGTGAAAACATACCCCAGCTGGACATTCACCACGTAAATGGGCCGCAAATTCATCACCAAAATACTTCAGCGCAGATAAAACCGGTGTCGGACTACTTTGCCCCAAACCACACAAACTGGTATCCATAATTTGTTGTCCCAAAGTTTGAATTTGTATCAAGTCTTCAGTTGTACCTTTGCCTTTGGTAATTTTTTCCAAAACGGCTTCCAATTTTTTGGTTCCAACACGACAAGGTGTACATTTGCCACAACTTTCATCAGCCGAAAATTTTACAAAGAATTTGGCAAAATCTACCATACAAGTGGTTTCATCCAGAACGATGAGCCCACCAGAACCCAAGATTGCCCCCACCGCTTTTATACTATCATAATCTAACGGCGTATCAAATAAACTAGCAGGAATACAACCACCACTTGGTCCACCAATTTGTACCGCTTTAATTGTATGCCCTGGTTTTGCTCCACCACAATATTGATAAACCAATTCAGCAATTGTTGTTCCCAATGGAACCTCAACTAATCCACTTTTTTGTACTGCACCTGATACCGCAAAAATTTTCGTATTTTTGAAATTTTCTGGTCCGTTCAAAATAATGTTAGGAATATTTGCCAAAGTTTCTACATTATTAATCATTGTTGGTTTACCATATAAACCAGACTCGGTTGGATAAGGTGGTCGTGGATGAGGTTCACCACGTTCCCCCATTACACTATTTAACAAAGCCGTTTCTTCACCACAAACATACGCCCCTGCACCAAGACGAATCACGACATCAAAATCTTGTCCTAAGTTTCCATCACGATGCGCTTGGTCAATTGCTGTCTGCAAATTAGCCACAGCTTCAGGATATTCCGCACGTACATAAATTACACCCTTTTGCGCTCCTACTGCATAACCCGCAATGCGCATTGCTTCCAAAATTGTGTGCGGAAATTGTTCCATAATTGCCCGATCCATAAACGCTCCCGGATCACCTTCATCACCATTACACACCACAAATTTTTCAGTACCCGGAGCTTGGGCTAACAAACGCCACTTTTTCCCCGTCGGAAATCCTGCACCACCGCGACCACGTAAACCACTAGCTTCAATCATCTCAATAATAGTTGCTGGGGCAATTTTTTCCGCATAAATTTTCTTAATCGCTTGATATTGGCCGTTACCGAAGTTCATTAATGGCCTCCTTAATCTGTGCTACAGTAGCCTTCTCATAAACCCGGTCATTAATCGTAACCACTGGTGCCACAGCACATTTACCTAAACAACGTGTGTTTTTTTGGATTGAAAACTTGCCATCCGGAGTAATTTCCCCTTCACCAATTCCCAATTCATCTTTTAACATTGCCAAGATTTTTTCAGCACCCGCAATAAAACACGCCGTTCCCATACATACCGCAATCACATTTTTCCCCTTTGGCGTAAACGAAAACTGCTGATAAAACGAAGCCACCGAATATACCTGTGTTGGTGAAACACAAAATTCATCCGCAATCCGGTTCACTGCATCACGTGAAATGTACCCCGATTTTTGCATTTCTTTTTGTAACGCGACAATGATACTATCCGGAATCATTTAATTTTCACATCCTCCAATTTACGTAAAGGGAATGGTAAACGTTCGCCTTTTTTGCGATAATCTTTTAACAGTTGTTTTTTTACAAATGATGGACGTAAATCAACTTTTTCAACTGCTTCCATATCCAACCATACTGGTTCGTAAGTTCCACCACGACGCAATGGGTCGGTATACTCTTCTGCATCGGTCGGTTGCGGTTCACCTTTTTGGTATTCACAAGCCATAAAAGTTTGCCAGCCATCACCCCGATGGTGTTTATGATCTTCATACCAAAACTTATACAATTCCCGAAACGGGCGTGCCACTACACTGGTCTCTTCTAATACTTCACGTGCACAAGTTTGTGATAAAGTTTCGCCAGGGTCCACGTGTCCCCCAGGGAAAACGTAGTATTCTTGATTGTCACGATGACGTAAGATTACCAATAATTTACCATTATGAATGACAATTCCACGTCCAATAATACTAGGTTCAGTTTGCCAACGTTTTTGGCGTGGTGGTTTACTGAAACCAACCAATAATTGTTGCATTTGATATTGCACCAAATCACCCAATTTAGCAATGCCATCTTTAGTCATTCGACCATCAACCAAGAAACGTGTTGGATCAATTGCAGTTCCAACTTTGATGCGTGTTAAACGGAATAAACGAAATGGTCGGTCAGTAACCACCGGAATTACTGGAATTCCAGTATGTAAAGCTACCATTGCAATCCCGTTTTGAATTTTCAGGTTATTATCAGCATTAAACGAACGATGTCCTTCTGGCATTACTACTAAAGCACGATTCTTTTGCAGAATTTTTTGACTGTCACGCATCAAAGCTAATTCGGCTGAACTCCTTACCGGAATACCGCCTAAATTACGAAAGAACCAACGACCGAATCCTTTATTAAATAATTCACCTTTAATCCAAAAATTAGTTTTACGCCAAACATCAATGACCAACATTGGACCATCTAATGCATTTCGATGATTCATTGCTAAAATGACTGGTTTACCACGATATTTGCGTAATTCTTTTTTGTTAACCCAGCGCGTCCAAAACATCAATTTGAAAGGTATGTAACAAATCAATTTTAACAAAAATCTTAACATAGCTTTATTTTAATATAATTGCCAACATTTCGTCCACCACTTCATCGGCGATTCGTCCAGTCGTATCAATTTCAATCGCATCTGGTACTTTAATTAATGGTGATACGTCACGTTCAGTATCCATTCGATCACGTTCAGCGGTAGCTTGTAAGACCTCATCAAAAGTAATAGTTTCTCCGCGTTGCTGAAAATCACGATAACGACGACGCGCACGTTCTTCCAAAGTTGCATTTACATAGAACTTAAAATCAGCATCAGGAAAGGACACCGAAGTCGTTTCACGCCCTTCCACTACTAAATCTAAATCACGTGCGGTCTGATGTTGAATTTGATGAACGCGATCTTGCACCGCTGGATTAGCAGCAACGATTGGCACGTGTTTCGAAACCGCAACCGAACGAATTTCAGTGGTAATGTCTTCTCCATCCAACTCAACCAAAGTACGTTTGTCAGTACCACACTTAATTACAATTTGGCTTTTGCGAAAATCTTTACCACGTAAATCACAAACCGCAATCGCACGATATATTGCCCCCGTATCTAAACATAAATAATTTAATTTTTTTGCTAATAATTTTGAAATCGTTCCTTTCCCACTTGCCGTAGGACCATCCATTGCAATTACCATACTAGAAATCACTGTAACACGAGATACTTTTTTTGTAAAAGGGAAAAGCACTAACTTGTCATTTCAATACCAATATGATATGCTGAAACGTTAATCAGGCGCTTGCTGTTCGGGTGACTGAACAGAGGAAAGTCTGGGCATCAAATGGCATCGTGCAAGTTAACGGCTTGTCACGGCGACGTGAAGGACAGTGCAACAGAAAGCAAACCGCCCGGTTTCGGGTAAGGGTGAAACGGCGGAGTAAGAGCCCACCGCACTGCGGGTGACCGTAGTGGCAATGTAAACCCCACGAGATGCAAGGTTAGCGATCGGGATTTAATGGCGGCCAGTCAACTCGATCCATACACCGCGCGAGCGTGCCGGTGACGGTACACCAAGATAGATGAGCGCCCTCGACATAACCCAGCTTACGATTAACTCATTAAAACCCGTAAGGGTTTTTTTGATGCACTTTTTCTGCTTACTCTCAATAAACTGACGTATGGAACATACGACCATTACCGTACGCACGAATCCAGATGCGTTGGTTAAAATTTACGATGAAACACACGATGAGATTTTATATCTTAACAATACAGATGATAATGGCGAAACCACACCAATTAACTTACCCAATAGCGGTCACTATTACCTTGATATTACCGTTTTTGACACACCAATACAAAAATAAAATGACCTGTTACCAGGTCACTTAAAATTTGAAATCAGTCCGCGTATGGAATTTCAACTCCCTTTGTATCTTCTTCTAGTCGTGGTAAAGCCGCACGGTATTTTAAACCATCTAAAAACGTTTTCATATCTTGTGACCAAGTTGCTTCATCACCATAATACTTGGTAAGAAGCGCATAAATGGTCTTAAAATCATCCATTACTTCAGTATAACCAGCAAACGGAATTTTTGCTTTTGGTCGACTGTATCCATTAATCATATTACCATTAACTTCACTTAATTTTTGATCTTCCATTTCTTTTGCTCCTTTATTACATTGTCTTTTCATTGTCTTGTTGCTTCTGTGTTTGTGAAATTAATCGTTCCACATTTTTCACACCATTAGCTTTTAAGAAGTCAACCGACATCACACACATATCTTTTAGGAAACGCGGACTGACATACCCCGGTACTGAACCTTGTAAACCATAAACTTGGTCACCAATATAAATGTACTTACTTTCCAATTCAATATAACGAGTACTATTTTTATTTTCCAGATCATATCCAGCCGATACAGCATTATAATTCACAACGTACCATTGCATTAATTCCTTTTTGAAATAGTTATATTGTTCTTTTTCTGGTAATCCAAACGTTTTACGCCAAGACGTTTTAGGTGCCTTTCCACTTAAATCAATTGCTTTGGTACGTACATAATATTGATTATCTTGCGTTTTAAATTCTGGATTTTCCAAATATTCCTCTAAACGATTAAATTGAGGAAATGATTTATTTGTGCGCATTAAACTCTGTTTTTCAATTTCTGCACTATCAACTTTCCGACACGGGCAAGCACCAAATTTAATTGTGTGACCAACCAAACCACAAAAGTTTTGATAACGGTCACGGTCTTCTTGAATTTCGCCAAAATTTTCAGATTTCAAACTGGCAATGATCATTTGATCAAGTTTCAAACGCATCCGCAATACATACATAGCTGGATTACTATCATTAGCATAATCAGTCGCCTTCAAATTGTGCATTGCAGCATATTTTGCATTAACTGGTTCAAAACGAATTAAACCAGGTTGTCCCAAATGTTCACCATATGGCTCAATGAAGCGAGTAACATCGACCATTTGTTCTTGTAATTGCTTTTTTCCTTTCAATGGTGTCCAAATTGTACTTAATTTTTGTTCCATCATTGCTCCTATTTAATAATGCATAATTTATCATACCCTACTTGCGAATGCAATACCCCAGTCCATTTTTTTCTTATAGTTTATTTGTACCGAATTTCGACAAATTTCGTTTGGTAAAATTCCTACTCTCATTGTATGTTGGTTTTATGTTTCGGCGCAAACTGTTCATTAATCTTGCGGTAATTCTCTTCTGTGGTACGATCGCGATTTCTTTACCGATAATTGTGAACCATTTACAAAAACCAGCCAGTGCCGACACGTACGTTGCCGATTGGGAATTAGTCAGTACCTTCGTGGGCAAACAATATCAAAACCAACTTGATGATTACAAAATTTGGCAACTGGAATTATGTTATCATAACCAAGTAATGCGTACCTGGAATGAAATTTATCAAAGTATTCAAGACGACCCAACGTTAGTCACCTATGACCACGATATTTTTAAATTAACCGCTTATGGTTTCTGCCAAATAAAAACAACCACTGGCGCACCAATGGTTGTTACTTATCAAGGCAAAAGTTGTACTTTGCAATATTAAACGTCACGACGACGGTTAACTAACCAACCGCCACCAACAAAAACAATTACATAGGCAAGTGGTACAATTAAAGCGCGAACCAAGCCAGGATGCTCAATTACTGCATTATAAGAAATTGGCATCCGTGCTAAACCACCTAAAATCATTTCCAAACTATAACGCATAACATCGAAATCAACTTTAATTACTTGGAAAAATGTATTCAATAAAGCAAATACAACTGAAACACCTACCAAATTAAAAGCCAAACTTCCCGCAACATTACCGACCATCATACTAATACCAAAAAACAATCCGTGTATACCGACTACAGTCCATAATTGCAATACTAAATCGCGCCACATATCAGCCGGCATACTACCAGCATAGCCACCAGAAATCAACACGAACAGGAAACCAAAGGCAATGTATATAATTGCTACCACAACCGATACAAATAAAGAAATTAAATATTTGCTAAAATAAACCGCACTACGATTATAACCACGAGCATAAATATTTTTTATGGTGTGTTGTGAATAATCCGAACAAACGAAAATCGCGATATAGATACCTAATAAAGAAATAAAGTTACTACTAGATACTAAAACCGACAACATCGCCTTAGTTGCATTCAACGTATCATCACTCGGATTAAATATAGCAGCAACTTCAGATACGAGCTTTGCCAATAACATTGACAAAATAATACTAATAAAACCAATGCTAAAAATAATATATAAACTCTTTTGTCGCCATAACTTGCGCCATTCAAATTTTAATAACTTACCCATTATTTGTTACCTCCCATTCGTTGGATGAAGTAATCTTCCATACTATCCATTGCAAAAGTAATACTTTCCACGTTAACATCGGCTTGAACCAATTGTTTATTAATTGTTGCATTATCTACTGTAATGCCTACTGCATCAATACTGTTATCCTGTGCAGTAATCACCGCTTTCGGTGATAATTTCTTAATAATTTTAGCTGCTACCGCTGGTTTATCCGTTACAATGTGTAATTTTTGTTGACATTGTTTCTTTAAATCTGCGGCAGAAATTTCTTCCACCAAATGACCTTTGTTAATGATTCCATAACGCGTGGTAACTTTGGCTAATTCGTCCAATAAGTGACTGGAAATTAAAACGGTCACACCTTTTTCGTGATTTAAACGTAATAATAAGTCACGGATTTCTTTGATACCTTCGGGGTCAAGTCCGTTGACTGGTTCATCCAAAACTAACAATTCTGGATTACCCAACATTGCAATCGCAATGCCCAAACGTTGTTTCATACCCAAAGAAAATTTGCCGACTTTCTTTTTACCAACATCACCCAAGCCAACAAACTCTAATATTTCTTGTACTTCGACGATATCTGCACCTGCTAAAATCGCAAAGCGTTTCATATTTTCCATTGCTGAACAACCTTTGTACAAAGCCGGTTCTTCAATTAACGCCCCAATGCGACGACGTGCCACACTTAATTTTTCGCCACCAAACAATTTCATTTCACCAGAGGTTGGATGTGACATTCCTAACAACAACTTCATTAAAGTTGTTTTACCTGCCCCATTTTTACCAATGAACCCATAGATATCCCCTTTGGCAACGTGTAGCGACACGTGATCCAAAACAGTTTTGCTACCGTAGGTCTTGGTCAAATTATCGGTTTCCACCACATAATTATTTTGACTACTTTCGCTCATAATTTCCATATTAGTCCGAACCCCTACCGCTGTCAAGTAAACACAGAGTTTAGCTTAATCAATGTGTTGGTGTAAAATCATTGCCAAATTGTTCTGGTTTGACCTTTTTAAAAATCCTATTGTTTCCAACAACATAAGTGTAATCAGACAAATTTTGTGTTAAGATGCTGCCCGGTGCCATTGTACAATATTTACCAATTTTTACATTGTCAGCAATTTGTATTTTACCGACCTCACAAGGTTCTCCCACCACATCTTGCAACATATGAAAACGTCGTCCCGTCGCTGGCATTTCGTGTCCAATTCCCGCTAAAATTAAATCAGCACCAATTTCTACATTATTACCAATCGTAATATTACCAGCAAAAAATGCATTATCGCCAATATGCACGTCATCACCAATTCTCGCTAAACCTAAAACATCGACAAATAAACCACGTCCAACTTGAAAGTTTTTACCACAAATCGGAAATAAGATTTTAAGAATCTCGCGTCGACGTCCGGCACTAGTTTGCGGATGATTATACTCATAAGATAGTTGATGCGAAAATTCGGTAATTCTAGCCATACCTGGTAAAGCACAATTGTACTTTTCACCCTTTAAAGCATTGAGATACGCTTCATCAACATCCAATCCTAAATTACGTAAATGGCGCACAATAAAATCAATTTCATCCGCACTACGATATGTTAAATTATCTTTTTTTGATTGATAATGATCATCAATCTTTGATTTAACTTTAGCTGGATTTCCTATCACCAAAGTGTTGGTCTCAGTAATTTGATTAGGATAAACACAAGCACCCAAACCGACTACAGTTCCTGGATTAATAATTGCACCGGCACCAATCACGGTACTAGCACAAAGCCAAATATCATTACCTAAAATAACTTTAGCATTAGGTTGTACATCGGTGCCTAATATTGCTCCAATTCTTACATCTTCGCCTAACAAAGCAAAATCGCCTAATTTAGCCAAAGTATATTTACCAAATCTAACATTTTTATTAAGACAAGAAAGACTATTTTTTTCAAAATCAATCGCACAAACTGTACAATAAAAGCCATCACGAATATCAACAAAAACCCCGTGATTCGGAAACGCGATTGAAACCAATTCTTCTTTCCGCGCTAATAATTTTACTTTTTCTGCTGATTTTACACACGGTAATTCTTTCAAAATAAAACTATATTCATTCCACAATTCTTCTGAAAAGCGAATTAGTTTTTCGATATTTGAATCACTTTGATTAAACTTTTGTCCCGCATAAAATTTTCTGACCTCCGTAAAATCGCCAACAAAACCTAATTTTTTCAAGTGCTCAATTTTTTGCTCAACACTCAACATCACTAAATTATACCACTAACCACTTAGTTAGTAAAATACGACCAATAATTTATTCAACAAAAAAGACCAAGCGTAACTTGGTCTTCTTTGGTGCCCAGGATCGGACTTGAACCGATATGGAGTTGCCCCCGAGGGATTTTAAGTCCCTTGCGTCTGCCGATTTCGCCACCTGGGCGTATAGTTATTATAACACTACCAAACATAAATGACAAGATAATTTGCACATAATATTTTAATGACTAAACCAATTAACCAGAGACGAAAAAGTTGCCGAAAACCAAAGAATGTGGAATAATCAAAGTATGAAATTAACCGAAGATTTTACCACCTTAGACCGCTACTTTCGTGCGGCTAACTATTTATCTGTTGCCCAACTCTACTTACGCGACAATCCACTTTTAGAACGCCCGTTAGTACGTAGTGATATTAAAGCACGCATTTTGGGACATTGGGGTACAGTAGTTGGACAAAATTTTATCTACGCTCACTTAAGTCGCGCTATTAAAAAATTTGACCAAAATATGATTTTAATTTCTGGACCAGGACACGGTGGTAATTTCTTTATAGCAAATGCCTATTTGGAAGGTACTTACAGTGAAGTCTATCCAACTTATACCCGCGACAAAGCCGGAATCCAAAAATTATGTCAGGCGTTTTCTTACCCAGGCGGTGTATCATCACACGTGGCACCACAAATTCCTGGCAGCATCCACGAAGGTGGCGAACTAGGTTATTCTTTGGCACACGGTTTCGGGACAGTACTTGACCGTCCCGATTTAGTTACCGCTGTCATCATCGGCGACGGCGAAGCCGAAACCGGTCCACTATCAGCCAGTTGGTGGGGTACGAAATTTTTAAATCCACAGAAAGACGGTAACGTCTTACCCATTCTACATTTGAATGGTTACAAAATTGCTAACCCAACTTTACTTGCCCGCATTTCGCCAGCCGAACGGCAACAGTTTTTCGCTGGCTTAGGTTATGAAGTAATTGAAGTTGTCGTTGGTCGCAACCCTGCAGACATTATGCAAGATCACCAAGCAATGGCTAACGCGGTTGACTATTGTTTGCAATGTTTCCGCACAAAAAATGGTAAACATCCCTTAATTATTTTAAATTCTCCTAAGGGCTGGACTGGTCCTGCTACTGTTGATGGCAAAACCGTCGCCGGTACTTTTAATGCTCACCAAGTTCCCATTGATATGAGTCAACCACACCACGTTCAACTAGTTAATGATTGGTTACAATCTTACCGTCCTAATGAATTATTTAATCCCGATGGCAGTTTACAAGCCGACATTGCAGCTTTTTGCCCAACTGGCGAACGTCGTTTATCTGCTAACCCGTTAACACGCGGCGATAAAAAATATACTCCCTTGGTCCTACCAAAATTAGAACAATTTTTTGTCGAACCAACAGCAATCGTACAAGATACTAATGTATTATCAACTTACGTCGCCGCGATTATGCAACTTAATCAAACAGCATTCCGTTTCTTTACACCCGACGAAGCCAAATCAAACCGTTTATATGCACCATTCCAAGTAACTAACCGTGCTTGGCAAGCTGCCCGTTACCCTTTCGACGAAGGACTGGCACCTGACGGCCGCATTATGGATGGTATGCTTTCTGAACACGTTTGCGAAGGAATGTTAGAAGGTTACACTTTAACTGGTCGCCACGGATTTTTTGCCACCTATGAGGCTTTTGGTCGCGTTGTCGACAGTATGTTAAACCAACACGCTAAATGGTTGAAGCAAACGCGTTTAATGCCTTGGCGTACACCTTTACCTTGTTTAAACTTTGTTGTTACCAGCCACACCTGGCAACAAGACCATAATGGTTATAGTCACCAAGATACTGGTATGGCGACACACCTACTTGACAAAGACCCCAATGTAGTCCGTTGTTATTTCCCCGCTGATGCGAATACTTTGTTGGCGGTTTTTGATCAATGCTTACACGACACCAATAAAATTAATTTAATTACCGCTTCTAAACATCCTACCCGCGGTTGGCGTACCGGCACACAAGCATTGGCTGATGTCAAAGCCGGTATCAGCATTTGGCACGACGAAGCTAACCCAGATGTCGTTTTAGCGTGTATGGGAGATACACCGACCAAAGAATGTATGGCGGCTTGGAAGATTTTACGCACGCAAATGCCAAACCTCAAAGTCCGACTGGTCAATGTCATTGACGCGGGGATTTTAGGTGGTCGTGACGACAGTTTAAACGATACCGCCTACGCTCATTATTTTACTAACAATAAACCGGTCATTTTTGTTACCCACACTTACCGTAACTTAATTTACGGCTTGATTGCCAAACGTCCCAACAGCCACAGCTATACGGTACACGGCTACCAAGAAAAAGGTGCCATTACCACGGCATTTGATATGCGCGTTCTGAACGAAATTGATCGCTGTCACATTGTCAAGTCTGTCATTGCATCAACCACACCAAACCCAGCATTGACCGCAGCAATGGATACTCAATTGCAACAACACCGCGCTTACATTATCGAACACGGCGTCGATCCCGATTGGGTCAACAATTTTTAATCAATTACTATACTAAAAAAACACCGCGGAAACGGTGTTTTTTATCACTCTTTAATTATTTAGCATCGTCATCTATCGGTGGTGTGTAATTCCAAACAAATGTGACATTACCAGTACCACCATTCCAATTTGTATCCCAAGGTGTTGTTTGCGCTTGTGATTGTTGACAACCAAATCTTATTGTTCCCCTGCAACCGTTAAAAGCATATGCGTCAATATAATCAATCGTTTTTGCCAAAAAGGTCAACGATGTTGCAATTGAACAATCCCAAAATGCCAAACCACCAATTCGTGTAACACTACTTGGAACCGTAAGCGACAAATTTTTACACATTGCAAATGCACCCGCTGCAATACTTGCAACACCATCTGGAATTTCTGTATTCTTACAGCCCAAAACTAAGCTATTACTAATTGCATTAACAATACCATTGCAATCCTTACCTGCCCGATTACGACTGGTATAGATAATATTTTTGGGGTCAACTTTAATCGTTGTTAAAGCTTGACAGTTACGTGTTATGTAAGCACCAAGTTCAGTAATACTACTTGAAATGGTAATTGATTTTAATGTATTGTTATCACAAAATGCAGCATCATTAACTTTAGTAACCGGTAAACCATTATATGCTTTTGGCAAAACCAACACTTCTGCATTACCGGTATATTCTGTAATTGCATATTGTGTTTCGCTTTCATCAGTAAATTCATAAGTGTATGGTTCATCGGTCCATTCGGCCAATAACGTCAATTTATAATTAATCGGTGTACTAAAATCAAACATCTCACCATCTTGAGTATACCAACCGATAAAACCGTAACCTACTCTGGTTGGAATATATTCTTCAACGGTACTTCCTTTAACGACACGTTTCAAGGTCGCGTTATTACCATCTTGTGTATTAAAAGTAACTGTATATTTAGTGGTTGTATCGGTTGTTTCTCTTTTTGATGATAAATCACAAGCCGCCGGCAAAATACTGACCAACATTATAACCAACGTTAATGCCAAAATTCGTAAAACTTTTTTCATTTTGTTTTCCCTCCGTAATATTAGTTTTTACCAAGCCGAAACAACTTATTTGCAGTATATCTTTTGCCCAATAAAAAATCAAGTTCAATTCTGATTCGCACAAAAAAACACCGTGGTTTGAAGCCGCGGTGTTTAATTTTGTATTTTTGCAATTATTTACGAGTAGGCATTGTTGCACCAATCAAACCAACAGTGAACAAAATTAGTGCATTACTGATTGCCGAGAAGAATGCCATTAATTCAATCACGAAATCACCAAAATCAAAATTTTTGAAAACATTAGCAAAACCATTCCATTCGTAGCAAAGGCAAGCCCCAACAACAGCAGCTAAACCAATGGTTAACACAATGATTGAAATAATTCGACGCAAAATTCCCATTTGATTCCTCCTTTATTATTTATAACAAATTATAGCAAAAAGAAAAGGGATATGTCCACCCCTTTTTCAATTATTTGCTATTTGTTACCATAACCATTTTTATGCCTTTAACGATGAAATTATTTATTTTCACTGCCCGGAAATTCGACAAAATTTTCTGGATTAACTGGCTTACCATTTTTGTATGCCATCAAGCGCACGTGTGGTGTTTCAAACACTTCATAGTTTGCCGTATTGCCAACTGTACCAATTTGGTCGCCACTTTTAACTTTATCACCTACTGCCACCGTAATCGCATCTAAACTGCTATACACCGTTTCAACACCATCTTTGTGTTTAATACGTACCAGTTTTCCCGTACTGGCATCACCACTTTCGACCACTGAAGTTACTTCACCATCATAGCAAGCGACAACTTTAGTCCCAGCATTAGCCCCTAATGTGTACCCTAAATCAAACTCGTACCACTTAGTCGTATTATTATATTGTGGCATTTCAAAATCAGCGGCTTTTAACACAGTTGCGGTGGCTACCTCAACTGGCATTACCCAAGTCGCAGTAATCACCGGATTATTCGGTCCATTAACCACTTTTCCAGTATTTTGTTGTACCGCCCCGCCGTTATCGTGTTTCACAAAACTCATTGCAATAAAAGTTGTTGTCAAACCCAACATCAAGACAACCAACAAAGTGCTAATTGCCACAGCGTTACGGCGTGCTTTTTCCATTTGTGTTGCAGTGCGAATGTCCATCTCTTTTCCCTCCTTGCTCTAGATTTTTGACACCCGCCCTAGATTTTATACATTAATCTTTTACCTTTCAATAAATGTGGCACAATCGGCTTGGTTAGTTTCTTCATTATCAACTACTGCAATTCCATTGGCCGCACAGCGACAATCGTGATTATATAAACACGAACCTACCACACAACTTAACGGTACATTGTTAGGTTTAGTTGGTGCTAATTCGGTTGCCAGTTCTACCGCCATTTTAGTTTTATCTTTTTGATAGGTTTCGCAAACCGCCCCACGACAGACTTTTACCTCACGGGCGTGACACGCGCCTGCGTGATTAAATTTACAACTAATTTTTCGACAGCGAATATTCATTATACATTTATTATTTCTTATATTAAAATAAAGTATGCAAATTTATTTATTAAAAGATTTAAAGGGACACGGCAAGGCGGGAGAAATCGTTAATTTAAACGATGGTTATGCAAAAAATTTTGTTTTGAAAAACAAAATTGGCAAACCCGTCGATAATGCCGTATTAAGTGAAATGAAAGCTAAAGCTGAGAGTCAAGCATTCAAATCACAGACCGAAATTGCGGCGATTAAAGCTCAAATTGCACAATTAAAACAAACGCCAATTACGTTACACTGTAAAGTTGGAGCCAATCAAAAACTCTTTGGTAGTATTACTGCTACCGAAATCAGTTCCGCTTTAGCTGAAAAAGGCATTACCATCGACAAACACTTAATTGTAATTGCCGAACCAATCAAGACCACTGGAACATATAATGTAACTGTTAAATATAATCATCAATTAACGGGTACAATCACCGTCAATGTGGAGGAAATCAATGCAAAATGACAACATTTTTGTTTTGGTACTATCATTAGAGCAATACCAAAACTCTTCCCTGTTGTCGCAGTCAATCTGCGGACGTAATCTTACCGAATGGGTAGCTACCGCTACCGCACCGTTTAAAACTAAAACGGTTGTGGTTTCACCAGAAGATGACATCATTACCATTTTTAAAAATAATCTTACCAGTGCTACTTTTACGGTGATTACTTACGTTGATATGCCACTGTTAACTTCACAAGACATTCTTGATGCAGTCGATTATTGTTTTCATAAAAATGCTCCAGCAGTAAAACTACCACGCGGTTGGGTTTTTAATACTGAATTAGTCGCACAAAGTGAAACCTTCCCCGTAACCGAATTTACCGCAGCTGACCAAAACGCTTACCAAGTAGCTTTTAACAACGTACAAATCGCAAAAATTCGTACCGCAATGCAAGCACGCATTAATCAACAACACTTAAAAAATGGTGTAATTCTCACTGATCCCAGTCACACCTACATTGATGCTGATGTCAAAATCGACAAAGACGTTACCATTGAACCTAACGTTCACCTTTGCGGACAGACCGCAATTCATAGTGGTACAGTTATTCTTGACGGCAGTCATATCACTGATTCTGTAATTGGTCAAAATTGCCAAATCGGACCATATGCTCACCTTCGTCCTCACAGTAGTATTGGCAATAACTGCAAAATTGGTAATTATGTCGAAGTGAAACGTTCGCAGATTGGCGACAACACTAAAGTTGCCCATATGACTTATGTTGGTGACAGTACCATTGGTAAAAATTGTAACATCGGCTGTGGCGTAATTTTCTGTAACTACAATGGTAAAACTAAAAGTAACTGTCTCGTTGGTGATAATACCTTTATTGGCAGCAATACTTGCTTAATTGCTCCCGTACAAATTGGCAACCGTGCTTACATCGCCGCCGGTTCAGTAATTACCGACGAAGTTCCTAATGATGCCTTAGGCATTTCTCGTGCCCGTCAAGCCATCAAAGAACATTATGCGAATGAATAATTTTTCGCAAACGGTTTACTACACCACTCTTGGTAATATGTAAAAGACGGGCCAACTCTTCGTAAGTCGCATCAGGATTTTCCACCCGTGCCACTGCGGTTTCTTGTAATTTAGGACTGAGATTACGAATCAAACCATCAGCAGTCATCTTTTGGATTAAGGCAATTTGATAACTAGCGGCTTTAACTTGCTTAGCAATGTTTCCCGCATCACAATTTGCCGCGCGGTTAGCATTATTGCGAATAATTCCCATAATAATTTTATCGCACTTAGTTAGATTGGGATTTGCCATTTTCCACCTTAACAATTTGGTCTAACAAGCGTGCTTTCGGACGTTCAAATGGTTTGTCTAAATTTAAAATACAACTGGGATCATATTCACATAATTTTAAGAAATCACCAACACGATCCATTCGACCCACATTTTCCGCTTTGTGTGCATCACTGCTAATCACAAATTTAACTCCCATTGCCGCCATTCGTTCAAAATCAACCGGACGAAAACTAATTTTTTTATTGTTTAATTCCATCGCCGTACCACGTGCAACACACGCCTTGGCGACTTCAATCACATTAACACGGAAATAACGACTTGGATGTGACAAAATATCAATGTTGTTTTTTTCAATCACATTAATTACTGCTTTTGTATTTTTGCGCACCAACCGTTTTGGTGTCCAATTAATTCCGATTCTGCGCATTACAAACCAAAACATATTAGGTAAATAGTAAGTAAAGAATTGCCAGAATTTTTTCGGTTGTACCGAAACGTGAATACCGCATACTAAATAATCGTAGAGTTTACGTTCATCATTGGCGACATCAATATCACCATCAACTCCAACCACATTGCATTCAATACCATAAAAAGTTTTAATACCGTGGTTTTTACCAGAACGTAAAACTTGGGCTTTTGCCATTAACGCATTTTCTAAACGTTTTTTCTTACTACGCGGACGATAATGTGCGTGGTCAGTAATCCCAATTTCTGATAGGCCACGCTGTTTCGCCGCTGCGATATTTTCATCAATTGTATTAATGCCATCACTTTCAATGGTATGCGTGTGGTAATCGCCATAAACTTTCATCGCTCAATTATAACAAACCACTGACGGACGGTCAAACACTAACAAACTAACCACGCACGGCATACAATGTCGTATGTGTGGAATCAATGGATTTATTAATTTTAAATATCCTAAAAAACAAGCTAAAACTATTTTAGCCCAAATGAACCAAACGCTTGCCCACCGCGGCTCAGACGACAATGGTATTTATACACACTGTCAGTGCTATCTTGGTCAACAACGTTTAAGTATTATCGACTTAAAAAATGGACACCAACCAATGAGTTACACTTATCACGGTCATACTTACACCATTGTGTATAACGGAGAACTATACAACAGTGCAACATTACGCCAAAGATTAAAACAACATCACATTCGTTTACATACCACTTGTGATACCGAAATCATTTTGAAACTATTTGCGGTTGAAGGTCCGGAAGCGCTACGACTTTTTAACGGAATTTTTGCGTTTGCCATTTACGAAACCCCCACTAACCGTTTATTTTTGGCACGTGACCCATTAGGAGTTAAACCATTATTTTACAGCCAACAAAATAAAGCCCTGGCTTTTGCTTCCGAAATTAAAGCCCTTTTTTGTCACCCTAGAATTACGCCACACGTTAATCTTGGTGGGTTGCGTGAACTATTCGGTATCGGTCCTGCCCGTACCCCCGGTAAAACTGTTTATACTAAGATTAATGAAATTAAACCTGGAGAATATGCTTGGTGGCAAGATGGTAAACTATTTACCAAAACCTATTTTAAATTAACCAGTCGCCCCCACACTGATGATACTGCCACCACCATTCAAACCATTCAAACAATGTTACAACGAATTGTTCCACAACAATTAGTTAGTGACGTCCAAATTGGCTTAATGCTCAGCGGTGGCCTGGATTCCAGTGCTGTTACCGCTTTGGCAGCACGTACCGGTCAAAAACTCAAAACTTTTTCGGTTGATTATGACGGTAATGCTGACAATTTTCAACCCACTGACTTTTCGCCCAGTCGTGATAACTACTACATTGATTTAATGGTCAAACAATATCGAACTGACCACAGTTATAAAATTTTACAATCGGCTGACCTTTGTGCCACTTTACGGGAAGCCTTAATTGCTCGCGATTATCCCGCAATGGCCGACATTGATAGTTCACTACTGTTATTCTGTCGGGCTTTAAAACAAGATATTACGGTTTGTCTCAGTGGTGAATTTGCCGACGAAATCTTTTGTGGCTATCCTTGGTTTTACCGTAATGATACCGCCAACGCTACCACGTTTCCGTGGGCAATTGATTTATCAATGCGCGAAAACACCATTGCTCGACCTTTACGCACTAAATTGAATATTCAAGATTTTGTGAATAAAACTTACAATAAAGCCGTTGCTGAAGTGCCACTTTCTCCCACTGACAGTCCCGCAGATCGCCAAATGAAAATTTACAGTTATTTAACCATACGCTGGTTTGGTTTGAATTTATTAGAACGCGCGGATCGAATGGCAATGCGTTGCGGTCTAGAAGTTCGTGTGCCATTTACCGACATAAATTTAGTACAATACGTTTACAACATTCCGTGGACAATGAAAAATTACGGCAACCAAGAAAAAGGCATTTTACGGGCTGCACTAAAAGACATTTTACCAGCTCCCATCCTAACACGCAAAAAATGTCCATATCCTAAAACTGTTGACCCGGTCTACACAGCTTTAATTGAACTACAAATACAAAAGTTAATTGCTGATACTAACCACCCCGTTTGGCAAATTGTTGAACGTGACTTTATCATCAAAGTGTTAGCAAACCATCGACCAGAACAAACACGACCTTGGTTCGGCCAATTAATGCAACGCCCACAATATTTGGCATTTATTTACCAAATTGCAATGTGGCTGGATGAATATAAAGTAATTTTGGATTTAGCTAAATAATGGTTCGTAAATGATATGTTTGTGATTTAGCTAAATTCCTAAAACCATTTTTTTCATATAACGATGTATCCAAATAAATTGATGCATACGTACGGTTAACCGTTGGTGCCACTGCGGCTACTTGTTCCTTAGTTAAAGTTTTCCCAGCAAAATTGACAAAATCTAATGTCCGCCAAATGTGCCAATCCACGCAATCTGTCACTGGGTCAATATCATTTTTAGGATTTTCGTTAGTCACACCCCAAGTAAAACCGCCTAAATATCCTACACCAATTGATGCGTTACTATCAAAGATACTATGTCCATAAGTTAGTTGTTGATCGGTTTGTACTCCAAATAAACTACATACCGTTGGATATAAATCCATTGTTGATGTAAAACGACGTAAAGTCACACCGTGACGTGTACGCGATGCTGGATCACTAATCGCAATGTTATTTACCACATTTTCAGCTTGTGTCATAGTGCTTCCATCAATTTTTGCTTTTGGGTTATAAACAATTAATGGACAACGATTACCCAATAACTCACGTGGATTGTCATTTTCAGGTTTTAACGCAAATGGGTTAACATAATAATAATGGTCACCAAACATCACAAAAGCCGTTGTCTCAATCAACAAACGTCCATCTTTACCGGTCGTCGTTTTTAAACGTTCTAATAAAGCACCAAAACCTTGGTCAAAGTTGTATGTCCCCGCCAAATAATTTTTTGCAGTCAAAATTTGTCGCGGTGTACCTGTCGTTAAAATTGGATACAATTGAGTCAATTGCTCCCAATTAGTTGGTTCTTCCAAATAATCAAAAATTTCCGGATAATAGTCACGTAAATTAAACCAAGATGCATTCAGCGAGTGTGTTGATACACTCACAATGTAACTGTAAAAATTTTGATCAGCCGGAGCAATCTTTTCTAAATTTTGTTCAAACAAATCCTTATCCGAGTTTAAGCCACAATGTGCGGTTTGGCGTTTTGTTTCATAATCATTAAAATCAGTGAAACTATCAAATCCCCAACGTTTCGTAAAAATTTCTTCTCGGTTATAACTGCGACCGTCAAAATCGTGGAAAGCATTGGCCGTATAACCCTCACTACGTTTAAAAATATTAGCTAACGAATGCGGGACTTCTACATTACCATAATTGTTCCACAATTCTTTACCAGAAACGTGCATTCCGGTCTGTCCAATGTGATCAGTAAAACACGTTCTTTCAATACTGTAATAACCATCAACCTCATAACAACTTTCTTTCATAAAATTATATAAGTTTGGCATCGTAACTGGGTTAATCGCCGCTCTTTCAAAAGTTTCCATTAACACCATAATCAAGTTATACCCTTCACCCAAGGTTTCGTTGGTCGGCAACGCAAAATCATTAGCCTGAAAGTCTTTAATCTGTAAATCCATTACATCGGACATTTTTGCTTTGGCCCCAATTAATTTCAAAAAGTTATCCAAATAATAACTGTAACTGCCAAAAGTACGTAAACTAGAAACACGATTATTAAACGTATCGTAAACAAATTTAGGATTACTTAAATTAGCAACATAAGCATCGGTTCCTTTTTGATAATTTGGCAAACTGGAATACGCAACTGTATAACTAAAGAAACTTACGAACGCTAATAAACCGCACAAAATAATTTGCCAACGATGTTGCTGTTTAATTTTTGGCATACGACAAAACCACATAATTAAAACCACGGCAACAATATAAATAATAATCAAAGCAATAATTGGCACTAAAAACCAATAACCTAATTCAATTGCTCCAGCGTTGCCAAATGCCATTCCTAAGGTTTTTAGGGTTTCCAACGAAAAAATTTCCATACAGGTATCGTTCGCAATCACATTAGAAATTGTGGTAGTTAATTGCCAACCTAACAATAACGAACAAATTACCGTTTGCAACCATTTTTGACGTAACAAAGCCACGACAGCTGCTAAAATTAAAACAATTGCTAAACTAAAAATATAACCACTAGGAAAGCTTAAACGCATTAAAGCAAACATCATTACTTCCAAAATTACCGAAGTAACCACGAACAATGCGGGTATATACAGGTAACTAATCCGTTGATAAAATGGGACACGCAATGAATCGTGTAAATTGATTTTCATCAAATTTAGTATAGCCGTTTCATTTAATTTTTGTCAACGCCACTCAAATTTAATTTTTGAGATTTTATTTTTTATCATCATAACCATTAGGGTTTTTGCTGTAAAATTGCCACAAATCACGTGCCATTGCGTCTAAGCCATATTGTGCGTGCCAACCCAATTCTCGTTCAGCCAAACTAGGATCGGCATAACAAGCTGCAATATCTCCAGCACGACGTGGTTTGATTTGATAAGGGATTTCCCGTCCGGCTGCCTTTTCAAAAGCGTGCAAAACATCTAACACACTGTAACCTTGACCCGTACCCAAGTTAAAGGTATGTACACCAGTAGTTTTAATTTTTGCAATAGCTTGTAAATGTCCGTCGGCTAAATCGCAAACGTGAATGTAATCACGCACACCGGTTCCATCTGGTGTCGCATAATCATTACCAAAGACTTGTAAATAAGGCAATTTTCCTGTCAACACTTGAGCAATGTATGGAGTTAAATTGTTAGGAATTCCTTGTGGATTTTCTCCAATCAAACCAGATGGATGCGCGCCAACTGGATTGAAGTAACGTAAAATTACCGCCGTCCAAGTTTTATCAGCAGCACAAATATCACGCAAAATATTTTCAATCATTAATTTAGTTGCTCCGTACGGATTAGTTGTGTGCAATGAACAATCTTCCGTTAAAGGTAAACGTTCAGGGTCGCCATACACTGTCGCGCTGGATGAAAAAACAATTTTCTTACAGCCGTATTTTTCCATTACCGCCAACAATGATAAAGTGGCATTCAAATTATTTTCGTAATAACGCAATGGTTGCGCCACGCTTTCACCAACCGCCTTCAAAGCCGCAAAGTGAATAACCCAATCAATTTTATGTTTATCAAAAATTTCTGCTAATTGTGAACGGTTGCGTAAATCAGCCCGGTACCACGGAAAAGTTTTTCCCGTAATTTGGGTTACCCGTTCCAAACTAACTGGTGAACTATTCACAAAGTTGTCCACCACTACAATGTCATAGCCGTGTTCCAACAATGTAACACAAGTATGACTACCGATGTAACCAGCTCCACCCGTTACCAATACTGTTCCTAATTTTTTTTGTGTATTTTTTGCCGCTTGATTTTTTGCATTTTTCATTACCAATATTTTAACCATCCCCACACACCTTGGCAAATCAAATTCACAACATTACATAATTAACAATATTTTTTAGTGCGCACCATCATCAATTGAGGCCGTACAATTACCCTTCCAGTCTGGACTCCAACCCGCTGTACCACCTAGAATCATAATTCTAGTCAAATTTGAACAATTCTCAAACACCTTACTGCCCATTGTGGTTACAGTAGCTGGAATCGTAATTGTCGTTAAATTAGTACAACCTCTAAATGCAGCATCACCAATATAACTAATATTATTACCAATTGTAATGGAAACCAAATCTGTACAATTCTCAAAAGCGATTGACGGAATTGCCCAGAAATCACTTGGCACTGTAATTGAATACTTCGCAGGACAACCATTTCCTTTCCAACTTTCATTCCAACCGTATTTATTCTTTGTTGCCGCATAATAATTTATCATCGTTAAATCAGAACAATTATAGAAAACGTTTTCTCCCATCGTAGTTACACTCGACGGAATTGTCATCTCGGTTAATCCCGTACAACCAGCAAAAGCATAACTACCAATTGATTGAAGCCCCTCTGACAAGGTAACAGTTGTTATTCCTGTGCAATCACCAAATGCCTGGACATCAATCATTTTAACACTGCCAGGAATTGTGATTGAAGTCAAACCTGTACAATTTGCGAAAGCACAAATTTCAATTTTGGTTACACCATTTGGAATGGTAATTGATGTTAAACCAGAACAACCAAGGAACGCATATCTGCCAATCGTTTTGACTGAACTGGGGATAGTTGTTGCTTTACAACCCGCAATTAATGTATAGTTTTCACTATCAGAAACATCCATAATACCTTTAAAGACACTACCGGTACCACTATCATAACTTGTGTATTTCGTGTTACCCGAATTAACTGACAGTGAATTCAATGCCGTACAGTTACCGAAAGCATTAGTACCAATACTGGTAACACTGGCTGGAATAATAATTGATTTTAATGCCGTACAGTTTAAAAATGCACTTTCGCCAATTACCTGTACTCCCTCGGTAATGTTTACCGTAATCAAATTTGAACAATAAGCGAATGCCCATCTGCCCATACTGGTAATTGAATTTGGAATGGTAATGGTAGTTAAGCTTGAACAAGTATTAAATGCTGATTCGCCAATGTGCGTAATCGTATTCGGAATGGTAACCGCTGTAATACTGCTCTTATTTTCAAAGGCTCGATTATCAATAAAGGTAACCGGTGAATTTAAATATTCTCTCGGAATTGAAACTTCAGTTAAATCACCTTTGTAACGCTTAATACCATAATGATTATTCTCATCTAAATCTGTATATTCAAATTGACCATACGCCCATTCAACTTTGGCTCCACAATAGTTCAAGCAATTAGTTTGCCAATTACTTGGTTTTGCCGCTGCCTCACAATTAATCTTGGTTAAATTCAAAGCATAAGCAAACACGTTAATTCCCATCGCGGTAACACTGGCCGGGATAGTAACCGTTTGTAAACCGGTTTGGATAAAAGCACCTTGTCCAATCGTCGTAACGCTGTTAGGAATTTCAATCGCTGTTAATGCAAAACAATAACTAAAAGCATAATCACTAATGGTAGTAACTCCGTTTGGAATAACAACCGTTTTCAAAACAGAACAACCATTGAATGTTTCTTGACTAATACTTGTTACCCCACTCGGAATCGTAAAACTGGTTAGAGCCTGACAATTTTTAAATGCTGATGCACTAATCACAGTAACACGTCCTAAATTAGTAATTTGATTCAAATTAGTACAACCCTCAAATGCACTGGTACCAATTGATTTCACTGTTGTTGGAATACCAACTGATTTCAAATCTGTACAATCTTTAAAAGCATTATTAGCAATACTAGTGGTACCACTGGGAACAGTAACGGCAATTGCGGCATTACAACTACTCTTCCAATTATCATCCCAACCACTTGGCTTCTTTGTGCTAGATGTATAATAAATTGTTGCCAAATCGGCACAATCGGTAAATACACCCTCACCCATTGCAGTAACACTACTTGGAATTGTAATTGCGGTTAATCCTGAATCTGTAAAGCTATAACTACCAATACTGGTAACTGTACTTGGAATTGTGTATGCCGTTAACGCAGTACAACCCCCAAAAGCCATCTCATAAATCTGTGTTATTGTTCCCTGACAGGTAACAGTTTTTAATTGTGTACAACCATAAAACAGACCATTCACTAAATATGTAAAACTACTTGGTAATGTAATTGAAGTCAGACTGGTGCAACCACTAAAAACAAAACTGCCCGTACTGGTAACACTAGCCGGAATGCTAACACTGGTTAATGCTTTACAGCCATCAAAAGCCGAATTGCCAATATGTAGTACACCACTTTCAATTGTAACAGTTTTTAAAGCGGTACAATCCTCAAAGGAATGATCACCAAAGAAAGTGGATACCGAACCCGGAATGGTTACTGAGGTTAAACCACTATTTTTAAATGCATAATGCCCAATTGAGGCAATACTGTTTGGAATCGTAATTGAAGTTAACTGACAGTTTTCAAATGCTTTTTCAGCAATGACAGTGATTGCTTTACCACTGCGCGTTTGTGGAATACTTACGCTAGTTGCATTACCGATGTAAGCTAATAACTTGTATCGATTTGAATCTAACTGATAGACAAAATTACCATCAATTTCTACCGTACCAAATACCACCTTGGCTTGACAACCACTTAACCATCCAGCGGTCCAATTGGACGGTTCAGACGTCGCTAAACCGTGAACCAATTTCAAGTTTGCACAACTATAAAACACATATTTACCCATATCAGTTACTGAACTGGGAATTTCCATTGTAGTTAAACCGGTACAACCCAAGAAAGCTTTTTGACCAATCGTGGTAATTTTGCTTGGAATAGTTACCGCAGTTAATTGAGTGCAATTTTTAAATGCTTCTGTCCCAATGTAAGTAACTGGATAACCTAAGTGTGATTGAGGTAAAACAATTTCCTTCAAATTTCCTGTATAACCAGTAATGCCAAAGTGTCCATTACTATCTGTATTTTCTGGGAACGTAAACAAACCATAACCCCATTCGGTGTAATTAGTACCACCATTATTCCAACCACTCTTCCAACTACTTTTCCAATTGCTCGGTTGTTCCATCGCTTCACAATTAACAGCTTGCAATTTTGAACAACCATTGAAAACATAATTATTCATTTCGGTTACACTGCTCGGAATAACAATTGAAGTTAATCCTGTGAAAGCAAACGCTCCAGAACCTATTTTGGTAACGCTACTAGGAATTGTAATAGCAGTTAAACTACCGCAATAATAGAAAGCATAATCACCAATATTTTTAATATAATTGGGAATTGTCGTAGTTTGGCAACCATACAACAGCGTATTACCATTAATAATAGCATTAACTTCGTTACCTTCTTGATCGCGACTGGTATATTTACCGTTACGTGCATCAACTTTAATCGACGTTAATTTAGCACAATTTTTCAAGGCCAAACTGCCAATCTCGCTGATACTGCGCGGCACAGAAATTGAAGTCAAATTTGCACAACTTTCAAACGCCGAATTACCAATTCCCATTATACTGTCTGGAATCGTAATTGATGTTGCTGTACAATTTTTCAAAGCTTCATCTGCGATAGCAACTACTGGAACCCCATTATATGATTTTGGCAAAACCACAGTTTCAGCATCACCAGTGTAACTGGTAATTTTATACGACTGTCCTGTGATAACATTGTCATAAGTGAACTTATCACTCCACTCAGCTTTTAAAGTATAATCACCAGTAATTGGCATCGAAAAATCAAACAATTGACCATCTTCGGTATACCAGCCAATAAAACCAAAGTTTAAACGTTTAACCACTGGTTCACTAGTTAAGTCATAGTAAGGAACTGTTCTGGCTTCAACTGTTGTTCCGCCATTTGGTAAAAATTTTAACAAACAATTTCTTTCCTGCCATTTTGCATACAAAATTAAATTGCGTGTTACAGGTGTACTATAATCAAATTTTTTGGTTAATGCTTGATCTAAATACCATCCCTGAAATTCATAACCAACATAGATGGGCGTCTGTTCTTCAACTCGGCTATAATAACTAACTTTTTGATCTTCAATTTCACTGCCACCTGACGTAACAAATTTAACCGTATATTCGGATGCTTTAAAACCACAAGCCGTTGGCAAAATTGACACCACAACCAAAACTAAAATTAAACCTAATAATCGCAAGACTTTTTTCATCAACGCCCCCTTTAGTTTTTACCAACCCCCAAAAACTATTTACAGTTTAAGCGTTGCAAATACAAAAAGTCAAGCACTGCCAAAAACTTATCCAATGATTTTTTAATTACGCGGCTTTCACTAATTTGATTTGTGCGGTAGCATTACCATTCGCATCTTGAGTTATATTAACTACTTCAAAGCTCCAACCCAAGTCATTACCGTTATCTAATTTACCATCGGCATTGTAAAATTGCGAACGGTAAGTGTTCATATCAAATGTGTCACCTGCCACAAATAAATTATTCTGACTTAAAGTATCAGTGGCGCGATAAGCACAATCTGGATTATTACGAATAAAATGCAATAAATCATAATTGGTTTCCGCGCTGTTATTGGAGTAGGCGTGTTCTTTGGTTGCAGAATTAATAGTGGCATTAACGTGCCAAACACGAATTCCAACGCAATCCGCGTAACCAGTTTTAATTGCATCATAAGCATTTAAGCCCGTAGGCGTATACAATTCCAACAAGATGTATTCATCAAAAATTTGTTTTGTTGCATTCCAATTTGATGTTAACAAAATCACATCACCGCTGGCTTGGAAATCGTTAATGGTAACGTTAATTTCATTAACCAACGTTGTATCACTACTATCAAAAACATAAGGTTTGGCCCAACCAAGTGCCATCATATTGTAAGGGTCGTGTCCACCATTATCATTGGATTGCATTGTAAAGCTAGTCGGAACCGTCGCTAACTTATTAGTATCATACACATCGTACAAGCCTAAAGCGTGTCCAAATTCGTGAATCGTAGTACGACAATCTAAACCATAACGTCCCGCCAAATCAGCTTCGTTCAATTGATTTGCACCCGCGTTCAAACCATCACGACCATACATATCCATTACCGAAATCCAACTGTAATTTGAAAAGTTACTTTGTTTAGTACGACGACACCAAGCACTGGATACCGTATATCCATTACGGAAACAGTGATAATTAGCCCCGTAATACAAAATCACGTGGTCAATTTTACCATCACTGTTACCATCATAATCCGCGACTGTCTTACCACTTGTGTTCAAATACCAGTTAACCGCATCGACCGCTAAAGTTGTAATGGCAGTATCTTTGTCACCATAACTGGTTGATACTTGTCCACATTCATACCAAGGTGCAACGACACCGCTAATACGCATTTGTCCGAGCGATTCTTCCAAATAATAAGTTTTCAAACTACGCCATGCCAAGTCATCATTATCACCAAACAAACAAGTATTCAAATCATTGGTAATTTGTTGCTTTTGGTTTTGCTCATCATTAATAAAATTGTTTGAGTCGGTAAACCAAACCGGAATGGCTAAAATTTTGACTTCGCCTTGTGTCGGTGTAGAAATTCTGTCATTTGCCTGCCAATATGTTTGATAATTTTGTGTCAATTCAGTTTTGGTTAAACCAGTTTTAGTAACTGGCACATCAAGTTGAGTGGTTTTGGTAACTCCGCGATAAGTGTAAGTTAAAGTAACTTGCTTAACGTTAGCATCTGCAGTATCAGTAAGCGTAATCACTAAATCATCATTACCATTAATGGCTTCGGGGTTACCCACCTCATAAACCGCATAAATTTTACCATTAACGTAAACACTGTTACCCACAATTGTAAATGCATCTGCACCAGCCGGTACCTCAATTCCCGTTAATGCTTTTCTGTCGATAACTTCTATATTAATGGTAATTGATTTTTCTTGTGATGTTCCTTGTCCATAAGTTAATGTAACAGACGTACTACCAACTGCATTAATTCTGAAAACGCGCTCAGTTTTTCCATTAATTACAGTAGTGTCCGTTGCAATAACATTTCCATCATCAATCGTAACCTTTAACGCACTAGTTAAGGAATTAACTCGGTCATTATTGTAATAAGCCACAAACGGAATTTGGCTGGTTGTTTTTTCAACGTATATCGTTTCACCAGTACGGATTTGTTCATTATGGTTGCCGTAGAAAATTTGGAATACGTCTTCGTCCTCAAAAGTATATTGAAGTCGACAAACGAAAGTGCGAATTAATTCATCGGTATTTGGGTCTTTGACATCAAGATAAATGTACTTGGCTGTATATTGGCTCTTTTCCGGATTAGCCACAAAATAAACGGCATCACGTTCATACTGCAAAGCCACACAATCTTCCGCCGTATCAACGCGGTATTCAATTTCATATGCGCCGTCCCAATGTTCAATTTCAACCAAGGGCATTTGGTATAATTTACCCGCCATTGGAATCTTGAAATAATAGTCGTATTCGTAATAACTGGATTGGTTAGCAACTACATTGACATTTTCATCCACCGACGTAAATTTGGCAGTAACTTGTGGATTTTCAATTAAACGCGAAACAAATTTAATCTGAATGGTTTTACGTTCCAATACTTTGGCACTACCTTGTTTTTGTAATTTCACATACAAAAATGCAATTCCACCAATTGATGCACTGTTCGTAGCGGTAATTACATTGTTTTCATCAATCGTAAATTTGTCGGCACTTTCTGACAATTTATCAAACACCAAATAATAATCATCACCTGCATAATCACCCAAAGAAACTTGCAAAGTATAGGGTTGCGTTAACAATAAAGATAAATCGTAATTTTTATCATCCGATTTAATTAATTGGTTATCGGTTTGCAACGTTATCGTTGGTGTACTTGTTGTACTGTTTTTTGAACCATTATTAAAACTAATTTCGCCACCAAAACACGCTGTCAAACTGGGAATTACTAAGCATAAAACAAAAATTATTATAGCAAGTTTCTTCTTCATTTTGATTACCTCACTGAATTTTATCACAAAATTTAAATATTGTACCCCTAAATTTGACAAAGACTCAACAAGCATTGTAAACTTTCGACGCAAAATAAAAAGGAGAAATAATGAATTTTTTCGAGAAATTTTTATTAAGTTTAAAAGCCACAATGCCCGAACCAACTAATTATGGTTGGTTTCATTTAATGTTTATCGCGATTGCCATTACATCAATCACCTTATTGTGTATTTTTGCACTCAATGTCAAAGAAAAAACTTTTCGTTGGATTGTATTCAGCGGCTGGTTAACCATTGTAATTTTAGAAATTTATAAACAACTGGTCTTTTCAATTAACGCTAATGGCGACCAAGCCGTTTGGGAATTTCAATGGTATGCTTTCCCGTTCCAACTTTGCTCAAGTCCACTTTACCTATTACCATTTATAACGTTCTTAAAAGATGGTAAAGTTCGTGACAGCATCATTGCGTTTTTAGCAACCTATTCAATGTTCGGGGGCTTAGTCGTGTTTTTGTATCCGAATGATGTCTTTGTCTCCACGATTGGTATTAACATCCAAACAATGGTACACCACGGGTTACAATTAGTTTTTGGTATTTATTTCTTGGTTTATTATCGCCACAAATTAAATTGGTTATTTTTTGTCAAAGGCATCATTACCTTTGCCACAATGTGTGCCATCGCAATGACTTTAAATATTGTAATGTACCATTGCTTAATGGCACATAACGGACAAACTTTTAATTTATTCTACTTCAGCCCATATTACCCGTGCACCTTAGCCGTGTTAAGCGATTTCATTTGGCCAAACGTTCCGTACGTGATTTTCTTATTAACTTATTTAATTGGTTTCACGTTGGCTGCCGCTATCGTCTATACAATTCCCTATTACATCATTAAAGGCGTACGCAAAAATGCCAAATAAACACCGTATCTTTTTAACTCTTGCTACTGTGCTATTCATCAGTTTCGAATTTGTTCTCTTCGTTTTAATTTTATGGGGTAAAACTGACCAGACCGCTGAATTAGAATTCGGTGCAGTTGTCATTGCCGCCGTGTTTGCGAGTTTATGTTTAACCGAAGCACCGCACCAAATTTTAACTGCCGTTGCTTTAGGTTGCACCGTAGTTGCCGATTTTTGTTTAGAAATCTTACAACCGATGCAACAAACCTATGCGATGATTTTTTTCTTAATGGTCCAAATTTGTTATGCCATCCGTTTATTTCTATTGCTGAAGACTAACCGGTGGCGCGTGATTAATTTGGTACTGCGAGTGGTTTTGTCTTTAATCGCGGTCATCATTACCATCTCGGTTTTACGCGATAAATTCGACGTCCTGAGTTGTCTTTCAATTTTGTATTACACCAACTTAATCCTTAATGTCGTGTTGGCCTCTGCCGAATTTCCACGCGCACCATTACTGGCCAGTGGTTTATGGTTGTTTTTGTGTTGCGATACTTTTGTTGGCTTACAATGTGCCGCCGACGTTTATCTCAACATTCCCGCAGAATCAATTTTGGGTCGCATCATTTTTGCACCATTTAATTTTGCGTGGTTTTTCTACATTCCCGCCCAAGTTTTAATTGTTACCAGTATGTTAAAAACCAAAGCCCGTTCAATTTAACGGGCTTTTTCAGTTATATGATTAAAATTTTACTTACCACAGTTTTTCATATCCAGTATTGACTTGCGCAGTTACCGGTTCTTTTTTCTGTTCTAATTCGGTTGGTACAGTTAAATTAAATTCTGAATAACCTTTTTTGACATAATCATTATTAACCTTACCCACAATCTCCGCGTACTGTTTTCTTTCTGCGTAATCAATTTCGCCATTCATATCTTTTGTCGTATGCGCTATTTGATACATATCGCCACGAATTTCATCACTCCAAGGTACTTTAGTAATCCCATAAACCACGGGACCATTTTCTTTGTGCGTCTTATCTTTAGGTTCCGACGTCATACGAACTACGCATCCATCGAATAATTTTTGTAAATCTGCCATAAATGCCATTTTCGTTTTTTCATTAACAACTTCTGCAGCCCGCTGATAACGCACAAAATTATCACTATCACTATATTCAATGTCAATCGCGCCAAAAGGCGTGTAGATACATTGCGGAATCACACCGTTAAAAAACTCGACCGCATACGCCGCTTTGCGGTTACGGTCGATGCGCATATGAAATGGATTCGGTGTTCCAGATTTTTCATTAATATTACTCAGCAAATTATACTTCTTCATTAAAGATACCAATGCAAATCTAATTTTTGTAACATCAGCTAAAAATTCCGCATCATCAAAAGCTTTTACTGGCACTTTGGTGTCTGTACTAAAAAATTGTGAAATATCATTTACCACTCCATCCATAAAAAACTCCTTTTAATGTTTTAAACTAATTTAAGTTTATTATTTCCCATATGAAAAATCAACCATCTATTACAAATTTTTCTACCAACATTCGACACTTTTTATGCCCAACATTTACCGGCAGCTTTCACTACAGGAAACTTCTTCCGACCCCTCTCCTATAATTAATTGGTTCGCACATAAATTCACACAGGATACAACTAGATATACTGTCCATCAGTTATTCTTTCTACTATATTCAAATGTGCCGTTAGACAGATTGAGTGGCATAGATTTCCGTAAAAGAAAAATCATAAAAAGTTACAGATTTCTCTGTGACTTAGCCAAATAGTCCAATAGAATTTTTCACACTCTATTTGACTACCCTCAACTTTTGATGTATCATAAGTATGAAAAGTATGACAAATCATACTTTAAGGAGCATTATGAAAGACAAATTTGTAGGAATCGCCAAGGTTGGTGAAAAGGGGCAAATCGTGATCCCTAAAGAAGCGCGGGAGATGTTTGCCATAAAGGCGGGCGATTCGGTCATCGTACTGTGCGACAAAAAAAAAGGGATTGCCCTATTAAAAGCCGAAGCGATTGAAGATTTATCGGGCAAAGTTTTTCCCGACGGAGATAAATAATGGTCGCCATTGAAATCAAAGACTTAACCAAAAAATATAAAGACAAAACCGCCGTAAACGGACTGAACCTTAATATTGAACAAGGCGAACTGTTCGCTTTATTAGGAACAAATGGCGCGGGTAAAACCACCACTATCAAAATGTTGTCGGGTTTAATTTTACCGACCATGGGCAGCATTAAAATTCAAGGTATGGATATGACCAAAGACACGTTCCGCATTAAATCAATCTTGAATGTTTCACCGCAAGAAACCGCGATTGCACCAAACTTAACGGTCAAAGAAAATTTAGATTTTATGGCGGGTGTTTATCAAATCAAAGACAAAGACCGAAAAATCACCGAATTGGTTAAGCAGTTCAAATTAGAAGATGTCTTAAACAAAAGAGTCAAAACATTGTCGGGCGGCTGGCAAAGAAAAGTTTCCATCGCCATCAGCTTAATTAACGACCCCCAAATTTTATTTTTAGACGAGCCCACGCTGGGGTTAGACGTAATTTCCCGCAAAGAGTTATGGCAAGTAATCCAAGGCTTGAAAGGTAAAATTACCGTTATTTTAACCACGCATTATATGGAAGAAGCGGAAAGTCTATCTAACCGTATCGGCATCATGGCGAACGGCAACCTTATTGCGGTTGACACAGTGCAAGAACTGATTAAAAAGACCAAAGCCAAAAGCTTTGAAGACGCTTTCGTCAACATTGTTACGGGAGGTAAATTAGCATGAGAATGTTCAACTTTGCAAAACGCAATTTTAAGGAACTAATCCGCGACCCTTTGAGTTTAATTTTTGAAATTGCTTTGCCGATATTTTTACTGTTCATTTTCCAACAAATTAAAATTCCTGGCGACACGTACAAATTAGAAAACTTCACACCAGGCATTATTGTTTTTGGCTTTTCATTTATTACATTGTTTACCGCCACACTGGTCGCTAAAGACCGCAGTTCATCGTTGTTAATCAGGTTAGGCACATCCCCGATGAGAGCGTATGATTTTATTTTGGGTTACATTTTTTCGTTATTGCCCATTGTTTTATTGCAAGACGTTTTATTCTTTGTCGTGGCTTGCCTGTTAGGTTTGAAAATTACTTTTAACATCATTTTAACAATTTTAATTTCGCTAGTGATTTCAGTGCTCTTTATTGCTTTGGGAATTTTAATCGGCAGTTTGGTCAGCGAAAAAGGTGCGGGCGGTGTTGGCAGCGTGGTAGTGCAATTAGTTTGCTTTACCAGTGGCATGTATTTTTCCAAAGATTTAATCGGCAAAGGCTTTGCTGTCGTTTGCGACGTGTTACCATTTGAAGGCTCATTGAACCTAATCAAAGGCAGTTTAAACCATAACTATGCACTCATTTCCGTCAACGACATTGTGGTCTTTACCCTGTACACCGTCGCCGTTTTAATCGCGGCAATCTTTGTCTTCCAAAAGAAAATGCTCAACGCCAACAAATAACTACCCACCGCCGCTTGATAAAAAACCATTCCCAGAACGACTTCGGTTTTTGTGCGCAAAAGTTATTTAGCAGGAGACACGAGACTTCTTCTGAACCTCTCCCAATTTATTAGTTCCCGTCTCAATTTTCACCGCTCAACGCTTCTTCACTATTCACTATTTACATCTCTACATTCGGCTTGTCAAAAAGGATAATTTGGTCTTGTGCCATTGGTTCTGGCAAACGTTCCGGAACTTCAATCACATAATGTGCTTGTTTGTTTTTTACCAATTTGGCGTTGGCTTTGCCTTGTAAACCATCGAAATGCACTATTTCTTCTTTAACCTGGTCGTGGTTTAGTGTTGATGTTATTTCACGGTATTTTGTACTCAAGAGTTCTTTTTCGCGCCAAGGCAATTTAGTAATCATACATTTAGGTCCAGTCTCACAACCGTCGCCATATTTAGTCGATTCAATTTCAATTAAACCAAAAGTTTTTTTCAATTCCTGATAAAATTTCTTAAACATTTTTAAGTTACCCTGACGATGAAAATCAGCATCAATCATAATTTCACCGTAAGGTGTTAATAGAGCATGTGGTGTACCATTAAAGAAATCAACACCAATGGCACCAGTTTTGGCGATGCGACCTTGATTCGGATTAATTGAGCGAAGTTCATTATCGATGATAATGTTTTCAATTAAGCCATATTTGTGCATCATTTCCGCAATGGTATAGCGAATTCGTGCCAAATCCGCGACATAATCAACTTCGTTAAACCTTTTTCCGCGCTCAAATAATTGTTTCAGTAAGCTTTTCAATTTCGCCATATTCCATCAGTATGCCAAAAATTTCACCTTTCTGTCAAGATTCAGCTATACCACAATAAAAATTACCGCAATAAAAACCTCGTGATTATGGTCTTTAACCACGGAATGCACACAAGCGTTCCACCTGCTACACAAAAAGTGGAAAATCATTACCTCACAGTGTTTTGCACAAAATTATCAATCGTTTGCATCATCAACACATATACTGGATACAAACGTCGATACAATAACAACGCACGTGGTGTTGGCGTAATACCAGCCCGTGTAATTTCAAACAGCTGTTCACCTAAATCACGCTGTAAAGTATGAATGCTGTAACTAACGGTAGGTTGACTAACCCCCATTCTTTCGGCGGCTTTAATCACACTTTGTTCCTTAATAACCGCCAAAAAGTACTTAAAAGTATTCATATTAATGTCCATATGTATAGAATAATTCTATATCCCTTGTTTGAAGACATTGACTTTGATACATTTTTATACAATGAATCAAACAGCAATCGCAAAAACACTATTAACAATTTGGCCTGGACTGAATGATTACGCTGCAATGCTCAGCGAACGAGCACACACGCACGCCTTGTGCAGTTGTAACACACCTTTCTTCACTACGCGGATTATTGATAAAATTATTGATTTAAATGTCAAACAACAAACCATTCATAATCTAGCCGAACGACTTAACCACATTATTCATCAACTTGCTCCGGTCACCCAAGCCGTTATCCGCAGTTATTACCGTCCCTATGGCATTGCTACCAATATATCTGTACAAGCCACACGTTTAAAGGTTGCCGAAAGAACTTTTTATCGTCACTTGAACCGCGCAATTACTTATGTCAGTAACCACTTAAATTCATTAGGAATTAACTTCTTCACTTGGCAAGATTTATTACACCAACATTTGTGGATTAAAGAAACCTTTACGCGTCAATGCCCACTAACCCCGCCGCAAACGACACAGCATCAAAAGGAACTAAATCATTCAACTGCTCACCAACACCAACATACCAAACGGGCAAATTAAATTGTTGTTTAATTGCCACTACAATACCGCCTTTCGCAGTACCATCCAATTTTGTTAAAATAATTCCGTCCAAACCTACAGCTTCATTGAAATATTCTACCTGACTTAACGCATTACCACCCGTAGTTGCATCTATAACTAATAATTTATGGTAATTAGCTTCTGGCATTACTTTATCAACGACACGATCAATTTTTTGTAATTCGGCCATTAAATTAGTTTTATTATGCAACCGTCCTGCGGTATCAATAATTGTTACTTGTTCGTGTTTTGCTTTCATAGAAGTTAAAGCATCAAATACCAGTGATGCTGGGTCTGCACCTGCACCTTGTTTTACAATGCGAACTTTGGCACGCTCACTCCATTCAGTTAATTGTTCGGTTGCTGCGGCACGGAAAGTATCGCCCGCAACTAATAAAACTGACTTACCATCTTGTTTTAATAAATTAGCCAATTTACCGATTGAAGTCGTTTTACCAACACCATTAACACCAACGACCATCAATACCGTTGGATCAACAATTTCTGGTTTTTCATCGCCCAAAATTTCCGCAATACTTTCTGCCAGGCGACGTTTCAACTCTTCTTCGGTTTTTATTTTTTCGGCTTTAACTTTTTGCTTAATGTCAGCAATAATTTTTTCGGTTGCTGCCACTCCAAGATCCGCACTAATTAAAACAGTTTCCAAATCATCATAAAATTCATCATCAAAAGTTTTGGTAAAAATTGCAGCAATTCCACTAGTAACTGCCACTGCTGTTTTTTTCAAACCACCAAATAATTTTTTAAAAAATCCCATTTTACTCCTGACACGCCGCCTTCATTCGACGTTGATATTTTGGATTAGGATCCATTGCAGTGTTCAAAAATGTATCCACAATGGTTAAGGCCACCGCCACATCCAGAAAACGCCCACCCAAACATAACACATTAGCATTATTGTGTTGGCGCGCTAAACGTGCATAATCGACACTGTGCACTAAAGCCGCACGAATTCCACGATGATGATTTGCCGCGATGGAAACACCAATTCCCGTACCACAAATTAAAATTCCACGGTTATCTTGGTCGTTCAAAACACCTTTGACAACCGGCTCAACATAATCCGGAAAATTATCTTCACTGTCATATTGCGTATTACCACAATCAGTAAATGCAATCCCTTGTTTTTTTAAATGCTCGCAAATTGCTTCTTTTAGAACAAAACCGCCGTGATCACAACCCAAATAAATCATCTTTTCAGCATAACACGGGGTGTGGATTTTTCAAATCAAAAATCTGTTGATATAACGCTTCTAAATCAACAAACAACTTAGCACAAACCGCATCATATGCGGCTTGTCCATTACCATACGGATCAGCATAATCACGTAAATCAAAGATGTAATCATATTGATGTTGCATTTTTGGTAAATATTGTTGCGCACGGTGCGGTTTTTTCGCAATCGTAATGCCAGCATCTTGTAAAGCAATCATTGCTTCCGGCATCATATCTGCCCCTACTTCTGCTGCCGTTCCTGCACTACGTACCATTACCCCCGTACGATGATGGCGTTTACAAATCGTTTTAAAAATCATTTCCGCCATTGGACTGCGACAAGTATTTCCCGCACACACAAAAAGAATTTTGGTTTTTGGTGTTCGCGTTGCGGTCATTTTTCCTCACCTAAATCAATTACTACTGGATACTTAAACTGACGTAAGAAAATGGCAAACAAATCCCAAACCCACATTCCCAACATAATAATTCCAATTAAATCACCAGGAAAAAGATAAGTCACATCTTCAAACATCCGTCGAATCGCATTATCTTGCTGGAAAATTACTAGTTCAACAATTAAAGCGATTGACAACAGCAACATAATCGCTCCACGCAGGTAACGTTTTGCTACGAAGCAATGTACACCTAAAAACCCAAACACTCCCCCAGTCGCCATTTTCCAAAATGGTAATTCCGCCGGTCGCACTTTGGACATTAAAATATTACGTCCAGGTTTGTACGGTGCCGTCAATTTCGCATAATAAATTTGTTCTTTAGTCAAGCCACAATTTTTACATTTTGAAGTTCCACGCAAAATTTTAGTTTGACAATACGGACATCGCATTTCCCGCATATATAAGTTATCCAAACGATCGTCAGCAGTAATCCTTTGTTTGAATGCATTATCATTCTGGGTGTAATTAATTTCATTGTTGTTCATCATCATTAGTTTCTCTCCTTCTTGTGAAAGTTCTGAAATGTGATCTAAATGCATTAAACACCCAAAATAAAATTACCGCTACTAATAAAACAACACAAACGCTGTACCAATCAACGGCCTCATTATCAAATAATAAAGTTTGGTCGCTGTACACATCATATTTCGGTTCATAATCAATGTCGGTAAATGCTGCCACATTTCCGTTACTATCTGGCACAAAACCACTAACATTTACGGTTCCATAACCAAAACGTGCTTCATAACCATTAATTGAATGTGCACCATCGGTAGCAGCGGCAGCTAACAAAGCTTTATGTTGGGCATTATAGAAATTTCTATCTGTACTTTCTGCATTATTTGGTTGCCAACTGATTCCTAAATCCGCAATCGTAGTTTTACTGGAATCACTCATCAACATTGCATAACAAGCCGTTACAAACGGAGTTGCCATACTGGTACCATTACTACGGAAATAATAATTATCATTAAGATCTTTTCTGATAATCCAAGTTGCAGTTTTGGTATTACCATTAACATCGTAAGTATAAGTATAAATCGTATAACCTTCTGTTAATAAATGTGACTCATCTTTTGATGATTCATCTAATACAGCCACAATATCATCACTGCAGGCTGACCAAATTTCTACTCCGGGAGCTGCTACACTAATCCGATCATTATAATAAGAAAATTCTGCTAATTGATATTTTTGTTCCATATTATCATAGGCCGACACTGACAAAACGTGGTCGCAAGCTCCGGGCAACGAATAATATGGCGCTAAAATTTTTTCACCAGCTTGGTTAATGTAAGGTGCATAATCACCAGACTCATTTTCTGGATTGCCTGCCCGATTACCCGCTGCAATAATTGGTAAAATATCATTATTCCATAAATAATTATCAATTAATGGTTGGAAATTCTTTTTTTCATCTTGAAATTGATACATTTGATACGTATTATTCAGAGCATACCCAGGTGTACCAACACTTAAATTAACCGCCACAATGTTTGATAATTTTTTGCGTTCTTTGTTGCAGGTAACGTTAGTTTCAATAATATTATTACTACCGCTTTCTTTGTATAATTTTTTTGATACCCCATTCTTTAATGCTGCCAAATAAATTAAGGCGTTATTCAACGCTGCATTATTACTTTGATTATCAAAACCGTGAAAAATCTTAATTGGCAAAATTTTCACATTGGATAAAGTTATGTCCGCAATAATTCCCGCTACGTGTGTACCGTGTCCATTTTGATCTACATTCCAGTGGTTACTTTCCGTAGTTGGAATTCCTTGGCTAAAATCCATTGCATATTCAGTTAAAATACGACCGCTAAAAGCTGGATAATCCGCATCAATGCCCGTATCAACAACTGCAATAATCACATTATTCAAATTTTTTGTTGCCGATAATGCCGACAAGTAATCATTATAAACTTTAATGCCCAATGCATCATACAAAGCCTTATCTGGCGTACTAGGTTTATTCCAATTATATTTATCAAAATAATATGTTTTAGTTAACTGTGTTGTATCAGCAGTTTGTACTGCAGTACCTACTAAAGACGGCGCACAAGTTCCCAAAAAAGTACCGCAAATTAAAATTACCATTACGGCAACTACCAATAACTTATTTGCTAATTTGCGGAATTTCATATATCCTATTTATATTATGGCAGAACAAGAAAAAAGTAAAGCATTGCAAGCAGCATTAGCGACAATTGAAAAAATTTATGGTAAAGGCGCCATTATGAAAATGGGTGACGGTCCTGTGGTGCGTAACATTAAAGTGATTTCTACCGGTTGTTTAACCTTGGATTATGCTTTGGGCATTGGCGGAATTCCACGTGGACGTATTACAGAAATTTACGGGCCTGAATCCAGTGGTAAAACCACCGTTTGTTTACACGTAGTTGCCGAAGCCCAAAAACAAGGACTAACTTGTGCCTACATTGATGCCGAACAAGCCTTGGATCCAGTTTATGCGGAAGCTTTGGGTGTTAACGTTAAAGATTTAATTATCAGCCAACCTGACAGTGGTGAACAAGGCTTGGATATCGCTCATAAATTGGTTGAATCTGGTTGTGTTGATTTAATTGTTGTCGACAGTGTTGCAGCATTAACTCCGCGCGCTGAAATCGACGGCGACATCGGCGATGCGCACGTTGGTTTACAAGCCCGTTTAATGAGCCAAGCTTTACGTAAATTAACTCCGATTATTAATAAGACAGAAACCGCTTTGATTTTCATCAACCAATTACGTGAAAAAGTTGGGATGATGATGCCAGGTCAAAATCCAGAAACCACCCCCGGCGGTAAAGCTCTGAAATTCTATTCATCAATTCGTTTGGATGTCCGTCGTATTGGCAGTGTTAAACAAGGTGACGAAGTCATTGCGAACAAAACTAAAGTTAAAGTTGTCAAAAATAAATTGGCTTCTCCGTTTAAAATTGCCGAATTCGAAATTACTTTTGGTAAAGGTATTTCAAACGATGGTTGTATTTTGGATTTAGCCATTGCCAGCGACATTATCCAGAAATCCGGCAGTTGGTTTTCCTACAAAGGCGAACGCGTAGCCCAAGGTAAAGAAGCCACCAAGGCCTGGTTAGACAGTGACCCGAAAGTGAAAGAAGAAATTTTGGCACAAGTCAAAGCCAATATGGGCAGTAACCCCAACACCGCTCCAGTTGAAACCGACGCTGAATAATTAAAGTAAAAATCTCTACCAAATTTGCGAACTATTGCCAAACATTTTATTGTTTTTCATTATCATCTGGTTGGTGATGGTCTTTGTTATGAGGATTTTTCAAATTAATTGCCCGCGGAACTAAATTAAAACGTTCATATTTATGTATATGCGCTTCTTTAGCTTTACTTAAAGTTACCGCATCCCAAATATTATCAAAAACACTATCAATCGTTTCATCTGGCGCGTGAAAAACACGCAGACAGTTTAAACCCTCGTGTTCTTTATTAATGCAACTTTTATCACCACAACGTGGCGTATAAACTTCATATAAAGTACGTGGTAACTGATTTTTTCTTTCACAGAATTCATCGCTACCGCGTTTCATAACAACACTAACCAAAAATTCTCCATTTGCCATTAATGAAATTTTTTCTTTGGCATATTTAAAGAACACTTCATCTTTTTCAGTTGTCCCCATCCATTCACCACGAAAAGTAACATCTGGTCCAATTTTACCAAAGAAACGTCCATTATTTTCATTGGAACAGTCTTTAATATCTTTCTTACGACCATTAACTTCAGAAAACAGTTTCTGCATTATTTGTACTTTTGTCATAACATTTACTTCCTTTGCCCTAATTCTAACACACCAAGCAAAGCAATTCAATCCCTAGAAATTAAATTTTTTAACATTTTCTATCAAGTATAACTTTCTGGAATATCGTTTAGAATCAACAATACATCACCACTAGATAACAATTGCGGATAATATTGCTTTGCCGCTTCGCGGTCTGGTACATAAATTACTTTACCCTGCCAACCTTGTAAACCTTGTTCAAAATACTTGCGATTTAATGTTCCAACTACAATTACCACATCAGCCACTTGACGGATTTGCGTACACAATTGTGCGTGCGCTGTTGCAGTATTACCACCTTGTTCCACAAAACCCGGTGTTTGTACTACTTTACGCGTATGATAATTGCTTAAAACTTTTAATGCCGCGGCCGCACTATTTGGATTAGCATTGTAACTATCATCCAAAATGATGATGCCATTTGATGCCACAACTTTTTCCAAACGGTGTGGTGTAGGCATTAAACCAGCCACCACTTGCACAATTTCTTTTTCACTAATTTCCAAAGCACGTGCTAAAACCGCCGCCATTTGAATGTTTTTTTGCTGATGCGCCCCCAATAATGCGGTTTGATAAGTCGGCTGTTCCGCACTCTTTACCAACAATAAATGTGGGTGTTCTAATTTTTGACACCAAACATTATCCCCGTCGGTTACCGCCAAGCCGTTGATTGGTAATGATTGAAACAATTCGGCTTTTGTCTGTGCCACGGTTTCCAAATTTCCAAACGTCTGTAAATGACAAGCCCCAATGCTGGTAATGATGCCGTGGTCAGGTTTGAATAAATGACACATTTCCCGAATTTCGCCGGGTCGTCTGGTCCCCATTTCCATAATTAAGATTTGCGTATCCGCCCGTAAATATTGATTGACCGTGCGTGCAAAACCCATTGGCGTATTAAAACTGGCAGGACTTGCCACAACTTTATATTTGGTTGCCAACAAGGCTGCCAAAATGTTTTTGACTGAAGTTTTTCCATAACTGCCCGTAATCCCAATTTTTATCAAATCCGAACGTTGCGCCAAGTTACGTTTGGCCCGTTGTAACCAATAATTTTGCACCAATTTTTCGCAAGGCTGCACCAACCAATTCGCCACCGCCACCGTTTGCGCTAAACACAAAATTGGCAAACCCAAACCTAACACGCACAAAAAAAACGTTACCAAACGCAAACGACGCACCCGCGCGGTCAGTTTCACTGTGCCTTGAGTTGTTTTACCAATCAATTGCCAATAAGCACTATTTTGATATCCCGCAATTTGCATTTGATACAATAACGTGTTTAAGCGGTTTTTACACATTTGGACTACTCCATAAGAAATGCGTTACGTCTTGGATAAAACGCGCTGTATTTTCCAAATAAGCAAAATGTCCACAACGGTGATAAATAATTGTTTTAGCTTGCGGCAATAACTTTCGCCAACGTCGCAATTGATTTAACGGCGTATCTTGATCACGTGCACCCCAAATTAACAATACAGGTACCTTAATTTGTCGCACTTCCCAAGTCAAATCACGCCGAATAATATTTTGAAAAGTTTGTTTTCCGTTGGCATCTAAACGACGATAATCAGCACTACCACCGGTTACACGCCACCCCAAACGACGACGAAATTTATACCAACAGATTTTCCACCAAACACATAAATTACAACGCGACTTCAAACCCGCCCCACCTGTAATCACAATTTTAGTGAACAGTTTGGGATGCCTTGCATTTAAAATTGCCACTAACCGCGCTCCAAAAGAATGGGCAATCACTATACAATGCGCTACGTTATAAGTTTGTAACAATTTATCGACATCGTCGGCATAATCTTCCAAATTATAAACTTTGGATGGTGGACAAGGCAAACTTGGTGCTAAGATTTGGTATGGTTCACCGTTCGTGGCGGTAGCACGCGCAAAGTACTGACTAATTGGCGCAAAACTATCCGCATTACCACCCCAACCGTGCAAAAACAAAATTGTCGGCATACTGTTATATATGACTATCACAAAGTTTATGTGGTTACTTTTTCACAATAAATTCGCCATTGTAAAACGGTTTAATCGCAAATGGCGATACGGTTTCGCCAGCCTTCAATTTACGCATCGCTTCATTAACATCAATTTGATTACGTAATTCAACTAACGGAATTTGTTGCGCATAAGCAAATGCTTTTGCCACCGCTAAACCGACCCGAATTCCTGTCCACGAACCTGGACCAGTAACGACCGCCACTGCATCAAATTTTTTCACACCTAACTCACTAATTAAACGATTAACATTTTGATCGTGCTGTCTTTGTTCATCACAAGTCTTAGTAACAGTAATCACACCATCCACTGCCAAAGCCACCACTAATTGAGTTTGTGTACTATCAAGCAATAATAAATTCACGATCGCCGTTCTCCTTTACATTGATGGTAATTTGCATCGCACCTGGTAATTTTAAACCATTTGGCCATTCAATAAAAACATAATTTCCTGCCACACATAGATCTAACAGACCAGTACTTTCCATTATTTGGTTGATTTTACTAACATCGGTAGTTGCCGCAACTGTGTCATTTTCCCATAAACGATATAAATCAGCGTGAAAAATATTTTCTGCATACTGGTTAATGATGGTAAAAGTCGGACTGCTGGTCAAAGCAGTTGGACACAAAATGTGGACAATTTCACCAACTAAAGTGGTTTTTCCCGCGCCCATCGGACCAGACAGCAAAACAATTCCACCGTTATTCTGTTGCAACTGGTGGGCAATTTTTTGCGCAATCTTTTTGGTCGTGCGTTGGTTCACAAGGTATTGTAGCAGATTTTATTGGCGGCGCAAAGCGGCTAATGGCAGCTAACATAAACACAACACACGCCACCACCAAATAATAAACATTTAACCGGACCACATAACTCATTAATAACAACACAATTCCTGCCATCACTAAACCTTTGGTGCGTTCCCGACTAAACACTCGCCGCCACAAATCACGCAATACAACCCGCCAATTTCGGTGTGTTTTTTTGGGTGCTTTGCGCCATTCTTGCCAAAATTTTCGCCCGACTGTTAACTCATAAATTAGGTTAATACCAACCGTCAAAAACAACGATAACCAAAAATTTCGCAACAATAATTGCAACACTACAAAGATGAAAAAACCACGGGCAAAAACATCAATTAAGTATGCTGTTCGATTCATTAAAATTTATTATTGACAAAGGGGTTTGTAAATTGCATAATAGTTCAATTTTTATTGCTATTTAGCAAAAAATTTTAATTTAAAAGGTAGGGTTTTATGCAGTGGCAAAATTCACAGGAGAAAAAATTATCGAACTAAAAAACATCGTAAAAATCTACGACAAAGAAAAAGTTGTCGACGATGTTTCACTATCGATCAAAAAAGGAGATTTCGTAACCATTCTTGGTCCATCAGGTTGTGGTAAAACCACCCTGTTAAGAATGATTGCCGGTTTTGAAAAGCCGACCGCCGGCGAAATTTATTTGGAAGGAGTTGACGTTACTAAGATTCCACCATACAAACGTAACATTAATACAGTTTTCCAAAAATACGCGTTATTTCCACACTTAAACGTGTTCAATAACATTGCTTATGGTTTGAAATTAAAAACTGTTCCTGATGCTAACAGCAAAAAAGGTTACCGTTTACTTTCGCAAAAAGAAATTGCGGATAAAGTTAACCGTGCTTTAAAAATGGTTGACCTAGAAGAATATGGTCACCGTGATATCGATAGCCTTTCCGGTGGTCAACAACAACGTATCGCCATTGCGCGTGCAATTGTTAATGAACCAAAAGTTTTACTTTTGGACGAACCACTGTCCGCTTTGGATTTGAAGATGCGTAAAGAAATGCAAATTGAATTGCGTCGTTTGCATAAAGAATTAGGAATTACTTTTATTTACGTTACTCACGACCAAGAAGAAGCAATGACTATGAGCGATACTATCGTCGTAATGCGCGATGGTGAAATCCAACAAGTAGGTACTCCAAAAAAGATTTATGACGAACCACAAAATGCTTACACCGCAGATTTCATCGGCGAAAGTAACATTATTTCTGCCAAAATGATTCGCGATAATTTAGTTGAATTCTTTGGTTTCAAATTTCCTTGCTTAGACAAAGGTTTTAAACCAAATGAACCAGTTGACGTGGTTGTCCGTCCTGAAGACGTAACAATCAATCCAACCAAACCACAATTTGAGGGTGTGGTAATGAATTCGGTTTTCAAAGGTACTTTCTATGATTTGACTATTGTTTTGGATGATTACGAATTATCAGTTAAAGATACCAAAACTTATCCAATTGGTGAGAAGGTTAAAATGTCAATTGATCCAGACGGTATTCACGTAATGCCGAAAGAAGCCATTACGAATGAATACGAAACTGTCATTACTGGCGAAAATACAGTTGCGATTGGCGATACTGATTTTGAATTTATTCCAAGCAAAAATCAAACCTTTAATAAAGGTGATAAAGTTGTCGCTGTCATTGACTTTGATAAAATTGAAATTACTGACAACGAAGAAGAGGGACAAATCAGTGGTAACATTACTGATATGATTTATAAGGGCAAATATTACCAAGTAAAAATTTGGTTAGACAATGACACGGCGTTAATCGTGGATACGCCGTACGACTGGGACACCGACGACCGTGTCGGACTGGTTATCAAAAAAGAAGATATCAAGGTGCGCCACGATGAAAAAGATTAATTTTAACTCTCGCAGTTTATTTGCCCTTCCTTATTTAATTTATATGACCATTTTTGTGGTCGTTCCACTCTTTATGTTACTGTTCTATGCTTTTTTTGGCGATGGTACTTTTTCCTTTACTGAAGTTAATGCTTTCTTTACTGACAGCAGCCAATGGGCAACCATCGCTCGCAGTTTACGTATTGCCTTAACCGCTTCTCTGGTTTGTATTTTAATCGCCTATCCTTTGGCTTATACCATTGCTAAAATTAAATCTAAAACTTTCCAATATATGATGTTAATGGCTTTAATTGCACCAATGTGGATTAATGGTTTACTGCGTACAATTGCTTTAAAAGATTTAGCCACTTTAATGCACATCCCCACGGGTGAAACCTTATTAACTTTAGGTTTAATCATTGACTACTTACCATTTATGTTAATGCCAATTTACTTGGTAATTACCGGAATTCCAAAATCATACTTAGAAGTTAGTGCTGATTTAGGTGCTTCACCGTTCATAACTTTTATGAAGGTTACTTTACCGTTATCAATGTCGGGAATTATCAGTGGTTTCTTAATGGTCTTTACACCTGCAGTTTCTACTTATTATATGAGTGAATACTTGGGTGACCAAAGTACCTTTATGATTGGTGAACAATTAAATACAATGTTTACCAAAGACAATAAATCTGGTGCTGCCGTAATTGCTTTGGTTTTGTTAGTTTTGGTTGGTTTATCTGTTTTCTTGGCTAACCAAATTTCACGCATCGGCAACAACAAAAAAGGAGGTCTTGCTTAATATGGGAATTGTTTTCGTTTTAGCAGTTATTGCCGTACTTTATGTGCCAATCTTATTCTTAGCCGTTAATTCTTTCCAAGAAGGTTTCGCTTATTATACCCAATTATTTACCACTTCGGAATATATGACCGCGGTTGGTAATACTTTATTAATTGCCGCAATTGCTTCTTTAATTGCTACTATTATTGCTTCAATGGCAGCAACTGGTATTTTATACCTTGGCAAACGTACACGTGCAATTACAATGGCAGTCAATCAATTACCTGTCATTAATGCTGATATCGTAACCTCATTTGGTTTGGTCTTGTTATTTGTTAGTGTTGGTATGACCAATTTGGGACTTTTGAAATTATTATTAGCGCACGTGTTAATTGCCCTACCTTTCTGTTTGTTAACCATTTTACCCAAAATGCGCCAATTAGACGCCAATTTGATTGATGCTGCACTGGATTTAGGTGCATCGCCATTTAAAGCTTTTACCAGTGTTATTGTGCCACAATTGGTTCCCGCAATGATTCAAGCCTTCTTACTTGGTTTTACTTTGTCACTTGATGACTTTGTGATTACCCAATACAACAACAGTGGCGTACCCACGATTTCCACCGTTGTTTATGGCGCTATCAGCCGTCGTGATATTCCTAATGCTTTCAAGGCATTAACCACAATTATCTTTGTCGTCATTTTATTAGTGTTAATTGTGATGAACTTGAATGCTGCACGCATTCGTAAGGGCATTAAAATCAGCCGCAAAATTACCGCTGCGGTTTTGGCTGTTGTCATTCTACTCGCAACTGGTGGTATTATTCCTGTGATTGTTTCCCACCTTACTCCCCGCAATCTAGTTTTGAAAATTTACAACTGGGAAGACTACATTGCTATGGGGCAAGCACTTGGTGATGGTCAATACGCTCCAGATTTGTTAGCCAAATTTGAAGCATCTTACCGTGAAACCTTAAAAGCACAAGGTGTTAAAGATGCTGATAAGTTTCATATTGAATACCATACTTTTACCGATAACGAAGAGTTGTATTCCAAGATCAACACTCAACATTCCGATTATGATTTAATTTTTCCATCCGAATACATGGTGGAAAAAATGGCCAGCGAAGGTTTAATTCAACCCATTACTGAATCACGTGCTACCGACGGCTTGACTTTGGACAGTAACATTTTGAACCGCACGAAAGACTTTACAACAGTTAAAGACCAAAACGGTAACATTCAAGCCGACCAAGTTTGGGCCATCCCTTACATGGTGGGTACAGTTGGCATTATGTATGATGTCGATGTTATTCAGAGCATGTACGATAATGGCGAAACAACATTTGAAATCGCCGATTTCGAAAATTTACTCGACCAATATGGTTTTGGCGTGTTGTTTGGTGAAGGCGGTACCGATGCTTACAGTGGACGTATTACCATGAAAAAATCTGCCCGTGATTCGATTGGCATTGCCATGATTTACGGTGCACAACGTGCAAATAATGCCACGCACGAAGTTAATCAAGCCGAATATTTAAACCAAACCGATGCTATCAGTGGTGAATACGATAACTCAATGTTGTCCGACATTTTAAACATGGATGGTAACTATAACATTGATTTAGCTCGTCAGATTCTCCTGGAACAAATCGATACCATGCACCCAATTTACGAAAACGACAACGGTAAAAAAGCATTCATGAACCCCGATAACGATGATTTTGCTTATGGCCTGTTTTGGAGTTGTGATGCCGGTTTAGCTATGAACGAAGTTGATGACGAAAAAACTGACGAATATGACGGAAATTTACGTTACTATGCGCCAAATGGTACCAACCTTTGGACCGATAACTTTGCCATTCCAACTTACGCTCAAAATCTAGATGCTGCTTACGCTTTTATTAATTTTATGTTAAGCCCGGAAAATGCCGCCGATAACATTGATTATGTCGGTAGTCAAATGGTCGCTGCTGGCACCGAAATTGAAGATTTAAAAGATGATTATGGTGTTACCGATCCCAGCGATCCCGATTATGATTTATTTGATGCTGACATTAACTATGCTAATGCAATTTTCCCAACCGAAGATAATATTACTTATTCAGCAATTATGCACAACTTCGATAAATCTAAAGAAAAAGCCGTCAATAACTTAATGTTGGAGATTCAAAACAAAGCAGCTGAATTAACCGAAAACGAAGGTGGCACAATTAACTGGTTCTTGGTGGGCTTAGGTATCTTCGCCGGCGTAGCATTTACTTGGTGGTTAATCCATTGCTTAACCCACCGTCGCCCGCGCAAACTTCCCGACCCGTTCACTGACGCACAAAAGAAAGCGTAAACAATCAAACAAAAATGGCTTAGCAAACGACTAGGCCATTTTTATTATGGCGCAAACAATTACATTTCTCTATCAAATGAATTCTGTTGTTTTTGACTCAAATTCCCTTTTTCTAAATTTGTTTACAAACTTTACGCATTTTTCATAAAGATTGGAACTTTTCAACCTCGAAATTACTAACTATAGTTACTGACTTTTGAAACTAGCGGAAAATTGATTACAAATTTTTGTTTTAATGTTATTTTATTTTATGGGAAAAATTATTGCTGCATTTGCGGGTGTCGGGAAAAGTTATATTGGAAAAAAGTACCCAAACGTTTTAGATTTAGAATCAACTTATTTTAAGTGGCTTGAAAATAATGTGGCACACTTAACTGAAGAAGAAAGGAAAGGAAGAAAAGATAGGATTTTAAATCCACTTTGGCCACAAAATTATATTGAAGAAATATTAAAACAAAAGGATAAGTATGATATCATTTTGATTCAACTTAGTCACAAGAGGCTTGCGAACGAGCAAATTTTTAAATATTTCGATAAAAACAAAATAGAATATTTTGTCGCAAGGCCAAACTTGACAGGTTGGAAATACATTGAACAAAGATTAAGAGAAAGAGGTAATACAGAAGAATTCATTAAACAAGTTAAAGATAATTTTAAGATTTTTATTAAAGAATTCTCTAAACAAAAATATAATCAAATTATTATTGAAGATGGCAAATATTTAGAAGACGCACTTATTCAAAAAGGGATGCTTAAATAGTATAAAGATTATATACGCGATTTAACTTATTTTACTTATGTCAAGATAAATGGCAGTTAAACGTGTGCTTGTAAACAAGCGCACGCACTTTTTGATATTCCGCTAGTTTCAAAATGCACCAACTACTATACGCTCTTTTTATTATTTGTTGTTACTAAACTTATGCATTCACAATCTCAATTTTAATGGTTTGTTCGTAAGTATTTACGCCATCCCAATCGAAATTCCAAATCAAGCAAGCGCCATCAACTGGATCAACTGTATATTCATTGTCATCACCAAAATTAAACTGCCAAACCAATTGTCCATTTTCTTCCACGATTTCAAAATGAACTGTTAAGGTCATTTTATCATCACTAACTACTCCACTCATATCAGCAACCGAAGAAATCAAACCATTTTCGTTGCAGAACGAATATTTTGATGACCTAGAATAATTATCCGCCACATTAATTTGGATAGCAAAATCGCGGTTATTACCATCGACAATCATTTCACTAACATTAATTGTAAATTTATCCGCCGTAATAATACGGTTACTATCAAATTCATAACTTAATTTGTTAGACAAACTGGCATCGACTAAAGTTGCAAAACTGCCAACTTCTTGTGCACCTTGCAATTCATCACAGTCTGCATAAGCACAACTTTGTCGGTACATTGCGTTGTGATCAATTACCTCATCATTAATCGTTAATTCACGATACGGAGTTGCAGTATTATCAACCAAACATCTCGGATCCGTTTCCAATTGCCAAATGTGTTCACGCATCGGAATTACCGGATTAATTTCGGTGATGCCATCTTGATCGGCAAAATATTTATCACAATCTAAACAATGATAACATTCTTGACGGCCTTCCGTAATACAAGTTGCCGCAACTGCACTTAAATGTTCACAACGATGTCCTTGCGCGGCGATTACTTCCTCGTTTTCTGCATAAGCATCTTTACATTCGGCATCTTTGAATTTTTGATTGCAATTTACACGAGCGCAAACATAATATGCTGCGTGTCCTGCTTCAGTACAAGTTGCCGGTTGTTCAGCAAAATAATGTGCATTATCGGTATAATGTCCACCTTGAATAATAATTTCAGATTCATCATAGTGGTTGATACCTTCTGCATCGGCAAATAAATGATGACAATCCACGCATTCATAATGAGCATAGCATCCATCGTGTTCACAAGTTGGTTCAGTTTCTGTTTTATAGACAATACGGTGCGCGTGTTTGGCTAAAACTGTATCTTCACTTCTAATTTCATTACGACAATTTTCATCCGTAAAACATTTACCACAAGCATAGCAATAATAATAAGTAATGTGTCCTGCTTCGGTACAAGTTGCATTTTCTTGAGTACGTTTGACAATTTGGTGTTTTAATTTAGGAATAATGCGCCATTCATCCAACTCATCCGCAGCAATTTCGATTAAGCCATCAGCGTCCGCATAATACAAATTACACTCTGGACATTCCCAATAATCACGTAAACCAAAATCAAAACAAGTCGCCGCTTCACCTTGCACCAAAGTTAATTCGTGCTCGTGTCCAGAACCTTCATCCGCACTAACTTGGCGTACGCCCCACATAATCGCGACACCAGCACTCATTCCGACCAGTCCCGCCATCAACAGAAACGCAAACTGTTTGAATCCTTTCATTTAAATTTCCCCTTTTATTTCGCATACATCATAACATATCTCGCGCAAAAATCAAATAGGTTCGCACAAAATTTTCCAACAATTTTTTTTTAACATAAAATTGAACTACTACCTAAAAAGCAGTAAATCTAAAACAAATTCGTTAAATTTAATGCACTTGAAATGTATTAGTATTAAAACAACCATTATTTAATGCACTTTTCATCCTGCCTAATTCAACCTGCAAAGCAGAAATTTTATTCTGAATAGAAACAATTTTTCCTGGTAAAATTTTCTGTTTATCTTTCAATGCTTTAAGTTCGTTCTTTAATTCTTTTTATTGACGAACTGCTATATCAACATTTTTTACTTTTTTTCAACTTCAGATATTTGATTATTAATAGAGTTAAGATCATTACTTAGTGAAACCAATTTAGTTTCAAGTTCAACAATCTGTTTTTCAGTATCAGTAATTAACGTGGTTATATTTCGATATGCAGAAACTTTTTCAGGAGAAAACAAATCCAAATGCCCACATTTTGTACACAAGAAAACATCTACATCGGATATATTAGGATGACCTTCTCCATCGGGACATTTAATTTCAATTAATGTTTTCACTAATTCTTTATTCCCACAGTGAGTGCATTCCATAATTTAACCTCCATAGCGTTCGAATATACTGAAGATTGGTGCACCACGCTTTAAGAAATTCTAACACTGTGGCTAATAGTAATTTTTAATATTCAATCTTGAAATAATCAAGCCAAGCTTTGTATTTGTCTTGACAAGATAAACAAGTTTCCAGTAAATAACCTTTTTCTTTGTCCCATTCTTTCAAACCACGATAGTAAAACATTTTGTGCTCTTCGTCGATAATGAAAGGGACAATGTTATTGTTCAAACATTCTTTGAACATAATCAAGCGACCAACACGACCATTGCCGTCTTGGAACGGGTGAATTTTTTCAAAGTTCTGATGGAATTCAATCACGGTTTCCAAAGTTTTGTTGGGAGTTGCATTGTAATTATTAATTAAGTCTTTCATCGCTTGTTTGACATTTTCGGGTTGGCAAGTTGCTTCGCCACCGACTTCATTAGGCATCTTTTTATAATCACCAACCTTGAACCAATCTTTGCGACTATCTGATGTTCCTGTTTTTAACAAGAAATGTAATTCTTTAATCATTTTTTCGGAAAGTTCTTTTTTAGCGTTTTCAAACACAAAATCCACGCATTTGAAATGGTTGGCGGTTTCAATAATATCATCGACTTTGACATTTTTATTTTCAATGCCGATGGTGTTGGTTTCAAAAATGTATTGTGTTTGGTCGTGGGTTAAGGTGCTTCCTTCAATGTGATTGGAGTTGTAAGTCAATTCAATTTGTGTTTTGTGATAAATACCACCTTTCAAGCCCATTTGTTTTTGTTCTCGTAAAATATTCAAAAGTTGATTGTCGGTCAGTTTCTGTTTGATTTCTCGAATTGGTTTTTGTGCATCTTCGGGAATGTTCCAAGTTTTGCCAGTTAAAAACGCACCCGGAATTCGACCTTGTGCACAGTAATTTCTTACCATACGGTCGGTCAGATTCCATTGTTTAGCAAATTCTGCAACGGATAAAAATTTCATATTAACTCCTAAAAATATTATATTCCTTTATCGGAAATTTTCAAGCAAATTTATAAAATTTATTTCCGGTAATTTTTATAAGCAATATTCGGTTTTCAATGTTATTGTTTTTGAATTAAGTGTTTTACTACTTTTGCCAAGGGCGGTTAACCGTGCATTTACCCTTGGCAAAAGTGGCTTCCCGTTTACGCTCCACAGTCGCAAAACAAAGAAATCACGAGAAGGAGCATACGAAAAAGTTAGACAACAAGTCTATACAGTTTCCACCAATATATGTAACATTTATATCAAGGTAGACTACATTTATGTAACAATTATGTAACAAAAATATTCACTTCTTAAAGTTAAAAAAGTGAACTTGCCGTGATTTTTGGTCTTAACATTGATTTAATCAATTATTTAATCAGCTTATCCAACGCATTGGCATTCAAAATTGTATTTGAAATAAATTTTCCGTGGTAGAAGTTCGCCCAATTGTTGAAGATACAGGGGGCATTCTTAGCTTTTTCCAAAGTGTCAATTTTTACGAAGTTTAGTTTAATGTTTTTATCTTTAGCATATTCAGATAATTCTTTAACTTCATATTCGACATAAGGACATTCATTACTGTAATAAATCGTAAAATCTTGATTATCAATTTTCATTTTTCTGGCAGAGTCATTAAACTTGGGAGTTTGATTGTTATCAAACTGCAATGCTAATAATTCATAGTCAGCGATTGTATCAACCACTTTAAAACCAAAATGTTCAAAGAATGCTTTCTCTCCGAAAAATGGTTTTTTCTTTTTAGCAACAACCGTGCAAAGACCACTCATCTTTTTTTGCTTCGCATCGTTGATTGCATATTCTAACAATTCTTTTGCAATACCTTGTCCCTTAAAACTTCCTGCAACCCATAAACAATAAATGAATTCATAATTTTTGCCAACAACTGGGACCCATGCTGTTTCGACTGGTTCATATTCAATAAAGGTTTTTCCCCGAGCATTTAATTTACGAAAGATATGACCATCTTTTAATTTATTTTTAATCCAATCCTTTTTGCGATTGACACCATCTTGGTGTTTCGGGTCGCCAATCGCACAACAAATGTGTTCATTTTCAATGTTTTCTAAATTTAGGTTTATATATTCATTCATTATGAAACCATAACATAAAAACAAAAAAAATAGAACTTTTTTTAAAGTTGTCATTTTTTTTAAAAAACAAAAATTCTTTTAGTGCCAAGCTGAAATCGCGGTAACGCGATGAAAAATGACTTTGTGTAAATTGACGAAAAGTTCGTCAAAACAAAGTCATCGCCGAAAAATTGTGACTTGGCAAAGGTGCAATTTAAGAACGGCAACGACTAAATGGGGTTTGGCGTAAAGCCTGCGCGCCAACCCCATTAGTTGCCGTTTTGGCACTGTGGAGTTTTGACAGAGTGGCGTGCCTTTATTGGCGGAGCGAAGCGACGCCACTTGTTATATATAAAGGCACGCCACGATCCCAAATCGCTATTTTTGCCTAAATTTGCCGTCTTTTTTCGTTGTGAAATTTAGCCATTTTTTGACCGCAAATTTTCGTTCACTTGTTATATATAAAGGCACGCTAGGATCTCAAAACACTAAATTTAGTTATTTTTATCGTCAATATATTTCCAGTGATAACCACCCGCAATTTTTGATACTCCACGACAACAATTAGAAATTGAACTTGGTAAAATGTTTAATTCTTTATAAATTTCTTGTGAATTTTTATATATTTTTCCAGTATCAATATTTAATACTTTTTTACTGCAAGCATCGGAAATTGAAAGTTTTTTACATTCAGGACAACCACAGTTCATACCTGTTCGCACATAAATTGCTGTTTGCCAAGAATGGCCACATTTAGAACAAATCCACCATACTTTTTTTGTATTTCGTGCCGTTACTTCATTTGGTTTAATATCGTTTTTTGAAAAATCCCATTCTTTAATTAATTGTGGATATTGACTTTCTAAATCATTAAATCCTTTTAATAATTTGTTTCCAACACAATATGGACAATTTCTGCCATTTGACCTATGTCCTGCTGTAGCTAACCATTCGTGTCCATTTTTACATATCCACCAAAATTTTTTATTAGAAAAAGCTGGAATTACTGCAGGATCAATTCCTTTATTTTTATTCCAATTCCACTCATTTATAAGTGGTGAATTAGCTATAGATTTTTCTTTCTCCTTAGTTTTTACATTTTGTAATATTAAGTTAGTATCGTTTTGTATATTAACTTCTACATTGATGTTAAAGTTGTATTTGTTATTGATTTTAATAAATAATGATTTTATTGCATTTTCTAACTCTAAATCATTTTTAGGTATTACACTAATTATTTCCGCAGTACTAACATAAACTGGACAGCCATTTTCTCTAATTCGATAAAGTTGTATATTGTTTTCTAAACAAATTTTATCTTTCAAAATATCGTTTGTAACATTTTTATGCCATCTAGCACCATCGTATTCAATTGCAATTTTTTTGCTAGGAATAAAAATATCCAATTCGGCTTTACCTAAAAAATCATCTCGATAATTTTCTAAAGCGTCCTTAAATATTTTTTTAACATAATAAGCAATTGCCTTTTCTGGAAATGAAGTTCTTAACTCTTTATTACAATAAGGGCAATTTTCATTATTTCCCGTTCTTGAATACATCGGGGCAACCCACCTGTGTCCTTTTTTACATTTCCAATGGACTTTTACCTTGCTTCCATATGACAACTTAGTGGGTAATATTCCTAAAGCATTATTTGTTTCATAATCCCATTCATTTAACAAATAAGAGTGTGTTGTGCAAATATCATTATAACCTTGTAAAACTTTATGATTTGAACAAATAGGACAATTATTATCTTTCTTAACTCTATGACTTGGTGCATCCTGCCATTCGTGTCCTTTTTCGCATATCCACCAATACTTTTTATTTGATTGTGGATAGACATAATCAGGTGTCGTTTTATTTCGGTTATAATTCCATTCGTTTGCGATTTGTGGAAATAATACAGCTAAACTTTTTGAGCTGTCTGCGGTGGCTAATTTAAGGTTTCTACATTTTATACAACCTGAACCTTCACAACCCCTATGTGATATTTTCGTGATCCATTCATAACCACAGTTTTTACACTTCCACCAAGCTCTTATACTACTTCCGCAAGTTAGTTTATCTGGAAAAATTCCAAGAGCGTTATTTTTCTCCCAGTTCCATTCCTGCATTAGTTTCTCATTATTTATGACAAACTCTTTCACTATTCTAGTGTAGCATAAGTAATAACAAAATTACTTATTAATTGAAGACTATTTGTCTGTGAGGAAGTTAGGATTACGTTGTAATTGGTGCACCAATCTTTCTCACAGACAAGAATTAAACTATTACATTAGTTATATTTTTTTGATAATTAAAATTAAAAATTGCAATTTAATAAAATTAAATAATATGTTATGATATTTTTGGAGCAATGGTATGAACATTGGCGAAAGTATTTCTAAAGCAATTAAAGAAGGTAA
>JAEEGK010000103.1_pt1 | contig 194856 bp, 162 predicted proteins | sample 8958771 | NCBI WGS metagenome assembly JAEEGK01 (sample SAMN16246547, study PRJNA631951) | gut metagenome | biome: gut microbiome; feature: rumen; material: SC-attached | host: Bos | place: Iran: Karaj | collected 2018-10 | reverse complement strand
GAAGAGTGGGGTAAGAAGAGACTCGCATACGAAGTTCAGAAGATGAACGAAGCATATTACTACTTCATTCAGTTCGATGCTGAGACAACAGCCCCTGCAGAGATCGAAGACAGACTTCGCACAAGGGACAACGTTATCAGATTCTTGATAACAAGAGTCGAAGAGGCATAAAAGTAGGAGGATTTCCTAAATGAACAGAGTCATTTTAATGGGTAGACTCACAAGAGACCCTAACATCTCATATGCACAGAAGGATAATTCGGCAATCGCAAGATTTACTCTTGCCGTTGACAGAAGAGTTTCCAGAAGCAATGATGCAAACCAGCAGACAGCCGATTTTATTTCATGCGTCACATTCGGCAAACAGGCTGAGTTCGTAGAAAAGTATCTGAGACAGGGTACAAAGGTAGCGCTTGAAGGAAGGATTCAGACAGGCAGCTACACAAATAAGGATGGTCAGAAGGTTTATACGACTGATATTGTCGTTGACAATATTGAGTTCGCCGAGAGCAAGAATGCTCAGGGCGGCGGAAATAATCAGTCCTATGAGAGACCTCAGCCCAGCGGCACCGATTCGGGATTCATGAACATTCCCGACGGTATTGATGAAGAGCTGCCATTCGCTTAAGAAATCACCGGCTTGTAAAATATCGAAAGAATGGAGGATAATACAATGACAGACGAGAGAGCTGCAAAGAATACTGCAGAAGGTACCATGAAAAGACGTGTTGTTCGCAGAAGAAAGAAGGTTTGTGCCTTCTGTGCCGAAAAAGTAACTGAGATCAGCTATAAGGATATAAAGAAGTTATCCAGATATGTTTCTGAGAGAGGAAAGATCCTTCCCAGACGTATCACAGGTACCTGCGCAAAGCACCAGAGAGCATTGACGACTGCTATTAAGCGTGCACGCCACGTTGCTCTTATGCCTTACACAGTAGAGTAAAAAAAGAACGGCGATTTTATCGCCGCTCTTTTTTTACTATTTTTTCATTCTGTTTAAAAGAAGTGAAGTGTCGATAATATCGGGTTCCTTCTTTGAAGAACCGGAGCGGGGAGGTTTTTTCCCGTTGTTTTTGTCGCTCTTATTTTTTTTGCTCTCATTATCGGAAGTTTCCTTTGTCACAGACTTTGCCGACGCTGTCGGAGCAGCTTTGAAGGCTGTCCTTTTGTCCTTTAAATGTTTAAACATATTTGCGTAGAAACCTTCGGGAACGATCCTGAAACGGAATCGTCTGTAGGCTATATCAAACACAAAGAGGAGCAGGGCAGCGACCAGGAGGGGAACGGTGATGTCCTTCATGGCTTTGACAAGATGAATCGTATCGGTGAAAACCTGTGAAGGAGAATCGATCTCAGCGCCGCCTGTGAGACGGGCATAGTCTGACAGAAGCGTGTTGTCCGGATTAAAAGTATACTCGGGAGAGTATTTCTTGATCGCAGCGGTTGTAAGTCCCGACTCTGCGGCTCCGTTGTTGAACTGCTTGATCGCTATGGAGTAGACGCCTTCGCTTGTAAGATCGAAGTCCGTTGAAAATTCTCCGGGAGATTTCGGAAGGAGATCTATCTCTGAGGAGTTTCCTTTATCATCCGTTATAACTGCCTTAACGGTGGTGTTTGAACTGAAGTCTTCAGTGTGATAGCTGACGGTGGCGGAGGAAAGGTTTTGAGTTACCGTGGCATAGGAGCCTTCACTCTGTTTTTTCTCCGTTATCAGCTGGATCAGATTGTTCCAAAGGAGCGTATTGTTTTCCCATGCAAAATAATCGCCCGACCAGTTACCGGTCACATCGGAAGTCCAGGCAACGGTTTTTCCGAGTCCGTATTGCCAATAGGAGAGAAGAGGGTGGCCTTCCTGAGTCTCCAGAAGCTGAGTGGCTCTTTCTTTTATGGTGGTGGCTACATAGGCCTTAATGTTTGGAACTCCCTCCGCTACAACTTCCCTGATCACATCATCGTTTGAGGTGATATAAACCGGACCGGGATTGTCTACAAGGTATTCATTGTTTGAAAGGTAGATCTCGTCCGCAAATATCTGCGGCAATTCTGAGTTATTGGTGACCAGATGCATTCTTCCACCCGTTGCTTCGGATATTGATTGAAGAAGCTGGACATTGCAATCGTTTCCGAGTGCTATTGAGGAAAGAGTGATCTCGTTATCTGTCAGTTGTTTGATCAGAGGATCATAAAGGCTGTACCCGTCCTGACCGTCCGTGAGCAAAACTATGTGTTTGACGGAAGCCTTATAATTCAGTAATTCATCGGCCGCGGCTTTGACTGCGGGGTATATGCTCGTGCCTCCTTCGATCTGTATTGAGCTGATGGCTGCCTGGACATCATCACGACTGTCTTCGAGTTTGGAAAGCGGGGCTACTCTCGAATAGTAAGTGTCAAAGGAAATGACACCGACAGAATCCTCATCCCGCAGAAGTTCGAGGGATTTGATCGCGGAGTTTTTTGCTTCGATAAGCTTATCACCCGACATGGAACCTGATTTATCAATGACGAACATGATGGCCATGGAGGGGAGTTCTGCTTCACCGTTGATATCCATGTTTACGGGAAGAATGGTTTCAAGGGGGGAATCCTTGTAAAAGCCGGGGCCAAAGGATCTGCGGCCTCCGCAGGCTATCAGACCCTTGCCGTAATCCTTGACGTAGGTGGAAATGATGTTCATGAAGTCATCGGGAAGGTCCCTGACAGAAACGTTGCAAAGAACTACGCCCGAATACTCCATCAGTTCGGATATGTTTGTGGGAGCAGAGCCCGCGGGCATCAGGACACAATCGATCCCCATTTTGGTGAGCATATCATAAAAAGGCCTGCCGAAACCCTGACCTCCTTCAAGCAAAAGCAGGGGCTGTTTAACGGAGATATTGGTAAATGCGGAATATTCGTTGTTAAGTGAAAACGTATCGTTCAGAGCTTCTACGGTCACCTTGTAGGTTTTCAGTCCCGCATCCGTCTGTGTGTCATAGAAGGGAATGAGACTTGTCCCTTTGGAAAGATTTACGGTTTTACGTTCTGTGAGTGTGCGGCCCTGATAAAGAGAGACAACGGCGGAGGTGGAAACATTGCTTTCGACTTCCACCATGACTTTAAACATCTCGCCTGTTCCAACGTTTTCGGGAATCGTGAGATTGCTCACGTAAACCTCCTCGGAAAGGGAGGAGGGAAGAGTGACGGTCTTGACGTCGCATCCGGCCATTGTTACATCCGCAACGGTGTCTTTCAGGTTTCCGATGTTTTCCGCACCGTCGGAAATGATAACGATCCTTTTGGCGAAGCCCTCGGGCATCATGGACAGTGCGAGACCTACCGCATCCTTAAGGTTGGTGGCAGAGGGATCGATGTGCGTCTGAGGACCGTGATAGATACATTTGTCGGAAACAAAGTTTTCCAATGACGGCAGCTTGCCTACGGTAACTATGCCCACATGATCCTGTTCGGACTTGGTGCCTATAGCGTTGTTGATGAATTCAGTGATGCGTTCGCTGTGCTCCTTGGTACTGTCGGAAGCGTCAACGATAAATACCGTTGCAATGTTTTTACCGTTCTTCAGCAGGCTGACACCGGACAGGGCGAGTATCATAAGAGAGTAGACGATCCCGCGAAGGATGATCTGCTTTATCTTCAGTTCCTTTGAACGGAGATGCATGAAACGCGCCGAGAATACCAGAAGAAAGATGCCTGCGGGTATCAGCAGCAATATTAATGGTTGTTCAATACTGATTCTCATGTTTAGTCCTTAATGTAAATTATCCATTCTACAGCCATAATAAGAAGCAGGAGAATGATTATCAAAGGTCTGTAGCTTTTTGAAGATGCTGCTGTGGCGTCCACAACAACTGTTTTGGAATCCCCGGGCATAGAAACTGTCGACTGGGAGACCAAACGGCTTTCGGTGGTATCAAAGTTTACCGCAAAAGCTTCGGTCTTACCCTCGGCCTTTTCAAGTATGTATGCGCCGGGAAGATCGGTGTCGTTGAAAAGGAAAGGCAGTTCTTCGAGACTTTTCTTTTTCCCGTTGGGATAGGATATGGATGGAGACGTGTTGTCGGAAGAAGCGTTTATCCTGATGCTTTGACCGCAAAACAGGGTGTTTGAGGATAAAAGGTCCGAGTTGCCCAATTCAGTCATCAGATTCCATATGAGAATGGGGAAACGGTAGTCCAGAGGAAGATCCGTGGAATGAAGATCAAAGCCTATATAACCTATTTTCCTTCCATCATATTCTCCGATAAAACCGGCGGAGTCCTTGCCCGCGTCTATGAACGATTTGGACCAGATGGGCTGTTCAACCGTTGTTACGGAGGTGACTCCGAAGGTATGACCGGAAATGCCTGTGGTATAAGGACTGTCCTCAAGCTTCAGATACAGGTTTTCGAGTTCTTCCGCAGGCTCGAAATATTGCCCGGGGTTACACCGGATGAAAAGCAGGTTTCCTTCCGCGGGAAGCTCTTTCGGAAGCATTTCCTGACCGTCGATGATGTAGAGGTCATAGCCTTCGGCGGCAGTTCCCGAAAAGGTTTCCGGATCGTTTGTTTCGTGAAGAGTAATGTTCTCGTTTAATTCTATAGCCTTTTTCAGATAAAGGTTTCTTGAAGTGAGCATGAGAACACGACCGCTCTTCTTTGCCACACTGACACAGCAGGCACTGTTGTCAAGGTCGAGAGCATCGGGGGTGTTGAGCTCTGCTTTCAGGAACGTTCCCTTAAAGTCCGTATCGTTAAAGTAGACGATTGAGGTCTGACCTGCGGGGAGACTGTAGGATGAAACATTTAAAAGATTACCGTCTCCGTAAAGGTTAATATCTCCCTTTGCTTCTGAGGTACCGTGATTTGTTACACAGGCAAGGATGATGAGCTTACCGTCTTTTTCGGCAGAGCTTACGTAATCCAGAGAAACATTTTCGGCATGAGAAGAAAAGTTGTAGATCGTACCCGACATGCTTCCGAGGGAGATGGGTGAGTCCGTGAAAGCATTTACCGTAAGGGCTACACTGCCGGAGACGAGTCCCTGACATATGGAAAGACCGCCCGAACAGTCGCCCGCAAGCGTGGTTTCGTCAATACTGTCGATCGCATTGAGTATCGCCGATTTATCCAATGAGCCGGAAAGGAGAGAAGTGGTCCTGTCGGAACAGGCAATGACCGTAACGGCTGTGTCGTCCGAAAGAGTTTTCACATATTCCTTGGCGGCATTTTTTGCATAGTCCAGACGCGTTTTTTTGTTGGTAAGGACAGTGCTCATGCTTCCGCTGTTATCGATCAGCAATACCACGTTTTCGGAGGTTGCGGTTTCCGAGGATGTATAGGGAGACATCAGCGCAAAAACGAGTATAAGGATCGTAATGATCTGGATTATGAGTAGTTTATTCTTTTTGAGCTTTTCCCAGGGAGTATCCGATTCCTTGTTACGATACATCTCGTTCCACAAAAAAAGCGAAGGAACGGGATGAGACACTGCCTTCTGTTTCAGAAGGTACATGATTATTACGATGGGGATCAGTAACAACAGGAAAAGCGGCCAAAAGTGCATGAAACGCATGTTTTAACCCCTTAAAATAGATTCATAACTGTTTTCGGTACTTGCAAGTATATACTTTGCACCGTATTTCTTGCAAAGACCTTCTATATTCTTTAAAAATCTGTCTTTTGTGGCCGAATAGTCCTTCTCGAGGGAAGAAGAACCCGTAACCTTAATGTTTTTGCCTGTTTCCGAATCCACAAGGCTGAAGGTGCCCGATAATTCGGGGGAGAGCTCTTCTTTGGACAGTACCTGTATCAAAAATATCTCCTGCTTTTTGTGAGCAAGATATTTGATCACGGATTCAAGATCCGAGGTATAGAAATCCGAGATGACTATGGACATGCCCCGACGTTTGATGTCTTCGGAGGTTATGCTCTTCAGCAGATCGTTTTCACCCTCCGGCTTCATGACGGAGAGGTTGTCCGTGATCCTTGAAAAGCCCTGTTTGCCGGTCACGCCCTTAAAGGTCTCGCATTTGTTGCCTTTCAGGAAATTCAGGATGACACGGTCTGAGTGGTCGAGAATGCAGTAGGAGAGGGCGGCAGCTATGCGTTTTGCCAGCACTTCCTTGCTGTTTTCACCGTAGTTCATCGAAGCACTTCCGTCCAGATAGATCCTGAACAAACCTTCTTTTTCTTCCATGAAAAGCTTGATAAACAAACGGTCAAATCGGGCATATGCATTCCAGTCGATCCGGCGTATGTCGTCGCCCGGAAGATATTCACGAAAGTCCGAGAACTCCACACTGCTGCCCTTTGCATTTGACTTTCGTCCGCCGTTGGCGCCTGCGGCCAGCCGCATTTTCAGATTCATCCTAAACTTGGACAGACTTTTGTAAAATTCAGCATTAAAGGTGTTGTCGTAAACCATTTATTCGGTAACCTCTGAAATGATCCGGGAAATAATTGCATCTGTGTTGACGCCGTCAGCCATAGCTTCGAAAGTGACGGCGATACGGTGCCTGAGCGCGGGGTAAGCCACGGCACGAACATCATCATAGGAAACATTGGCTCTGCCCTCAAGGAGAGCTCTTGCCTTTGAGGCGTTAAAAATGGCCTGAGCCGCACGGGGGGAAGCGCCGCAGGAAACATACTTTTTGATGTGATCCGTTGCGCCCGCAACCTCGGGATGTGTTGCAACCACAAGCTTGAGTGCATATTCTTCAACTGCTGCGGAAAGCTTGATATCACGAATTATGTTTCTGATGTTGACGATCTCTTCTCCGCTCATTATGGGATTGATCTCAGTCTTTTTGTTGGTGACGGTGATGTCCATGATCTGTTTCAGCTCTTCAAGAGAAGGAAAATCCACCTGTATCTTAAACATGAAACGGTCGAGCTGGGCTTCCGGCAGAGGGTAGGTACCTTCGTTTTCAATGGGGTTTTGCGTGGCAAGTACCATGAAAGGAGAGGGCATTTCATAGGTTTTCTTACCTACGGTTACCGTTTTTTCCTGCATGGCTTCCAAAAGCGCCGATTGGGTTTTGGGTGTGGCACGGTTGATCTCATCTGCCAGCACCAGATTTGAAAAGATGGGGCCCGGTTCAAAGGAGAAAACGTTGTTGCCGTTTTCTTTAATAATAAGATTGGTACCTGTGACATCCGCGGGCATAAGGTCCGGAGTAAACTGGATCCTTGAAAAGGCAATATTGAACACCTGTGCGATGGTTTTTACAAGCTGCGTCTTTCCGAGACCGGGAACACCTTCAAGCAATACGTTTCCGTTGGTCAACATGGCTATGATGACTTCACGGATGACGGTCTTCTGACCGATGATGCCTTTGCCGATCTCTTTTTCACAAAGACTGACTTTTTCAACTATTTCCTGTAAATCTTTTTCTTCCATTAGTCCTCCCTATTCTGATAACTCAGAAAAATAATTCTTGACAACATCCTTCATTGCTTCGGGAACAGTCGACGAATTAAGCGCCGAATAAGCTTTTCCCGTATAGGATGAGATTACTGTTTCATAGTCTGCAGCGGTTCCGTTGAAAGTCATGGAACTCGATGTTTTGATGGTCTGATCGTCGCCTTCCCCGGTGTTCTTGCCGTTTAAGGATACGGTTTCGAAATTAGCGGGAACAGTGATCATTTCGCCCTTGGTACCTTCTTTTTCGCTTCCGATATCAGAGCCCATGTTCCAGCCCTGACCTTGTCCCTGACCCTGACCTTGACCCTGACCTTGACCTTGACCTTGTCCCTGACCCTGACCTTGTCCTTGACCTTGACCTTGTCCCTGACCTTGACCTTGTCCCTGACCCTGTCCTTGACCTTGACCTTGCTGACCTTGCTGACCCTGCTGACCCTGCTGACCCTGCTGGCCCTGCTGGCCCTGCTGACCCTGCTGGCCCTGCTGGCCCTGCTGACCCTGCTGGCCCTGCTGGCCCTGCTGGCCCTGTTGGCTCTGCTGACCCTGCTGGCCCTGCTGGCCCTGCTGGCCTTGCTGCCCTGTGTTACCTTGGAATTGAGAAGGGTTGGGATTACCCTGCGCAAGGGTGCCTGAGGATACATTCATTGCGTTTGCTGCTTCGGTCAAAGCTTTGGAGAACTTTTCATCTTCGACGTCCATGGCTTCCGCAACCTGTTTAAGGGAATCTACAAGTTTGGCACGATCCTCCGCACTCAAGCTTTTACTCAGTGACGAAAGCTGATTCAGAGTTTTTCTGTCAAACCTGTCCTTGGCCTTACGCACATCGGTTTTGGTCATGGCATCCTTTAATTCCTTTGCGCTCTCGCGATAGAGTTCCTCAAGTTTTTCAAGCTCCTCGGAAGAAAGCTCCGGCACTTCGGCAAGCTTATCTAATTCTTTTTCTATTTTTTTGACAGCTTCAGTGGCGTTTTCTTTTACTTCCCGGATCAGGGCCGCTGTTTCTTTTGCGGGAGTGTCGATGACAGCACATGCGATACCCATGGCCGCGAAGGAAAACAACATAGCCAGGCGCTTTGAAGACAGCTTACGGCGGAAACATTTTGCAATATCAAACGAACCCAGGTTTCGAACGGTGTCATGTCTTTGTATGAGTGACATGTCATCCTGTTCGTCAATGTTTTCAAGAGCAGTCGAAAGCCGTTCCTTGAAACCGTATTTATCGCCTTCGGCAGCTGCTTTCCCGAGATCGGGCATTCGAAACATAACCCTGATCGTAAAAACGATAAGCGAAAGACCGAGAAAGCCCAGACCATACAGGCAGGCGTTAAGGAAGGGGACAAAAAGCGATATGGCGTTCAATACAAAGAAACCCGCCAATCCGACAAAAAAGCCGTCTGAAAGAGCATCTGTCAGCATACGCCGAATGAGTTTTCCTCTTATTCTTTTTATGAAATTAATGATCTGTCTTTTTTCCATGTTTAGAATGCCTTGCTTTTCTGTTGAGAGATGATGCTGCTGCCTTCAACATTCCGATGCCGGCCAGAAGCTGAAGGGTGAAGCCTATAGGTGCCCAGTATCTTATAAAAAAGTTTGAAGGAGAGATGGAGGTTAGGTTTGAAAAAAATCCCGCCATCCCGGGGGTAGTCCCGCTGACCAGATTAAGGCCGATCGTTTTATCCAATACATCGTAAACCGTTGTGGCGGGGTTCAGATAAAGGATGAAAAAAACCCAGTCTCCGGTCATTTTTGAGGCCATAGTGCCATATGGGGCAGAAGAGGCAACGACCAAAGTTATAGCTTTTATTATTGCTGCAAAGATTAATGTTCCGACTACTATGGAAAAGATCACTATAAGGTTCAGAGCAACCGCATGGGAAGATTTTTTTACCATCGTGGAGAAATATATGCCGAAAGTGGATAAGTACATAGCGGTTGCGGTCACTGCAAGGACTACCGCAAGCAGCTGACCGAAGGATATGCTTCCGTATATAAGTGTGACAGCCAGAAAAGGTAAGGTGGACACTATGAAGAAAAGCATATATGCTACCGATGACATAAATTTTCCGAGTATGATGTCCAGATTGCTCATATTTGTTGTAAGTAAGACATCCAAAGTCTGGCGCTCACGCTCGTTTGAAATGGAAGGCCCTGTTTCGGAGGGAATTGACGCGCATATGATCATACATTCTATGATGATGAATGCGTCAAAGATCCAAGTAAATGACTGGATGTCCAGAGATTCAAAATTTGCAAGAGAGGAGTTGTGCATCAAAAGGAGGAACAAGGCGAGGATCGAAAGTACGCTGTTCAAGATGAATATGGTGACTGCCATATGCTTTCTTTTGGCTTTTATGCTCAATTCTTTATACAATACGGCGTTTTTAAGTGTTATGTTAAGCATTTGCGATACCTCCTTCCATAATATTCAAGAATACATCCTCTACATTTTCATGTTTTTTTGTAAAGGTTGCTACGGGAATATCATTAACAACCAGTTTTTTAAGTAAAGCGGCGTATTCGGTATCATTTCCGCTCGCCGTAAGAGTGATACCGTTTATCGTGGCCTCGGCGTTTTTTACAAAGGGACATTCCCTTATGAGCGCAAGAGCTCTTCCGGGATCTCCCGCAAAGGTGACTTCTATGCACTCACCGCCCGAAGAAAGAGCAAGAGCATCTTCTACGGAGCCGTTGAATTTCATTTCTCCGTGGCTGATTATTCCGATGGAAGAACACATTTCTATCAGTTCCGGAAGAATGTGAGATGAGATGATGATGGTTTTTCCCATGGCTGAAAGGTTCTTGAGGATCTCTTTAAGCTCATGTCTGGCTTTGGGATCAAGTCCCGAAGCAGGTTCGTCAAGAAAAAGAATATTTGGGTTTTGAACAAGAGCTCTTGCAAGACAAAGCTTTTGCTTCATTCCTCGTGAAAGGGAATCAACCTGCATTGAAGCTTTATCTGAGAGATTAACCAGCTCCAAAAGGTTATCGGTAAGGGTATCCGCTGCTTTCCCCCAGATGTTATATGCTCCGGCAAAAAAGTGAAGATACTCTGAGGTCGTAAGATCTGCATATACTCCGAAGAAATCCGGAACGTATCCTACTTTTCCTCTCATGGACATGGTTTTATTTGACGAAAGTACGCTTGTTCCATCTATTATGACCGATCCGCTGTCTGCACGTTCCAAACCGACACAGATCTTCATTGTTGTTGTTTTTCCGGCACCGTTGGCACCAACGAAACCGAAGAGTTCGCCATCGTTTACCGTAAGCGAAAGATTGTTCAGCGCCTTAAAGGGACCGAAGGATTTATTAAGATTCTGAATTTCAAGCATTTCGATTCCTCCTTATTCAATGATCGACGGAAGTGCTTTGTAAAAAACTTCCAGCAGGTTTTCTTTTGCGGATGAATTGTCCGAGAACAATGAACTCGGCTCATCACCGTTAAAAGCTATAAAATAAGGAGTTGCGGTCAACTGCATGGGATGGCCGTTCGGATCGAGATTCAAATACTCAAATAACTCCCGGACACTGTTAAATTGCTGTGGAGCGAAAGAGTATGATCTGTAGAAGACATCCGTATAGACCGGTATTTGACTTAGGCCCCAATCCTGGTTTGACAGGAGATATTCTATTGCAGCATTTTTAAGATACTCTCTCGTATGCTCGGATCTGTTAAAACCGACAAAGTAGGAGGTGAAATTATCGGGGCGCGTATAATTTACCTCCTTGTAAGCTCTAAAGCGCGAGGTGTTTATGTAATAGTTGAGCCTGGTCGCATTTAGATCCGGCTGAATACCCATGGTTGAACGGGGAGTTACCGTTGAAAGGTCGATGGTTTCACCCGGAGCCAGGGTTCCGATCGGGTAGTAGATGTAATCCATTAATATGGTGCAACCTTCCAGGGTAAATTCGCTATTGTTTGTGACGTGCCCGACAAGTGTCTGAGCACTGTATTTTGCGTCAATATCGATGCGGTAATCTTTAATGTCCTTTTGGACGGAGAAGCACAGAGGTCTTTTGGAAAGAGCGGCTGTGTTATAAAACGAAAGAGCATTGCAATCTTTTTCATCAAGAAATGCGACGCTGTATTCACCTTTCGGAGCTGCCGCGAGATTACCCTGTCTGTATGAGGAAAAGTGATAGTTACCTTCAAATATCGTTTGGGGGAGATACTCCTCTTTTAGCTTTAAAATATATTTTTTTGTTTTGGGCAATATAACTGTGGAGATTGTAGTCTCCTGTACGACATTATCCGATATTTCGGTGAATTTCAAAGCGTTGACGACGGGCTTTGACATTCGGGTGGTCAACCCGGTCAGCATGACAAGTGCGGTGGCGGAAAGAGCCAGTATGCCTTGCACGGCCCAGAGGTAGATCGATCTGTTCTTTTTTCTTAAATAGAAGTAAGCAACAAATCCAAGCACAACATAGACCACAAAGATTATCAGATAGGCGGGGAGTGGAATGAGATTTCCGACAGCCAGTTTCTCCGAAAGATTGTATTCTTGCCAATCAAATCTGTTCGAAATGAAGGAACCTATGCCTCTCGATTGTATCGAGGCAAAGTTTGAAGCGATCGTATCCGATATGATCTGGGCTATGTTTGCTGAAAAGAACTTCGAAGTGGAATAAGGCTCTTTAGAGAGGTCGAGAGCTACGGGACAAATGTATCCCGAGCCGTATTTGATCTTCGTGGCCAGCGTATAATAGGCTTCACCATTCGGCGTGTGGCCGTTAATGATCCGATCCCCGGACAGGGGTTCTGTAATATAGGTTTTAATGAAGTCGGATTGTTGGGGATCATTGTTTTCGACATAAGGTAATATATTATCCCGGTAATAGTTTAAAGCCTCCGAACATAAGGTATTCACGGCATAATTCCGGAAATCTGCGCATATTTTACGGAATTCGTCGGCCAGATAAAAAATCTTTGCAATATCGTACGGTTTTCCCGAGTGCCAATCGAAAAAGGCTGCAATAAAAGCATCGGTATTATTGTTGTAAAGGTATTCCCAAGCGAGGTAATCGTTGGATGGATCGCTGTCCGCGAGCGGAGCGGTAACATCCGGAGCATCAAAGGTTTCGGGATCCAAATATTTGCAAAGGTAGTCAAGCCTGGTGTCATAGTTACAGCCCAAGTCAGACATCAGTTGATAGTCCGGTGCATCATCGTGGGGAAGAACGAGAGAAACCGGGAAAGTAATATCTACGGAACGAAGCTCATCAAGCTTGATATCGGACAGTTCGGGAAAAGCTTTCAGTACCTTTTGAGCGGAGGTCCCCGTACCGACGATAAGAAGCGCACCATTCGCCACGTTGGACATTATAGCCTGCCTTTGGGCGGTGGTAAGTCGATCCGTGGAATAGTCGGAAATGATCATCACACTGAGAGGAGAAAGTGACTTGGGATCATCCAGAATGTTATCTTCGGACAGGCTGACCGGGATCAGTTCCAGATGATTAAAAGGGAGATAGGTGCCTGTAAGTTTGGCACCGAAGATCGTATAATCATCACTGAGGATGCCGACACGCATGGCATTGGTGTACATTTCACAGTTTACGGGAAAGGTTTTTGATTTTACTTCACGGCCCTTTTTGTCTGTGATCCTGATCGTGCAAACGGAGATGTATTCGGATATTAAAGGCACAAAAGAGACCTTCTTTGCAGAACCTGAGGGGAGAGATATCTTTTGCTCATAGGCATAGGTTTTTCCTTCTTCATAAGTGAATACAAGCCATACCGAGCCTTCAAAATCCTCGCCCTTATTCTGTACGTCCACTATAAAAGGAGCATAAGAATTGCAGTCAACATATCCTGAGTAACCGTAATTCAGGGATACGGACAGATCCTCATTCTCCTTGGCGTTTACCGTACAAGAGGGCAAAACAAATGAGATGATAAGAACAATTGCCAAAAGCGTGGCAACGGTTCTTTTAAGAAAACGATCGAATAACATTTTTTCATACTCCTTAGAACGTCTGTATTATTATTATAGTATAAACCGAAAGCAAATGCACCATAAACATATAAATCTGCGCATTAACCCATTCTATTTTATTAACCGAAAAAAAACAGGTATAGTTTCGTATGATAATAAATTTTCTCGATTTTTTCTTTTAAATGACGGCTCGGGTTTTTTCTTGATTTTTTCACATTTCTAATGTAAGATAAACTTTGTATGTGTATAATCGGGGGTAAATTTATCAGGAGGACAACCTAATATGGATTTCTTCACTGTTCTAACGTTTCTGGGAGGAATAGCATTTTTCCTTTTCGGAATGGACACTATGGGAAAGTATTTGGAAAAACTTTCCGGAGGTAAACTTGAAGGCGTGCTTGCCAAACTTACCTCAAAAAGGATCACCGCAGTGATCTTCGGTGCTATTGTAACTGCAGTATTGCAATCGTCAACCACAACATCGGTTATGGTAGTCGGTCTTGTAAACTCAGGCATTATGAAACTGTCACAGGCTGTGGGTGTTTTGATGGGCGCAAACATTGGAACCACCATAACGGCATGGATACTGTCTTTGGCAGGAATGGGGGATGAAGCACCCTTTGTCCTTAAATTGTTTAAGCCGGCTTCGCTGGCAGGTATTCTCGGTATCATAGGTATCTTGATGCGTATGATATCAAAAAAGGAGAGGCGCAAAGACATAGGAACCATCCTTTTGGGCTTTTCGCTTCTGATGTTCGGTATGACAACAATGGCAAATGCCGTTGCTCCGCTGGCGGAGCTTCCCGAAGTCAAGAATATTCTGATCAAGTTCTCCAATCCTTTGCTGGGTGTTCTTGCAGGACTTTTTATTACCGTACTTGTTCAGAGTTCCGCAACTTCCATCGGTATCCTTCAGGCCTTTTGTGTATCCGGAGCGGTAACCTATTCGGTTGCGATCCCCATAATCATGGGCCAGAACATCGGAACCTGTTTCAAGGCACTGATCTCGGCCATAGGGGCTACAAAGAACGCAAAAAGAGCATCCTTTGTGCATTTGTATTTTAACCTCATAGGAACCGTGTTGTTCCTTGCATTGTTCTACACGGCAAATGCCGTATTTAAGTTCTCGTTTATCGAAGGGGCGGCGGGAGCTGATAAGATAGCTCTGATCCACAGTATGTTTAACATCGGAACAACCGTTGTTCTGTTCCCGTTTGCGGGGATAATCGAAAAACTGGCGACCTTGACGGTTCCCGATGTCAAGAAGAAAGACGAAAACGAAAACAAAGAATTCAAGCTTCTGGATGTTCGTTTCCTTGATACTCCCACCTTCGCCATCGAGCAGTGTAAAACGGTTACGCTCGAAATGGCAAATATTGCAAAAACGGCGCTGTTTACGGCTGTAGACATAGTGTCTGCTTTTGACAGGGAAAAGGCGGAAAAGGTTGCGAGGCTTGAGGAAGAAGCTGACGTTTACGAAGACGAACTCGGCAGTTATCTCGTAAAGGTTGCAAACAAGAGACTCTCCAAGAAAGACAGTAATGCTGTTGCAAAAATACTGCATTGTATAAGCGATTTTGAAAGAATTTCCGACCATGCCCTGAATATCAAGGAAGCGGCCGAGGAAATGAATAATAAGGGACTCCAGTTCTCCGGAGAGGCTTTGAAAGAGTTTGAAGTGCTCATCAGAGCAGTTGAGAACATAGTTTCCGAAACCGTTGAAGCTTTTGCCACGGAGGACCTTAATACCGCACGCAAGGTTGAACCTCTTGAACAGGTTATCGATAACCTTACCCAGCAGATCAAGGGCAGACATATCGATCGCCTTGTAAAGGGCAAGTGCACCATAGAGTTGGGATTTGTTCTTACGGATCTTATTACCAACTACGAAAGGATCTCGGATCATTGCTCCAACATCGCAATTGCTGTTATTCAGATGAATCAGGATGTTGAAGGGGCTCACGAGTATCTTGAGAAGATCAGGACCGGTGGGGACAGAGATTATTCAAAGGAATTTATGGCCGACGAGGAAACATATGCATTGCCCGCCGTGTCTGAAGAATAAATTTAAAAGGGAAAGAGTGGATACATTAAAATGGTAAAAGTAGTTAAATTCGGAGGAAGTTCACTTGCTTCCGCCGAGCAGTTCAAGAAAGTCGGAGACATCATCAGAAGCGAAGCGGACAGAAAGTACGTCGTTCCTTCGGCACCGGGAAAAAGAAACGGAGCAGACACAAAAGTTACGGACATGCTTTACGGCTGCTATGCACTTGCTGAGGAAGGCAAGGATTTTACCGCGGCACTCGACAAGATCAGGGAGCGCTATGATGAGATCATTACCGGTCTTGGTTTAAAGACGGACTTGAGCGGAGAATTCAAAACAATAACCGAGAATTTCAAGAAAAAGGCAGGCGTTCAGTACGCAGCTTCCAGAGGTGAGTATTTAAACGGTATCATCATGGCCGATTATCTCGGGTTCACATTCCTTGATGCGGCAGAGGTGATCATCTTTGACGAGGACGGAAATTTCCTGGCAGAGGATACCAATGTTGTGCTTTCAAAAAAACTCAAGGAGTTGGACAATGTGGTCCTTCCCGGCTTCTACGGAGCCACAAGAGACGGCGTTGTAAAGACCTTCTCGAGAGGCGGTTCCGACATTACGGGCTCCATTCTTGCAAGGGCGGCGGGAGCTGACATCTATGAAAACTGGACCGATGTTTCAGGCTTTTTGGTAGCGGATCCCAGGATCGTCAAGAATCCCGAGGTCATCACCACCATCACCTACAAGGAACTCAGAGAGCTTTCCTATATGGGAGCCACGGTCCTTCACGAGGATGCGATCTTCCCCGTAAGAAAGAGCGGAATCCCCATCAACATCCGTAACACCAATCGTCCGGAAGATCCCGGAACGATGATCGTTGAAAATACATGCAAACAGTCCGACTTCACCATCACCGGTGTAGCGGGCAAAAAGGGTTTTGTATCCATCAATATAGAAAAAGATCAGATGAACTCGGAGACCGGTTTCGGAAGACGTGCTCTCGAAGCTTTCGAACTTTCGGGGATATCCTTTGAGCATATGCCTTCAGGAATCGACACGCTTTCCGTCTTTGTTCACAAGCCGGAATTTGAGGGCAAGGAACAGCAGGTCCTTGCAGCGATCCATCGTCTTACCGCTCCCGACAGCGTTGATATAGATTCGGATGTTGCACTTATTGCGGTCGTAGGACGCAGCATGAAGTCAAATCATGGTGTTGCGGCCAGAATATTCGCTGCTCTTGCACACAATAACATCAACATCAAAATGATCGACCAGGGCTCATCCGAGCTCAACATCATCATCGGAGTTTCAAACAACGATTTTGATAATGCCATTAAAGCCATATATGACATTTTCGTCACTGCAAAGCTGTAGAAGGTACTGCTCTTTGTAATAGAGAAACAAAACGCTGTACCGACTGCAAAATTTCCCGCCTTGTTCGGGAGAAAGAAGAGTTGTGTATGAAAAAGAACAAGTCATCAGTTAGACTGGACGGCGCTTTGGCAACATATATGCAGTGGCCTGTTTATCTGGCCATTGTGCTCATATGCTTCGACATTAGCATCAGCCTGTTTTTCCCGGCTGCAATACCGTTCGTTTTGATATATACGATCATTTACCTGATCATCAGTATTCTTATCTGGGTTTTTAAGCGGCAGAGTGCCCTCAGGGAACTGACCGGGTTTGCTACCGAGTTTAATCATACCCAGCATATGATGCTTAAAGAACTTGATGTACCCTTCGGAATGCTTGATCTGAACGGGCATCTTGTATGGGCGAACAATGATCTTAAGGATATGCTCGCCATTGAAAAATGCGTAAAGGAGCCCATTTCCAAGATATTTAACAATGAGGCCCTGAACACGCTTCCCACGGTGGAAGAGGATGTGGAATATCACATTACTTATGGAAGAAACAGCTACCTCATGAGACTCAGGCTGATCACCCCTTCAGAGTACGGAGATACCATACTCTGGCGGGAGGAAAAGAACGTAGATGCTCCGGATGATTCGCTGATATCTATGTTTCTTTACGACGAGACCGAAAATGTTGCCCTGAAAAAAGAGAATTTTGACGAGAAAATGATCGTCGGACTTCTTTACATCGATAACTTCGATGAGGCTTTTGAAGGAGCGGATGAGGTTAGACGTTCTCTTGTTACCGCATGGGTCGAACGTGAGATAAACAAATATATGAAGCCCTATGATGCCATAATCAAGCATCTCGAGAAGGACAGATATATGTTTGTTATAAAGCAGCGCTATCTCGCGCAGATTGAGGCGGACAGGTTTTCAATCCTTGAGAATATCAGAAATCTGAACATTTACGACCTTTCCATGACCATATCCATCGGTGTGGGAGTTTACACGGATTCCTATATCAAGTCCTATGAAGGTGCGCATGAAGCCATAGACCTTGCACTGGGCCGAGGCGGAGATCAGGCTGTTGTGAAGAGACCCACGGGTATTTCTTACTTCGGAGGAACAACCGCTTCACCCGAGAAATCCACAAGGGTTAAGGCGAGAGTAAAGGCGCATGCTCTTCGGGAATACATCGAGGGCAAGGAAAGAGTTGTGGTTATGGGCCATTCACTTGCGGACATAGATGCGGTGGGCGCGTCGATAGGCATTTACCGGATAGCCAAAACCCTGAACAAACGCTGTTATATCAGCCTTACGGATCCGACCGCCGTTATACAGACGGTTGTGGAGGGCTTTAAGTCAGACCCTGAATACGAAGAGGATATGTTCGTAAGCGGAACGAAAGCGAAGAGCCTTGTTGACAATGACACTCTTCTTGTGGTTGTTGATGTTAACCGTCCTTCCTATACAGACACCCCGGATCTGTTGAAGCAGACGGACTATGTTGTGGTACTGGATCACCACAGGCAGATGAGTGATAAGATAGACAATGCGGTGCTTTCGTATATTGAGCCTTATGCTTCGTCGGCATGCGAAATGATAGCCGAGATACTTCAGTACACCAGCGACGATCTTAAACTCAGATCCATTGAAGCTGACGCCATGTACGGCGGCATTATGATCGATACCAATAATTTCCTGGTAAAAACGGGTGTAAGAACCTTTGAGGCAGCGGCATATCTGCGACGTAACGGTGCTGATGTCACCAAGATCAGGAAGATGTTCAGAACAAACTTCAACGAATATCGTACAAAAGCCAATGCAGTATCCTCAGCGGAAGTGTTTATGCAGAATTATGTATTTGCGCATTCCGAGAGTGAGGGACTGGAAAATCCCACTGTGGTTGCGGCACAGGCGGCAAACGAGCTCCTGAACATCGAAGGAGTCAAGGGGAGCTTTGTATTCACGGAATATAACGGAAAAATATACATCAGTGCCCGGTCCATTGATGAACTCAATGTGCAGATCATCATGGAAAAACTCGGCGGAGGCGGCCATATGAGTGCTGCCGGGGCGCAGTTTGAGAATATGTCGGTCATTGAGGCCATGAACAAAGTTAAGAAGACCATTATTGAAATGACTGAAAACAAGGAGATCAGATAAATTATGGAAGTAATACTTTTACAGGATGTTAAGAGTCTCGGTAAAAAGGGACAGGTTGTAAAGGTCAGCGACGGATATGCAAGGAATTTCATTATTCCCAAGCAGCTCGGCGTAGAGAAAAATGCGAGGACGATGAATGACCTTAAGGCACAGCAGCTGGCTGAGGAAAAGCGTCGTAAGGAGATACTTGACGAGGCTGTTGCATTGGGTGAGAAGATCAAGGCGGGAAGCGTAACGCTTTCGATCAAGGGCGGAGAAGGCGGAAGAACCTTCGGTTCCGTGTCCACAAAGGAGATCGCCAATGCTGTCAAAGAACAAATGGGCTTTGAGTTTGACAAGAAGAAGATGGTTCTTTCCGAACCCATAAAGAATTTCGGAACCTATCACATTCCTTGCCGTTTGCATCCTTCGGTTACCGTTGAACTTACGGTAAAGGTTGTGGAGCAGTAATTAAGGGGCTTTAAAGAACAATTTGTGCCGGAGATGAGAGAATGGAAGAAGATGTTTTAAAAAAGACAATGCCTCATAGCCATGAAGCCGAACAATCGGTTATCGGCGCAATGCTGATGGACAGAGATGCCATTTATGTCGCAACGGATACTCTTAAATCGGATGATTTCTATGAGCGTGAGTTCATGGTAATGTTCGATGCGATTTCTGAACTCTCAAAAGAAGGAAAAGCGGTGGATATGACCACTGTAATCGCTAAACTGAGAGAGATGGATGTTGCTCCGGAATTGTGCGGGATGGGCAACATCAGGCAGGTTATAGATGCAACGCCTACATCGGCCAACATCAAGCATTACGTAGATATTGTTTCGGCAAAGTCGGTGGAAAGAAAGCTCATTAAGACTCTGGAAGGGCTTCGGGACAAGGCTTTTTCCGATAACAGACCGATCGACGAACTTTTGGATGACACAGAGAGAGAAGTTTTCAATATAGTTCAGAACAGAGGAGCCGCGGAATTTGAGGATATTAAGCAGATCGTCTACAGAACCCTGAGAAACATAGAAAGTGCTGCAAAAAACAACAGCCGTATCACAGGTATCGCCACCGGACTCAGAGATCTGGATGCCAAACTTGCCGGATTTCAGAAGTCGGATCTGATCCTGTTGGCGGCACGTCCTTCCATGGGTAAGACGGCACTTGCACTGAACATAGCCAATTATGTTGCTGTTCGTTCTCACATTCCCACTGTAATTTTCAGCCTCGAAATGTCGAAGGAATCCTTGGTGAAGAGGATCATGTCCATGAACTCCAAGGTCAATTCCGAGACTATCAGGACAGGACAGCTTAAGGATAATGAATGGGCCGATCTTATGGATGCATCAAGGGAGATCGGTGAATCCGGACTGATCATTGATGACACCCCCGGCATCAAAGTAAACGATCTCAGGTCAAAGTGCAGAAAACTTAAACTTGAGAAGAACATAGGGCTGGTTATGATCGACTATCTTCAGCTCATGAGCGGAAGCGGTCATTCCGAATCAAGACAGAACGAAGTTGCGGAGATATCCCGTTCACTTAAGGCACTGGCAAGGGAGATAGACTGTCCGGTACTTGCACTTTCACAGCTTTCCCGTGCGGTTGAATCGCGTGACAACAAGAGACCTATGCTTTCGGATCTCCGTGAATCAGGTTCTATCGAGCAGGATGCCGACGTAGTTATGTTCATATACAGAGATGAATATTACAAAAAAGATACCGATAAACCCGGAGTGGCTGAGATCATCGTAGGAAAGCAAAGAAACGGTCCTACCGGAACGGTGGAAGTTAAATGGATCGGAGAAATGCAGAAATTTGCCACGCTTGAAAAAACTCAGCAATATAACAACAATGATGAAGAATAAAAAAGAAAACCCGTTTGATCGGGTTTTCTTTTTATGCTCAGTTAATTAAGCCTGCTCGATGGATCCTGTAGGGCACTCGGCTGCGCATGTTCCGCAATCAAGGCATGCTTCGGGATCGATCTCGTAATGATCAGCACCTTCGCTGATAGCACCGGCAGGACAAGCAGCAGCGCATGCTCCGCAGCTTACGCAACCGTCATTGATCTTGTATGCCATAATGTTACCTCCTGTTAGTATAGATATGTTGTTTTGTTGTTGTATAGCAAGTGTTATTATATCACGGCTTTCGGGAATTGCAAGTGAGGAAATAACACATATGCACATAAATGTTAAGCCTTTTTGGAAAGGAAATAGACTATTGACTTGATGGTTTTTTGGCTTTATAATCACGTCGTGCCCGAAATACGGCATTGGTTTCGGGAACCGATAATGGCTCACAGCAATGCCGAGACAAGGAGATTTGTACAATGATCACTAAGGATATGACTATAGCTGAGATCATAAAGATCAATTATAACATCATCGCAATTCTTCTCAATGCAGGTATGCATTGTGTAGGATGTCCTTCCGCTCAGGGAGAGACACTTGAAGAGGCTTGTATGGTTCACGGACTTGACGTAGAGCCTATTTTAAAGCAGATCAATGCTTATCTGGGAGCATAAAGTGCTGTAAAGCCTTACTCTTGATGAGAGTCTCGTAATGTTCCTCAAAATAGAATCCGGGATCTGTCAAACGGGTGTGCACAAGTGTGCCGTATTCGGTGCATATGTTGCACACCTTATTAAAATCCTCCACATTCATACTGCCCAAAGAAATGAAGAGGCAGTATTTTTCGTTTTCGGGGATCTTGTATAATATGCTTTCTCCTTTGAAAATAGGAGCGACCACTTCGGCAAGTTCGATCAGAGAGTCAATAGAATCAAAGGTATAGGCTCTTGAAATGTCCCTGAGAAGGATGCGGTTGATAACTCTGCGTCCTTCAACCCGAAGTTCGTCATCAAGACTCATATCGGGCTTAAGTTCTGTTTCCTTCTCACTGAAGAACTTTACTTTCTCAGACTCTTTAAGTATATCGTCTGCCCTTAAACCGCTTAAAATGCTGTCCGTCTTGTCGGGAACAGGCCTGTCGGGAGCAGCGCTGATGTTTGAATAGCTTACGTTGAGCTCCTCAGGATCCGAAACCTTGGTAAGTAAAAGAACAAGACTGTCCTTCGGCATAGGGATCGCTTCTATCATAAGAGGCATATCCTGAGCATCAAAACCACACTCGTAAGATGCCTGAAGTAAAAGCTCAGAAAACAAAGCCCTGGCTTTTTCGGAGCCATAAGCCAGTTCGGAAAGGTGAAGCTCTCTGTCCGAAAGATCCTGCTTGCTCAAGGTGCATTTTATTTGACTGTCATTTATCTTTTCAATTTTCATATCATTCTCCTGTAATTTAGGTGAAAGTATATATGTCTTGGGTACAAAAGTCAATAAATAAAGTGAAAACTAAAAGCACGGTTTGACTAATATAAGTTTTTTGTGCATATTGTACATTCCTGCTGCTTATTTTCTACACTTCGGACATTGAAATACGAGCGGGCAGCGTTTATACTTTTTATGTGATTTCCAAAAAAGAGACTTAGTTGTGAAGAAAGGAGTTTTAAAAGGATTATGACAATTGACATCGACGGGTATCGCGTCCTGAAGGTGCTCAAAGAGAGCAGATCAGGAGCTGTGATGCTTGCCGAACACGAAGGACTCGGAGCAAGGCGGATCATCAAGTGCCTTTCAAAGGAACACCCCGACTATGACCGACTGACACGTGAAGCCCGTATAATGCAGAGATTCAGGAATGAAGCCATTCCGATAATCTATGACATCAGGGAAGAGGACGGATACACATTCCTAATTGAAGAATTCATTGAGGGGCAATCCCTTAAGGATTATCTAAAAAGACATATCAAACTCTCAGAATCTGAAATTCTTGACTATTCAATTCAACTCAGCGAAATACTTAATTACATTCATAACCCGGCTCACAAGGTCTTGCATTTGGATCTGAAACCCGAGAACATCATTGTTTCCGACCACAGGATGAAGCTTATTGATTTTGGCAGTGCCATATGCCGTGAGGAAAGCGGCTCGAAACAAATGATATACGGGACTCCCGGATTCTGTGCGCCAGAAATGACCGAAAGCGGAGATGTAGATTACGCGACGGATGTATACATTCTCGGAAAGATCTTTGAGTATATGCTCCTGTTTACGCCCGTAACACCGACAGGGTACAGAAAGGTTGTGGACAGTTGTATCAGAAAAGCCAAAATTCAATTCACGGACAGTGGGGAAGTGAAGGCCGCTTTGGTGGCCTTGCAGAAAAAGAAAAGGGTTCAAAGGTACGAGGAGGGAATGTGGTTTGCCGTGACCGGAGTTCCCACCGGATACCACAGCAGCTGGTTCGCTTACAAGCTCGCGAGACTTTTGATAAAAATCACCGGAGCAAACGTCCTTGTTCTTGATTGTAATTCGGATAGCAATCTTGAGCAGCTTGAGGATTCTGACTCAATTCGGGAATCACATGAGTTCAGTTTTAGAAAGGACGGGATCACAATAGCAAAAAGGGTTTTCTACGAGGACATCAAAGGCTGGCGCGGAAGGGGCTATGATTTCGTGATCTGTGACTTTGGAACGGAATCGGCGGATGCAGCCGAGATCTACTTCACAAAAAAGTATCTCGTGGGAAGCCTTATGCCATGGACGGAAGCCGCATGGGACGCGGCACTTTCAAGTGCCGGGTATGACAAGCACACCGCGGTAGTGATCACCGAGGGAAGCAGAAAGTACGGCTCTTCGAAGATGGCGAAGTGCGACATCATCGAAAACAGGACATTTCGAATGTCGCGAAAAGTAACTCGTTGTATCTTAAAAGGCCTGAAGCAGGAATGAACCCGTCACAAGGTCAGTCATTGTATCCTCAAGCCGGTTTACAACAGAATATTGCAAATTAAGCCCGCACATCTGTTCGCAAACATGTCGGGCTTTTTTGGTACCCCGGGCTCATTTTCCGGTGCTTCCCAGGCCTCCGTTGCGGAGACAGGAAACATCGTCGTCTTCGGTAATTCCGAAGCACATGAAGATCCCTTGAGCGAAAGCTTCCCCCGCTTTAAGCGAGACGAGCTTCCCGTCTTTGGAATCGTTTGTGATCTTAATGAATATGTGTCCTTCATTGTCCGAATTGTAGTAGTCGCTGTCTATAATGCCGACGGTATTGTTCATCTGAAGGCGGTATTTGAAACCGAGGCCGCTGCGGGGAAAGATCAGTAAACAATAGTCTTCGCGCATGCGAACGCGTATGCCTGTAGGAATTTTGATGCTTTCTCCGGGAGCAAGGGTAAAGTCCCGGGTTGCACGAAAATCATATCCCGCGGACCCCGTTGTGGCCCTGACCGGAAGGGAAAGGGCGGAGTAGGCGTTTTTGGCATCTGCTTCTGTCATATCTTGGAAGGTGTCCATGTAATCCTGTATGAATCTTGTGCGTGTTACTGTTTCAAATTTCGCGATACGTTCCATCGGTGGTTTCTCCTTTCAATTCTTCTTTAGCCTGTAACTGCGCAGAAAATCAGCCGCCTCGGGAGACAGCGAGTCGAGAAGAGCATTTCCCGCAGCCGTATTTTTGACTTCCAGAATGGCAGAGATCTCTTTTTCGGTTCTTTCGATCTCTTCCTTAAGCTCACGCGCACTCATACGGTTTGCGCCCGCTCCCCATATGATCACCTGCTCCGTGGCATCGGATGTCGCCACCGTCACACGGTGTTTTTGGGCAAGTGAGACAGCGGTCCGCTCTATGTAGCGGTCGGCGGTTTCGGCCTCTTTTGTGTATATAACGTGAATGTTCTTGTATTTTTCGGCCTTCTCGAAGCCGCCCTCCACTTTGTAGGCGTCAAAGACCAGGATCAGCGTCATCAGGCGGAAGCCCCTGTAGTTGCACAATTTGTCCATCAGCGTCTGACGGGCGGCCTCCAGGTCGGTCTTCGACAGTTCGTTCAGCTCGTCCCAGGAGAATATTATGTTGTAACCGTCTACCAAAAGGTATTCCTCGGGCTTTTCGACTTCGCGGATCACCACTTTTTCGCTTGTGACGGCGGGGAGTTTTGCAACGGGATTAAACACATCGCGCGGCTTTTCTTCCTGTTTCCTGCTGCCGTAGGTCTTGTTGAATATGTCCGCAAGATCCTTGTCCAATTGGGCTGACGCCGAGTAGGAGAAGGAACCGGAGGTGTTTTGGGGGGCGGCGGGGATTGACGGCGCCTGCAAGGGACGGAGTATCTCCTTCGAGGACTGCGCGCCCGCTTTAAGGCAGGGCTCGATGTGCATATAGTCCGTAACTTCTTTCCAGGGTACGGTGAATCCCGCACCGTGGGCACAGAATACCGAATCTGCGGTGTTGCGCAGATCGGCTTCCGGGTTGTAGTTGAATTTTTCTATGACCTCTTCTTCATTATGGCAAAGATCATATCCTCCGGAGGACACGGAAAGCTTTCCCATACCGTTGGTATAGGCTGTGACCTCAAGTGCATATCCATGCATGGTGCTTACCGGACAGCGCCCGAATACGATCGCTTTATCATCTTTGATATTGTGGCTTTTTACGGAACCGTTCATTTTGGTAATGTCGTTCATGGCTCGTCCCAGCACGGAAGAGGGGATTTCCAGCATGAAATCGTACCAGGGCTCAAGAAGGACAGAACGGTTCATCATCAGACCGTGACGAACGGCGCGGTAGGTTGCCTGGCGGAAATCACCGCCCTCCGTATGCTTTGGATGGGCACGCCCGCCTATGACCGTGATCTTGACATCGGTGAGCACGGACCCCGTGAGTACGCCCCTGTGCTTTCTTTCAAGCACGTGAGTGCATATGAGCCTTTGCCAGTTGCGGTCGAGAATGTCGGTGGAAACATCGCTTGCTACCTGTATGCCCGTACCTCTTTCGCCGGGTTCGATCTTAAGATGGACCTCCGCATAATGTCGGAGCGGCTCAAAATGACCGACCCCTTCGGAAACGGAAGCAACCGTCTCACGATAGATGATGGTTCCGACTCCGAATCCGACATCCAGACCCAGACGCTCACGGATTAAGTTGCTGAGGATCTCGATCTGCACCTCTCCCATGATCTGCACACGGATCTCATTTGTATCCTCCGGCAGAAGCAGGGACATTTCGGGAATTTCCTCCTCTAAAATCTTGAGCTTTGTGTAGGTGGAATGAACATCGGCTCCTGCAGGCAGGATAAGTGTATATGCCAGCACAGGGGACAGGACGGGAGAGAGGGAAGGACCGTCGGCTCCGAGGAGCTGTCCCGCAAAGGTGTCATTCAGACCGGTAAGCGCGCATATGTCTCCCGGACCGGCCGTGTCCGCTGTGTCAAACTTATCGCCCGAGTAAAAACGGATCTGGGTGATCTTCTCGCCGTTAAGCTCGTTCCTCACCTTCAAGAGTCCCGCCTCAACCTTTACATGGGAAAGGCGCCGTCCTGTCTTGTTGCGGGTGATCTTGAAAACACGGGCGGCAAGAGGATCGTCCGCGGAATGTCTTTCCACGTGGGCATAGGTATCCAGGTCGTTCAGAAATTCGTTTATCCCTGTCTGCTTCAGCGCAGAACCGAAACGAACGGGGAAAATGCGGCGTCCGCGGATCGCTGCGGCGATCAGGTCCGGATCCGTATCGCCGTATTCAAGGTAGTGTTCTGTCAGGGCCTCGTCACAGGAGGCCACATCCTCCGCAGAGAAGTGGGTGAAATCACAGCAGCAGTCGTCAAGAGCGGAACGCAGTTCATTCATTATTTCTTCGGTGGTTTTTTCCGTAATATCGGTCTTGTTTACAAAAATAAAGGTCGGGATCCCATAACGACGCAAAAGAGACCAGAGCGTAAGGGTGTGACTTTGAACGCCGTCCACCGCACTGATCACAAGTATGGCAAAATCAAGTACGGAGAGGGTGCGCTCCGCCTCGGAAGCAAAGTCGGCGTGTCCGGGGGTGTCTATGAGCGTTACGTCCGTATGGGGCAAAGAAAAAAGAGCCTGCTTGGAAAAAATTGTTATGCCTCTTTTTCGTTCGAGCTCGTGGGTATCAAGAAAAGTATCCCTGTGATCCACACGTCCGACTTTTCTGATCTCGCCGGCGGAAAACAGAATGGCTTCCGCAAGCGTGGTCTTTCCGGCATCTACGTGCGCCAGGATACCTATGGATGTTTTGTTTTTGGAAGGCTTGTTGTTCATATGGATAAAGTATAGCAAAACTTCGACATTTGGCAAGTGTGGTTGAAAAACTGAAGAACGGATACTTAAAAAGAATTGAGATTCCGTTAGGAAAAATGAGCACCGTGGTAATAAACTCCACGGTGCTCATTTGTTGCAATCAATAGATGAATTTAATCTGTCCGATTATGCTTGATTCGAAGATCTTGTACATGCCCGGAGTTTCTCCGTCGTAGTGTACCATTTTGGGGAGATCACAGGTGACCTTGATCTTTTGACCGCGCAGAAGGGCAACACCCTTGCGGCCGATATGCCTTTTGGATTTGAGCCCGGGAACCAGCTTGAGGGCATTGAACCTTGAAAGTCCGTAAATGATCAGGATATCAAGCATGCCATCCGAGTCCGAAGCATCGGGAGCCATGGGAACACCGCCGCCTTCCACAGGCTGGTTCATCGCTGCGAGAAAGTAAACATGAGGGTAGAGGGAGATCTGTCCGTTAATGTCCACTTCCATATCCGCAAGGCCGGTGGTAAACACGTTTTTAACTCCGAAGAAGGTGTAAACCTGATGCTTAAGGAGTTTTTTCAGCTTCGGGCTGTGGTTGGCGTAATAGCATATATCTGCGTCATAGCCGAGTCCGGAACTTACGAGATAGCGGTGTGAACCGTCGGGGATCTCGGTACCGTCGGGGAGACAGCCTTCGGAGTAAACGGATTCTCCTATATCTATGTTTAATTCATGCTTACGGTTTAGTATACCGTCAATAATGTCTTTAAGGTTGGTGGGAAGATTTTTATTGCGCGAAAAGTCATTTCCCGAACCGTTTCTGATCAAGCTGAGCTCGGTTTCTTCGGGATGGGTGATACCTTGAATGACCTGGTTTAATGTGCCGTCGCCGCCGAGGATGATGAGTTTGACGGGGCGTTCCTCCGTCTTGGCGAGGATATCTTCGTAATTCGAACGGATGGACTCGTCTTTTTTGGTGAAATGCACTTCATAGGGGATGTTACGTTCCTTGAAGAGGATCTCTGCCTCGGACCAGAGGGCAGCACCTGAACCTGATTTTGAAGCGGGGTTAACGAAAATATAATACATATTTCCACAATTGTCCGACTAAAAAAAGCGGATCTCCCTTTCCTGTTTTTAGGGTGCAAAGTCAAGTATTTCAACGCTTTCAGCCCAATAAAATTTTAACACGCGCAAACAACTACGTCAAAAGATATATTGTAAAAATTCTGTTAACAGAGGGGGAGCCACGGTATACACAGCAGCCACCTCGGTATACACAACTACGTTGCTTACAGCCGAACCAACAATCCCCCCCTTGAAAGCAAGCTTTCGGGGGAAACTGTTGGTCCGGCCGTAAAGCAAACGGTACCCGTTTGCTTTACCGAGGGTGGCCTCTCTCCCGCCTTGTTGAACGAGTATTTATACTATTGTCTCCATGATGTCCGAAAATACAAAAATCAGACGAAAATTGGTTGCGTAATTATCCGTGAAATGGTAGAATAATTGAGTATCCGTTAATGCTTAGAGCAAATTAACAGATAAAACGACTTGAAAGGAAAAAACGCGTATGGATGTTTACAAAACCGAACAAATCAGAAATGTTGTACTCCTTGGACATGGGGGTTCAGGAAAAACAACGTTGGCAGAAGCTCTTGCATTTCACACCAAGGCGATCGGGAGAATGGGAAAGGTTGCCGACGGAACGACATTGAGCGACTACGACAAGGAAGAGATCAAGCGAGGCTTTTCGATCAGGGCATCTGTGATCCCTATCGAGTGGGAAGGCTTAAAGATCAATCTTCTTGATGCACCGGGATACTTCGATTTTGTCGGACAGGCTGAGGAAGCAATGAGTGTTGCGGATGCGGCGGTTATCGTTGTTAACGGCAAAGCCGGCATAGAGGTCGGAACAAAAAAAGCATGGGATATCTGCGAGAGAAGGAAGATACCCTGCATATTCTTTGTTACAAATATGGACGATCCCAATGCGGATTACATTAAGATCATAAATGACTTGAAAGAACTTTACGGTAAGAAGATAGCACCGTTCCATCTGCCTATATATGAAGGGGATAAATTTACAGGTTTTGTTAACGTCGTTAAGATGGGGGCAAGAAAGTTTAATCCTGACGGAACCTATAAGGACATTGAGATTCCCGACGGTGTAAAGGGTGATCTGGATGATGTCAGAAATATGATACTCGAAGCTGTTGCAGAGTCCGACGAAGAACTTATGGAAAAATATTTTAACGGCGAAGAGTTTACACAGGAGGAGATCTCCGGCGCTTTGAGAAAGAGCGTTATAGAAAACGAGATCATACCCGTACAGATGGGCTCGGGCATTTTGACCTATGGCTGCAATATGCTTTTACAGTCCTTCCAGAAGTACTTCCCGTCACCTGAGAAGTCGGCGGTATTCAAGAAGGGCATCAACAAGAAGACAGGCGAAGAGGTTCAGGCGGACAAGGATAATTCAAAGCCCGTGAGCGCAACCGTTTTCAAGACCATCATGGATCCTTTCGTAGGTAAGTATTCACTTGTTAAAGTATGTACGGGTGTTTTGAATGCCGGAGATACGGTTTACAACGTAACCAAGGATGTTGAGGAAAAGCTCCAGAAACTCTATGTTATGAGAGGTAAGGAACTGATCGAGGTTCCTTCGCTCAATTCCGGTGATATAGGAGCCATCGGAAAACTCAATTCCACCAGAACGGGCGATACACTTTCGACACGTGACTGTCCTATCGAGTATCATCCCACCACTATGTCAAAGCCTCAGGAATACATGAGATACAGAGCCAAGACAAAGGGTGAGGAAGACAAGATCGCTCAGGGACTTCAGAAGCTCACTATCGAGGATCTTACACTTCAGACCGTAAATGATGAAGAAAACCGTCAGATGCTCTTATACGGTATAGGAATGCAGCAGTTGGAGATCGCTGCTTCTATGCTTAAGGAAAAATATAAGGTTGAAATAGAACTTTCAAAGCCTAAATTTGCTTACAGAGAGACCATCACAAAGAAGGTTGAACACATACAGGGCAAGCACAAGAAACAGTCCGGAGGACACGGACAGTACGGTGATGTTATCATGGACTTCGAGCCTCTTGAAGATGCTACAAAGCCTTATGAATTCTATGAGCAGGTGTTCGGAGGATCGGTTCCGAAGAACTTCTTCCCTGCGGTTGAAAAGGGAATTCAGGAAAGCGTTATCAAAGGACCTCTTGCAGCTTATCCCGTTGTCGGCATCAAGGCAACTCTCGTGGATGGCTCCTACCACCCGGTAGATTCATCCGAAATGGCATTCAAGACGGCTTCCATGCTTGCTTTCAGAGAGGGCTTTATGAAGGCAAGACCTGTTCTCCTTGAACCCATTGAGAGCCTTAAGGTTACGGTTCCCGATAAGTTTACGGGTGATATCATGGGCGACCTCAACAAGAGAAGAGGACGTATCATGGGTATGAATCCTTTGCACGGAGGAAAACAGGTTATTGAAGCAGAGATCCCCGCATCTGAGTTGTACGGATACTCCACCGATCTCAGATCCATGACCGGCGGTATGGGTGACTATGTTCACGAATTCGTTCGCTATGAGCAGGCACCTTCGGATGTACAGCAGAGAGAGATTGAAAAGAGAGCTTCAAAGGTTGATCAGATCGAGGCATAGGCTGATCGCAGACATAGATATATCGAAAGATCGGGGACGATGGCTTGAGGCTTTCGTCCCCTCTTTTTACTGATATCGACTTTTGGTGGACTTAAAATGCTATAATGATCTCAATATGTCTGACCGTTTCAGACTGCAGAAGGAAAGGAGCGTTAGATATGAAGGATAATAAGATTTCTGCCATTCTCAGTAAAGCCAGAGAAGCATCGAAAAAGGTGGGGGCAGCGGCTGTAAAGGCAGGAAAGGCCGCCGGGAAGGCGAGTAAAAAAGCTGCCGGAGATGCGGTTAAAATGACCAAGAGGATTCGGGAAAACATTAAGGACTATAAGTCAGACCTTGAAGATGAGAGAATTGAAAGGATAGAGGCCGGTGAGATCAAGGCAAAAAACCGAAAAAACCTGGGCCTTTCGACAAAGATCATCATTCTGACGGTGGTTCCCATTCTGGTAATTACGGCTGTCAGTTTGTTATTTATACATTCTTCGGCTATCCGCTGCAGTAAATACGTGGCAAAGGAACAGCTTGCTTCGGTAGCCGAAGCCGTGTTGATGATCGATAAGCCCGATGAAGCAACGATCAAGGCGATGACTTCCGAACTCGATTTAAAGATAATGATTTACGGAAACGGAGAAGTTTTGGTGAATGACGGCGTTTCCGCCAGATCTGTCAGCAATCTGGTGCTCGGAGAGACTAAAAAAGGTGCCTACCAGACCACGGAGGAACTGGGAGGAGAAGAGCATCTTGTCTGTTACGCCACTTCATTGACCGGCCGAACGGTAAAGGTTTCGACTCCTTTATCCAGATTACAGAAAACTGCAAATCTTGCATTTATAACTAATGCGATATTGATGATATTAATTCTTGCCATATGCATTATACCCGTTATTCCGGTAACGAGAAAACTTGCGAGGGCATTATCGATCACTTTGGGGCAGATCACCCGTATATCCGAGGGCGATCTTGCGATCGAAGTCGATGAACAGGTTGCAGCACGTAAGGATGAGCTTGGAACTGTTGAAGAATCGATCAAGAAGCTGGCCGACAACTTCGGAAAACTTATAGGAAACATTGATGAGACTTCCACAAGTCTCGGAATGATCTCCGCAGATTTCTCCAAGGACTTCGATACGGTTGTGGAGTCTATAGGAAATGTTAACGTTGCCATGGAAGAGATCGCGAAGGGTGCATCTTCTCAGGCTTCCGAGTCCTCAAACCTTAATGAGAAGTTTGTGAGCATCGGTGAATCCATTGAAGCTGCGGGCAAGAGCGTGGAGGTTCTCGCTCAGAGTACCTCTGTGATGAAGAATTACAACAAAACGGCTCAGCAGACGATATTCGACATTGAAAAGATGAGTCGGGAGACCACGGCATCCGTTCAGGAGATCAAGGAACAGACCGAAAAGACCAACAAGTCGGCTATGCAGATCAGAACCGCTACGGACATGATCGCAGACATAGCAAGTCAGACCAACCTGCTTTCACTTAACGCTTCCATCGAGGCTGCTCGTGCGGGAGAGATGGGAAGAGGCTTCGCGGTGGTAGCAAACGAGATCCGTTCTCTTGCCGATCAGTCAAAGCAGTCAGCCCAGGATATTGCGGACATCGTTAAGGAACTTATCGAAAACTCCAATATTTCCGTGGAGGCAATGGAAAAAGCATCCGAGATAATGTCGAAACAGAGCGAAGGCATCATTACCTCCAAGGAGGTATTTTCAAAGCTTAACGATGAGATCGATAACGTTGTGGGTGCTGTCGGTGTTATCAGCGAGGAAGTAAAGACACTCGGAAAGGACAAGAACGAAGCTATGTCCGGCATGGGAAGTCTCGCTGCGATCGCGGAAGAGAATGCCGCAAGTACATGGGAAACATCGGCATCGATGAATACACTCAATGATGTTGTGGTAAAGGGTAAAGCAAACACGGATGAGATCATGAATCTTTCCAAGTCTCTTAAGGAGAAGACGGATGAAGTAAAGCTTGCAAAATAAAAGAAGGCGAAAATATGAAAAACGAAAAAAACAAAAAGCGGGGATTTCGCAAATATTTACCATTGATCATTGCGACTGTTCTGGTTATCGTTTTGGGTCTTTCGGTTGTTAAATACTTTACGGATGTACATAAGGCTGAAGGCCACATTGTTTCACCGTACTTCGACAAGAAAACGGAAGGCGTCAAGGTTTCCTACATAGATGAAGGCATATTCGTAGACAGCGAGGAGACTACCGACAGGGCCGTTATCTACTATCCGGGATGCAAGATCGAGTATCAGGCATATATTCCTTTTTGCTACGAGCTTGCGAAGGAAGGCTTTGATGTTTTTATCGTTCCGGTCAAAATGAATTTTGCTTTGTTTGACAAACAGGCCGGACAAAAGGTGATGGATAAATATGACTACGATTCCTGGATCCTCATGGGACATTCAATGGGAGGCATAGCAATATCCTCCTTTGCGGATGAAAAAGGGGATGAAGTGGATGGACTCGTTCTGCTCGGAGCACACGGAACCGCAGATCTTACTGACACCGATATAGTGACCCTTGTTATGTACGGCAGCGAAGACGGTGTGGTTCAAAGGAAAAAGGTTGAAGCCGGCAGGACCACACTGGCAAAAGAAGGTAATTATCATGAACTGGAAATTCCGGGCGCGAATCATGCAAACTGGGGAAACTACGGAACTCAGGCAATGGACGGAGAGGCCGGTATCCCGCAGGAAGAGCAGTTTAGGATCGGAATAGCCGAGATAGTAAAATACTTTAATAAATAAAAGAAACGGCGATAGCTTATAAAAACTATCGCCGGATTTTTTATTCAACAATAAATAACACTGTAACATATTGCTACGCTAAATTGCTAAAGCAATGACACTGTATTACGGGTTTATTGTCTTTTGCGGATTATTGGTGTATCATAAATACACTGTGTTTGCGGCTTTTGGATATGGCCGCCGGTAAAATCTTTATTTTGGGAGAAAAACATGAAAACGGCACTTGTAACCGGTGCTTCCCGGGGGATAGGGAAGGCAATAGCCGTTAAGCTTGCACGGAACGGGTATACGGTATTTCTGAATTCAGCCAACCGTCAGGACAAGCTTAGGGAAACGGCATCTGAGATCAAAGCTGATGGCGGAGTGTGCGAGGAGTTCTTCGGAGACATCTCGGACCCTCTGTTTGTGAATAAAATGTTTGAAGAGATCCGCCAAAAATACGGGCATCTCGATCTGCTTGTGAATAATGCAGGCATATCAATGGTGGGCCTGTTTACCGATACAACCGAAGAGGACTGGAAAAAGATCTGCGGGGTCAATCTTGACGGAGCGATCAGATGTTCACGGGAGGCGGCTAAGATGATGGTTCCCGTACACAGCGGCAAGATCGTCAATATATCCTCCATGTGGGGACAGGTCGGAGCTTCCTGTGAGGTGCTCTATTCGGTTACGAAGGGCGGTCTGGACGCTTTGACCAAAGCCCTGGCCAAGGAACTGGCACCGTCGGGGATATGCGTCAATGCGATTTCCTGCGGAGTTATAGATACGGATATGAATAAATGCTTTTCTGAAGAGGAGAGAGAAGGGCTTAAGGACGAGATCCCTGCCGGAAGGTTCGGAGAGGCGGCGGAAGTTGCCGAGCTGCTCCTGAATCTGGTCAACGGCAACGATTATCTGACCGGACAGATCATCCGCCTCGACGGAGGTATGATATGATGAAGTCGATAGTGGAAAGAATAAACTTTAAAGATATATTCATCATCATGCTCGGTACTCTGCTTATGGCGCTTGCCATTAACGTGGTGTTCGATCCCATGGGACTTGATACCGGTGGAGTGACAGGCCTTGCGATCGTTATTAAATATGCCTCGAATAAATTGTTCGGCGGCGGGGTCCCCGTCTGGCTTACGAACCTGGGACTGAATATCCCGCTGTTCATCGTGGCGATCAAGAACAAGGGCTTCAGATACATGATCAAAACCGGATTTTCCACCCTTATGCTCACATTCTGGATCTACGTTCTGCCCATAACCCCGGTAATAGATGAAAAGATCCTGGCGGTGATCTTCGGAGGCTCACTTTCGGGCATAGGCATAGGACTCGTGTTCTCAACAATGGCCACAACGGGCGGTTCCGATCTTTTTTCCGCCCTTTTGCATGACAGGTACAGACATCTTTCCATTCCCAAGATCCTGTCCGTTACGGATGGCTTGATCGTGTTTATGGGCATATTCATTTTCGGGATTGAAAATGTAGTTTATTCTATAATAGTTGTTTATATCGTTGCCAAGATCTCCGACGGCATTCTGGACGGTCTGAAATTCGCAAAGATGGTCTACATCATCTCCGACAAAGCGGAAGAGATAGCGGGTGAGGTGCTCATAGCCGTTGACAGAGGTGTTACGGGCATAAAAGTAAAGGGCATGTATTCGGGGGAAGACAAAAAGATGCTGTTCTGCGTTGTGGGGAAAAAGCAGGTCGTGGAGCTTACCGACATAGTCACACGGCTGGATAAAAGGGCATTCATGGTTGTTGCGGATGCCAGAGAAGTTCTGGGAGAGGGCTTTTTGGATGTGACCGGGTCCTAAGAAAAAAATGACAATGATATGGGACTTTTTAAAAAAAAGAAAAATGTTTTTTTGGACAAGTTTAACAATGTATTCTTTTCTATTATGCAAAGTATACAAAAACAGACAGTAAGATTTGGCTATTATGAATATGGCGCGATCTTTAAAATTGTTGTATTATATCAATATCTTTAATTGGACTGTACCTAATTCTATTTTTGGGAGGACAACAATGGCAAGTTTATCATTAAAAAACATTAACAAAACTTATCCTAACGGTTTCGTAGCCGTTAAGAATTTCAACCTTGAAATTGCCGACAAGGAATTCATCATCTTCGTAGGACCTTCAGGATGTGGTAAATCTACAACACTTCGTATGATCGCCGGACTTGAAGAGATCACAGAGGGTGAACTCTGGATCGGTGACAAACTCATGAACGATGTTGAGCCTAAGGACAGAGATATCGCCATGGTATTCCAGAACTACGCTCTTTATCCTCATATGTCAGTTTACGACAACATGGCTTTCGGTCTTAAGCTTCGTAAGACTCCTAAGGATGAGATCGACAGACTTGTTCATGAAGCAGCTAAGATCCTTGACATCGAGCACCTTCTCGATCGTAAGCCCAAGGCTCTTTCCGGTGGTCAGAGACAGCGTGTTGCCATGGGTCGTGCTATTGTACGTAATCCCAAGGTATTCCTTATGGATGAGCCTCTTTCAAACCTCGATGCAAAGCTCCGTGTACAGATGAGAATTGAGATCTCCAAGCTTCATCAGAAGCTCCAGACTACCATCATCTACGTTACACATGACCAGACAGAGGCTATGACACTCGGTACAAGGATCATCGTTATGAAGGACGGTGTTATCCAGCAGGTTGATACACCTCAGAACCTCTATGACAAGCCTTGTAACCTCTTCGTTGCAGGATTCATGGGATCACCTCAGATGAACTTCATCGATTGCGAAGTTGAGCAGGTTGGCACACGTTGCAAACTTCACTTCGTTGGTCGTACTGTTACTCTTCAGGAAACACGTTCCAAGAAGCTTATCGATGGCGGTTATGTAGGAAAGAAGGTTGTTCTCGGTATTCGTCCCGAAGATATCAAGGATGACGAGATGACGATCTCCACACTTGCTGATTCCACATTCGAAGCAGAAGTAAGAGTTTACGAGCTTCTCGGTGCCGAAGTATTCCTTTACTTCACACTTGAGGATAAGACAAATACAAAGGATCTCAACAACTATGTTGATATCACTGCAAGAGTTAATCCTCGTACAACCGCTAAGGTTGGTGACACCATTAAGATCGCTCTCGATCTTTCCAAGATCCATCTCTTCGACAAGGAGACTGAGCAGGTTATCTGCCACTAAGACAAATTCAATCCCGGCTTTCAGCCGGGATTTTTTTGTGCTCTTCTTTACGGGAGGCTATAGTTTCTTAATTATTTTTATGTTTTGTTTAGTTGAAATGACGCAGTGATGGAGTATACTTTAGAAGTCAAGTTTTTTGTGTCGGAAGTAAAAGACTCAGCTTCCGAAAGTTTACAGAAGGGTTAATTTTAATATGCTTCAGTTAAAAGACATCGTAAAGAATTACGAAATGGGCGACACTAAGGTTGAAGCCCTCAAGGGAGTCTCAATCAATTTCAGAAAAAATGAATTCGTATCGGTCTTGGGGCAGTCCGGATGCGGAAAAACAACTCTCTTGAACATCATCGGCGGTTTGGACAAATACTCCTCGGGAGATCTTATCATTAACGGAAAGTCCACCCGCAAATTTAAGGATTCCGATTGGGACACCTACAGAAATCATTCCATAGGATTCGTTTTTCAAAGTTACAATCTGATCCCTCATCAAAGCGTTCTGTCTAATGTAGAACTCGCACTCACACTTTCGGGAGTGTCTCCTGCGGAAAGAAAAAAAAGAGCAATAAGCGCTCTTGAAAGAGTTGGTCTCGGAGACCAGCTTCATAAGAAGCCGAACCAGATGTCCGGCGGACAGATGCAACGTGTAGCGATTGCGAGAGCTCTGGTCAATGAACCTGATATTCTTCTTGCGGATGAACCTACAGGTGCTCTTGATTCCGAGACAAGTATTCAGATCATGGAACTCCTGAAAGAGATATCCAATGATCGTCTTATCATCATGGTTACACACAATCCGGATCTTGCGGAAGCATACTCAACGAGGATCATACGTTTGCTGGACGGCTGCGTTGTGGATGACAGCAGACCTTATGATGAGATCATAGATGAAGACATTAATTCATCGTCAAGAAACAAAGGCAAGAGAGCTTCTATGTCGTTTCTTACGGCACTCAGTCTATCGGCCAACAATCTTTGGACAAAGAAGGGAAGAACATTTCTCACCGCTTTTGCAGGGGCCATCGGTATAATAGGAATAGCATTGATCCTTTCACTGTCTGACGGCTTTCAGAAGTACATAGATCGGGTTCAGGAAGAAACTCTTTCGAATTATCCTATAAACATCGAATCCGAGAGCCTTGACCTCGGCGCCATGTTTTCTGCCATGACCGGAGAAACGGAAGACGAAGCGGAAGAGAAAAAGAACGACAACGACGATAAAGAAGAAGCCAAAGATGTGATCAAGAGCCTTGATGTCAGCACCAACATGTACAATGCCATGATCAGCAAGAGAAACGTGAACGATCTGGTGGAATTCAAGAAGTATCTTGACGATCCCGCAAACGGATTCTCGGATCTTGTAAGTGCACTCAGATATACCTATGACATCAATATTAAGATATACGGAACGGATCTTAACGGAGACACGCTCCGTGTTAATCCTTCGACGGTCATGGATTCCATGGGGATGAGCAATATGTCATCGGTTTATTCCATGTACTCGTCAATGCCTGCCATGTCCATGATGGGAACGGATATGGATGTGTTCGGAGAGTTGATAGACAATCCCGACCTCCTTGCTCAGCAATACGAAGTTGTGGCGGGACATTGGCCTCAGGACATGACAGAAATGGTCTTTGTCATCTCGGAGCGTAATTATGTTGAGGACATGGATCTGTTTACTCTCGGCTTAAAGGATCAGACGACACTCAAAGCCTTCCTTAAGAATGAAGAGATAGAGCCTTCCGGAAAAGATGAATATACCTATGATGATATTTTGAATTTACGTTTCCGCTGCATTTTGGATACCGATTACTACACCTACGATTCGGAAAGTAATGCATGGAATGTGGTGGAAGAGGATTCCGAGTATTTCAAGACAATACTTGGGAACGGTTTGGAATTAAAGATAGCGGGTATTGTAAGACCCAGACCGGAGGCAGCTGCCACTGCGATCTCCAGTACCATCGGTTACACCAAGGAACTTACGGAATACATTATCGAACAGACAAATAATTCGAGTATCGTAAAATCCCAGAAATCCGATAAAGATACAGATGTGTTCAGCGGAAAACCCTTTGCATCTTCCGAAAACGCGGAAGATGCCGAGCAGCAGGCAATGGATATGTCAAAACTCACGCCCGAGCAGCAGGCTTATCTTGCGACACTTTCCGAAGAGGAATTGGCGGAGCTCAGGAAGCAAATGGCTGCCGCAGCGGTTTCCGAAGCCACCTATGAAGGAAACCTGAAGGCACTGGGAGTATGCGATCTTTCGGTTCCTTCAAGCATAAGCATATATCCGAAGGATTTTGAGTCAAAAGATGCAATAGAGAATAAGATCAAGGAATACAATAATAAATGTGAAGCCGAAGGAAATGAAGGCGCAAAGATATCCTACACTGATTTTATCGGCCTGATGATGTCTTCCATAAGCACCATAATCAATGCCATCACATATGTTCTCATAGCCTTTGTTGCGATCTCACTTGTTGTATCCTCCATAATGATCGCGATCATAACGTATATCTCTGTTTTGGAAAGAACGAAGGAGATCGGTATTCTTCGAAGCATAGGTGCTTCAAAGAAAGATGTTTCCAGAGTGTTTAATGCGGAAACGTTGATCGAAGGACTTGTTTCGGGAGGACTCGGCGTTCTCGTAACCGTTCTTTTGAACATTCCGATAAATGCCTTGATCTATCATTTGGCCGATCTGAAAAACATTTCGGCATTGCCGCCTTTGTACGGGCTTATACTTATACTTATAAGCATATTCCTGACAGTCGTTGCAGGCTTGATACCTGCGGGAATGGCTGCTAAGCGAGACCCCGTGGTGGCACTCAGAAGCGAATAAAACAGAAATGACCGGATGCTTAAGCATCCGGTCGCTTTGCTTTTTCTGAAATTGATAGGGAGTGATCATTGCAGGGCTTTCTTTATGCAAGCGAAGGTTTCGTCGCTGATAACATGCTCCACTCTGCAAGCATCTTCCTCCGCCACCTTCGGATCGACACCGATCTTTATAAAAGCAGCGGTAAGAACATTATGGCGCTCATAGGTCTTTTGGGCGATCCTTAACCCTTCATCGGTAAGGGTGATCTTTCCGTCGGGAGCAATGGTCAAATAGCCGTTGGTTCTGAGAATTCCCATGGCGCGGCTGATAGAAGGCTTGGAAAAATTCATTTCGGTAGCCACATCAATGCTTCTGACAAAAGATTTCTTTTCCTGCAAAACATATATCGTTTCGAGATACATTTCTCCAGATTCCTGAAGTTTCATCGGTTAGTCCACCTCCTCCGGTACGAAACGAAAACCTCAATATATCTATATAAGGGTAGCACGTTACTGTTCACAGATGTGTCGGTACTAAGCCGCTTTTGAAAATGCATTTTCAAAAACGGCTTGTTACCGACATATTCTGCTTCGCAGAATACCACAGTCAAAACCGGTTTTGACTGTGGCGTGAACAGTAACGTTCTTCCCTGTGGCGTGAACAGTAACGTTCTTCCCTGTGAACAGTAATGGTAGCACAATCGATAGACATAGTCAAATAAAAAAACCTGTTGACAAAGTATGTTTTAAGGAGTATCATAACACACGGTTAGCGAATGCTAACTTATAAATCCGATTACAAGTGAAATGGTTGACTCCTAACGATGCGGCTCCGGGTAAAACCGGGGCCGCATCTCTTTGTATAAATCTTCTGACTATACTGAAATCAATGGTTTTATATGAATTAGTACAATGTTTTTTTTGCTTTTCTGCCTATTTTAATTATTTTTTTGACATTGGGATAAAGAGTGCGTCGAAAGGGCTATAAATAAAGGAAAATTCCGTTGCACAGGTTTTTAAAAAAACCTTTTACAAAATTATTAAATATGCTACAATATCAATATGTGGTAGTTGGATCACTCCTTATCACCTATGAAAGGGTAAGAAATATGATTTCAAATCAGATTTTGCAAGGAACACTTGACGGCATTCGTTCCATTGCAAGAACCGAATTATGCATATGCGATACCGACGGCAAGATGCTTGCGTCGACTATTTCCGATGGCGTAGATTTTGAAAATGCTGTCAGGAATTTTGTCGACTCACCTGCTGACAGCCAGGTGGTACAGGGCAATCAGTTCTTTAAGGTTTATGATGAAAGACAGCTGGAGTTTGTTGTCATTGCCAAGGGTGATAACGATGAGACCTATATGATGGGCAAACTTGCCGCTTTTCAGATCTCGAATCTTACTGTTGCATACAAAGAGCGTTATGACAAGGATAATTTCATTAAAAATCTGTTGCTCGACAATCTTTTGCTTGTAGACATTTACAACAGAGCAAAGAAGCTTCACATTGAGGCGGAAGCACGCAGAGTTGTTTATCTTATAGAAACTCATCAGGACAAGGATACCGTTGCTCTTGAGACTGTAAGAAGTCTTTTTGCGGGCAAGCCCCATGATTTCATTACGGCTGTGGACGAGAAGAGCATTATCGTGGTCAAGGAGTTGAAGCCTACGGAAGGCTATGAGGATCTGGAACGTACCGGAAAGGTTATTCTGGACATGCTTAACACTGAGGCGATGACAAAGGTTAATGTGGCTTACGGTACCATCGTTAATGAGATCAAAGACGTTTCACGTTCTTATAAGGAAGCGAAAATGGCACTTGATGTCGGAAGGATATTCTTTAGCGAAGAGAACATCGTTGCCTATTCTAAACTGGGCATAGGAAGACTGATCTATCAGTTGCCCATGACCCTTTGCAAGATGTACATTAAAGAAGTGTTCAGAGACGGTTCGCAGGAAGAGCTTGATGAGGAAACATTGAGTACCGTGAACAAGTTCTTTGAGGACAATCTTAACGTTTCCGAAACCTCAAGAAATCTTTACATCCACAGAAATACGCTTGTTTACAGATTGGATAAGCTTCAAAAGCTGACCGATCTCGACCTCAGAAATTTCGATGATGCGGTTGCGTTTAAGATCGCTCTGATGGTACTCAAGTATATGAATTATGTTGAAAATACCGACCCTACTATGGTTCAGTAGAACATGCAGGGCGGCACTTCAAGGCTGACTTTTGGTTATAAAGCCGGTTAGGGGTTATCGATCATAGCATGGGCAGAATTGACATAAACAGAGAATTTAATAAAATCGAGGCTCCCGTTGTTTGCTTTGACAATGTGTCTAAAAAGTATGATGACAATACGGAAGCTTTAAGCGATGTTTCCTTTAATATTTTTAAAGGTGAGTTTGTATTTGTTGTAGGTGATTCGGGATCCGGAAAATCAACAATGATCAAGATGATACTGAAGGAAACGGTTCCTTCTTCGGGAAAGGTTTTTGTGATAGGACATGATACAAAAAGACTCAGAAGAAAGGTCGTTTCGAAGTTCAGAAGGAGTCTGGGGGTTGTTTTCCAGGATTTCAGACTTTTAAAAGACAGGGACGTGTTTGAAAATGTAGCTTTTGCTCAAAGAGTAATAGAAGCTGACACTGAGAGCATGCGCCAAAAAGTCACCAAAATGCTGGAGCTTGTCGGACTTTCCGATAAGGTCAGGGCCTATCCGAAGGAATTGTCCGGAGGACAACAGCAAAAAGTAGCCATGGCGAGAGCACTGGTCAACAATCCGGTGATACTTCTTGCCGACGAGCCCACGGGTAATCTTGACCCGACAAGCTCGAGAGAGATCATGCACTTGCTTGAAGAGATCAACAAGCGCGGAACAACCGTCGTAGTTGTTACACACAATCAAGAAATAGTGGACAAAATGCAAAAACGTGTTATAGTTCTTAATAATGGGCGCATTATCAGGGACGAAGCAAAGGGCGGATACGACGGGGTCAAAAACGAAACAGGGATTTATTTGCCATGAAAAAACGTTTGAGAACTTTGGGCTATTGTATCAGACAAGGACTTCTCGGATTGTGGAAAAACCGGGCTTTTTCACTGGCATCAATAGCTACGGTCATGGCTTGCCTGACCGTTATCGGAGCTTTTTACAGCATCTTTCTTAATGTAGACAAGGCATTGATCGTTGCGGAAAGCTCTGTTGGCATGACAGTGTTCTTTAAAGAGGGCACGGAAGAAGAGAAAATGAAAGAAATCCACAGGGAAGTTTCAACATTTCCCGAGATTTCGGAAGTTCGTTATATTTCGGCTGATGCAGCCTGGGAAAAGTACAAAGAAGAAAATATGACAGAGGAGATGGCGGCGTCTTTCGGAAATGACAATCCGTTAAAAGATTCCGCATCACTCGAGGTTTATCTGATAAACAACGATGACGGAAAGAAAGTGGCTGACAGGATACGTCGGATCGACGGTGTCCGAATGGTCAATTTCTCCGAGGCCGTTTCCGAACGGCTCAGTGATATCCGGGCGTTGGTTATCGCTGTGGCGACGGTTATGATCGTGATACTTGCCACGGTTTCCTTCTTCCTGATCAGAACCACGATCGTTTCGGGTATCAATGCCCGAAGGGAAGAGATCTCGATCATGTCCATAATCGGTGCGACGGATGTGTTTATGGAACTTCCGTTTGTCGTGGAGGGAGTTGTCATAGGCTTGCTTGGAGGGGCAATCCCGTTGATAATTCTGGACTTCTCTTATTACAGGGTTGAACTTGCTCTCAGAAGAGAATTCAGTGCGGCATTTGAGAATTTCAGATTGCTTCCGAAGCATGAGATTATGAGCGGATTTTTGCCGGTAGCTCTTTTATTCAGTATCGGCATTGGTTTTTTGGCAAGCTGGTTTACCGCGGTAGCTAAGGTAAAAAAGATTGCTGTGGAACATTTTTAGGAGAAAACGGGGACGGAGCTATTATGAAGAAAATTGTTGCAGGTTTTTTCACAACGTTAGTCTTAACGTCAATCTGCATCGCCGTGCCGGCTATGGCGGCAGGCAAAAAGACATCGGCCAAGACTTCCTACGAGCTTGAACTTGAAGCTTCCGAAAACAAGAAAGTTGAACTCGAGAAAGCTGTCGATGAACTTAAAACAAGAATACAAAACTTCAATCCTGACAAGTCAAACCTGGAGCTGTATATTTTGGCGGTTGATGATGTGTACCTTGACTTGTTTGAAGAATTAAAGGAATCCGAGCAGAAGCTTGAAGAGATGAAAAAGCTTGTCGAGGAGTCTCGTGATGCTTTAGCCGAAAAGAAAGATGAGGAAAAGCAAAAGTACGAGATCATGAGCGACAGAGTTCGCTATCTGTATGAAGAGGGTAAGATCTCTTTCTCGGAAGTGCTCTTCGGATCTTCGGGTATTGCCGATTTCCTTAACAGGATGGAGTATTCGAAGCAGATAATGCAATATGACAGACAGGTTTTTGAAAACTACGAAACCGCAAGAGTTGAAGCGGAACATTCCGAGAGCCTGTTGACCGCACACTTACATGAACTTGAAGCTTTGCAGACATATAAAGCCGCTCAGTTATCCACACTTGAAGAACTGGCTTCTCAAAAAGCAGCAGAGCTTGCTCAGACATCGGAAGAACTTTCCATCGAATCCTATTTGGTATTCTCTCATTGGGATGAATTGATGGAGTCGGATAATGTAAGTCAGGTACTTGCAGGCATACATGAAGAGGATGAGGCTTCTTATCTTCTTGAAAACATCATGTGGCCTTTACCGGGAAAAAGCAAGATCTCATCACCTTTCGGTTATCGTGAAGCGCCGATCCAGGGGGCTACCGTTTATCATAACGGTATCGATATTCCCGCCAATACGGGAACGGAAGTCAAGGCAGCGCTTTCGGGAGTGGTTGTCAATGCGACATACAACCCGGCATCCGGAAATTATGTGAAGATCAGTCATGGTAACGGAGTATATACCACCTACTGTCACGCTTCCAAGCTGATGGTTGAAGTGGGAGATGAGGTTAAGAAAGGACAGACGGTTATTCTTGTGGGATCCACGGGAGTTTCAACCGGACCTCATTTGCATTTTGGAATTAAAGTAGACGGGGCATACAGAGACCCGCTGGATTATGTATGGTACGGGAAGGAGTGAGACTCCTTCCCTTTTTTACTTGCCATAGAAAAGCGGATGTGATAAAATCTCGGTATCTGTTTTCTATTATAAAGAAAACGGGTGATTTTTAGTCAGAGCAGGTGATGCAAAAATGAAAAATGGATTTTTAAAAGGAATATTCCTCGGCATTGGAATATGCGTGATCGCACTTTTGGGTTATCTTATGGGAAGCGCGATAATAAGAGAAAGAATGATGGTCAGAAACGGATACGTAAGATTTGGAACACCGAGTCCTACACCCGTTTCTTCTTTGAAGGCAAATAACACGGAGCCGTCTGCGACAAATGGCCCCATTGCAACAAACACACCTGTGGCGACCGATGCACCCGTTGCGACCGATACACCGACACCTACAGCTGCGCCTGTATTGGGAGATGCCTATCTTTCGGATCAGTTTCTTCAGAAAATGGATCTTATAGAAAAGCTGGTTGAAAGTAACTATTACAAGAAGGTTTCGGTAGAAAATCTGCAAAGCTCGACATTCAAGGGGATTTTGGAAGGTCTCAACGATCCCTACAGTGTTTATTATACACCGGAAGAGTACAAGGCCATGACCGAGGGGATCAGCGGCGTCTATGGAGGAATCGGTTCCTATATCTCTTTACCGGTTGGTTCTGAAAATGCCATCTTTTTAAATCCTTTTGATGACAGTCCCGCCAAGAATGCAGGCATAGAGTCGGGAGATGTCATATGCGAGGTAGACGGTGAGAATGTTCTCGGAAAAACCACCGATGAGATAGCAAACAGGGTACGCGGAGAAGTGGGGACCATTGTACATATCAAGGTCTACAGAGAATCCACGGACAAATATCCGGAATTTGATATAGAGAGAGCGATCATCAGTTCGCCGACCGTCAGCACCGAAGTACTTGATGGCGATGTAGGCTATGTTTCCGTCAGCTCTTTTTCCGCTGTTACGGAAGAGCAGTTTAAAAAGGCCATGGACGACCTCATAGCCAAGGGGGTTATCGGATTTGTCATCGATCTGCGTGACAATCCGGGCGGATTGCTGGATGCATGTGTAAACATGGCAGACTACATAGTTTCCGAAAGCCTGTGGATCACCTACCTGGAAAACAGAAGCGGTCAGAGATATGATTATCTTGCACATGACAATCATGATATAGATATGCCCATAGTTGTTCTGGTTAACGGTAACAGCGCAAGTGCTTCGGAAGTATTTGCGGGAGCGTTAAAGGACAATCATTACGGGACCATTATGGGAACACAGACATTTGGTAAGGGCATAGTTCAGAGCTCTTATCCTTTGACCGACGGTTCGGCTGTGAAACTGACCACTGCCGTATACTATACGCCCTGCGGCTTCAGCTTACACGGCGTCGGTATCACGCCTGATGTTATTGTCGAATATACCGAAAAAGACAATCAGAAAGAAGCTGCACGCAAGTATGTAATTGAGCAATATGAAATAGAAAAAGAGTATAGACAGTGACCGAAAAAAGATTGCTTAAACAGGACCGGAGGGAGAAAAAATGAAGATAGCTATACTTGGATATGGAACAATAGGATCGGGAGTTTTTGAGATATTTGAAAGCAATGCCGCGAACATCAAGAAAAAAGCGGGAGACGGCATAGATGTCAAATATGTCCTTGATCTTCGTGATTTCCCGGGAGAAGCCGTTGAAAAAAGACTTGTTCATGATTTCAGGGTGATCGCCGAGGATCCCGAAATAGCTTGTGTTGTTGAGACCATGGGAGGCGTGGAACCTGCATATTCTTTTGTTAAGGAACTTCTTCTCAGAGGCAAGTCGGTTTGTACATCAAACAAAGAACTTGTTGCCAAGCATGGCGCGGAGCTTCTTGAGATAGCAAGACAGAAGAAGGAAAATTTCTTCTTTGAAGCAAGTGTGGGCGGAGCAATCCCTGTGATACGTCCCATCAATGAGTCCTTTGCTGCGGATGAGATCGAAGAGATCTGCGGTATAGTAAACGGAACGACCAATTACATCCTAACAAAAATGTTTGAGGACGGGGAGGACTTTGCCACGGCTCTTGCGGAGGCACAGGAGAAGGGATATGCGGAAAGAAATCCCGCCGCTGACGTGGAAGGGCATGATGCCTGCAGAAAGATAGCCATTCTTGCTTCTTTGGCCTGCGGTGCGCATGTTAATTACGAAAAGATCTATACGGAAGGCATTACCAAGCTTACTACAGTCGATCTGGGATATGCAAGGAAGCTTGGCAAATCCATTAAACTGATAGCACAGATGAGAAGGGAAGGCGAAGCTGTTTTTGCAACGGTTTCTCCCATGCTGGTGGGAAATGACAGCCCTCTCTTTGCTGTTAACGGAGTGTTTAACGGTATTCTTGTAAAAGGCCGTTATTCGGGACAGATCATGTTCTACGGCAGAGGCGCGGGAAAACTTCCCACAGCTGCTGCGGTTGCTGCCGATGTTGTGGAATGTGCGAGAAATGTGGGTAAGAATGAGCCGGTATTCTGGAGCGGCAAGGAACAGCAGCTTGCGGACAGAATGGAGGAAGTAAATGAATTCTTTGTTCGTGTGAGTGTTGCCGATGAGGACAGAGTCAGAGAGGCTTTTGACAAGATAACCGAAGTGTCGCCTGCCGAAGGTGAATTTGCTTTCACCGTCAGGAATGTAAGCGAAAGAGATTTCATCGAAAAAATGAAGGGTATCAGGATCATCAACAGGATCAGAATTCTGAATGTATAAAAATAATTACTCCGTACCGGAAGGTACGGAGTTTTTTGGTTTTATTATGAACAGGTGTAGAAAAGCGCTACCGTTCCGGGACCGACATGACTTCCGGTAACGGGTTCATAGGGTGTGAGAAGAAATTCGGCTTTGGGTGCGATCTTCTTAAGAAGAGAAACAAGGAAATTTGCATCGTCTTCGCAGCCTGCATATGCAATTCCTACGGGATCGTCCGTGTTGCGGTCGAAATTCTTTTCAAAGGAATCCGCAAGAGCGGTAAGTGCAAGCTTGCGTCCGCGTACCTTTTTGTCCATTACGATCTCACCGCAGTAGTTCGAGGTGAGAACAGGCTTTACATGAAGAACGGTACCGATCTTAGCCGCAAGTGCCGAGATTCTTCCGCCTTTTTTCAGGAAATTGAGATCGTCAACGGAGAAGATCTGAACCGTTTTGTTTCTCTTGACGAGAAGAGCCGTTACGACTTCACGGATGTCCTTACCGCTTTCGCGAAGCTTGCAGGCATACAGTACCTGAAGGCCTTCACCGAGAGAAGCTGCCAAAGTATCGAAAACATAGATCTTTCTGCCGGGATATTTTGCCTGAAGCTGCTCGGCTGCCGCGCAGCCTGCTGAAAAAGCACTGCTGATACCCGAAGAAATGGAAAGGTGAAGAATGTCTTCTCCTTTTTCAAGAATGGGCTCCCAGGCGCTGATATATTGGTTAATGTTTACAGCAGAGGTCTTAACGTCGCTCTGACGGATCTTCTTGTAAAAGCTTTCGCCATCAAAGGACGAAAGGTCTGTGCACTGCTCCTCAACACCGTCAACGATATAGGTGAGAGGTATGGTCGTAAGATTGTATCTTTTTAAAATAAATGACGTAAGATTTGACGTGGTGTCAGTAGAAATATTAAATGTCATTGTGTTGTACCTCCTTACATCTAATTTCTAATATTAGATTAGCACGGGAAGTTGATTATGTCAAGAGGGTACGAAAGAAAATAATCTTGTGTATTTATACATAAAGTGCTATACTTTAACAGTCGGTGCTTGTTTGTAAATACCGAAAAATGCGAGAAGAGAAGAATTCTTTTTGCAAATAATCAACAGGAAGAAAATGACCATGTATGACAGCAAACTTATAACAGGAAAGCTGAAAAGGTGGGAAAAATTTATGAAGAAATATTCCCTGCCTTCTTATGAAGAAATTCCCAATCTCGGACTTTATATGGATCAGGTTCTTACTCTTATGAATCAATATCTGGCTCCGCTTACGACTACAGATGTTGAGGATACGGCCATTACAGCCGCAACCATAAACAACTATGTTCGTGTGAAGGTTATGCCTGCACCCGAGAAGAAAAAATATCTGCGCATTCACATAGCTTATCTTATTATAATATGTACGCTAAAACAGGCTATGAGCATTTCAGATATCCAGGCTCTGTTGCCGGCGAATCTTTCGGACGAAGAGATGCAGATGCTTTACTACGAGTACTCAAGGTGCTACAAGGCTTCCGTTCTTTTCTTTGTAAATGAAGTTAAGGATGAAACGGAGAGGATCCTTTCCACAGGAGCACGACTTCTTGAATCCGAGGAGAAGGAAAGGGAAAAAAGGATAGGGCAGGAGGAAGAAACGGAGTCGGAAGAGGGAATGAGCGAAGGCCAGATAGAATTTGACCGCGCCGTTAAGAATCTTATCTTTTCTTCGGCTACCATTGCCAATTTTTCAAAACTGCTCACCTCAAAGATCATAGGTCTCGGCGGTAAGGAATTTACGGAAGAAGCTGTGGCTGACAGAACGGTTTGACAAAAAAGGCCGTATAGTGTAAAATTTTACGCGCTCTGAATTTCGGAGCGCGTTCTTTGATGATGAAAAAAATGATAATTTGATGCCGGAAAGGGTTAATATGGCTAAATATACAAATGAAATCAACAAGCGCAGAACTTTCGCGATCATTTCTCACCCGGATGCGGGTAAAACAACACTTACCGAGAAGCTTCTCCTTTATGGAGGGGCGATCAATCTCGCAGGTTCCGTAAAGGCGAGAAAGACTGCCAAACATGCGGTTTCGGACTGGATGGAGATCGAAAAGGAACGTGGAATTTCCGTTACTTCTTCCGTAATGCAGTTTGAATACGACGGATATTGCATTAATATCCTTGATACACCGGGACACCAGGACTTCTCTGAGGACACTTATCGTACACTCATGGCAGCAGACTCTGCGGTCATGGTAATTGACGGCTCAAAGGGTGTAGAGGCCCAGACTATCAAACTGTTTAAGGTCTGTGTCATGCGCCACATTCCGATCTTTACCTTTATCAACAAGATGGATCGTGATGCACGTGATACCTTTGAACTTCTGGATGAGATCGAAAAGGTTCTGGGGATCAGCACATGTCCCGTTAACTGGCCCATCGGTTCCGGCAAGAATTTCAAGGGCGTATATGACAGGAATACACACATAATCTCCAGGTTCTTTGCGGCGAATGCGGGACAGACGGAGGTTGCCACCGAGGAGTGTGACATCAATGATGCGAAGCTTGATGATCTGATCGGCAGGGAAAATCATCGCATATTGAACGATGAACTTGAACTTCTGGGCGGCGCAGGCAGTGATTTTGAACTTGAGGCGGTCAGAAACGGCGAACTTACACCCGTTTTCTTCGGATCGGCTCTTACAAACTTTGGTGTCGAAACATTTCTTAAGCATTTCCTTAAGATGACGAGCTCTCCTCTCGGCAGGAATTCCGACGAGGGGCTTATTGAGCCTACCGATGATGATTTCTCGGCTTTTGTGTTCAAGATACAGGCAAACATGAACAAGGCTCACAGAGACAGGATAGCCTTTATGAGGATCTGTTCCGGCAAGTTTACCGCGGGAGAGGAAGTGTACTTTGTTCAGGGAGACAAAAAGCTCCGCCTCACACAGCCTCAGCAGATGATGGCAAACGACAGAAAGATCGTCGAGGAAGCCTATGCAGGGGATATCATAGGAGTTTTCGATCCGGGCATATTCTCCATCGGCGATACCATCTGCGCAAACGGAAGAAAGTTTAAGTTTGAGGGTATTCCCACCTTTGCACCGGAGCATTTTGCAAAGATCCGTCAGGTGGACACCATGAAACGTAAGCAATTCCTGAAGGGAGTAAATCAGATCGCTCAGGAAGGTGCCATACAGATCTTTAAAGAGTTTAATTCAGGTATGGAAGAGATCATAGTGGGCGTAGTCGGCGTGCTTCAGTTCGATGTCCTTAAATTCAGGCTTGAATCGGAGTACAGTGTTGAGATACGCATGGATCAGCTTCCTTATGAATATATACGTTGGATCGGTAATCCGGGCATAGACGTATCGAGCCTTAATGTCACATCCGATACAAAGAAGGTGCTTGACCTTAAGGACAGACCGTTGCTTTTGTTCACACATGAGTGGAGCATCAGAACGGTTCAGGAAAGAAACAAGGACCTTATACTTGCCGAGTTCGCAAAGAACTAAAAGACGGGGCTCGGTCAACAGATGCAGAGGGGTAAGAACCTATGGCAGACGAAAAAGATATTGAAAAAGAAGTTGAAAATGAATTAAAGGAAGAAGAAAAAGCGGAAGCGCTTGCCGAGACGGAAGAATTAAACCGTGAAGCGGTAAATTTTGAGCCTATGCAGGTAATGCCCGTGGTAGCGATCAAAGGTCTTGTGATGCTGCCCGGTATGCTTGTGCATTTTGATCTTCATCAGGATGAGGCAGTTTCGGCCATTAATGCGGCTATGAAGGAAGGACGCCCCGTGCTGGTCATCACTCAAAGGGACAGTACCGTCAATCAGATACGCATAGACGATCTCTACGGGATGGGGACGATCTCCGTCGTTAAGCAGATAATCAAAATGCCGGGGAATCTTGTACGTGTCCTGACGCAAGGCATCAAACGCGGGAGACTCGTTAACTTTACGAGAACCGTTCCTTATCTTGAGGCTCGCGTGGCAGAGCCCTACGAAACCACTTCGGATGCTCTTTCTCTTCCGGAACAGAAGGCAATGGTACGCGGTCTCAAGGATATCCTTGAAGAGTACATAAAACTGGATGACAGGCTCGGTAAGGAGATCACCGCGCAGCTCATGAACTGCGATTCCCTTGATATGCTTTTGAACCAGATATCCATCAGTCTTCCCATGTCAACGACAGCAAGGCAGAAGATCCTTGAAGCGGTGGACATTAATGAGCGTTTCGAGGCCATAGCCGTTACGATCACTAACGAGATCGAAGTTATCAAGATCAAAAAGGACCTTCAGGGGAAAGTCAAGGACAAGGTGGACAAGAACCAGAAGGATTACATCATGCGGGAGCAGATGAAGGTGATCCGTGAAGAGCTTGGAGAAAAGAACGCACTCGACGATGCGGAGGAATTCCTCAAAACTCTCGAAACACTTGAAGCTTCTCAATTCATTAAAGATAAGATCAAAAAAGAGATAGACAGATATAAAAATGTTGCCGCGAGTCAGGCGGAGGGCGTGGTATCCAGAACCTATATCGAAACCCTGCTGAGCCTGCCTTGGGACAGAATGAGCAAGGATGACCTGAACCTTGAAAAAGCAAAGAAGACCCTTGATGACGATCATTACGGCCTTGAAAAGGTAAAGGACAGGATACTTGAATTCCTTGCGGTAAGAGCACTCAATATGAAGGGACAGGCGCCCATCATATGCCTTGTGGGACCTCCCGGAACAGGTAAAACATCCATTGCCCGTTCGGTTGCCACGGCACTTAACAAGAAATATGTCCGCATATGCTTAGGCGGCGTCAGAGACGAGGCTGAGATCCGCGGACACAGAAAAACGTACATCGGTGCTATGCCCGGAAGAATAATCGAGGGACTTAAAGAGGCGGGTACAAAGAATCCGCTGATGCTTTTGGATGAGATCGACAAGGTCAGCTCCGATTACAAGGGAGACACCTCTTCTGCATTGCTGGAGGTGCTGGATCCCGAACAGAACAAGCATTTTAACGATCATTACATAGATATGCCCGTGGATCTTTCGGAAGTGTTTTTCATATGCACCGCAAATACCACGAAGACGATCCCGAGGCCTTTGCTGGATCGTATGGAGCTTATTGAAGTGTCCAGCTACACCGACAACGAGAAGCTTCACATCGCCAAGGATTTTCTTTATCCCAAGCAGCTTGAAAAGAACGGACTTACAAAGAAGGAACTGAAGATCTCGGCACCGGCGATGAAACTCATGATCTCCGGCTACACAAGAGAAGCGGGAGTCAGAAATCTGGAGCGCCGTTTCGGAGAGATCGCGAGAAAGGCGGCCAGAAAGATACTTGAGGCCGAACAGGCAGGGCAGGAAGCGGAGGTTATTAAAGTAACCGACAAGAATCTGCCGGACTACCTCGGAAAGATCAAATATCATGATCTTAAGGCTAACAGCAAGGCGGATGTGGGTATTGTCAGAGGACTTGCATGGACTGCGGTCGGCGGCGATACTCTGCAGATAGAAGTCAACACCATGCCCGGAAAGGGAGAATTGATCCTTACCGGAAGTCTCGGTGATGTGATGAAGGAATCGGCAAGGATAGCCCTTTCGTTTGTGCGCTCCTTGTCCAGGAAGATGGGGCTTAAGGACGATTTCTTCCACAAGAACTGCATACACGTTCATGTGCCTGAGGGAGCTACACCCAAAGACGGACCTTCTGCGGGCATCACGATGGCAACGGCCATCTATTCGGCGGTAAGCCACAAAAAAGTGCGTGCAGATGTCGCGATGACGGGAGAGATCTCGCTTCGCGGAAATGTAATGGAGATCGGCGGACTGAAGGAAAAACTGCTTGCAGCGAAGAAAGCCGGTATCAAGGTCGTTTTGATCCCCAAGGACAATGAAGCGGACCTTTCGGAGATCTCCGAAGAGATCACGGATGGAATGGAGATCGTGCCTGTCAGCAAGATGGAACAGGTTTTGGAGAGAGCAATTTTATGAATGTAAACAATGTGGAATTGGAATGCGTTTGCGGGATCACCAGCAAACTGCCGGTGAACGATCTGCCGGAGATAGCTTTTGCGGGGAAATCCAACGTGGGCAAATCCTCCCTCATCAATTCTCTTATAAACAGAAAATCCCTTGCGAGGACTTCTTCGCAGCCGGGAAAGACAAGGACCATTAATTTCTACAATATAGAAAAGAAACTTTATTTTGTGGATCTTCCGGGATACGGATATGCGGGAGTATCCCACGAAACGAGGGAAAAATGGGGAGATATGATCGAGAACTACCTTAAGACTTCAAAACAGCTTAAGGCGATATTTCTTCTGGTGGACATACGTCACGAGCCTTCGGCTAATGACAGACTCATGTACGAGTTTATCACCGCAAGCGGTTTCAGACCCATTGTGATAGCTACAAAATCGGATAAGATCAACAGAAGTCAGCTTCAGAAACAGCTATCCGTAGTCCGTAAAGGACTTGGGGCTGACAAGGAGACGGTTACGATCCCATTTTCGTCGCAGACGAAGAACGGGAAAGAGGAAATCTGGGAGATAATAGATTCTTTTATCGGGATGTGAAAAAATGGATTCAGATGCTTTAATGTTTTACAAACTTGTGATATTATATATATTGGATCGTTTGGAAACGCCGATCAGTAATGCAGAGCTTACAAGGATCATTCTTGAGAGGAACATCGCGCAATATATGTCTATTCAGGAGGCTCTGGAAGATCTGGTCGGAGATGGCTATATTTCTGTTTCCGAAAACAGGAATTCCCATCTTTACAGTATTACAAACGAAGGAAGAGATACATTGTCCTTCTTTTACCAAAACCTTTCGGTTCCCCTGCGAGATGACATTGACGAATGTCTTTCAAAGGAACAGTACCATTTGAGAGACCTTGCGGCATCTACTGCTGACTACTACGAGGTCAGCAAAAATGAGTACATAGTTGAACTGAAGGTGGTGGAAAGAGGCAGCGAGCTTGTGAACATCAATCTCCTTGTTGCCAGTCCCGCGGAAGCGGACACGATATGCAACCGATGGAAGGAAGCCAACGCGGATGTTTATGAGTTTCTGATCACCAGACTGTTAGCGGGTAAAACCGAAAAATAGTAATGGGGTATTAGCTTAGCTGGGAAAGCGCCTGGTTCGCAATCAGGAGACCAGGGGTTCGAATCCCCTATGCTCCACAGGAGATAGCCATGATCTTAGGATCGTGGCTGTTTTTTTCTCACGGGACGGAGCAAATCGCAATCATTGGTAAGCATAGCGCATTATTTGGGCTTAATAGGTGTTGCAGTAAACACAATTTTCATATAAAATAGGCACAGAATTATACATAATTAAACACAAAGTGCACACACTTTGACTTTATTATATAGCCATAGTCAGTGTTAAAACAAAACAGCCACTGACAGAGAGGTAAAGCCTATGGCAATCGAAGTATTCAACAGGTACGAAATGAAGTACCGCATTACAAATGAACAATATGAAAAACTTCGTGAGAGACTTTCCGAGCATATGGAGTCCGACGAGCACAGCAGAAACGGTGAGTTTTACACCATATGCAACATCTACTACGATACCGTACACAACGATCTTATCAGATGTTCCATCGACGGCGGCGTTTACAAGGAGAAGATGAGACTGAGAAGTTACGGTACTGTGGATCAGGATCAAATAGTATTTCTTGAGATCAAGAAGAAATACGAAGGGCTCGTTAACAAGCGCAGGACCAAGATGATCCTCCGGGATGCTTATGATTATTTCGAGACCGGAAAGAAGCCGGAGGTTCAGCCCTTTATGAACGCTCAGGTGCTGAACGAACTGGATTACATGAAGAACAGGCTTCAATTGATGCCCAAGCTTTTCCTTTCATATGACAGATGTGCGATGTTTGACAGAGAGAACAGAGACTTCAGAGTTACTTTCGACAGAAACATTACCGCAAGACGTTACGATCTGGGACTTCATTACGGAGTCTACGGCGACAAGCTTATCGGAGAAGACGAATGGATCATGGAGATCAAGATCGATAAGGCAATGCCTTTATGGATGACGGAGATCCTTTCGGAGTACAAGATCTACAAGACAAGCTTTTCGAAATACGGAACAGAGTACAAGGCATACGTTGCGCAGAGAGTTGCGAGCGGTGCAAACATTATTTTATCCGATAAGGAGGAAGCATTATGCCACTTGAACAATTATTCAATGTCACAAATGACGGAACGATCACAACAGCCGAAACACTCATTTGCTTAGTTGTAGCTCTTATTTTTGGTTTCCTGATCGCAGGAACCTATGCCTTATCCAACAAGAAGGAAAACACTTCGGTAAGTTTTTTTCTTACACTCATAGTTCTCCCCGCACTTGTCAGCCTCATCATTGTTCTGGTCAGCGGAGATGCAGCTAAGGCTCTCTCCATTGCAGGTGTATTCACACTGGTAAGATTCAGATCTCAGCCGGGAGAAGGCAAGGATCTTTGCTACATCCTGATCTCCATGGGAGCAGGTCTTGCGGCGGGAATGAATTATTTCTCAATCGCGGCAATAGCGGTCATTATCCTTTGCATCATTATGATCGTCGTATCCAAGTTCGGAGCTGTTTTCTTTAATAATGAAGTGAAAGCGTTAAAGATCGTGATCCCCGAAGACATGGATTACACAGGCGCTTTCGATGACATCTTCGATGATTTTACCGTTTCCAGGGATCTCGAGAGAGTGAAGACCACCAACATGGGTACTCTTTACGAACTCACTTATAATGTTAAGTTTAAGAAGGCTATTGACGAAAAGAAGTTTTTGGATGAAATCAGGACCAGAAACGGAAATCTGACTATCACACTTTCAAAGCTTATTAAGAAAGATACATCCTTATAAATCAAAAAGCAGTAGGACTTTCAAACCCCGGATATTTCCGGGTTTTTTTATGCTTATGAAAGGAGTTCTTTTTAGCTTTTTTTACGGAAGTATCTAAAAAAGTCGTGTATAAAAGTCTAATTTATATAATATTTTAAAAACTATAATCATAATAAAATCTTCTTACAGGGCTTTGGATAAAAGCCAAATAAATTAAGAGGAGAAGATTTATATGAAGAGAGTAACGAAGAAACTTGTTGCACTTGCAGCATCGTTCCTGATGTTGGTTTCCGTTCTTGCGACCGGAAAGCCTGCTGTTACGGCATATGCCGAAGATACAGCAGCTCCCTCCGAGAGCTATTATGCGTTTGTAGCTATCGGTGCGGGTGACGCATGGGAATATCAGTATTACGGAAAAACCAGTACAAACAGCGGAGCGATCGAAGCTCAGGATGCATTTATCGCTGTAGGAGAAACAAAGACTATCAGTGTTACAATGCCTGATGTTACAACTCAGGCTTGGTTCTGTGCACCTTGTATTATAATTCCCGGAGCTACAGAAATAGAGTATGATATTACAGCTAAGATCGATGGAAAAGATGTAATTATCGATTTCTCAGCAGGTAAAGCTTTTTGGCCCGAAGCAACCGGTGCATGGGATGCTACCGAGTGTTTTCGTCTTGCGGGAGGATATAACGAGTGGGGCGACAAGTACATTGAGAAACCCGTTAATTTTAAGACTATCGAGTATACAATATCCCTTAAAAAAGTAGTTGCGGATACAACAGGACTTGGATTCTACTCCTTCCTTGGAATCGGTGCCTCAGAGGACTGGTCAATGGGATACTCCGGTAAGGCAAATAATGGCAACTATGCAGGTGTTGTTGCCAATGATCAGTATGTAAAGTTTGAAGGTAAAGACGTTACCGTAACCTATGCGCTTGAATACGATAAGCCTGTTGATAAAGTTTGGTGGATGGCACCCGTCATAACAGGCGGTGTTTTCAAATCGGTTGATTTTACTGTAGATGCCATCAAGTTTGACGGGCAGGAAGTCATCCCTGATCTGTCTATCGGTGACAAATGGTGGACAGAAGGTGCAGGAACGGCTTACCCCAATGATTCAAGCGTGCGTCTTGCAGGCGGCTACAACGAATGGGGAAAGGCATATATAGGCGGAGAATCAAATCCCATTCCCACTCCTTTCACAAAGGTTGAATTTACAGTTACCTATAAAATGCTCAGTGCCGACGAAAAGTATTTGGCTTTTGTGGCTATCGGAGGCGATTCCGATACAGGAAGCTGGGACATGAGCTATACAGGACCCGGTTCCGAGACTGAAGGCGTTGAAGCGGTGACTGCTTATGTTGCAGCCGGTGAAACAGCTACGATCAGCGTAAAATTCCCTCAGAATTTCAAACACGCATATTATACGGCGCCCTGCATCATTGCAGAGGGTGTAAACCTTGTAAAAGGTCACATCGATTCGGTTAAGATCGACGGAAAAGAAGTAGATGTGAACATGGATGCCGGTAAGTTCTGGTGGTCCGAAGCAACCGGTGATTATGATGAGAAACATTGTGTTCGTCTCGGCGGCGGATATAACGAGTGGGCAACACAGTACATTTCGGCTCCCGAAAACTTCACCTCTATTGAATATACGTTTACTATCGATAAGATCTCGAAAGGTAACCCTGCAATTGAAAGTAATGAAGTATTTGAACTCGGTATCGCATACGGTGGCGATAAAGATGCAGAAAATGACTGGGGACTGTCATATGTATCCGGTTTCAATGAATTGATCGAAGGCGGAAGCGAGTTCATCAAGGTTGGAGAAACAAAGACAGTTTCTTTGAAATTTGCTTCAAAACCCGTAAATACATGGTATCTTGCGCCCTATATCATTTGTCAGGATACTTCAAATGTCCTTGATGTGGACTTTGATATAACCTGTAAGATCGATGGTAAAGAAGTTGCTGTAAATCGTTCGGCAGGTAAGGATTTTTGGACTGAAGGAACAGGCGATTACTCGGATAAAGTATGCATTCGTCTTGCGGGCGGATACAATGAATGGACTGATAAGTATATTGATAAACCCGTAAATTTCACCACCATTGAGTACACGATCACTTTGAACTCCTTCCTTGTTGCGGAGCCTGATGTTGTAGAGTTTGATCCTGCCCTTCTCTCAGGCGTATATGACGCATATATTTCATTCCAGTGCCCTGACACATGGGTTTATCGTGATGACTGGATGAACGAAGCATCCGGAGGTATCGCTCTTTGGAAGGATATTGCGGATAACTTCAATCATGTTACATGGAACGAGGGTGCTACACCCGAAGAGCAGAACATCGGAGGAACCTTCACCGATGCTGTTATCGACGGTAACGGAACCTATACGCTCACACTGACGGGGGCCGATCCCGGATTTAAGGGCTCAGAAAAGTACAATATGCTTAAGGTGTCCACCACCATTCCTTATTCCTGCCTTGAAAACGGGCTTGAGATCACAGAAGCCTCCGTTTCGATAGACGGTAAGAAACCTGTAACAGATTTTGTTCTTTTTGAGAATAAGGTTTCAAGCGACAAATATCCTGAGTATAACGGAAGCTACATTTCCATTGAGTTTATCAATACATACAACTCTGATAACCCGGCGGCCCTTGACTCCGTTCAGATCCCTCGGGAAAGCATGGTATGCAAGTTTACCGTAAAGGGCTTCGATCATGACAATGCTGCAGCGGTTGAAGTAGCGGATGAGCCTAAGGCAAATCCTACCGAAGCACCCAAGGCAACTCCCGAGCCTACAGCGGCTCCCGAAGTCGAAACAGCTAAAAAGGACGGCGTGAACGGCGTTGTTATCGCGATCATTGTTGTTCTTGGCATAGCAGCTGTCGGATGCTGTGTATTCTTTGTAATTAAGAGAAAGAAGAAGTAAACGGTTGCGAATTGACTGTTAAAGTGTTAATCTATGGGCGGCGCTTAACGTGTCGCCCGTTTTTTTACCGGAAGACAATCGATTATTAAAGGAAATAAAATGAAAAAAAAGATCGCAACGGCAATAGTACTGATCCTCTGCTTAGCCTTTTGTTCCTGTGACGGAACGAACAGGCGCAAGGATTCTGCACCGATCAATTTAACAGTGTTCTCACAGGTGGCAAATTATACCGGCATACAGGTCGGATGGTTTGCCGACGTTATGCTGGAAAGATTCAATGTGGTTTTGAATATTATCCCGGATACCGAGGGAACATATGAAACGAGGTTTGCTGCAGAGAGCTTTGGGGATCTTGTCATATTCGGAAGTAAAGGAAACGAATATATAAATGCTGTGAAAACCGGTCTTCTTTACGACTGGGAGCAGGACGATCTTCTGAACAATTACGGATCGTACATAAAAGAGAATATGGGTGAAGCTTTGGAAGCAAACAGAAAGATCAATGCCGACGGGCATATCTACGGTATGGGAAACAACGTCGGCGGTGATGACGGCGCTGTTGCAGATCACTTTTATACATGGGATATCAGATGGGATCTTTATGAAAAGCTGGGATGCCCTCGGATCGACAAGCTGGATGATATGATCCGTCTGTTTGAGGATATGAAAGAGCTGGAACCGACGGACGATAACGGGGAGCCTTCCTATGCCTTATCCATGTGGCCCGACTGGGACGGATCCATGATGATGTATGCAAAAGCGCTTGCATCGGGCTATTATGGATATGATGAGCTGGAAATGGGATTGTATGACCCCGAAACAGGAGAGTTTCACGGTGCATTGGAAAAAGACGGCCCTTACATTGAAATGCTTGGTTTTTTGAATAAGCTGTACAGAAAAGGATTGATAGATCCGGATTCCATGACACAGACTTATATTGATATGGCGCAAAAAATGATCAACGGAGGGTGCTTCTTCTCCTTGTTCGATTATGCGGGAAGCAATTATTTTAATAATGTGGCTCACTTGTCCGAGGATAAGATCATGTTGCCTTTATTGCCTTCGGAAGCTTCTCCCGCAGTGTATGAGATTTCCAAATACGGCGGACAGCAGCTCTGGTGCATAGGCGCAAACACCCATTATCCCGAATTGTGTATGGAGATACTTAACTGGCTGTGTACTCCTGAAGGCTTCATGACAATGGAGTATGGTAAACAGGGAGTCAATTGGGATTACGATGAAAACGGCTATCCCTATCTGACCGAAATCGGACTAATGTGTGTTACAGACGGATCCAATCCGGAAACAAAGGATGAAAACGGCTATACTTTTAATCAGGGGCAGTGTCAGATCAACAATACAACATGGGCAAGAGATGCCTTTAATCCGGACTCAAACGGAGCAACCTACAATTGGAACAACTGGGGGGAGGAAACGGCAGAGCCGCGGTGCAAGACCGAAGCGGATTGGAAAGAGTACAATTCTGCTCTGGGTGTGGGAGATTATCTGAAACACCGTAATTATACACTTATACCTGCCACAACCTTCTCAAATCTTGCCAAAGATGATGAATATGATATAATTATCGCACAGGTTTCCAAATGTATAGTCACCTATTCCTGGAAAGCCGTGTATTCCGATACGGAAGAAGAGTTTAATAAAAACATCAACGAAATGACAGAAAGAGGATATGCCTACGGCTACGAAACCTGCCTGGAATGGACCGTCAGGAACGCAGCCGCGAGACATCGTGTTGAGCTGTCCGAAAAGTAGCCCTTGTTTTCATGGGTGAATTTACATAGATATTGGAGAAAAAATGAATAGAGAAGAGTACTTGAAAACGATAGATGAGGTCAATTCAAAAGGACCTTATCATGCGGACTGGGCGAGTCTCACCGATTGGAGAACGCCTTTATGGTTTGAAAAAGAGAAGTTTGGGATTTTCATTCATTGGGGCGTTTTCTGCGTTCCGGCTTTTGGAAATGAGTGGTATTCCAGAAGCATGTATTTGCAGGATACACCTGAATTCAAGCATCACATCGAAACCTACGGACCTCAGAAGGACTTCGGCTACAAAGACTTCATTCCGATGTTCAAAGCGGAAAAGTTTAATGCCGACGAGTGGGTGAATATCTTCAAAAAGGCGGGAGCGAGATACATTGTTCCCGTGGCGGAACATCATGATGGTTTTCAGATGTACAGGAGTGAGCTATCCAAATGGAATGCTTATGAAATGGGACCTCACAGAGATGTTATCGGAGAATTGAAACAAGCCTGTGAGAAAAAGGATATGGTATTCGCTGCGTCTTCACACAGAGCGGAGCATTATTGGTTCATGGGCTGCGGACATGAGTTTGAAAGCGATATAAATGACAGTGTGGACAGGGAGAGCATTTACTGGCCTTCTGTCAGGGAACAGCCGGATATGGGCGACGTACATTCTCCGGTTGCTTCAAGCAAGGAGTTTTTGGACGATTGGCTTTTAAGATGCTGTGAGATCGTCGACAGATATGCACCCGCCCTCCTTTATTTTGACTGGTGGATCATGCATGAAAGCTACAAGGAGCATTTGAAAAAGTTCATTGCCTACTATTACAACAGATGCAGGGAAAAGGGAATGGAAGGCGCGATCATATACAAGCACGATCCGATTCCTTTCGGAGCGGGGATACCCGACGTGGAGAGGGGAAAATTTGCACTCTCTCAACCCTATCACTGGCAGACGGACACGGCAATAGCATATAATTCCTGGTGCTACACCACGAGTCTGGATTATAAGAAGGCTGATGAGATCATATGCTATCTGGTGGATGTTGTATCCAAAAACGGCAATCTTCTTTTAAATGTTGGTCCCAAATCGGACGGAACAATTCCTGAGGAGGACAAAAAGATACTGTTTGAGATCGGAGATTGGCTTTCAAGATACGGAGAAGCGATCTATGATTCCAAGCCATGGAAGAAGGCAGCCGAAGGCCCGACCGAAGAAGCGGAAGGAAAGTTTTCGGATGTAAAGGGCAAGGAATATACAAACGAGGACTTCCGTTTTACCTGCGGTCACGGCGCTGTCTATGCAATTGCTCTTAACTATCCCGCAACGGGAAAGGTCAGGATCGCATCGCTCGGAGTAGCTGATTTTAACAGCCTTGATTTTCAGAGCATCATTAAAAGGGTTTCAATACCGGGCTGCGGAGAGGTTAAGTTCGAACAGAGGAACGATGCTCTCTATGTCGAAGGTCCGGAGCTTGATACATCATTTCCCGTAGTGATAAAGGTAGAAACAGATTAAGGATTTACATGGAAACAGTATACATTGTAGATGACGAAAAAATCATAAGAGACGGTTTAAAGTTCATTATCGACTGGGAAGAACTGGGCTTTGAGATCTGCGGAGAAGCGGGGAACGGTGAAGAAGCCCTGGAAGGCATACTTCGCTTTTCACCCACTATCACTATGATGGATATTAAAATGCCCGGCCTTTCGGGACTTGAGATCATCCGACAGGCAAGAGAGCAGGGATATGTCGGACGTTTTATCATTTTGTCCGGATATTCCGACTTTGCCTATGCCCGGGAAGCCATGAAGTATGATGTGAACTTCTATCTTACCAAGCCCATAGATGAAAATGAGCTTACAAAAGCCGTCACGGAGATACTTTCCTCTGTCATGGAGGAAAGATCCATTGAGTCCAGAAACGAGATATTAAGAAAGAAGTCAAAGAGAGAGATAATCAAGGACATAGTTTCCGAACAGGCGGATCTCGACACTCTTGACTTAAAAGAAATGGGACTCGATGCTAACGTTTATCGTATAGTGGCATACGAAAGCTTTGACGTTCAGGATCCCTCGAAGCTGCCTTACCAGTTTTCTGATCTTTTTATGGCTGCGAACAAGGGTGATGAGCTTTTTGAACAGTTTGAATACAAGCATATAAACTGCCTGCTTTTAAAAGGCTCTCTGGCTATCGAAAAGCTTAAAAGGTTTATAGCGCATTATGATGATGAGCCTGAAAAGGGAAGTCCTCTTGACACTCTTTTCATCGCCTACGGCTGTGAGGTTTCAAGTATTGTCGAGATATCAAGAAGCTTCGATCAGGCATGCAGCCTGATACACAGGAGATTTTTCTGCGGGCAGGGTCAGCACGTTTTGGGCTGTGACGATCTTCCTTCTTTCAGACACGATCCCGTGAAGCTTGAAAAGAATAAGGCCGGAGTTTACGGTAAGAAGCTCATCGGTTTCATTCAGGCCTTTAACAGAAGAAAGGTGGCCGAGGAACTATATGCTCTCGAGGAATACCTTTTTAATGTGAGCGACGACATTTCACATGTCAAGATCTTTCTCACGGACATATATCTGCAGGTCAAAGACACGCTTACACACAACTACCCTTCGGCTGCGCTGCCTTTTGAATCCAATACGGAGATCATAGGCTTTGTCGAGACGAGAAACTATCTCTACGAGATCATAGGTTATTTCTCGAATGAATTTGAAAAAGTTATGTCAAGCATAGGCAACTCGTCCAGAGACAGCGTTATGGATGACATACTTTATTATATCGATCACAATTATCACACGAATCTCAGGCTTGAGACTATCTCATCGCTGTTCGGATACAACTCCAGTTATCTCGGAAAGATATTCAATAAGGCGGTTGGGGAGAGCTTCAACACCTATGCCGACAAGGTCAGGATATCAAAGGCGCAGGAACTTCTGAAGCACAATGACTTAAAGATCTACGAGGTGGCTGAGAAGGTCGGATATAAGAACGTAGATTATTTCCACAAGAAATTCAGAAAATACGTCGGACAGAGTCCGGTGGAATACAGGAAATCGCTGAACGTGGAAGTGGAAGAAGGATAGAGTATGGAAAAGATTATCGACAAGATACTGTTCGGAGGGGACTACAACCCCGAGCAATGGCCGGAAGATGTATGGCAGGAGGATATGAGAATGCTTAAGGACGCGGGCGTTGACATAGTGACGCTTAACGTCTTTTCATGGGCTATGTTGCAGCCTAATGAGTTCTTCTATGACTTCAGGAAGCTGGACCGTATCATGCAATGTGTGACAGAAGCCGGCATGAAGGTTTGCATGGCGACCTCCACGGCTGCACATCCCGCCTGGATGGCAAGGCGGCATCCGGACATTTTAAGAGTGGATTTTGACGGTCACAAGAGAAAATTCGGTTCACGACATAATTCCTGTCCCTCAAGTCCCACGTACAGAAAATATTCCAAGAGGCTTGCAGGGAAGCTTGCGAGAAGATACAGGAAATACGACAACATAGTTGCATGGCATGTCAGCAACGAATACAGCACCGACTGCTATTGCGAGAGATGCGAAAGAAACTTCAGAAAGTGGCTGAAGAGAAGATACGGAAGCCTTGAGGCGCTGAATGCAGCCTGGAATACGGCATTCTGGGGCCACAAGTTCTACAGCTGGAAGGAGATCGTTGCACCGAACAATCTCAGCGAACATTTTGGATATACAAGAACCTGTTTCCAGGGCATATCCTTGGATTACCGTCGATTCCAGTCGGATATGCTTTTAAGGGATTACAGGACAGAATATAATGCAATAAAGAAGTACACCCCCAACATACCCGTGACCACGAATTTCATGGGCTATCATTATCAGATCGATCAGAAAGCCTGGGCACCTTACCTGGATTTTGCGGCATGGGACAACTATCCCGCCTGCGACAGCCCCGAGTGGTCAGTGGCTATGTGGCATGACATTACGAGAGGGCTTAAGGGCGGACGTTCCTTCTGGCTGATGGAACAGACCCCGAGCGTATCCAATTGGAACAGATACTGTGCCCTGAAGAGACCGGGGGAGATGAGAGAACTCAGCTATCAGGCAGTCGCTCACGGCGCTGATACGGTAATGTTTTTCCAGATGAGAAGAAGCATAGGAGCCTGCGAAAAGTACCACGGAGCCATCATCGATCATGTGGGAACCGAGAATACGAGAGTGTTCAAAGAATGTGCAGAGCTGGGAGAGGAGCTTAAAAACCTCAAGGCGGTAACATTGGCTGCAAGAACAAATTCCAGGGTTGCAATACTTTTCGACTGGGAAAACTGGTGGGCGATATCCTATTCGGCAGGCCCTACCACCGAGTTGAACTATCCTGAAGAAGTGAAAAAGTTCTATCGGGCTTTTTACGAGCTGCACATTCCGGTTGATATGATCGGGTGTGAAGACGATCTGAGCAAGTACGATCTGGTGATAGCGCCCGTGCTCTATATGATCAAAGGCAATTACGATGTGAAGCTTAATGACTTTGTTAAGCGGGGCGGACACCTTGTGACCACGTTTTTCAGCGGCTATGTGAACGAAAACGACCTTGTGACTCTTGGAGGTTATCCCGGGAAGCTTCGTGACATTCTTGGCATATGGGTAGAGGAGATCGATGCACTGCCCGCGGAAAAAGAAAACAATTTTACCTGGGAGGGGCTGGATTACTCCGCGAAGATCGTTTGCGACCTTCTTCATCCCGAAACGGCTGAAGTGCTGGCAAGCTACAACAATGATTTTTATGCGGGTATGCCCGCTCTCACGGTGAATGAATACGGAGACGGAAAGGCATATTACATTGCGACGAGTTCCGATCCCGACTTTTACTACAATTTCTTCGAAAGGATGGCTGTTGAACTCAACATTCCTTCCCTCGGAGAAGCGCCCAAGGACGTTGAACTTACCATACGCTGTAAGGGCAGCAATAATGTTATCTTTGCTCTCAATCACAGCTTTGAACACAAGTGCTTTAAGATCTGGAGCGATGCCACCGACCTCCTTACGGGAGAAGAGTTTAGGGCGAACGAAGAGATCTGGATCGACAACATGGGTGTAAGAGTATTAAAAACAAGATAATTTTTCCGGATATGAAATGGTAACCGAAATGCCATGGAATATCCGGTATTTTTTTGCTAAAATACACGAGATTTGGCCGGAAGCCGGGAATGAAGGAATATAGGGAGTACGTTGTATTCGGAGGGCGATTATGAAGAAAATTGCGGGCGTAATATCTTTTGGCGTTTTGACCATTTCCATAGGACTTATCCTGTTTGGTTGTAAGAAGTATGCAAAAGATGAGGATAAAGTATTCGGAGTCTTTTTTAGACAAATATACGGTACCGTGGGAATGGTTTATGAAGACAATTATCTGATGAATTTTACGGTTTATTGTTTTAATGAGACTGCGCCCGACACAGAGGATCTGAGTAAGTGGAGCTTTGATAACCCTAATGTTCAAATTGGCAGTATGGAATACAATTTGAGTTATCAGGAAAATGACCTGAATGTATACACATTGACGATTGGAATGAAAGTTAAGCAAGACGGTGATTTTACAGTTCACTCGCTAAATTATTATTCTGATGATGGAGGAAAGCGTTTTCCGTTCGGCGAGATAGTTTTGTGTCGCAATACAGAGAATCCTGTATTTCTTGCTCATGGCTGTGACCTTTATACGGGAACCAAGACAGCAACAATATCTTTTTCGGATAATAATGAACAGGATTTTGAAATTGTTGATCTGCATTTAGGCAAACAAGATATTCTAACATATGAATATGAAAAGAATGTTTTTTACGAAACGGGCCATGAACTTAGGTATTCAATAAAGATTGACAGCAGTGAGAAGGATGGGGATGTTATTATATGTGCACCTGTATTTATTATAAATGCAGAAGGTGAGAATAAATTCTTTGCTCCATACATACCGATCAGTTATTCAAAACAAATGTCCTATTTGGATATAAGGGAGTACGTAAAATGATAAACGTAGTAAATGTAAGTCACAGATACAAAAATGGGGACGGAAATGAAGTCTTGCATGACTTGTCTTTTTCTATTGAGGATGGAAAATTCGTTGTTTTGCTCGGACAATCGGGTTCGGGGAAGACGACTTTACTTAATATAGTTGCCGGACTTATGAAGCCGTCAAAAGGGAAAGTACTTTTTGACGGAAACGATATATATACTTTAAAGCCTGATGAATTATGCAAATTCAGAGCTTCCAATATAGGTTTTGTTTTTCAGAATTATTTTTTGGAAAAAAGTTTTACAGCAGGAGAGAATGTCCTTATTCCACTGCTTCTGCGGGATGATCTGAATAAAGAGGAACGCTGTAAAAAGGTATCGGAAGTACTGGATAAGGTAGGTATCGGAGAGAAAAAGGATATGAGAGTATCTGAATTGTCAGGTGGTGAATGCCAAAGGGTTTCTATAGCCAGAGCGGTTGTAAATGAGCCCGGAATATTGATCGCCGATGAACCGACAGGAAATCTTGATTCAAAAAACGGAGATCTGGTAATCAAAATGCTTAAAAGTTTAACCGAAGAAGGCACAACAGTTTTGATGGTTACACATAATGAGAATTATGCGGAGTATGCGGACCTGGTTCTAAGAATCTGTGATGGTAATATTATATGATGATCAAACTTTTTTTAAAAAAGACTCTAAAAAATATTTCAAGAATAAGGCTTACCATTGTTATTTTGGGAATGAGTTTGCTGCTGGCATCTGTGCTTTTTACAGTTGCTTATAATGCGTATGAGGGGATGATTGAAAACATAGAACCAACCGCTGTGCAAAGAATAGTCACTGCCGAGATTACGATGTTGTCAGATAAAGGCAGTATTATTGAGATTAAAAGGGAGCATGATGTTGCAGACTATTCGGATCGAACGGTGAATGGCTTGATAATTTCGAACAGATTGGTAAATAATTCTGAACTGGCTACAGCTGAAATTGCATGGAATAATAACGAGGGCGATAATGTCGATGAAACAATAAAGGGATATGTGATAAGGTGCAACGGAGCGAAAGATATTATAGAGGTGGCAGATAGGCTTGAGGCTTCAGGATATAATGTTTTTTCATGTGCGGTTGAGATGAAGTCCTTGATGGAGTATGCTTCATTGATCTCAAGCGGATTGTTATTTTTCTCAGCTATCATGCTTGGGTTTGTGGCTATGGTGCTATTCTTTTCTCTGTGCTCAGCCACGGAGGAGGAACTTGAGTTCGTTGCGATGCTTAAAGCGATCGGATATACAAAGAGCAAATATTTTATTGTGACTTTGATAAAATCTCTTGTCCCTACAATTGGAGGGATTCTGGCTGCAGCATTATTATACTTCCCGATGATACAAACGGTTAAGGCGATCATGGCTTTCAATAAAGTCGAGAATATATTCGGAGTCAGTATCGAACAGCTTATGAGATCGCATATGATCTGTTTGGCGTTGATCGGTGGAATAGCTTTGTTTGAGATGCTTACAGTGGATATTATCTTTGTGAAGAAAAGCGAAAAGAACGAAGTGTACAGTATGCTAAGTGAGGCAAATAATGAGTAGAAGTTTAAAATTGGCGATGCTCAATCTTAAAAACGTAAAGCAGAAAATGTTTCCGGCGATTGTTGCTGTCAGCACGGCATTTTTTCTTATTACGTTGACATTGGTCAATGGGTTTGTGGGCATAAGTGAGAACTATAAAACCGATGATATCAAACTAAGGGAAGTGGAAATTTTTCCCGAGTATGTTTTTGAAAATAATGATGAGATTCTTAGTACGATCAGTAATTTTCAATATGTGGAAAGAACGTCTCAAAAGTTCTTTGTTAGTATGAATAAAAATTTTGATGTGCAGATAGGCGAGCAGACAATTCATTGTTATCCTTATATAACCGGACGGAACAGAAACTTTTCTTTTTGTACCAAAAGTGAAGCGCTCGAAAAAAAAGGTGATGCGGAGAATGATCCGATCCTGGCAGGAAGAATGTTTAACGGAACAGATAAAAAGAAGGCATTAATCGATGAAAACACCTGTTATATTCTTGGAGTTAGGGATTTCTCCGAAATTATAGGTACAAAGATAAGCATTGTTCTTTCAGATATCAGCATCGATGATATTGAGATAGTGGGGGTTTTTTCAAAAGAATATGGATTGTATTACACTGATTATTCAAAGGTAACTGAAGACGGAATTGAATCCAAGCTGAATAGTGATATTATGGAACCGTTGTTTTATTCGGATGATATCATGGAGGAAGTCTCCGAAAGCAAAGACTTTGAAATGGGCTTATATGAGGCGGCAGTTTTTTGCATAGACAATACGGATCATGTCGGACTGATATGTAAAAAGGCTATGGATATGTTTGGATATGCCAACTTAAGCATGGTGGCCGCAATAGAGACTAAAGCTCAGAATATTAAAAATGCTTGCCTGTTTATATACTTAATATCTGCCACGATCCTTTTGGCAGCGCTGACAGGGATGATCAATTCCTTATATATAAAAATGGATAAACAAAAGAAATTCACTGAAATGATCATTAAGATCGGTTTTCGAAAAAAACAGATTTGCGGAGCCTATATTTTGGAGAATCTGATCATTTTGGCAAAAGCGGAAATAAAGGCAATAATTGCAGTATGGGTTATTGGCTTGGGCATTGATGTGTTTATGAGCCAAGGATATGAAAGCATAGTTAACGGAAAGAAGTATCTGTTTCTGCCAAAGATGGGGGAAGTTTTTGGATTTGTCGGACTGACTTTTTTGGTATTGATCCTTATGGTAACAATTGTGAGTAATATACAGGTCGGCAGAGTGGCAGCCGGGATAGAGAAGGCATAAAAACACGGCAGTCGTAATTGATTGCCGTGTAATTCTTTTACTTGTCCTGTTTGTTACTGTTCTTGATAAGATCGAGGAAGAAAACCGCGGGCTCAGTTAAGGGCATAGAGTCATCGTAGGCCGCAACTATGCGACGTGTGGGTATTTTTTCGGCGATCTTTATTTCATAGAGATTGGAGTTCTCTTTGTTCTTTACGCAATAGTCCGGAACAAAAGCTATTCCGAGACCGATCTCGGCAAGATCTATCAGAAGGTCGTTACTTGCCAGTTCAATGGAAGGAACGAGATCGATAGAGGATTTTCTGAAAAGCTCATGCAGAAATACGCTTGTTGTAGAGGTCTTGTCCAACATCAGTATGGGCATTTTTGACAGCTTACGCAGTGTGAGTTCCTTGTCTTCAAGAGGAAATGAGTCACGGTCTGCAACGAACATATCTCTGAATTCCGCTACGGGAACGATCTTCATCGTACTGTTAAGAGTAGGATTGGGATGATTGGAAACTATGAGGTCCACTTTGTTCTCTTCAAGGAGAGCAGCACATCCTGAGGATGAAGCGTTAATAACCTTTATGTGGATGTTTGGATATTTCTTGTGGAATTCGTTAAAATAAGGTACAAGGAAATAACGGCATATCGTATCGCTTGCGGCTATCTTAAAGATGATGTCGCCCGTTTCTTTGGCTGAAGAAAGCTGGTTTTCAGCTTTTGTGATTAGGCTTACTGCAGGCTCGATATGCTTGTAGAGGATCTCGCCTTCCTTTGTGAGGGTGACTTTTTTTGTGCTCCTCACGAAAAGTGTTTGCCCAAGTCTTCTTTCAAGAACCTTGATCGACTGGCTTACTGCCGACTGGGAGATGAAAAGATCGGTTGCAGCATCCGAAAAGCTCAGGGATTTTGCAACATGGTAAAAAACCTTGTAAAGCTCATAGTTTACGTCTGTCATAGAACCCTCCATGTGTGTGTTTTCGTAGAAAAAACAACATTACCCATTTTGTTGATTAGCCTTGATAATTAAACAAGTGAATTATATTAATTTTAATAATAACACCATTTGTGGTTTAATGTAAATATGAAAAAAAAGATAATTTTTTAACAGATACGTTCATAGGTATCTGTCTAACAATATTTTTTACACAAGAGGAGCCATCATGGTTAAGAGAATTTACTCCGAAAAAAAGCCCGCTTATGCAGTGCGTGCGAAAGAACTTAAGAATGAGATCACAGAGTATCTTGGGATCAACACGGTTTCCAATGTTCGTGTTTTGATCAGATATGATATTGAAAACCTCAGTGACGAAACCTACCAAAAGTCCCTGGGAACCGTATTTTCAGAGCCTCCCGTAGACTACCTTTATGAGGGGACGTTCCCTAAAAAAGATAATGAGGTATCCTTTTCGGTAGAGTATCTCCCCGGTCAGTTCGATCAGAGGGCAGACTCTGCTTTACAGTGCGTAAAGCTCCTTTGCGAGAGCGAGGAGCCTGTTATTCTGAGTGCCACAACCTATGTGCTTGAGGGAAATGTTACGCCCGATGAACTCGACAGGATACGCAAATACTGCATTAACCCCGTTGACTCAAGAACAGCATCCGAAACTCTGCCCGAAACACTTAAGATCAATTACGAAACTCCGGCAGACATTAAAATATTTGATGGTTTCAGAACGGCAAGCGAAGAGGAACTCAAGAAACTCTATGATTCCCTTAACCTTGCGATGACCTTCAGAGATTTCCTTTTCATCCGCGATCAATACAAAAACGTGGAGAAGAGAGATCCTTCGTTTACCGAGATCCGTGTATTCGATACATATTGGTCCGACCATTGCCGTCATACGACATTCCTTACGGAACTTAAGAATGTTGAGTTCGGAGAAGGAAAATACACAAAGCCCATCAAGGCTTCCTATGATAAGTATCTTAAGGCACGTTCGGTCCTCTATGCAAACCGTCCCGACAAGTATGTTTCCCTCATGGATCTGGCTATTTTCGGAATGAAGGAGCTCAGGGCTGCGGGCAAGCTTGACGATATGGAGGTCTCCGACGAGATCAATGCCTGCTCGATCATAGTACCCGTTGAGGTTGACGGTAAGGAAGAAGAGTGGCTTATATTCTTTAAAAATGAAACACACAATCATCCTACGGAGATCGAACCCTTCGGTGGAGCGGCTACCTGTCTCGGCGGTGCCATCCGCGATCCCCTTTCGGGAAGAGGTTATGTATATCAGGCTATGAGAGTAACAGGCGCGGCAGATCCCCGTCTGCCCATTGCCGACACTTTACCCGGAAAGCTCCCTCAGAGAAAGATCGTTACCGGAGCTGCCAACGGCTATTCCTCCTATGGTAACCAGATCGGTCTTGCCACAGGACTTGTAGATGAGATCTATCATCCCGATTACGTTGCAAAGCGTCTTGAGATCGGTGCCGTAATGGGAGCTGCGAAGAGAGAAAATGTTATCCGTGAAAACTCCGATCCCGGAGATGTGATCATACTCATGGGCGGACGCACGGGTCGTGATGGCTGCGGCGGCGCAACAGGTTCTTCCAAGGCGCACAATGCGGAGTCTATCAATACCTGCGGTGCAGAGGTTCAAAAGGGTAATGCACCCACTGAAAGAAAGCTTCAAAGATTGTTCAGACGTCCCGAGGTTACAAAGCTCATTAAGAAGTGTAATGACTTCGGAGCAGGCGGTGTTTCCGTTGCGATCGGAGAACTTGCTGACGGACTTGTAGTGGACCTGGATCTTGTACCCAAGAAATATGCAGGTCTGGACGGAACAGAACTTGCCATTTCCGAATCTCAGGAAAGAATGGCAATTGTCGTAGATAAAAAGGATGCGGACAAGATGCTGGAGTTTGCGGCATCTGAGAACCTTGAGGCTGTTGTTGTCGCAACGGTTACCGAGGAAAAGCGTCTCGTCCTCAAGTGGAGAGGAAAGGATATAGTAAACATTTCCCGTGATTTCCTTAATACCAACGGTGCTCATCAGGAAGCGGAAGCTTTTGTTGAGATCCCCGAGGAAAAGAAGCAGGAAAAGGAAGCGGGAGACCTTCGCGCAAAGTGGCTCGAAACCCTTTCCGATCTTAATGTATGTTCAAAGAAGGGACTTTCTGAGATGTTCGATTCATCCATAGGAGCATCCAGTACCCTTATGCCTTTCGGAGGAAAGTATCAGATGACTCCCACCCAGACCATGGTTGCGAAGCTTCCTGTTTTACGCGGAAAGTGCGACACGGTCACAATGATGAGTTATGGTTTCGATCCTTATCTTTCGAGTTGGAGCCCGTACCACGGCGCTTCCTATGCTGTTATCTCCTCTGTCGCAAAAATTGTGGCAGCCGGCGGCGATTTGACCTCTATCCGTTTTACATTTCAAGAATTTTTTGAAAGACTCCGTGACGACAAAAAGCGCTGGGGTAAGCCGTTGGCAGCGCTTCTCGGGGCTTACGAGGCACAGGTGAGACTCGGTCTTGCATCCATAGGCGGAAAGGACTCCATGTCCGGAAGCTTCAATGAGATCGATGTTCCTCCGACGCTGGTTTCGTTTGCGGTCGACGTTGCAAAGCATGGAGAGATCGTATCGGATGAATTCAAGGCGGCGGGCAATCTGCTTGTTAAGATACCTATGAAGAGGGATGAGTACGATCTTCCGGATTATGATGATTTCATTGCACAGATGAAGGCATTTAACCTTCTTACAAAGAAAGGACTTGTAAAGTCTGCATGGGCTGTTACGGGACACGGAATTGCCGAAGCGGTATGTAAGATGGGATTCGGTAATCATATGGGTGCCGAACTCGATCCGGGTGTTTCCTATGAGGAGATGTTCGGTGAAGGCTACGGTGACATTGTTGCAGAGATCGAAGCCGACAAGGCAGATGAACTAAAGGGCATAAACTTCCGTGTCATCGGTAAGGTAACCGAGAGCGGATTTGCATATAAGACAGCAAAGCTTTCGGAAGAGGAGGCACTTGCAGCCTGGACCAAGCCCCTTGAGAGCGTTTTCCCCACAGCCACCGCGAAGAAGGAAGTAAAAGATGCTTCAAAGGCTGTAATTCCTTTGTATAGCAATAAAACCGTATTGACATCCAAATTTAAGACAGCAAAGCCCACGGTATTCATTCCCGTATTTCCCGGTACAAACTGCGAATACGATACATTGAGAGCTTTTGAGAAGGCGGGAGCGAAGGTCAACACCTGTGTTTTCAGAAACAGAAATGAGCAGGATATACTTGATTCCGTCGAAGCCTATGTCAAAGGGATCAAGGAAGCGCAGATACTCATGTTCCCCGGCGGCTTTTCTGCAGGTGACGAGCCTGACGGTTCCGGTAAGTTCATTGCTACGGCTTTCAGAAACGAGAAACTTAAAAATGCGGTAAATGATCTCATTAAGCAGCGCGATGGTCTTGTACTCGGCATATGCAACGGCTTCCAGGCGATCATTAAGCTTGGTCTTGTGCCTTACGGAGAGATCTGCGAGATAGACGGTGATTCACCCACGCTTACAAGAAACTCGATTGGACGCCACATATCCAAGTCTGTTTACACCAAGGTCGTATCCAACAGATCCCCTTGGCTTGCTAAGGCTGAGCTGGGCGGTGTTTACTCCATTCCCGCATCACACGGTGAGGGACGTTTTGTTGCAAACGATGAGTGGCTCAAGAAGCTCATTGCCAACGGTCAGGTGGCAACACAGTACGTTGATGTGAACGGCAACCCTTCCTTCGATGAGGATTTCAACCCCAACTTAAGCTACATGGCTATTGAAGGTATTACAGATCCCACAGGCCGTATCTTGGGAAAGATGGCACACTCCGAGAGGATCGGAGACGGTGTTGCGAAGAACATCTACGGTACACAGGATCAAAAGATCTTTGAAGCCGGCGTAGAGTATTTCAAATAAAAATATACGGGAAACGATCAAAAGTCGTTTCCCGTTTTTTATACTCAGTATAGGCGATCTAATGATAAAGCATGAGATCCCCGACCTCGATCACAGCATTGGCGGCGGTCGCTTCGGTGATCTTGCTTTGGATCGTTTGAAGAAGCTCCTCGGGGACACAGACTGTGATGAGAACACTGTCCGTGTATGCTATGTCCGCGGGCTCAAGCTCCTGTTGAGCCAGTATGTACTGTATCTTTCCCATATCCGTATAGTTGGTCCTAATGGTCAGGACTCTTCCGAGTCTGTTTGTAACGATCTCCGCATTCTGTACCGCAAGTCTCGCCGAGTCGGTATATGCACGTACCAATCCTCCCGTACCCAAAAGAGTGCCTCCAAAGTAACGTGTGACCACACAGCATACATTTTTAAGTTCTTCTCCTCGAAGTACCGAGAGTATGGGCTGTCCTGCGGTTTTTTGGGGTTCTCCGTCATCACTTGCACGTTCGAGCTCGCCTTTTTCTCCGATAATGTAAGCAAAACAGTTATGGCGGGCATCATAGTGCTTTTTACGGATGCTGTCTACAAACGTGAGAGCTTCCTCTTCGGATTCGCAATGAACCGCCACAGCTATGAATCTCGACCGTTTTTCTTCAATTTCACCCGTTCCGGGTTTTAAAATTGTTTTGTGTTCTGTCATTTTTCACTGTTCCCAAAAGTAATTGTCTATGTTAATATATTTTAGCATATAATCCTTGGCTTGTGAATGACGGGTTAATGAGGTGTGAGAACTGACATTTAAGGGGAAAACAGTGACTGAAGTTAAAACAAAGAAACAAACCGCAAAAAAGAATACCGGTGTGAAGAACTCCGAGTTTAGAAATACAGAGTTGAAACCGATCCCGACAAATCTTTTTGACAACCGTTCCGTGATCATAGCTACCTGTGCGCTCGGAGCAGTTCTTTTGATGCTTGTGGGGCTGGTTCTTTTTCAAAAGTATCGTAAGTGGAACAAACCGGCTTATCCTGTTCAGAAAACCGGAGGAAGTATACAAAACTACATCTCGGAAACGGATGAAAGGATCCCTGTCAGTGAGGTGGATACAGCCATGTTTGAGATAGACGGGAACGGATACAAGGTTTATATGGAAAACGGCACCAAGACCTCTCTTACAGGCATAGATGTTTCCAAATGGAACGGTAACGTTGACTGGAAGAGGGTCAAAAACGCCGGCGTTGACTATGCCATGATACGCCTTGGACACAGGGCATCCATCTCGGGTGAGATCGCAGAGGATCCCATGTTCAGGGAGAACATAGAGGGAGCTGCGGCAGCGGGGCTTAAGGTTGGAGTCTATTTCTACACTCAGGCAGTCAATCTCGAGGAAGCGCGGGAAGAAGCGGAGTTTTGCATTGACAGACTGGCGGGATATGAACTTTCGTTTCCGGTTGCCTTTGATACGGAGAGGGCGGGGGAAAACGGAAGAGCAAATAACCTTGATAACGCTCTGAGGACTGAGATAGCCAAGACTTTTATGGAAAGAGTCAAGGAGGCGGGCTTTAAGCCGGCAATTTATATGAATACCTCCTGGAGCCTTACAAGCATAGATTTGCAGGACTTGACCGACTATGACCTGTGGTATGCTTTTTACGGAGAAGACCTGTATTATCCTTATAGATTTACCATGTGGCAATACAGCGACAAAGGCAGTGTTCCCGGCGTTAAAGGACACGTGGATCTTAACATTTCCTTCGTGGATTATTGATACGAAAAAAGAAACAATCTACCCAAGAAAAAATCTTTATCTTATTATCATTTTATGCTTGCAATTTGTATTTTTTCGTAGTATAATTGCACCCGTGCCTTGGAAAACAAGGCGCGGGAAACATAAATAGGGCTATCGCCAAACGGTAAGGCAACGGACTCTGACTCCGTCATTTTCAAGGTTCGAATCCTTGTAGCCCTGCGTCAGGAACTGTGAAAACAGTTCCTTTTTTTGTGCTATACCGAGATCTGCATAGAAGTAACAGGCACCGTTACTCGGAGTACAATAAATGTATTGACATTGAATATAAAATGAAATACAATCAAGGTGTAAACCATATTGATTTAAAATACGAGGAGGTATCATTATGGCACAACTGAGTATGAGAATTGATGATAGCGTTAAAAGACGAGCAGAGATGGCTTGTGAAGCCCTTGGATTAACCCTGTCATCAGCAATCAATATTTATCTTGTTAAACTGGGTAACGAGATGAGAATTCCCTTTGAAGTATCAGCTGATCCTTTTTATAATCCTGAAAATTTGACAGTTCTTGAAAAATCAATAAAACAGCTCAATACCGGGAAAGGGAAAAAACATGAACTGGTTGAGGTAGATTGATGAATAAGATTTGGTCCGACATAGCCTGGGAGGACTACCTTTACTGGCAGACACAAGATAAGAAGACTCTTAAAAAGATCAACGATCTTATAAAAGACATTGACCGAAATGGTTACAAGTGTAAGGGCAAACCGGAAGCTCTTAAAGGGAGTCTTGCAGGTTACTGGAGTGTTCGCATTGATGAGAGGAACCGTATTGTTTTTAAAATCGAAAGTGTAGGGTTAGAAATCGCTCAATGCAGAACACACTACGGGAAGTAATATAGAGTTTTTTTGGTAGTTTGTTTTTTGGAGGAGGGAAAAGGGTTATGCAAAGAAGATCAAAAGCAGCAAGGGTATTTGACTTAGTGAAGACTCACAAGAAATATGTGTGGAGTGGGCTGGTAAGAGTGAGCAGTTTGCTGGTGCTTGTTTGGATAGGTGCTGTCAATTTACGTCTGGCATATGTTGCTCCGACGATCCCCAAGGATGTTGAGTGGGCGCAATATGTTGAGGAAGCTCACGTTGAGGAATACAAGGAATACAGGGCTGCTGTCAGGAACAGAATGATCAGACAGGGGATCGTTATAGAATTGGTTGCGCTTCCTATCATGTGGTTTCTGGGGTTTGTGATAGAGTTTAAGCGTGGCGAATATGTAACACCCTTTCGGTACTATGAGTACTGTAAAACCGGTGAGAAAGCCGATCAAAGGGACTAAAATTTAAGGAACTGTGAAAACAGTTCCTTTTTGCGTTTTGCCCCTATGTGTCAGATCAGAATGTCCTCGAGTTTTCTTTTAGGAACGTAATGAACATCCCGGTCATCGCGGTAGTATTTTGTACTGCCGTCTTCATTAACGTCTACAAGCTTTACGGTCTCAATGGGTTTTCCGATGGCCAAAGCCAGCATGGGGCGATGGTTGGGCTTGTGGGAAAAAGCTTCAAAAGCGGCTTCCTTGTCGAAGTTTGCTATCATGCATCCTCCCAGCCCCTTTTCTACTGCAGCGAGCATTATGGTCTGGGCAGCGATCCCGAGATCCGCATCTGCGTTTTTGGGCTCTTTGCATATGTCTGTGTCAACAAACATGAGGATATAGGCCGTGGGGAACTGACCCGGATGCGGCAAGGTCATGTTTGTCAGCATTTTGCCCCATCTGGTGAGACTGTTCATCTTTTTTACTTCTTCTTCCTTAAAGATGGGATGGTACTTTAGAGGCTGGGCATTTGCTCCCGAGGCGGTGAGTCTTGCAATATCGATCAATTCCGTAAGGGTTTCTTCATCTACCTTGAAGCTTTCGTCAAAGCCCCTGTAGCTTCTGTTTCTTTTAACCAGATCCTTGATCATAAATTCTCCTCCTTCATCAGCACTTTGGATGCGCTCTCAAGTGCGCTGTGTCGTTAATTATAATATACTCATTTTATTATAGCAAGAAGACATCGTCGAAAAGTCCTTTACTTTACAAATCATCCCGAAGAGCGTATACTCTATCTAATGGGCTTAAGGTGGACTTAAGGAGGAACTCGATATGAAAAATCTGATCAGATGGTTCAAAAGCATTAAAAAGGAATTGTTTGTACTGGGTATACTCAGTATTGCTGTCGGCGCCGTAATGGTGATCTATCCCGACGTTGTCGGAAAGGTTATATGCTATGTTATCGGCGCTCTTTTGGTGGTATCCGGTGCGTTTGTGCTTACGATCGTTCTTGTGCAGAAGGGTGCGAAGCCTTTTACCTTCCGGATAATTGCGGCTGCTCTGGCTATGGCAGTCGGTTTTTTGTTCATATTCGGAGCAACATTTGTTTACGATATCTTATGGGTTTTCATAGGAATAGGGATCATCATGAATTCCTATTTCAAGACGCAATATGCCTACGAGCTTAAATATGCGGGAAATCCGGACTGGTGGGAGAATCTGGTCATCTCCATGGTATCTCTGGCGCTTGGTATCATCCTTATTCTTAACAGGGACGGAGAACAGACCTCAATGATACGCCTTACGGGCATATTCCTTGCGGTGGACGGTCTTTTGGATCTTGCTTCGGTCTACTCCTTTGTCGCTGAATATAAGCGGATACGGAAGATGGAAAAGGTAGAGGAAAAAGAGAAAGCCATGAAGGAAAAGCTTTCCAAGAAGGAAGCGAAGCTTGCAAAGAAGCTCGCCAAAAAGGACAGGAAAGACGAGCCTGTCATTAAACTCAGTGAGGTTGTAATGGCTTCCAAGGAGCAGGCGGCGATGGAAGACAATGTCGCAGAACAGACAGTTGACGGGCAGGATACAGGGAAAGAACCGCAGGCCAACGGTACTGAGAATAACGAAAAAGGTTTATGAAAGGGAGAAAATGGAAAGAATTATAAAAAGCCTGTTGGAGACAGACATGTACAAGTTTTCCATGGGACAGGCGATCTATCATCAGTTCAGTGATTACAAGACGACATGGAGCTTTAAGTGCAGAAATGAGAATGTACATTTCACCGACGAAATGGTTGAGGAGATAAAAAGGCAGATCTTACTCTATTGCGAACTAAGATTTAAAGAGGAAGAACTGGAGTATCTGAACAATATCAAGTGGATCAAGGGCTCCTATGTTGACTTTTTGAGACTGTGGCAGCCACGCTACGAAGACTTTGAGATCACAAAGGATTCGGAGTGCGGCCTTGCGATAGAGACAAAGGGAACCTGGCTCAACACTTCTATGTATGAGATCCCGACCCTTGCGATCGTAAATGAAGTTTATTTCAGAATGGCCTATGATTATCCGAAGCTGCTGGAGAGTTTTAAAAGAAAGCTTGAAGAGAAGATCGCATGGCTTGTTGAAGGCAAATACAGGATCGGAGCTTTCAGTGAGTTCGGTCTCAGAAGAAGACTGTCGGCAGAGGCTCAGGAACTGGCCGTTAAGGAACTTTGCGGGCACAAATACAAGGACTCCTTATGTGTCGGAACCTCGAATGTCTTTTTGGCAAAGAAGTACGGGGTAACGCCCGTGGGGACCATGGCGCACGAATGGATAATGTGCATAGGGCAGGGCACACACAAACACAATCCCGCCTACTCAAACTGGTTTGCCATGGATGCCTGGGTTAAGGAATATGGAGTTTTGAACGGGATCGCTCTTACGGATGCGATCACTACCGAATGCTTCCTTGAAGATTTTCAGCTTACTTTTGCAACGCTGTTCAGCGGAGTACGCCACGACAGCGGCGATCCCTTCGGGTGGGGCGATATTATGATCGAGCACTACAAGGAACTCGGAATAGACCCGATGACCAAAACGCTTTTGTTCAGTGACAGCCTTGACTTTGAAAGGGCTGACAAGATACATTCCTACTTTGAAGGAAGAGTAAAAACAGCTTTCGGTATCGGAACCTACATTGCAAATGACACCGATGAGGAACCTTTGAACATTGTCATGAAAACAACTGCTTGTAACGGGATGGACGTTGCAAAGATCTCTGACATAGATGGCAAGGGGATGTGCAAAAATCCCGATTACGTCGACTATTTGAAAAGGTGCATAGATTGGCGGTTAGCACATAAAAATAGCAAAATTTGAGAAATTGACCTACAAAAATGATATATTTGTCTTTTTTTTGACACATCCTTGAGGTATAATAGTTTCGAGTTATTACTATTTCATTTATACGGGAGTTGAATCTGTTGCTTTTGCGTGGCAGAAATGTTACAATTGCCGTGTAAGCCATCGAAAGGAGGCAGATATATGAAATACAAGATGAAGAGAAGAATTTTGGAAGCTGTTTTGTCTGTCCTTTTGGTAATGAATGTCATAGCCGTAGCTGCTTGTGGTGAAGATAAGAATTCTACACCGACACCTACTCCTGTGGCACCTGTTACCAGCAAGGCTCCTACAAACACTCCAGCACCTACGGCAACACCGACTTTGGTGCCTACGAGCACACCTACACCCATTCCTACGGCTACACCTACACCGAAGCCGGAGGCTACAAAGGCTCCTACACAGGCACCTACAACTGCTCCTACGGTAACAGTTGCTCCTACAGAGGCACCTCAGGATACGACACCTGAGACCGGAGACAACAGTATCCTCGGAATACTTGCAATCGCAGCAGCAGCAAGTACAGCCGCTTTCTTCACAATTTCAAAGCTTTCAAGAAAACCTTGATCAAAAAAAACCGGACAGTCAAATGACTGTCCGATTTTTTTTATTCTATTCGAAGATCACATTCTTACCGTTGTATTTGTCAAGGACCTCCTTATCTTCTGCCGCCTCTTCCGAAACCGCCGAAACCGCCTGCTGCAGAGGCGTTCATTGTGCCTGCTTCCTGAGTCCAGGACAGGATGGAAGAACCGTCTTTATAAAGTGTATAGGCTGTTCCGGTCACAAGCTTGTCGGAAGAAAGCCAGCCGTTGACATAGGTTGTGCTCAGCGTGAAGCTTGCGATAACATTGCCGCTTGCATCTTTAAGCTCGTAGGAACCTTTTCCGAAGCTTGTGGATGCGGCAACATATCCGTTTACCGATTCCGTGGGAACTTCACAGATACCGCCGAGAGCGATGATCGTTCCTCCGGAAACGGTGATCTTTCCGTCAAGATCCACGGAGCCTGCCATACCGCCCTGGGAATTGCCGCCCTTTACAAGAACGAATCCGCCCTTCACGGTAATGTTTCCGTTGGAATCTACGGCATCCGTATCTCCGGAAGGAGTTGTTATATCTACATAACCTCCGTTAAAGGCGATCAGAGGAGTGGTGTTTCCGGAGCAGGCGTTGATGCCGTCGTCCTTGGCATAGATATATGTGTCGCCGCCGTTAAAGTTCAGGACGTTTCCTTCGACTCCTTCATAGGAGGTGAGGATGTTGACAGTTCCGCCGTTGATGTTAATGATATTGTCGGCGTGAATGGCGTCATCTGCCGCGGTGATCGTAATTGCACCGCTTTCTATTGTGATATCTCCGATGCCGTAAACATTGGTGTCGAGGAGATTGTCATTGTTTGCATGAATGCCGTCATCGCTGCATTTGATGTTGACAGTGGCATTGGCTATCTTAATTGAATTGGAAGCACACAATCCCTTTGTGGAATAAACACTCTTTCCGCTGTTTGAACCTGAACCTGCGGTAACCTGAGTATAGTCACCGGTCATCACGAGAGAAGAGGAATCGATGCTGTTCACGAAAAATGCATTTTTGGAGGTGTTAAAGGTATCACCTGTTGTTGCCGCAAGATAATTTTCCGTGCTTTCCACGGAACCGTTCTTGAATTTAAAGAACTGAACGTTAGTGTATCCGGAGGGAGCCGAAAGCTTCAGACCGTAGTATCTTGTCCTTCCGCCCGATATCATCGTGTCGTAGGCAGCGGCCTTCCAAACGCCTGCGGTATAGTCATCATTATAGAAATAACCGTAGTAGCAGGAAGTTGAGGTGTAAAGGGAAGAGGGAACAACAATGTAGAAATCGGTACCTGATTCCGCCTTGCCTGAAGTGTATTCGGAATACTTATCGGTGAATATGTTCACGTTACCTTCCGTTGAAATGTCTATGTCGTAAGCGGCTGTGATACCGTTGCAGCATGCATAGATGTCAACGTTTCCTGCAGCTATGCTCACCGTTCCTCTTTGATTTCCCTTGGAGGACACGTCGCTGTCGGAGGTTTTGATGCCGTCACCGCCCTGAGCGATGAGGACCAGATTTCCGGATTCTATTTCAACAGAGTCGTTTCCGCGCAGAGCATTGTTCAAAGCCGTTACTTTGAGAGTGACATTTTTGACGGAAACGGTGTTTTTGGAATGGATGCCGTTATTATAGGTGGATGAAACCACAAGAGAGCCTTTGCCGGTGAGAGCAAGATCGCACTTTGCATATATGGCCGCATTGGCATCTCCGTCATCCTCATCCTGCTTGGCGCTTCTCGAGTCAACGATCTCATTATAGGTGTCTTCTACGGACTTGATCTTGACCTTGTCAGCATTCAAAGCGACAATGGGGGAGGTGGAAGAATTGGTGATCTTAACAAAGTTAAGATCAAGGTTGACCTTGTCGTCATCACCCGCATCAACTATGATATTTCCTTCTTCAAGAATACCTGAAAGGGTGTAGGTCCCCGCTGCGGTGATGGTGTAGGTCTTACCGTCCTTTGTGTATTTCCCGTCTTCGGTTGTAATGGTAAAGGCCGAAGTGATCGCAACCTGATCATTTGAGGCGTCATCCGCAAGAACGGGCGCTGTTTCCGCTGGAGCGTCGGAGGACGCAGCGGGTGTAACCGAGGCTGTCACTCCGGGCGTTGCCGATACCACGGGCTGAGGAGCGGAAGTGGTATTCGCGGTGCCTTCCGATGAAGGTGCTGCAGTCGGTGTTGCGGAAGGAGTGGTTTTGAAAGCAGCGTCGGAAACAGCGGTTGTGGGAGTGGCGGAATTATCTGCGGCACTTCCGCAGCCTGCTGCTACCAGACAGATACATGCGATAATGGAAAAAAGCTTTTGTTTTTTCATATGATATTATCCCTTTCTTGTTTTATAGGGTAAAGCACTGAATTATTGAGCTTTTTCGATTATAGCATATAATTGTGATTTATGTATGAAGATTTTATGCGTTTACTGTGTATTCACTCACATTCAGAACGGTCTCTCCGTCGATCTGAAGAGCGCAGGGCTTGTCAAAGCGGACGGTAACATTGTGACCGGTCATGACCTCGACCATTTCGGTATGTTTAACGTGCTCGCCTTTGAAAATGTTGGGGAAGACCATGAGGGTCTTGAGCTTGCCCGAGCCGTACATTACCACGGTGGAAACCTCATTGTTTTCGTTCAGCCTGTTCTGGGCGGGAGCGACCATCATTCCGCCGCCGTAAAAACGGCCTTTCATGGTGGGTGCAAGCCAAACGTGCCTGTAGTTTTTCTCTACGCCGTCTACGATCACCGTGGCATTGCGGGGCTTAAAGCGGAAGAGCAGACCCTTGATGGCTATGCCTGCATAGTTTACGGGTTTATCCGATGCGGCACGCTGTTTGTCGCCTTCTTCACAGCAATATCCGTCAATACCGTAGCCTATACCGTTTATAAAATAGGAGGTTTTTCCGTTTATGGTAACGGTGGGGAGGTTTGCGAGATACTTGTTGAGAGATATGAACTTCTCATCGGCTGCGGGAGCGAGATCGGCTCTGAAATCATTTCCCGTACCTGCGGCATAGTACAATATTTCTTTCTCGGGAACGGCTCCTTTCAGATCGTTGGCAAGATGATTGATGGTTCCGTCTCCGCCTACAAGGATCAGTTTATCTTCAGGGGCAATGCCCGCAAGATAGGTCGTGATATCCCCGATCTTCGTGATGTCCTCGTAAACTGTTTCGCCTGAAAGGTGGGCTTCTGCTTCTTTTGCGGTTTCAAGTCCGCGCTTATTGTTGGAATAAGGGTTGTACAAAACAATATTCTTGGCCATTTTTTTCTCTCCTCACATATCTTAATTATTCAAGATCACTTTCGGATCTGCGAATTCTTCTTTAACTTCCGTTGTTCCCAGGATCTTTTCCATATCGCTTCTTACTCTTGCGGCCACAACGTGGGAGGAGTTTGATACGACATAGTCAACGGGGATCGTTTCTATAAAATCAACATAAACATCGGTATTCCTGAAAGGGAAATCAGAGGCGATTTTTTCCGTGCCTCTGGTAGTTACCACGAGGATGGGAACCTTAGCCATCTGGGCAACCTTCATGGTTCCGTCATGGAAGGGGAGAAGTTCGCCTGTCTTGCTCCTTGTGCCTTCGGGATAGATACCGAGGGATACCTTGTCATCCTTAAGAAGCTGAGCCGCTTCGATCAGGGTTTTGAGACTTTCTCTCGGATCCGATCTGTTAATGGGAAGGAAACAGCATTTACGGATGATCCTTCCGAAACAGAATACTTTGAAATTTTCAGGCTTTGAAATGTAGGACACATCATAGTGCCTCAAAACGTGCCAGGTTACGATGGGGTCAAATTTGGAACGATGATTTCCCATAACCACAAAGCGTGTGTCCTTCGGAACCTTGTCAAGTCCGGAAACGTGGAGCTTGACACCTGCGCAGGGTAAGGCAACCATGGTGGAGAAATTCAAAAGAAAACGGTTGTACTTTGAATGCTTCGGGTACTTCTTTTTGGGGTTTATCAGTGCAGCGTTGATCATCAGAAAAACGACCCACAATGCACAAAATGCAAAAAGAGCGAGAATGACGAGCGAAAGCACCAGTATGATCTTATATATAATGTCCGGCATATGATAGCCCTCCGATAGCTGAAAATTTATTCGGGTCTGAAATCTGTTATTACTCCGATGTTCTATTATAAAACTCTTTCTTGAAAAAGAATATGGTGAAAAAAGGCATTTTGTCCTAAAAATTATGTGTGAACTGTAACATAATTTTGCCTGATTCCCTGCATTGATTTCAACCGGCATTTTTGCTACAATATTAAGACTTGGTTATATACATCTTTGGTTGGAGGTAATATTTGTGCCAAATCAGTATCAAAGGACTCAACTCCTGTTCGGAAAAGACAATATGGCAAAATTGAAAAACTCCAGGGTTGCTGTTTTCGGAGCGGGAGGAGTCGGAGGCTACGTTATCGAGGCTCTTGCGAGATGCGGGATCGGGACGCTGGATGTTATAGATGACGATAAGGTGAACATCACTAACCTGAACAGGCAGATCATTGCTCTTCACAGTACGGTGGGGAGATATAAGGTGGATGTGATCAAAGAGAGAGTCGCAGACATCAATCCTGAGGCTATTGTTCACACCTACAAGACTTTTTATATGCCCGAAACCAAAAATGAATTTGACTTTACTTTTTACGATTATGTTGTAGATGCAATAGATACGGTTACGGGGAAGATAGAGCTGGTGCTTCAGGCCCGGGAGGCTGAGGTACCGATAATCAGCTGCATGGGAGCGGGAAACAAGGTCAATCCCACAGCGCTGGAGGTTGCGGACATATACAAGACCTCCGTTTGTCCTCTGGCCAAGGTGATGCGGCGTGAACTGAAAAAACGCGGAGTAAAGCACCTTAAGGTGGTCTATTCCAAAGAAAAACCGCTTGTTCCGCAGGTTGAGATAGAAATAAGCTGCAGAAACAACTGCACCTGTCCTCCGGAGACCGCCGCAAATTGCGAGGTCAGAAAACCGATACCTGGCAGCACATCTTTTGTTCCGTCGGCTGCGGGACTGATCATTGCAAGTGAAGTGATTAAAGACCTGCTGGATTTTAGGAATCCGGATCGGGGATAGATAAAGGATCATTGGAATGAAAGTAACTAAAATCTATTTTGATATGGACGGAGTTCTGGCTGATTTTGAGAACGGAGTCAGGACGTTATGCAAGATAGACGCCTACTCGCTGAACGAAAAAAGACCTGCGGGCTATGATGAGCTTCTGTGGGAAAAAGTCAGGGGAGTTGAGCATTTCTATGATCGGCTGGGGATCCTTCCCGGAGCAAAGGAAATGTTCGATGACGTGAGAACTCTTTACGGGGACAAATGCGAGATACTGACAGGCATTCCCAAGCCGCACAAGGGCGTAAAGACCGCTGCGGAGGACAAGACATCGTGGATGAGACGGCTCTTGTCCGAAGATATCGTGATGAACATAGTTTACAGGCAGGATAAACTGAACTATTGTAAGGGTTCGGACTATATACTCATAGATGACATGAAAAAGACCATCGATCAGTGGCGGGAAATGGGAGGCACGGGCATACTTCATGTGAGCCCGGAAGAAACCATGGCGGAACTCCGACGTCTGGGCGTTTTTTCATATTACGATCTGGGAGTATCGTTAAAAAATTCAGGCAGGTTCGAGGAGGCAAAGAAGGCTTTTCTGAAGGCTGCGGAAGAACCCGAAACCGCAGGAAGAGCTTTCTGCGGGCTGGCAGGACTCAGCACGCTGAAACAGGACTTTAAGACGGCTCTTGAGTTTGCGGACAAGGCTGTGGCGGAGAATTGCTCGGAGCCCGACGCATACGGCCTCAAAATGGAGATACTGCGCGAACTGGGAAAGGATACATCAGCTTTCATTAAGGAAACCTACGATAAAAAGATAGTTTCCGCGGGAGTACTTTTTCGGACTCTTGACAGGGACGATTTTTTTGCGGCTGTAGGAGAAGAGCCTGAAGCGGTTTTGGCCTTGCTGCGTTTTTATGCCGAGAACGGACTGTTCAGATCGGCTGTCGAAGTTTTGGGCATATGCCCCTTGGACGATCCTCTCATCATGTACTGGGAGGGGCATCTGCATATGGTCCTGGGAGATATGGAAGGGGCTGCGGCAATATGGAAGGATGCGGAAAACACGGTAAAGGGCTCTGCTTTTAAAGCTAACGGTTCCGATATCGGAATTTTGAAGGAAGCGGTAATAGTCGGAGAATATGTGGGTGAAAAAATGCCCGTAACCTCCTACCGCCTCGGAAAACTCTTTAATGCATGCGGAAAGGGAAAGGAAGCCGTTGCGGAAATGGAAAAGGCTGCTGCGGGCAGACCCGATCTTGCCGTGATAGCGGCCGATCTTTCCGTTGTTTATTACAATTATGCACACAACGCGGCGAAGGCACTCGATGCCATAGGAAGAGCCTGTGCGCTTGAACCCGGTAACAGCCTCTTTCTTTTGAGACAGGACAAGCTTTTGGAGAGGGTGGGAGCGGATCCCATGGTCAGGTTCTCGCTTCTTGAGGGAAAAAAGGACCTTTTGGAAGAAAGAGATGAGCTATGCCTGAGCTATGCCCGGTTGCTTAATCTGAACGGAAGACACGAAGAGGCTTTGAAACTGCTTTCGGAACACAGGTTTCATCCCTGGGAGAGCGGAGTGGATAAGGCAACAACGGAATACAGGAACACGCTTCTTGCATTGGCTGCAAAGAAACTGATGCAGGGAGAACCTGATAAGGCGGCGGAGCTTTGCAAAGAAACCTTTGAACTGTCCGTTGAAGGATCTGCTCAAACGGCAGACGGCTCCGACTCCAAAAGCAGGTTTATGCTGGGAGAGATCTACAGAGCGATCGGAGACGAAGAAACTGCAAAGGCGGAATATCAAAAAGCCGCCGATTCGGAGATCGAACCAAAGTCTGCTTCTTCTGACAGCGTCTATTGGACGGGACTTGCCAAAGCCCGTCTGGGTCTGAACAAGGAAGCTTTAAGGGCAATGAAAAACCTGATAGATTATGGAAATGCGCATATGAATGATACTTTTGAGGCGGGTTCTCCCGTGAGAACGGATGACTATGAAGAGGACTTGAAAAAGATCAATGAGGATCATTGCAAACGATTGGTTAATCTGGGAGTCAAAGGTCTTGCGGAGGTAGGATGAACCTGCCGAAGGAAAGGAAGGTACAACAGGGGGAAAAATGAGCGGTGTAGACAGTAATGAGGACGAATACGCTTACGGCGGTTTGCTTGGGACGATCATTAAAGAACAAAGGGATCTGCTCGGGATTTCAAGGGAAAGCCTCGGCAGGAACCTTGTAACCGGTCAGACGTTGAAAAAACTTGAAAAGGGTGAATGTGATTCCGACTTATGGTTGGTTACCGTTTTATTGCAAAGATTGGGAGTTTCCGTAAACAGGTTCGAAATGATCCTGACCTCAAAGGAATATGAGGAACTTCTTAACGTGGAAGCAATAGAAAAGGATCTGTTTGAAGGAAAATATGAAGAGGTCGTGAAGCGGATCGACGCATTGGAAAAGGGAACTCCCGTAAGAAATATGCTGGTCTGTCGATTGAGAGCGATGGCAGAGTTTTATGCGAAAAAGGATCATGAAAAGGCATTGAAGTGGCTTGAAAAAGCAGTGCAAGAGGTCACTCCCGATTTCGATCCGATGAATGCGGAGGGGGAATACCTTTCAGTGGTGGAACTTGAGAATCTTCTCGCCATCGAAAAACTGAGATTTCTTGACGGAAAGGCGGACTCAAAATGGGAACAGAGGATCGTCAAGTATATGTCTTTTATCCTCAAACGTTCCTCCGATGAGGATGATACCGCGCTTTTGTATGCCAAATGCTGCTGGCTCTATGCCTCAAGGCTTTTGGAAAAAGGGAATGCCTCCGGGGCGATCGGTGTTGCAAATAAAGCCTTGAAAAGGCTGACGGGAAGAGGCTTTTGGGACTTTGCGGAACCTCTGCTTAAGCTGATCAACGATGCATATTCCGTAAAAAGCAACGGTAAAGAAGTGAACTTTATGACCGAGTGCTATAAGGCTATGTCTTATATCAGGCAGGATGTGTGCGGCGATGGGTATCCTATGGACAGGTTCCTGGAAAATTCTGCCTACAGGAACATTTCTTTGGACTATGAGATGTTTAAAGATACAAGGCTATCCAAAGGCATGACTCAGGAGGAACTGGCGGAAGGCATATTTGAGTCTTCCAAGCCCATATCCTTAATGGAAAGCGGAAAAGGAAGCGTTAACAGGTCGAATTTCGGAAAGCTTATGAGTAAACTCGGCGTAAACAGGCGTCGGGTGAATCCAATGGTGCTTGAGGATTCCTATGAGATCATCTGCTTAAACCATGATGCGGATGTGGAGATCAGCCGGGGAAATTTCGAGAAGGGATACAAGATACTGAAAAAGATAATGTCAAAGATCGGAAAAGAAGCTTTTGAAAAGGACAATTATCTTTGCAGCTCCATGCTGATCACAAATTACGGCCTCGACTTTGCACCGAAGGATGAAATACTGAACAGACTGAAAAAGCTTTCCGAAGATGCGGTGAATTGGGAGACGCTGGAATTAAAAAGGGTCCCTTTCAGAAACGATGGGATCAAGATCAACATTATTTGTCTGTGCATGAGGGATATGGGAGATATTGAAAATGCGAAACTGCTGTATCGGAATGCACTGGATAAAATAAAAAACAGCGCTGTTCATTTGCGCCACAGAAGTTTGGATTATACTTTTTTGGGTGTAAACTATCTGAAGATGATACAGGTTGATCATGAATTTAGTCGTGAGATACTGGAACTGTTGTTAAAATACGGAGGTGGAAACCTTATCCCCCACGCTTTGAACCATTATTGTTCATCCGCTTATCAGCGTGGGGATAAGGATGCCGTTATAAAACTGGCATTAAGCACCTATTATTCTGCATGCTTGTACAATGTGCCGAGGATAGCACATGGTTTTGAGACTTACCTTGAAAAAATCGGTGTAAGTCTGTGTTGCTAAGGACGAGTGAAAATGGGGATGTCGTTGCCTATAGTGGGCGGCGGAGGAAGCTCGTTCCTTAAAGGCTGCTTGGGAAAGAGTGAGAATAATAAAAGTGCCGATAACAAAAGACAGATAGATTTTTTTAGCTTTTTCATAATAACCCCTTTCAGAAGAGTATTTTAGTGTATTTAATCAGAAAATGATCGTTTTTTCCATGGCATTTCGGTTACCAAAATAATTTTTTTTGGTAACCGAAATGCCATGGTTTTTTTTTGAAAAAACATGGATAATTATATTTGTATTTGCGACCGAGGGGGGGCTGAAATATACATAAACTGAGGGAAAAGAATCAGGGTCTTTTTTCGAGGGAGGATGCAAGTGTCCTCCTTTTTTGCAGAATAATGATATTTCTAAAAAAACTATTGACAAAACAAGTAAATTTGACTTAAGGTGAGAGCCATAAAACATGTAGTTGGAGGGATTCGCATGGACAGCGAAAAAGTGTTAGCTATTGATAGGCTGGGATTTAAGGAAGTCGGATGGATAGAGGTGGTGTTGATGCTGATGCTTGGAGTTATTCCATTCCTGTCTGACAGAGAACTTATTCCATTTCCGGGGGATACGTTACCGGAAAAAATCTGCAGTGTGATCATTTTGTTGCTTTGTGAGGAACTGTACTATGTTATTCGAGAGGTAATCAAAAAAATAATTTATATGATGACCGGGAATAACATCAGAATCTGTTTCTTTAAAGAAATCTACGGAAAAGCAGATAAACCGGTATCCTTCAAACTGTATACGATTGCAAATCTGGCAGGAAACTTGATTCCGTGTGTCATTTCAGGCATATTGATACTCTTTCTTTCAGATCTTCATTTTTGGAAAGCGTTCATTGTTATAATGTTTGCGTTCCATGAACTTATAGGAGAGTGCGTTCTTTATCTTAAAAGTCATAAAAAGCTAAAAGATAAAGAACTAATTGATGAAGGACGTTATGTATACGTTTTCCGTTAATGTTTTAGCCCCGAAACTGTTGAAGATAAAAGTTTCGGGGAGGCTTTTTTATTTGGGTTTTTCAAGCAAAAGAACGTTGCTTTCTGTCAAACACAGAGATTGGTAAAGTAGCAAAAAGTACATCGGAAGAAGCGATGAAGATACTTGGGACGAGATATTCATATTCAGTATATTTAATCTGTAAAGAAATATCTCGACTTGAAGATAGCTGTGAGCAGATTTTTATGTCATTGGGAGGAAGTATAACAGAATAGGGATATTAATAGCTGTCAAGCTTCGATTGATTATTTTGAAAGTTGGAATTATAATCAAAAAAATTCCACAGGGAGGAATGAGGATGATAAAAGGGTTTAAAATGAAGCTGTTTCCGGGACAGGAAGCGGAATACGAGAGAAGGCACAATCTTCTTTGGCCTGAGATGAAGGATATGATACATGAATATGGCGGAAGGAACTATTCAATATTCCTTGACCGCGAAACACTCACTCTTTTCGGTTATATTGAGATCGAAAACGAGGAACTGTGGGCGAAGGGCGCAGATACGGCAATAAATCGCAAATGGTGGGATTTTATGGCTGATATAATGGAGACCAATCCCGACAACAGTCCTGTGAGCATAGATCTTCAAACGGTTTTCCATCTGGATTAGGCCTGGTTTTTACGTAGCACGCTCTCGTAACGGTAGTTACGGGGCGTTGTTTTATTCTATCCGCAAAATGACGGTTGAAACCGGAAACCGAGTGAAACTTCACTAAAGGACCGGATGGAGTTTTGAACAATAATGTTATAGAATTTGGTAATGAATTTGTCAAAATTGTCCATAATTACGGAAAAAAAGCATATGTTTTCTGCAACGACAGCCGGGACAGTAACGATCGAAAAATCGTGCCATGAAAAATGGGATTTTACGATTGACAAAAACACGGCAAAAAAGTATATTCCCAATGGTACTTTTATATCGCTCCGTGCAAAGTGTCATTTGACGGACGGCAAAGCAACGGTTATGGCGGAAAAGGAGGGCATAGAATGATACATCTTGCAATAGACATCGGCGCTTCATCCGGAAGACATATTGTTTCCCGGCGTGAAAACGGCGAGATCGTAATGAAGGAGGTTTACCGCTTCAAAAACGGACCCGTAAAAAAGGAAGATGTTCTTACATGGGATCTGAGGAATCTGTGCACGGAAGTTGTAAACGGACTGATCGCTGCAAGAAATGAGGGATTTTTTCCTGACTCCGTAGGAATTGACACCTGGGGTGTCGACTACGTTTTACTCGATGAAAAAGACGATCCTGTTCTTCCTGTTTTTTGCTACAGGGATGAAAGAGGGGCGGTTTCCGCAAAAAAAGTACATGAGATCATTCCTTTTAAGGAACTGTACGATCACACCGGGATCCAGTTTCAACCTTTCAATACTGTCTATCAGATGTTCTGGGACAAGGAAAAGGGGCGCTTGAATGAGGCAAAGGACTTTTTGATGCTTCCCGAATACCTCGGTTTTTTCCTTACCGGCGAAAAGGCTCACGAATACACCAATTGCAGCACGACCGGCCTTGTAAATGCGGCAACGAAGCAGTGGGACAAGGAACTTATTGAAAAGTTAAATCTTCCTTTAAACATGTTCGAGGCGCACCCGCAAACAGCACCGATCATGCTTGGTAAGCTTAAAGCCGACATTGCCTCCAAGGTTGGCTTTAATTGTGACATTATCCTTCCGGCAACCCACGATACGGGATCTGCCGTAGCCTCACTTGCTGAGACGAAAGCCGAAAATTCAATTTTTATTTCCAGCGGCACATGGAGCCTGATGGGTGTGGAACTTGCAAAGCCCGTTACCGGCGAAAAGGCTATGGCCGCAAACTTCTCCAACGAGGGCGGTATCGGAACGATCAGGTTCCTTAAAAACATAATGGGCTTGTGGCTTGTTCAATGCTTAAAAAATGAATTAAATGATGAATTTACTTTTGCCGAACTTGCCAAAATGGCCGAAGCGTCAAGAAAATTTGATTACAGGCTTGATGTGAATGCGGACAAGTATCTTGCTCCGGAATCCGTTACGGACACGATCAAAGAGGAATGCAGTGAGAAGGGATGGCTTATTCCCGAGACACCCGGAGAACTGGCTCACGCGATATATGTAAGTCTTGCTCACTTCTATGATGTCACCGCAAAGGAACTTGAAGAAGTTACAGGTGAAAAATTCAAAAATATATGTATAATAGGAGGTGGGTCCAACAATACCTATCTCAATAAACTTACAGAAGAGATCACCGGGAAAAAGGTGGTTCTGGGAAGCCCCGAAGCCACAGCTCTCGGAAACATATTATTACAGGAAAAATGCTACAGATAAAGGAGGAACTGATGTACAAACAGGTTAAGGAGGCTTATGCGGCTATCGGTGTTGATACCGAAAAAGCATTGGAAACATTAAAGAATATTTCGATCTCCGTGCATTGCTGGCAGGGAGACGATGTAGTGGGATTTGATTCAAAGGAATCTCTTTCGGGCGGTATCCAGACCACGGGTAATTACCCCGGAAAGGCAACAAGCCCCGAAGAATTAATGGCGGATTTTGACAAGGTGCTTGAACTTACACCCGGAAAGAAAAAGCTTAATCTTCATGCAAGCTATGCGATCTTTGAGAACGGTGAGTTCGCGGATCGTAACGCCATAGAGCCGCATCATTTTGAAAGGTGGGTAAAATATGCAAAGGAGAGAAAGATCGGCATCGATTTTAATCCCACCTATTTCTCACATCCCATGGTAAAAGACGGTCTTACACTTACTTCTCCCGATCCCGAGGTGCGCAGGTTCTGGATAGAGCACGGCAAGCGCTGCCTGAAGATCTCCGAGTATTTTGCAAACGAGACGGGCATTCCCTGTGTTATGAACATTTGGATCCCCGACGGTTTTAAGGACTATCCTGCCGACAGGCTCGGTCCCCGCAGACGTTACATGGAATCCCTGGACGAGATCCTTTCGGTTCCTTTTGACAGGAGCAAGGTTTTCGTAACATTGGAGTCCAAGGTTTTCGGTATCGGACTTGAGGCATATACGGCAGGTTCCGCAGAGTTCTGCATGAATTACGTTAATTCTCGCCATATCACGCCTCTCATGGATAACGGACATTATCATCCCACAGAGATGGTTTCAGATAAGATCTCGTCCATGCTCCTGTTTAACGACAGGATCGCACTTCATGTAACCCGTCCCATGAGATGGGATTCGGATCACGTAGTGCTTCTTGATGATGAGACAAAGGAGATCTGCAAAGAGATCGTTCGTGCAGGTGCAACAGACAGAGTGTTCATCGCCACCGATTACTTTGATGCTTCCATCAACCGTATCAGTGCATGGGTTACCGGACTTCGTTCCGTTCAGAAAGCTCTGCTTTATGCACTTCTGGAGCCCGCTTCGCTTAAACAGCTCCAGGATGAGGGCAGATTCACGGAACTCATGGTACGTCAGGAAGAATTAAAAACCATGCCTTTCGGAATTGTTTGGGAAGAATATCTGAAACGAGAGAACATTTCTTCCGACTATTATAGTGAGATCAAAAAATATGAAGAAGAAGTCCTCTCCAAGAGAAGATAAGAGATGAAGAGAGAAAAGTTCACCGGGGCATATGTCCCGGTGATGCTTTCGGAAATGTTTTAAAAAATCGTACTGGAGGTTTTTAAATGAAAAGAGTCGAAGAATTTTTGAAACAGGCTGAGACGTATTATCTTGCTACGGTTGAAGGAGATCAGCCGAGAGTGCGTCCCTTCGGAACAATTAACATCTTTGAGGGCAGGCTTTATATTCAGACGGGTAAGTCAAAACCCGTTTCGAAGCAGCTTCATGCAAATCCCAAGGCAGAGATCTGTGCTTTTAAGGGAGATAAGTGGCTGCGTGTTGCGGGAGAGCTTGTTCCGGACGAAAGAAGAGAAGCCAAAAAGGCTATGCTGGATGCTTATCCTTCCCTTCGCGGAATGTACTCCGAGGATGATGACAATACGGAAGTACTTTATTTTAAAAATGCCACCGCAACCTTCAGTTCATTCACTCAGGCACCTGAGATCATCAAGTTTTAACCTCATTAAATCACGATTTAATATCAGGCGCTTCGCCTGATATTTTTGGTTTGGGCACGATTTTTAAAAGTGCTTTTGAATTTCGGACAGGGTTGCATATTTTCTGAAATGTGATACAATTACTACAACACGTGAACGATGGTTCACAAGGAGCCGGGTTTGGAATAATGTATATAAAACCGGAGGATCTCCGGTGATCAGGAGGGTATATGAATATATTCAGGAAAGCTTGGTGCAGGACGTTCCAGATGGGAATGAACATTGTGTTGCCTATGATGCCTTACAGAGAACCAAAGCTTCTGGACGGGGTGAAAGCGATCCCCGGATGCCTTAAGGAGCATGGAAAAAATAAGGTCATCATCGTAACGGACAAAGGGATCCGTGGGCTCGGACTCACAGCTCCTCTTGAAAAGCATCTGGAAGAGGCAGGGATCAGTTTTGTTGTGTTTGACGACACAGTGGCAAATCCCACAATAGCCAATGTGGAAGCTGCAAGAGAATTGTATCTTTCAAACGGCTGTGAAGCGATCATAGCCTTTGGCGGCGGTTCTTCCATGGACTGCGCAAAGGGTCTGGGCGCAAGGATCGCCTATCCCAATAAATCCTTAAGGAAGATGAAGGGTCTTTTAAAAGTTCGCAAGAAGATACCTCTTTTGATCGCCGTTCCCACCACGGCGGGAACCGGAAGCGAAACAACGGTAAGTGCGGTTATTACGGACGGTGAGACTCATTATAAATATGTTATCAATTCCTTCCCTTTGATCCCCGAGTATGCGGCTCTTGAGCCCGAAGTTACAATGGGACTTCCCGGGGGGCTTACTTCAAGTACGGGAATGGATGCAATGACTCATTCCGTTGAAGCCTTTATCGGACATGCAACAACAAAAAAGACAAGAGCGGCTGCTATAGAGTCCGTTCGTTTAATACTCGAAAACCTCGAGAAAGCATATGCAAACGGTCAGGACCGCGAGGCGAGGACAAATATGCTCAGGGCATCCTATCTTGCCGGCGTTGCTTTTACAAGAAGTTACGTTGGCTATGTTCATGCGGTTGCACACAGTCTCGGAGGACAATACGGTATACCTCACGGACTTGCAAATGCGGTGATACTTCCATATGTACTTGAAATGTTCGGAGCCTCCGCACACAAGAAACTGGGAACTCTGGCCAAGGCTGTGGGACTTGTTCCAGAAAAGATGGATAACGGAGAGGCTGCCGCCATTTTCATCAGAAAGATCAGGCAGATGAATGAGAATATGAACATTCCCACAAGTCTCAAGGGCATTAAAGAAGAAGATATTTCCATGATGGCCGCGCATGCGGACAAGGAAGGAAATCCTCTCTATCCCGTACCCACACTCTGGAACAAACAGGAGCTTGAGAGGGTGTACAGAGCGGTAATGGAGAAATAAACCTTGACTTTTGGGGAACAATATTGTATTCTTCATCAATAGCGAAGAGGATGCGTAAGTAGTTTTTTCCTTCGGCAAATGCAGAGAGCCTGCGGATGGTGCGAGCAGGTCGGGATCGATCAAATGAATTTCAACATCGGAGCCAAAACACAATCCCAATGAGAGCAGGCATATGCCTGAAAATGGGTGGTACCGCGGGTAAATCTCGTCCCATATGAGTGAAAGCTCATATGGGGCTTTTTTTATCAAAGTTTTATGGAGGATGACATGCAGAATTTGGAAGAATTAAAAGCGAGCATAGCGGCCATTAAGGATGAGATCCTTAGCAGAGCCGGGGGCATCAGGAATTCCAGAGAAGTTTACGAGACCAGGAAGGATTATCTTGACCCCAAGCAGGGAAAGATCAGCCAGCTTATGAAGGCTATGAAAGACATTCCCGGAGAACTCAGAGCGGAGTTCGGTAAAGGTGTCAATGAACTTAAGAACTGGGCGGGAGAGCGCTTCGGAGAGCTTGATGAAAAGATGAAGGCAGAAGAAGCAAAGCTTCGTTACGAAAGCGAGAAGATCGATGTTACCATGCCCGCAACCCATTCCATGAAGGGCTATCTGCATCCCGTTACTCAGATCAGAAACAGAGTGATCGACATTTTCTCGGCCATGGGCTTTGAAGTTGTCGATACCAAGGAAATAGAGAATGATTACTATAACTTCACGGCATTGAACACACCCCAGGATCACCCCGCGAGAGATATGCAGGATACCTTTTATCTGTCGCCCGAATTCCTTCTTGCGACACAGACCTCTGCGGCGCAGATCCATACAATGGAAAAGAAGAAACCGCCCATCAAGATGGTTGCGGCGCCCGGTAAGGTTTTCCGTTCAGACGACGATGCGACCCACTCACCAATGTTCCATCAGATCGAGGGACTTGTTGTGGACAGGAAGATCACTCTTTGCGATCTTCAGGGTATGCTTGATGTTCTTGTGGCAAATCTTTTCGGAGAGGGAACCAAGACAAGACTTCGTCCTTCCTATTTCCCTTTTACCGAGCCTTCGGTTGAGGTGGATGTAAGCTGTTTCGAGTGCGGCGGCAAGGGCTGCAGACTTTGCAAGGGAACAGGCTGGATAGAGGTCCTCGGCGCAGGTATAGTTAACAGAAAAGTCCTTGAAAACTGCAACATCGATCCCGATGAGTACTCAGGTCTTGCTTTCGGCTGCGGCCTTGAGCGTCTTGCAATGCTGAAATACGGCATCAACAATATCAAGATGCTTTATGAATCGGATCTCAGAGTGCTTGAACAGATTGATGATAAATAGTCGGGCTGTCGTGAACATAACGGCATTTCGGAATGTATAGAATATAGGAGGACAAAATGTTAGTACCGCTTAGTTGGTTAAAGGATTATGTAGATATAGATGTTGAACCTCAGGTGTTGGAAGAAAAGCTTTTCGGCTGCGGCTTTGAGGTTGAAGAACTTAATGAAGTCGGAAAAGACATTTCCGGCGTTGTTGTGGGATATGTTACCGAGTGTGAGCCCATTCCCGAAACTCATCTGCATGTATGCAAGGTGGACATAGGAGAGGGTGAGCCCGTTCAGATCTGCTGCGGAGCGGACAATGTATGCGCAGGAAAGAAATTCCCCGTGGCGAAGGTCGGAGCGCAGGTATATGCCACCGCAAAGGATCATGTTACGGTAGAGGGCGTGATGAAGATCGGAAAGGGCAAGCTCAGAGGCTATGACTCCTTTGGAATGCTCTGCTCGGGAACCGAGCTCGGCGTAAATGAGGACATGTATCCCGGAGCAGGCTATAACGGACTGCTGGTGCTTCCCGACGATGCCGTCCCGGGAAGCGACGTAAAGCCCATCCTTGGCCTGGATGACTGGATCTTCGATATCTCCGTAACGGCAAACAGACCCGATTGTCAGAGCATATTCGGAATAGCGAGGGAAGTTGCCGCTGTCCTTGAAAAGCCCTTGAAGACTCCCGACCTGTCCTACACGGAGAGCGGAGTAAAGAAGGAAGGCTTTAATGTTACCGTTGAAGCACCCGAGCTTTGCCCCAGATACATCGGCCACTATGTTTCCGATGTAAAGATCGCCGAATCTCCCGCATGGATGAAGAGAAGACTTGCTCTTGTCGGCATCAATGCGATCTCAAATATCGTTGATATTACAAACTATATCCTGATCGAGCTCGGTCAGCCTATGCACGCATTCGATGAAGCATTCCTTGAAAAGGGAGTGATCTGCGTCCGCCGTGCAAAGGATAAGGAAAAGATCGTTACTCTTGACGAAAAGGAATTTGAACTTACAACAAACAACCTTGTGATCTGTGACGGAGTTAAGCCCGTTGCACTTGCGGGAATAATGGGCGGCCTTAATTCGGAGATACGTGAGACCACTGCGGGCGTTGTGTTCGAGGCTGCAAAGTTTATGCGCGACAATGTACGTAAGACTTCCAGAGCGCTGGGCCAGGCTTCGGATTCCTCCGCACGTTTTGCCAAGGGTGTGGATGAGTACACCACCATCATGGCCATGAAGAGAGCGCTTCATCTTGTGGAAGAGCTGGGCTGCGGCAAAGTTTCTTCGACTCATGTGGACGTGAATTCCGGCAACTCGGTGGAGCCTCGTGAAATGAAGGCTTCCTTGAAGAAGGTAAATGATGTTTTGGGCATAGAAGTACCGGTGAAGGAAGTTGAAAGGATACTGACCAACCTGAGCTTCGATCCCGTTATCAACGGCGATGAACTGACCATCAAGGTTCCTGCTTATCGAGAGGATATGGAAGATTTCCCGGATATCTCCGAGGAGATCATCCGTATGTACGGTTATGATCATGTGGTTCCAACATTCCTTGCGGATGCGACGGTTACCGCGGGCGGCCTTACACTCAAGCAGAAGACCGAACTCAAGATCAAGAGAACACTTTGCGCAAACGGTGCATCGGAGGGCATTCACTACTCATTCATCTCTCCTTCCGATCTTGACCTGATCGCTCTTCCCGAGGATGCGGAAGAAAGAAAGGTGATCCGCATATTGAATCCCATCAACGAGGACCTTTCCGTAATGAGAACAACACTTGTTCCTCAGATGATCCACGCGATGGGCAGAAACGAAAAGAGAGGAAGACTTTACGGACGTATTTATGAGCTGGGCAACCGCTTTATCGCAAAGGAACTTCCTTTAAAGGATTATCCCGACGAGAGAGCAACTCTTTCCATCGGTGTGTTCGGAGACAATGAGTCCTTTTATACGCTTAAAGGATTGGTAGAGGCTGTTGCGGATACATTGAATCTTACCTTCTGCTACGAAGCTTCGGAGAAGCCCTTCCTTCATCCTTACAGGACTGCAAAGATAAGCTGCAACGGGGAGGAGATCGGCTTCATGGGGCAGATCACCTATGAGATCCAGAAGGCAGAGGATATGAGAACACCCGGTTATCTGGCACAGATCGACCTTAAGAGCCTCGAGAAATACTATGCCATCGAGCCCAGGTTCGTTCCGCTTCCGAAGTTCGACGAGGAAAAGCGTGATCTTGCCATTGTAATGGACAAGACCGTGACCTGCGGACAGGCGGAAGAGGTCATTAAGAATGCCTGCCGTTTCGTTTCAAAGGTTGAACTGTTCGATGTATTTGAAGGAGCACAGATCGGCCTTGACAAGAAGTCCATGGCGTTTACCGTAACCTTCACTCCGGCGGAGGAAGCTTTCGGGAACGGTGCCGTTGACGGTTATGTTTCAAAAATTTTAAAGAATCTCAAGTTCCATCTCGGAGCTGAGCTTCGTTCATAAGGCTCGGATAGGCGATGGGCATATGCCTGATAAGGAGGGCAAGATTTGAAGGTTTATACTATGCCGCTAAATGCGCTGCTTACCAACACTTATTTTGTGATCAACGAAGAGACGAAGGAAACCCTGATCATAGATCCGGCGGAGGATTCGGTGAAGATCACCGAATACATCGACTCCAACGGTCTGAAACCTGTGGCGGTGTTGCTGACTCACGGACATTTCGATCACATCTTCGGCGTAAAGATGCTGAAAGAGAGAGGAATAAAGGTCATAGCTCCCGAAAAAGAACTCGAGCTGCTGAATGACATCGGCATGAATCTTTCGGAACGCTTTCGCAGACCGGTTACCGTTATCCCCGATGAAACGGTGGTTGAAAATGACATTATTGAGCTTGCGGGGTTCAGGATACGCGTTATAGAGACTCCGGGGCATACTTCGGGATCGATATGCTATGAATTTGCGGACAATGGCGTGATCTTTACGGGAGACACCCTGTTTAACGGAACCATCGGAAGAACCGATGTGCCTACGGGAGACTGGGAGGTTGAGTGCCGATCTGTCCGAAACAAGCTGTTTACACTGCCTTCGGAATATATATGCTATCCCGGACATGGCAGTCCGACATCCATAGGCTATGAAAAAGAACACAATATGGCGGTGAACTGACACGACAGAAGAGAGGGGATTACCGAATAATCCTCTCTTTCTTTTGTTGCTTTAAGCTTCTTAAAGGTATATAATTAGGGGAAAGAAGGGAGTGATCGTTATGATAAACGAGATTAAAAGGACCATAGATCAGGCAGTCAACAAGATCAAAAAGGACGTTGTTCCGGCGATCAAAAACGACTATTATCCCAAATTCAAGGAAAATCTTGACCATGCTTATGACAAGACAATGGATGCCGTTGACGGTATCAAGGAGAACGCTGCCAAGAATGCTTCCTTCAGTGCTTCCGATCTTTCCAGAGATGAGTTCATGTTGAAAGGCCGTTTCGCCTCCAACGGATATGACTGGTGGTGGCACAGCTTTACCGGACATGACAGGGAGACGGGAGAGGAAAAGGCTTTCTTTGTTGAGTACTTCCTCATGAATCCCGCTTTGGCCGAGGAAGAGCCGATCCTCGGACAGGATCCGGACAATCAGGAAATGGGCAAGAAACCCTCCTATGTTATGGTCAAATGCGGAGCCTGGGGACCGGGCGCCAAGCAGCTGCACAGGTTTTTTGCATGGCCCGAAGTAATGATCAATCCCACAGCGCCTTTTTCGCTGGAAGCGGAAGACTGCTACTGTTCAGAGGGACGCATCGCGGGCAGCGTGGACATTTCCGAGGAAGAGGTCAAGCTTCACCCCGAATGGATGTGTGATGCGGGCTCTATGAAATGGAATCTTTCGGTGGATAAAAAGATCCCCTTCAATGTTGGCTACGGTGCTTCCAAGCCTGTACGTTTTTCGGAGGCATTTGAGATGTTCTGGCATGCGGAGGGAATGAAGACAGAGTATACCGGAATGATAGAATATGACGGAAGAGAGTATCTGGTTCGCGCAGATGATTCCTACGGCTATGCGGACAAAAACTGGGGATCGGATTTCACATCTCCCTGGGTTTGGCTGTCCTCCAACAATCTTACCTCACAAAAAACGGGTAAGAAGCTTACGAACTCTGTTTTTGACATAGGCGGCGGAAGTCCCGGTATCGGCGGCTTCGAGCTTCAGGACAAGCTCCTTGGTGCAATGTACTACGAAGGAACCGAAATGGAATTCAATTTCACGAAGGTCTGGACGGAGCCCAAGACGCGGTTTGAATGTAAGGAAACGGAAACCGAGATCATCTGGCATGTGGAACTTCGCAGTGCGGCTTACATCATGCTTGTCAATGCAAAATGCAAGAAATCGGATATGCTTTTGATAAACTATGAGGCTCCGGACGGCATCAAGATGCACAACCGTCTGTGGAACGGCGGAAACGGAGAAGGGATCATAAAACTCTATCGCAGAAACGGCTCGGAGAAGGAATTGATCGACGAGATATATGCAAAGAATATGGGCTGCGAATGGGGCGAATATGACATTTAAAAGATCAGACCTGTCGGAAATATTATCGACAGGTCTTTTTGTGCGATAAGCGAATGCCCTCGGCAGCAAGCTCGCTTGCTGGACGAGGGCTGAGCGAACGGTCATTGAGCGGACTTCGTACGCGAGATGACCCATCGAATCGAGTAGGAGTCAGCCTACTCGATTGCTTATATGATATGCTCAGGCCTTGATCTCGGGGTCCGGGGTTATCCGGATGAAGAGACCGGCTTTGATAAGGGCGGGACGGATCGCAAGATAGAACACTGAGGCGCTGATGACTGCGATCACGGCGTTTACAAAGGTTGTCATTGCTGTCCATTTTGCGAAGATGGAGGCAACCTGCTGGGGAATGCCAAGGATGTATATCTTGTAAAAGTAACCCAGCGTGGGATCGGCAAAGATGTTGAAGACCATTCCGCAGGCGGCTGAAAGGACCGTTACTCCGGTAACATACTTCATCTTGTGGGGCCTGTCCAGCTTGAAGATCTTGTGCGCTACAAGGCCGACGATCAGACCGATCATGAGTTTTAAAAGGAAGGTTCTGGGGGCGCTTGTTACGTAGGCGGTTGTCAGATCGCCGATCGTCATTCCGACCGCGCCCGCAAGACCACCGAGGTAGCCTCCCAGAAGAAGAGCTGCAAGAACGCAGAATACATTTCCGAGGTGGAAGGCTGTTTTTTCGGTTCCTACCGGGATGTCTATCTTGAAAACAGCGAAGCCGATGTAGCAAAGTGCGGCCATGAGGCCTGCAAGAGCCATTTTTTTGGCGTCAAACCGTTCAACAACGACGGTCCCTTTAAAGGCATTGAAGCAACCCTTAACGATAAGGGAAAGTGACAGGAAAAGCGCTACCATGGCAAAGGAGAAGGGGCGCTCAAGATTCAGTTTCTCGTCCGAAAGCTCTTTCTTTACAGCATTTAAAGCATCAAGATCGCCCGTTATCTTGCCTTCCTCGACCTGTGTTATCTGTTCCTTTATTTCGTTGAGCTTCGGTGCAACCTCCGCCGATGCCTTAAGAGAATGACCGTGGGCATATATGGCAAAAGTAAGGCTTACCGCAAAAAGTACGATCCCCGCAATAAGCAGGATGTAACTTTTTTTCCTTTCAGGGTTTTGTAAATTTTTTTCGGTACTCATTTTGTTCTCCTCTCAATGTAATCTATAGATCTGATCCGGTCTGTAAGCCAGGGCAGCTCTGCTTCGAAATTCACCGCATAATCCACTCTGTCCGGATCGTTATATGTGTTTTCTATGCATCTCGTAACGTAATCGGCGGCAAGCTTCAGGGCGTCGAAGTATGGCAGCCCGCGGGTGAGGGCGCCTGTGAGCGTGGCAGCGAAGATGTCGCCGGTTCCGTGCGATCTGTAATTTATCTTTGGTGTTCCGTATTCAAAGAATTCACCGTTTTTCGGATCTATCCCCATAAAACCGAAGGTTCCGTTCTCAAGTGTGACTCCGGTGATCACGGCTATGCCCGTAAGATGCTCTGCAAGGCCTTTAAGAAGCTTCTTCGTTACCTCAGGCGGGGCATTCTCGCCGGGATAGGGCTCGTTCAGCATCAATGCCGCCTCGGAAAGGTTCGGAAGGATGATATCCGCTTCCCTGCAAAGACTTGCCATTTTCTCGGGGAAATCATCGGCAAAGCCCGTATACAGCTTCCCGTTGTCTGCCATTACAGGGTCAACTATCGTAAAAGTGTTTTTTTCTTTGAAGGTTCGGAAATAGTCCCTTACTATTTCAATCTGCCTCTCGCTTCCGAGGTAACCGGAATAGAGAGCATCAAACTTAAAACCTTCTTTTTTCCAGTGTTCCTTTATGCCGTCCAGATCATCCGTAAGATCTCTGAAGGTGAAGCCGGAGAAATGAGTATGCGTGGAAAGTACCGCTGTGGGTACGATGGCTGTTTCAACTCCGAAACAGGAGATGATGGGAAGAGCCACTGTCAGAGAACATTTTCCTATGCAGGATATATCCTGAATGGTCATTACTCTTTTCATATCTCTTTTCCTCTCTGAATTTTTTTGATAGTATGCTACAAGATTGGTATTATTAATAGTGCCATTTTATGATATTTTTATAAGACCAGATTCGAGGCTCTGCTTCGCGAGACTCGGGCGAGACAAAGCTTTCCGTTATGAAGGGCGGTGCATTTTTTGTTTCGGAGCAAAAAAAAGAAGCGGCGAATCTACCGCTAAAAAGAGGAGAAGCCGGGACAGAGGGGAGGGAACTGTACCGGCTTATTTATGAAAAAATGTTCTTATTTACTTGGTTGTTTTGTTTTTGTTGAGATCATTATACGATCGAAATGTGTCATGGGTATGTTAAAAAATTGAACGTTTTGAGAACAATCGCCAACAAAAGTCCAACAGACTGTGTCAAAATCTGTGGGGTTTTATGATCTTCATGTTGATAAAATACTTAAGGGGCTTTCCGAGAAATGCATCGGTAAGAGACTTGTGTTCCCAGGGTTCGATCTTTTTACCGTTTCCCATTATGTTGTACGTGATCAGATCTTCCTGTAACTGATAGGGGAGGTCGTGAAAATTGCAGAATTTATAAAAATCATGCCTCTTGATCCTTTGTTCTTTATTGGAACATTCCACGTTCCAGTCTTCCAAAGCGAGGTAAACTCTCTTCTTCTCATATTTCTCAAGAATGAGCTTCATTGCATGAGTTCCGTGATGACCGCCTCGGTACTCGGCGGCTATGGCAAACAGGAATATATATGCCAGATCGTTGTGTGTCAGTATGTAGGCAAAGCCTACGGTAGCGCCGGCATCTGTGATCTTCCAGAAATCGGCCTTCTTATGTCGGTACTTGGTTTTTAGAAACAAAAACGGAGATCGTTCCTTTAAGGGGAATGCCTCATGATAAATCTTCTTTATCTCGGAATAATCCGATCGTTCGACTTTTTGTAAATCCATTGGATTTAAGCCTTTCTGAATTTTCTATTCGGTTAGTATTTTGCACCGCAGATCCCCTGATCTTTCGATGCCGCTGAATTATACTACTAATGCTCGAATAAAACAATATCCGGTTTAAAAATGATACCCGGGGACGGGGTTAAGGGTTCATTTTTTGATACCCGGGGACGGGGTTATGGGTTCATTTTTTACTAAAAATCTAAGATTGTTATATATATCAATAAAGAACACAGGAAAATCAATTTGTGCGAGGCGCAGTGCCTGTTAAAGGTTTTGCACCTTCCCCGGTAAACAGCATACCTACATGTTCTGCGGCTGTGTAGGGCTTCCAAACAGGCAGAGGAAGCTCGTCTCTCCCTATGCCGTTGGGATCGCCGTTCTTCACAAAATTGGCGAACAAATCGCACATTTGACGAGCAAGGTCAAAGTGGCGGCCAACATAAGGACGACGACATTTGCCGATGGTTTCGAACCAGAACCACAGGTCGACGGAGTGGAAAACTCCGGGGTTGTCTTTGCCCGGTATGTCCGGATCGAAGCAATAGTAGTAGCATTTTTGAGTGGGGTGGACTGCGCAAGCGGCATCGAAGGCCTTCTTGACGGTCAGTTCGACTAAGTTTTTTTCACACTGAATAAATTCATCGGAGGTGTTCCCGGAAAGTATGGGCGCGTCTGCACACTTGCCCTCCATGAAGCGCTCTATAGGGTCTCCTGCACAGAAACTTCCGTCAATGATAGTGTACATTCTCGGGTGATTTTTGGCATATGCGTTGTATCGTGCCAGAAGCTCGAAGGCATCTATGCCTCGGGCCTCCTCGAGGGAATCTATGCCCAGATATTTAAAAAAGTCGACCCCGCGTTTTTCCGCATCCTCAAGAGTGAGGGGTTTAAAGATGTCGAAGGCGGCCTCGGGATGGCGGATCATTCCGCTGAAAACAACAGCGCCCTTTATCAGATCGCGATTTGTATCACAGGTGTATTGATGCATTACGGATGCGCCGCCGGCGGATTGACCTGCGATCGTGATCCTTTCGGGATCGCCGCCGAAGGCAGCAATATTTCTGTAGACCCATCTGAGGCCTGCCTGCTGATCCAGAAGACCAAAATTTCCGGGGGCGTCCGGGGCTTCAGCCGTAATTTCAGGATGAGACAAAAAGCCGAACAGCCCAAGACGATAGTTTACGCTTACGACGATGATGCCACGGGATGCCAGATGTTCCCCGTCAAATTCCATTTCAGCCGTGTATCCCCAGTTAAAGGCACCGCCGAAGAACCATACCAGCACGGGGAGCTTCTCGTCCGTCTTTTTCGCGGGCGTCCATATGTTCAGGTACAGGCAGTCCTCGCTGATCGCAATCTCGGGGTCAACATGCCATTCGCGGCAGTAAATGTCGTTTCCGAGCCCAGGCGTATCCTGCACGGAGATCGGCGCAAAGGCATATGCCTCGAGGACGCCTTCCCAATTTTTGCAGGGCTGAGGCGCACGCCATCTGTTTCGACCGACGGGCGGAGCGGCGAAAGGTATGCCTTTGAAGGCTGTTATTCTCGGGTCAGATCCCGGCAGGCCACGAACCGTGCCGTTTTCGGTAGTTGTCTGTCTGAGCATATGTTTTTCCTCCTATTATTGGTTGAGATGATTATAGCATAAGCAAGGAAAAATATAAAAGGAAGGGTGCAGGACCTTTTTCCTATTGACAAATCCGTTCAAATCAAGTATTTTTGGATATGTCATGAGATTGGGGCGAAATCTTTTGACAATAAATTTTATTAAAATTTTATAGGAGGGTTAGATGAAAAGGTTTAGAGTGAAGCTTTTGTCTGCGTGGCTTTTAGTTTTTATGATACTCATTACATCTGAGAGTGTCACAACATTAGCTGCGACAAGTACTATTGGATCTACGGTTATGAAACCGTCTGTCAATGAACCTGTCATTCTTGATGATCACACACATTCTATGGCTTCTACGGTTATTACTTCGCCGACCTGTACAGCCACCGGAACACGTAAGTATTATTGCACCAAATCCGGATGTAATTATTCTTACACTCGTTCAATTGCAAAAACAGCCCATAATTACAGTACAATTGTAACAACACCACCCACGTGTAATTCAACGGGAAAAACAGAGAAAAAATGTAGCTGTGGTGCAACTGTTTTGTTAGGAACTATTCCCAAAACAAATCATAGTTATTATAGATCTACATTAACCTCTGCTTCCTGTGATACGCCCGGAAGAGTTAGAGTAACCTGCAGCAAATGCGGAGATTATTATTTTGAAACTATTCCCAAGACAGGGCATAGTTTTAGTGCAGCGACTTGTACTTCGCCTGCAACATGTACAAAATGCGGGATTACTTCCGGAAGCAAATTAGGACATGACTATGCACCTGCAACATGCACTTCGCCCAGTAAATGCAGAGTGTGCGGTGCTACTACCGGAAGTAAAGCAAATCACAGATATTCGACCTGGAGCATAGATCGCTCCGCTTCATGTACTACTACCGGTACCAAACACAGAGTATGCAGAGATTGTGGAGACGTTGATGTAGCGACTATTTCGGCAACAGGACATGATTATGCATCTGCAACATGCACTTCGCCCAAAACTTGCAGAACATGCGGATATCAAGATGGAACAGCTCTCGGGCATCAGTGGGGTGATTGGATCACCGATGAAGTTGTGAGCTGTATTTATGATGGTGCTCAGCACAGAGAATGCAGAATATGCAGAAGCATTGAAACAAAGAGAATAATATCGCCCGGACATGATTTTAGTCCTGCAACGTGTACATCACCTGCAACCTGCAGAAGATGCGGCGCGACAACGGGAACTAAGGCTGAACATAATTGGGATAGCGGTACCGTAATTTCTCATATCAGTTGTATGTCTGATGAGATAGTCAGAAAAAAGTGCACTAACCCCGGATGTACGGCATATCGGGATACGGTTACAAGAAAGCATACACCCGAAAAACATGACCATGATTATACGAGCTACCATTTTGTAAGAACAGTCCCCGCTACTTGCAAATCAAGAGGCTATGACCTTTACCATTGTGATGCCTGTGGTGAAAACTTCGAGGAGAATTATACCGACTATAGTTCACACAGTTGGGGTGATTGGATTGTCGATGAAGTCATGACTTGCGGCTATGACGGTGCTCAGCACAGAGAATGCAGGGTATGTAAAACTACGGAGACTGAGAGGATTCCTGCACCCGATCATAATTTTATGCCTGCAACGTGCACAACCGCCGAAACATGCTCAAGATGTGGAATGACAAGAGGTGGAATTCCGGGACATGCTTGGAATACAGGAACGGTTATTCAGCAGATAAGCTGCGAAACCGATGAAATTACGAGAAAAACATGTACCAGACCCGGATGCAATGTTTGTAAGGATATTGTAACAAGAAAGCACACACCCGAAAGACACGGGCATGATTATCCCGGCTATCACTTCGTGAAAACTGTGCAGGCAACCTGTACATCAAGAGGCTATGACCTTTACCATTGTGATGCCTGTGGTGAAAACTTCGAGGAGAATTACGAGGCAAGATTAGATCATACCCCGTATTATCCTTACAATCCCAATGATTCATACAATTATCCGCATATATATATGGATTGCGGTGATGAGACTGCAAAAGTAACATATACTTGTGCATTATGCGAGGAAAACATTACAGAGAATCTTTCAAAGGTTGAGATGAGTGCACGTGGTATTCATTTTGAAATAGTTACGCATTATCCTGTATACGATCCCAATAATCCGATGGATATAGAATACGGAAACCTTTATGAGCATTATTTAAGTTGTTCATGCGGGAAATACAGACCCATGGAATCACATACATGGGTAACTGTTAAAGAAAGTACGTGTAACGAAAAGGGTGAACTCAAATGTTCTGTATGCGGGCGTAAAAAAGAAAAACCCAAAAGCAGCACACATGTTTTTGAAATCAAAGTGACTCCTACATGTTCCCAAAAAGGAATGAAGAAATGTCAGATATGCGGTCTGGAGGAAACAATCCCTGTTGATCCACTCAACTGTGTTAATATAAAGGACGTCATCAGTTACAGAAATGATTACTGGCATTCAATAGAAACAAAATGTGAGGATTGCGGTCGTGTGCATGCGTATAAAAATGAGATGCCTCATACATTTTCGATAACTTATCCGGAAGACATCAATGCAAGAGGACATTATGTTGTATGTGATGAATGCGGACTTATAACCTTTATGGAACATGAAATCAATAAAGGTTCCATAAAATCCTTACATAGTATATGGATAGGAAGCGAAGTTGATGGCCACAGCATCGGGACAAAATTTTATCGTTGTGAAGCTACTTGTGTCCATTGTAATTACTCAGGTGTTATTTTTGTTGAAGATACATTAGCAAATGTGAAGACGAAAGAGCAAGTCAGCGATGATATAGCAAAGGCAATTGTAAAGAGTGTTATAGGCCTCATACCGCAGCTGAATAAAATAAAAGCTATCAAAGATATTGCAGGTGGACTTTTAAATACAATGGGCAATATTAAAACGGTAAGCGGTATTATAAAAAAGGCTTGGGAAGTATCGGAACTGTGCGATCAAATTACACTTGAAGAACTGGAAGCTCTGCTTGGCGACTCCGACATTATGGATATTACGGGTGAGGAAAGTCATTCCCACACTTACAATCAAATAGATGGATTATTTTACAAGCAGAAGATATCTTTCCAATATTAGATTTATCGATGATTCTGAGCTGCTCTTCTTGGAGGAGCAGCTTTTTTAATGCCTGCACAGGACAAAAAATGACACCACAACCCCGTCCCCAAGGTGTCAAAAAATGAACCCGGGGGACGGGGTTGTGGTGTCAAAATTTGCAATCACCAACTCAAAGTGAGCAAGATTTACGGATGAAACATTACCGATTTTTTGTTATGATAATTTCACGAATCAGTTTTGAGGTGAGAGAAAATGATCAGGAAAATCGCAAAAACCGCTTTTTTTATGACAGGCATATTAGTACTGGCAGGTTTTGGCGGCTGCGGGAGCAAAGAGGCGCAGACGATGGCAACACCGACGCCGGTGATCATAACCGCGACGCCAACACCGAAGTCGAAGGTGTCCGATACGCCTATGCCTGTATTGACTGTAACGCTCACGCCCGCCCCTGCAGAGGCAGAGGAAAAGGAAAAGGTGAGCGTGAAAACAAACGAGGATTATGAAGAGATGTTCAAGCAGATCAAGCTTTCGGAAAGCATCAAGCCTTTGATGAACAATAACCCGCTGATGGTACAGAGATTCGGCGCGGACCCATATGCCATTGTGTACGACGGGCGGGTTTACATATATATGACAGGCGACAAGCCGCGGTTTGACAGCGATGGAAAGCCTGTGGAAAACGACTTTTCCAACATCGTGGATATTAATGTGATCTCATCCGCGGATCTGGTCAACTGGACGGATCACGGGAGCATACACGCCGCATCCGCCTATGGCGCGGCATATTGGGCGAGGAACTCCTGGGCACCGGCGGTTGCATACAAGAACATAGACGGACAGGACAAGTTTTTCCTCTATTTTGCAAATAATGCCAACGGGATCGTGGTGTTGGAGGCCGACACGCCGGTGGGACCGTTCAAGGACATCTTGAACAAGCCGCTGATCACGCGAAAGACCCCGAACTGCGATACGGTGACCTGGCTGTTCGACCCTGCGGTGCTGATGGACGATGACGGGCAGGCATATATTTACTTTGGCGGCGGAGTGCCCGAGGGAAAGGCGGAAAACCCCGGAACGGCAAGAGTTGCGCGGCTCGGAAGTGATATGATCAGTCTCGACGGAGATCCGGTTACGATTGAAAACGTGCCTTATTTGTTTGAAGACTCGGGGATCAACAAGATCAACGGCAAATATTTCTATTCATATTGCTCGAATTTCAGCGTGACGGCCGAGAGCAAGAAAAAATACGGCTTTGATCAGGGGCAGATCATAGTCATGAAGTCCGATGATCCGATGGGACCTTTTGAACTTTGCGGAACGGTGCTGAAAGCGCCCGGAACATATTTCGGAAGATATGGCAACAATCACCATTGCCTTTTTGAGTTCAAGGATAAATGGTATATCACCTATCACGCGAGGCTGCTCGAGAAGGCGCTGGGCCTTGACGGACAGTACAGGAGCACAAACATAGACGAGCTAAGCATAGCCGAGGACGGAACGCCCCTTCTCACGCGTGGTACCTTGGAGGGAGCGAAAGCCGTGGCTGTCCTGGATCCCTATGCTGAGGTGCCTGCGGTTACCATGTCGCATTCCTCGGGCATAGACACAGCGCCCTACGGCAAAACTGAGAAGAAAAGCGGATCGGGGACCATGCTGGTTTCCGATATGCATGACGGAAGCTTTGTGGGAGTCAGCAACGTTGATTTCGGAGACGGCGGGGCGAAGACCATTACGGTGAAGCTTCGCGGCAGCGGAAACGGCGCGATCAAGGTAGCGCTCGATCTGCCCGGATCCGGTGGCATCGCCTATGTGCCGGTTACAGCGCCGGGAGAGGAGATCGCAGAAGCAAGCATAGAACTTCTCAGCGCACCGGAAGGAGTCCACAGAGTTTTCTTCGTATTTGCGGGCGAGGATTACGAGGTGCTTTCCTGGCAGTTCAAAAAATGACACCACGTCGCCGGAAACATGACAAATTTTTACCTGAAATGACACCACAACCCCGTCCCCGGGGTTCAAATGACACCACAACCCCGTCCCCGGGGTTCACCTGAAAGTTTATTCTTACTTAATTGACTTTGGGAGGCGGGGATGATAGAATGCGGACAAGATGAAGTTTACCCGCAGGGTAAGAAAGGAGGTAGTACATGGACATAGCTGCTTTATCCATGACGATGAATCAGATCAATACGTCGACGGATGTCGGTGTTGCGATGTTGTCGAAAGCACTTGATACACAGGAAGATATGGGAGCTGAGATGATCAAAATGATGGAACAGTCTGTGACACCTCATATCGGAGCAAACATTGATGTTTCCGTTTAATAGTAAAAAGTCGGGGACCTGTCCGTAAGGACGGGTCCTTTCTTTTTCTCTTTCTTCGTTTGACGGCGGAGAGCTGTTTGGACGTTCAGAGCAGTCTTTCTTGAAAAACAGCCTGAAATTTGTTATAATTTTACATTACCACGCTATGTGGTTTGGAGGTCAAATTTTATGAGAAGATATCGATTAAGGATTGGTCTTGATGTGGATGACACATTATATGACTGCAACGCCTATGCCCTGTCCATTGTGAACGGTAAGCATCCCGACGAGGATCCTGTGAGCATTAATGAGATCAAGGGCTGGGGAAACTACGGAAGGCATTTCGACGAGAGGATCGCACTCTATTCGGATCCTGAATTTGTGCGGACCCAGCCCATTCTTCCGGGTGCGCAGAAGTTTGTGCGCGAGCTTTCCAAGCAGGCAGATGTGTTCTTCGTAACAGCTGTTCCCGCGGCCTGCATGAGCGCCCGTGCGGAGCGCCTGCTTAAGGACTTTCCCGAAATCCCTTCCCAGAACATAATAATCGGAACACGTAAGGATGTTTTTGCGCTGGATATGCTGCTGGACGACGGAGCCCACAACATTTCCAACTCGAAAGCCGTTTATCCCGTGCTGTTCCGCAAGCCATGGAACATGGATATGACAGGCATATTGGCCGTGAACAGCTACTCGGATTTCATGCAACTTTTCCGTATGGTAAGAAACTCGTTTGTGGAGAAATCCCCGGATCTGTCGGAGGGAGGAGTCATATGCCTCGTAGGCCCTTCGGGATCGCTAAAGAATGAGATCGCATATGAGCTTACCAAGGATTCGATTGAATTCAAGAAGCCCCTTACCTCGACCACAAGGCCGAGAAATGAGGGCGAGAGTGAGAAAGCCTACAGGTTTATCGATGAGGAGCAGTTCCTTCAGGAAAAAGAGGATGGAAGGTTTCTGGAAACCACGGTCTACTCCAAATTCCATTTCGGAACGCCCTCAAACGAGATACAGCAGATCGTGAGCGAGGGTAACTATGCAGTCCTGCCCATCGACATCTGCGGTGCACTCACCGTAAGAAATGCATATAGGGGCAGAACCCTGATGGTTTTTGTTAATCGTGAAAAGGAAGCTGTGCTTAAGAACATTATCAGCCGTAAATCAAATGAGGACGATAAAGTAAGACGTATCATGTCTCTGGACATCGAGTACAGGAATGCGGAGATCTGTGATATTGAGCTCAAGTGCGAGGATAATGCGGCAAAAGCGGCGGAAACGCTCAAAAAGATAGTTACGGGAAGCAACAGATGATCTTAGGAACGAGGTAGATAATGTATAAAAAAATACTGGAAGAGATCAAAAAGTACGACTCGATCGTGATCCACAGGCATTCAAATCCGGACGGAGATGCCATCGGAAGCCAGATCGGAATGAAGCACCTGATCATGACGAATTTCCCCGAAAAAAAGGTCTACGTAGTGGGCGATGAAGCGGGAAGGTATTCCTTCATGGATGAAGCAGTGATGGATGAAGTTGAAGACAGCGTGTTTGCCGAGTCTCTTTCGATTGTTTTGGATTGCGGCGGAGAAAACATGGTGAACGATGAAAGATACAAAACGGCCAAGGCCAATGCAAGGATCGATCATCACATATTTACCGGGGCTTTCACAAAAACAGAGGTCATAGATACGAGCTTTGAAAGCTGCTGCGGCATAATTGCGGACATAATAGCAACCGAAGGCCTTGAGATCGATGAGATCGGCGCAAGATCGCTTTTTACAGGTATGGTGACGGATTCCGGACGTTTCCGCTATGATTCCACAAATGCCAGGACCTTCAGGCTGGCAGCTTTCCTTGTGGAGAAGGGTAACATAGACTTCAACGATCTCTATGCAAAGATGTATGCGGAGGATTTTGAGTCCATAAAGCGAAAATCCGAGTTCATTCTGAAGATCCGTTTTACGGAGCACAATGTTGCTTATCTTTACAACGATGCGGCAGAGGTCGAAAGACTCATTAAGGAGGGAATGACTCCCTTCGGTATTTCCCGCGGAATGGTCGGCGTTATGGGCGACATCAAGGGAGTGGCCATCTGGGTGAACTTCACCGAGAGCGAAGGAAAGGTGCTCTGCGAGCTGCGATCGAACAAGTACAACATCAACCCCATTGCGGTAAAGTACCGCGGAGGCGGCCATGAAAAGGCCAGCGGTGCAACGATCGCAGACAGGGAAACGGCAATGGCCATGCTTGCGGACCTTGACAAGATGATGCTGTAAACAGGCATATAAACAGCCGATCACACTGAATAAAAGGGAGATCATATGGATAATAAGAATTTTGAGATCAAGAAACAGATACTGGATAAGATCAAAGAGTATGACAGGATCATAATCGGACGTCATTTCAGACCCGACGGTGATGCGGTGGGCTCTACCATGGGTTTTGCAACCATTCTCAGAGAGAGCTTCCCCAAGAAGGAGGTCTTTGTTGTGAACGAGGACTATTCCGACTATGTTGCTTTTTTGGATGACGATAAAACCGTACTTGCCGACGAAGCCTATGCAGATGCGCTGTTTGTTGCCATTGATACGGGAACGTCGGACAGGCTTTCAAACAAGAAGTATGTTCTTGCCAAGGAGATCGTAAAGATCGATCACCATGTGGACAATATACCCTATGGGGACATTTCCTGGGTTGAGGACCGGCGTTCCTCGGCATGCGAGATGATCGTTGATTTTGCCCTCACCTTTAAGGATGAACTTAAGGTAACGAAGAGGGCGGCGGAGTGTCTGTTTACGGGAATCGCAACGGATTCCGGCCGCTTCCGTTTTTCATCTACAAGCGGTGAGACCATGCGCCTGGCAGGCTATCTTTTGGATTTCGGACTCGATCTGGAAACCATTTACTCCAATCTCTATCTGGAGGAATTCGATTATTTCAAGTTCCAGGCTTACATTTTCGGACAGATGAAGGTTACTGAGAACGGTGTCGCATATATCGTTGTAACCCGTGAGATGCAGAAAGAGTGGAACCTTTCAAACGAAGAAGCGAGCAATGTTATTTCCCTTCTCAATTCCATCAAAGGTTCAATCATCTGGCTGGCGTTCATCGAAAATCCCTTTGATGAGGAAGTGCGCGTAAGACTGCGCTCAAGGTTTGTTACCATCAACAAGCTTGCGGAAAAATACGGCGGCGGCGGTCATGAGTGTGCTGCGGGTGCGACGGTTCATTCCGCCGAAGAACTGCAGTGCCTGATAGACGATGCGGACGCGATCTCCAGAGATTATAAGGCTAATAATACCGGATGGATGTAAAATGAAAAAATACCTTTTTAGTGCCATATATTCTGTTATCCTTGTGGTGTTCACTCTGGCAGTTGTGCTGCGCACATTTACCTTCAGTGATGTATCGGGAGATAAGATACAGGAAGCAATAGACAGAGCAAATTCTAAGAAAAACGAAGCAGTGAAGACGCCTGTTCCCACAGAGGTCGAGCATATGGCTACTACGCCGACTTTAGCGGTAACACCGGAGGCGGGAGCGACGCCCTCTGCAACACCCTCGGCAACATCCGCGTTTACACCGACATCCGCACCCACGTTTACGCCTGTGCCGACGATCGTTCCCACATGGACGGAGAACAGCTACGTGGATTCTGATATGTCCGTTCGGATCGACAGATATCGTGAATATGACTCGGACATATATGTAGTGGATATTGTGCTGAATTCTGCCGATTTCCTCAAAACCCAGATAGCATCAGCTATAAAGAGGTCTACCACTTATGCCACTGTTTCGGAGATATCCTCCGTTTGCGACAATCTTGTTGTTTCGATTAACGGTGACTGTTGGTTTGTAAGAAACGGTTATTCGATCAAGAACGGAGTAGTCTTAAGAGACGAGATAAGTAAGACGACCTCGGGCATTACCGTTGCAGCACCGGAGCAGGAAGATCTTGTGATCTTTGAAGACGGGTCGGCAAAGATAATCCGTGAGGGTGAGGTCACGATTGATGAATTGATGGAACAGGGAGCGGTGCAGCTTTTTAACTTTGGTCCCACCTTGATCGAGAACGGTGAAAATGTGCTTGAATCAAGCTATTCGGTGATGAAGGAAAAAATCACGGGCTCAAATCCCAGAACTGCAATAGGTGTATATGAAGACCTTCATTATGCATTTGTGGTGGTGGACGGAAGAACCTCCCAAAGCAAAGGAATGAGCCTTACCAAGCTTGCCGCCTTCGGCATGAAACTGGGTCTCGAGACCTTTTACAACCTTGACGGAGGCGGTTCCTCGACTCTTTATTTTAACGGAGAAGTGATCAACAAACCCTGCAGGAACAAGAACAAGATAGCTGAACAGGGGGTAAATGATATAGTCTATGTCGCATACTGATGTCAACAATTTAAAAATATATCGTAACACCGGTTTCATCTATTTGATCGTTTCAATCTTTCTTGCATTGACAGGGTTCATATATGAGCATTTTAGCCATGGCGTATTCTCTTATTCGATGGTGTATGCATTCTCTGTACCCCTCGTTTTGGGAACGCTTTTAAACGCTGTTCTGGAGCGTGTACGGATGCATATGCCCGGAAGCCTCACAAGACAGATATGGCATTGCGGAGTTGCAACACTCACCGTGGGGCTGTTGGTGAGCGGAGTGTTTGAGATCTACGGAGCCGCAAACCCTTGGATAAACTATTATTACATTGCCGGCTTTGTGCTTTTGGCCCTGAGCCTCAGCCTGTACTTTGTTAAGGACAACAGGAAGAGGGAAACAGATTAAAACCGATAAAAAAACAAGAGCCTTCGGGAAATTCCCGAAGGCTCTTTTAATGCTCAGGATATTAAATATCAGTGAGCTCTTCTTTTGGTATACATCATAGCTGCGAAGGAAGCTGCTGCCATGAGAAGAAGGACGAAGAGGATCGTCATTGTTGAATCACCTGTAGCGGGTGTTGAATCAACAGCGCCCAATACATAGGTTGCTCCGGCATTAAACTGGACAGATGTACCCTTGTAGTTCTTGATGGTACCGGTTACGGTGATAACATCGCCAACCTTGAGGTCCTGACCGCCCTTAAGACGGAAAGCACTGATCCTGAAGGTTCCAACCTCAAGTGTAACGGTAATGTTATCGTACTTATCAGAGTAAGGAGTATCAATGCTGAGGATAGTACCTGTGATCTCCTGTACACCGGATAATTCTTCGTCTTCACCGAGATTGTATGCCTTTTCCATTACGATGAGGTCCTTGGCATATGCAAGCTTCTGCCCCTTAACGTAAGTTGCGCCTGCGCTGAACTGGATGGATGTGCCCTTGTAGTTTGTAATGAAGCCTGTTACTGTGATGACATCTCCGACCTGAAGGTCTGCGCCGCCGGTGAGACGGAAGCAGGAGATCGTCTTATCTCCGACCTGAAGAGTTACGGTGATGTTATTGTATTTATCCGAGTAAGCGGTTGTGATCTCAGTGATCTTTCCGCTGAGAACCTGTTTGCCACTCATTGTTTCACCTGCACCGAGAGCATATGCCTTTTCGATGGTAAGAAGCTGCTTAGCTTCCTCTACGGAAAGGGTCTTGGAATAGGTGCAACCTGAATCAAATTCAACGGTTCCCTTGTAATTCTTAATGTTACCTGTAACTGTGATCACATCGCCAACCTTGAGCTCTTCACCACCCTTAAGACGGAAGCAGGTTATGATCTTATCGCCGACCTGAAGGTTAACGGTGATGTTATTGTATTTATCCGAGTAAGGACTTGTGATTTCAGTGATAGTACCGCGGAGAACCTGAGTACCGGGCATTGCTTCGTCTTTTGCAAGAGCAAAGGCCTTGTTTAATACTTCGGAAACAGGCATATCATCCGACTTGGCGTCAACTTCGATTGTAGCGGTTAAAGTATCTGTTGCATTGTTACACTTAATGGTAGCAACAACGGTGATGGTCTGAGGCTTGCTGTCAAGTACAATGGGAAGCTTGCCGTCAGCTGCTGTGGCACCGGTAACGTCGTAAGTGATCGCTACGTCTGTGTAAGTAACACCTGTAGCTCTGAGATCAAGTGTCGTATCAGAATTGATCTTTGCGGGGAACACAAGCTTTTCTTTTTCGAAAGCTACCTTTCCTGCATCATCTCTTTCAACAAGCTTGAAGTTATCAAATGCATTCTCCGTAATAGGAGAGAGATAGAAGGCACCGTCATAAAGAGTGAGGATACCTGTTGCATCTGCGGAATAACCGATGTTGGAGTTTACGATCTCATTAAACTTGGTCTGCTCATCCTTAGTGATGGGACATACGGAGCTCGAGATCCTGATATAAGACTGCTTGTCTGCAAGTTTAAAATTATAATAGGTATTATTTGAAGGATCCTGACCAAGGATCTCAACACCCTTAACGGTAACAAGGAGACCCTGCTTTTCGGTAAGAGCCGCATCCTTTGTGGTTGCCGCATTCTTGAAAAGGGCGGTATAATCGGCAGGAGTAACCGCTGTAATGTTGGAATCGATGATCTCAACAGAAGCGTTGATTATCTCATATGTGCCGGAATAGGTTGAACGTGTACCTGTTGCCTTAACGGTCATACCGCTCTTGATACCGAGCTCGGTAACGGGATCCTTATCAAGGTTGTATACATAGTAACCGCCGTCATTGTCCTGGAAGTAAAGAGCGTTGGATGAATTACCCTTGGACTTTGCGATTATTGCTGTAACGACACCCTTACATACTACTGTCTGATCGTCTTTGGCAGCTGCATAATCAGCCCATGAATATTCCTTATATGCGGGAACAAAATGAGCAAATGAAATCTTTTCGGATTTGCCTGCAGCGTCCTTGATCGTAGCTGTGAGGTTGTAGTTTATCAGGTCGGGAGTATTTTCGTTGACATCAATGGTAACCATTTTCTTGGAATCCATTGTACCTACGGTAACACCGTCTTTTGCATCAACGCTCCAATCGATCGAGTAGGTAACACCATCGATCTTTACAACGCCTACTACTGTGTAATCGGAAGCTGTTGCCGTAGCGGAACCGTCTTTTGACTTGTACATGTTTTCAAGATAGTCCTTAGCTTTGGTTAAGCCTGAATTGTCTGCCGGTGCGGTAGTGGGAGCTGCGGTAGGTTCGTTTACAACCGGAGCGGGAGTGGGATTGATCTCGGAATCTTTTCCTTTATCTCCGCAGGCTGTAAGGCAAGTAATGCTCATTGCTGCGATAAGCAGTAATGAAAGAAGTTTTTTAGTCTTCATCTTTTCTTCCTTCCCTTGTTTAGTGAATGATTGTTATATGTTCTTTAGACAACACCTTGATCTGGTAACCGCCGTCGTAGTATTCAACAATACCCTTTACCGATATTGTATGACCTTCATAGGCTTCGGCGGTGATCAGGTTTCGGTTGTCGTCATAGAGCACTGCTGTTCTGACATCAACATGTGTGCCGTCTGCGGCAACACAATGGAATGTCATTGCTCCGTTGGAGGAGCTTGCCGGATTTGTGGTCGTACTGATCCTCTCAATATCCAGATCCGACATTGAAACCGTGGTTCCCTGTATTACTTCTGCAAGTGCATAGGTCTTTGACTCGAAGATTTCGGCTTCGGGGTCTGTGGGATCGGGCACAAGCTGCGCAATATCGACCTTTCCGTTTACAAATTCATCGGGCTCGGTTTCTACGTAGGCGCCTTCATGTCCGGACTCTATAAGCTGCAGGTTCATGGGATCCTGAGGTTTCATCGCTTTGTATTGAACGTCGGCTATCTGGTAAGTACCGCCCGCCTCATAGAATTGGCAGGAGCCGACGACCTTAACGCGGTTACCGACCTGAAGTATATCAAGTCCGGGGCCGCTGAGATTGTATCCGTAATATACCGAAATACCGTAGTAAAGGTCGGTCTCGGGATCGTAATCCTCTACATAAACGGTGCTGTTCGAGTTGGATGTAACAACAGCTTCAAAGGAAACTTTTTTGCCTGCATAGTCGGCAATGTTAAGTCTGAGCTGTTTTAACGTCAGTTCCTCGGGACCGCCGTAGTAGAAGTCGGGATCCTCTTTTCCGGAATACATATTAAGCTTACATGCTTTGGAATTGTTAAGAGCGGGAAATGCTGTGTCTCCGTAACGATTGTTTGCTGTGTTGGAGGCGAGAGCAAGACCGTTCTGAAGTAATTCGACGTTCAGGTTTCTGTAATCAGGATCATCTGCGGTCTTGTACCAAACCCATACAAGGTAGCGCCCGCCTGTGGAATCGAGATTCCACTTTGAATCATCTGATTCAAGAATGATCGAGGTGGCTTGGGAGAGGGCATTCCTTGTAAACCTGGAAGCCGCTTTTCCGTAAGGCTCGATCTTGCCTGTAGACTCCGGAGTGTTTACGGCAAGGAATCTGGCTTTTAATAGTCCGGTGCTTTCAACACTCGAAGGAACGTCAAAGTGTACTGTGTCGCCGTCCACGTAAGTCCTTACCGTTGCTTCGGTCTTAAGCGAATCAGAGGACATATCCAGCTTGAGATCGGCTGCATAGTCTATGAACTTGGGCACCTCGGTCGGAGCGGGAGAGGGTGTGGACGTTGAAACCGGTGCTTCGGTCTGTTGGCCGGAAGGAGTCGGTTCCGTTGCAGGTTCCGTTTGTTTTCCGCAAGCGGTCAGACCTACGGAAAACGCGAGAACTGCTGCAAGCAATATTCCTGTTTTTCTTTTAAGAATAAACATATTTTCTTATCCTGAATGAGTTTTAGTACAGGCAGTTGTTGATTGCCTTTTCAAATGCCTTGTCGATCTCCTGGTCAACATTGGCTTTGATAAGGAAGCAGGTCTGCATGAGATCGCCAACCTGATCACGAGCCTTGGAAGAACCGTTGAAAGCGGGAGATACATAGTAAGCATCCTGCTGTTCGAGACAAACCTTAGCGGCAAGTGCGGAAATGTTGGAGCCTCCGTTTGCCTTTGAAAGGTGGTCTGCATAGATGGGATTCTGAGCTACTGACGAAATAACGGGTACATAGCCGGATTCCATCGAGAAGCTTGCCTGGAATTCTACATTTGTTGTAAGGAACTTAACAAGCAGCCAGGATGCAATAACTTCCTGAGGGTTGTCCTTCTTGAAGATACAAACCGAAGGACCCTGAGAGATAACCTTGGGATTGGAAGGATCTACCTGAGGAATGGAAGTGATGCCTACTTCAAACAGATACTCGCCGGAGCTGTTCTTGGCGGGACGCTGGTGGGTTGCACCTGCGGAAGATCCGATCGACATGTAGCTTCTCTGACCTGTTTCAGCTATGAAAAGACCGGAGGTGTAAGCACCGTAAAGCTGCTGTGTTGTGAGATAGTCGTTCTGATACCATTCTCTGAAGGTCTTAACGAAAGCTTTGTTCTGTTCGTTGTTGAAAAGGAAATGATCTCCGGTGGCACTTGTGTAAGGTGAACCGTACTGCTCACACATAGTGATGAACCAGTTGGCTTCGGAGTCATATCCCAGAGGAACGGATTCGGGATCGATATCCTTGATCACTTCAAGAAGTGTACCCATCTCATCCCAGGTCTTGGGAACTTCGAGACCGTTCTCATCAAAGAAAGTCTTGTTGTAATAAAGAACTTCCGTTGACTTTGAGAAGGGCATTGTGTACATATGATCGTCACCGAAGGAGGTGCCTTCTGCATAGTAACCGGGAATGAAATCCTTGATCTGAGCATCTGTAAGTCCGAGAGTTTCTGTGGAGCCGTCAGCTCTGGTCACTGTTTCTTTGCTTGCAATGAGGGTGTCAAGATGAGCAACCGCACCGGCAAGATTGTAAAGAGCAACATGATCGGGATAGCAGTATGCGATATTGGGCTCATTTCCGACTGTAAGCTCTGTACTGATCTGATCTCTTACATCAGGGTATCCGCCGACGGATTCGTTTGTTACGTGGATGTTGGGATAGAGCTTATTGAACTCTGCAATGTACTCCTCGAGGATAGGCTTAAGTGTCTGACCCATTGTATGATAGAAAGTGATATTAACTTCACTTCCGTCATAACCGCCTGCGGGAACCGTAAAGTTGGGACCTGCATCGACAACGGGTTTATCGGTCGAGGGAGTATTTTGAGTGGGCGTTTTTTGAGGAGCGTCCGAACTTCCCGATCCGCATGCGGTGAACAGCATGGATGCTGCGAGGACCGCGCAAGCAAGAGTTTTGAATAATCTCTTTTTCATAGCATTGATTCTCCTTGTATATTGTTTGGTTTGACCGCGCATGTGTTCAGTCGGCGATCTGACCTCTATTATTTATATGCCCGAAGGCAATAAATACAATATTGTTTAACCCTTGATACCTGAACGGCTTACGCCCTTCATGATGTATTTTCTTAAGAAGATGAAGACCATGAAAAGCGGTAATGAAACGAGGGCTACGGCTGCCATCTGTACGGGATAGTCGACATCGCCGGTGGAGGCGGTGAAGGCGTTTCTCAAACCGTTGGTAACCAGTTTGTGGGCATCATCCTTAGTAACCAGACGAGGCCAAATGTAAGAGTTCCATGCACCCATCATCTTAAGGATCGTAATGGAGATGAGGGTGGGAAGGGAAAGCGGAACCATTACCTTCCAGAGATATTTAATATCGCTTGTTCCGTCAACCTTTGCCGCAAGATACAGTTCGTTGGGTATCTGCAGGAAGTTCTGTCTCAGCAGGTAGATGTAAAAAACGCTGACAAGGAAAGGAACAATGAGTACGATATAGGTATCGATCCAATTAAAGCTGTTTACTGTAGCATAGTTTGTAATGGTGAAAAGTTCTCCGGGGATCATCATGGTAGCCATGAGGAATGCAAACATCGCATTCTTTCCCTTGAACTCCAGTCTTGCAAAAGCAAAAGCGGAGAGCACGGTGATCACCAGTGAAAGTATTGTTGAAACGATACCGACGTACAGGGTGTTAAGGAACAGCCTGCCCAGATTTGCGGTGGTAAATGCCTTGGGATAGTTGTCAAAGACAAGCTTGTGCGGCCAGAATGTGGGTATGTTCAAACGATACTCCTCAATGGATTTGAGTGAAGAGTTGATCATCCAGTAAAAAGGGAACAGGATGATGATCGCCATTATTGTAAGGAAAGCATATACGAGAACCTTCACAAGTATCTGGACGGTACGCTGAGTGGCGGTGACCATCGCAAGATTCTTTTCATTCATTGTAATAGTTTTTTCTGCCATTTTTCTCACCTCTCCTTAATAATGAACTCTCTTCTTGCTGACCTGAAGATTGATCATGGTAACAACGAAGATGATCCCGAAAAGAATAAGGGCAGAAGCACTTGCAAGGCCGTAGTTGTTTTCGGAAAGTGACTGATAAATGAATCCGACCATGGTCTGAAGCTTTCCTTGTGCTCCGACAGGACCCATCAGATCTCCGAATATACCTACAATGCTCGTATATTCCTTAAATCCTCCGATGAAGCCCGTGATGATCACGTAGGCAAGCATGGGGGAGAGGAGAGGGATGGTGATCCTGGTGAGTATCCTTCTTCTCGAAGTTCCGTCAATTTTTGCGGCGTCATAGTACTGCTTGTTGATGGATTGCAGACCGCCCATAAGAATGAGGATCTTGAAGGGAAGTGCGTTCCAGACGATGTAGATTACCATTACCGTGATATTTGCTGCATATGAGGAGCCGGCATTTATCCAGTTGACTCTTTTTCCGCCCAGCTTCTCGATAAGGTTGTTAACGATACCCACGGAAGCTATGGTTGAAATGTGCTCTACCGAAAAATACTGCTTGACCGGATCGCCGCCCTTTAAAGGATCCTGCATGAACCAAAGAGTGTATCCGATCTCTTCTCCGTCGGCGTTGTACACGGGATCCGCATAGATCTCCGCGGCGTCTGCCTCAACAGATGTGAGCTGGAGAGAGGACATGGCGGTCTCTTTTCCTTTGTTGAGATACTTAACGCCTTCGCCGGTCTTGGCTACGAGTTTGTAGGTGCCGTTGGCATTTTTGGAAAAGAAGATGTTGCTGTCCGAGATCGCTTTGGAAGAACCAGAATATCTTCTGGAGGAGTACTCGGTAACAACGTCGCATTTGTCGATGTCTTTTTGAGTGGTCATGTCCATATAATAGTAAACATCATCCACATATCCGACAAAGGAGTAGTTGTTGTCGTCACGTTCCGAAAGCTCGAACAGGGACGCCTGTTCTGTTTTTGCACGGGCATATATTGCGTATTCCGTTCTGTAAAGGCTGGTAGTGTTACCGATGATGTTGAACATTGCGGCAAATACCATACCGATAGCGATGGAATTCGTTACATAAGGAAGGAAAAATATAGTTTGTAAAAACTTCTGAAAAGGCTTGATGGAATTCAACGCAACTGCGATCAAAAGTGCCAGAACCGTTGAGATGGGCACTGTAAGCACACAAAGAAGAATGGTGTTCTTCAGGCATGTGAGGAATGCGTTGAAAGCAAAGGCTTTTTTGAAGTTTGCAAGACCGAAGGCAAAGGATGCACCGCCTGCGGCTTCCAAGGGTTTATAATCCGCCAGAAAAGCCATTCTGACTGTATTTATGATGGGCCAGACCGTGAATATCGCCAAAAGCACAACGGCAGGGGCAAGATATATCCAGGCCTTCCATTGATGTTTGCTGTCTACCATTTATTTCACCTCGCAGAAAATCCTTTCTTCGGTCTCCTTGTTGAAAAGGAAGATCTTGTTGGGTTTGATCCTGAACTTAACGGTCTTGGCTGAGGGATCGACCTTGATATCGGAATCAATGATGGAGCGGACAGTGGGGTTGGAAGAAGCCTCGTTTGTGGAAACGATGCTGGAGTCACGTCCCATGACTTCCACGCTCTGAAGATCGCAGGTGAGAGATCCGTTTGCGTCAACAATAAAGCCCTCGGGTCTGATACCGATGTAAACCTTCTGATCGGGAACATCCTTGACCGACATTACGGCTTCTTTTCCGATGTACACCTTACCGCCGTTGATCTGACCTTCAAACACATTGATGGGCGGAGTTCCGAGGAATTTTGCCACGAAGAGGTTTCTGGGGCTGTCATAAACATCCTGAGGAGCACCGATCTGCTGAACAACACCCAGCTTCATAACTACGATGACGTCGGATATGCTCATGGCCTCTTCCTGGTCATGGGTAACAAATATGGTTGTGATCTTTGTTTCGCGCTGGATCCTTCTGATCTCTTCACGTGTCTGCAGACGAAGTCTGGCGTCGAGGTTTGAAAGAGGCTCGTCCAAAAGGAGGATCCTGGGCATCTTTACAAGAGCACGGGCAATGGCAACACGCTGCTGCTGACCGCCGGAAAGTTCCGAAGGCTTACGGTCGAGGAGTTCGTCGATCTGAACAAGCTTTGCAGCTTCGAGTGTGCGCTCAAGCATCTCGTCTTTTGTGAGTTTGGCCTTACCCGTCAGGTTTTGCAGAGGGAACATGATGTTCTGCTTAACGGTCATATGAGGATAGAGGGCATAGTTCTGGAATACCAGTCCGACTCCTCTGTTTTCGGGAGAGAGATCGGTAACATCATCTTCTCCGAAGAATATCCTTCCGCTGCTTAATTTCTGCAAACCGCAGATCATATAAAGCGTGGTTGATTTTCCGCATCCGGAAGGGCCGAGAAGACCCACAAGCTTTCCGTCGGGAATTGTGAAATCAAAGTTATTGACCGCAACAACCTCCTCGTTGGATTTCTTGTTACGGCTGGGGAAAATTTTTGTAACGTTTTGCAATACGACTTTCATATTGTTCCTTCCTTTTATCCTTATTTATATATGCAAGCGACCTCAACTTCGCTTGTACATTTCGTTACAGAGTTCCTTTAACGGGATCAGTAAGCTGCATTCGCGGCTTTTTCCGCCGCTTTTTTTTCTTTTGCGGCTATCATTTCTTCCCTGGTCTCATATATCTTCTGTGTGGGGAAGTCGATGACCACAGTCCCGGCAAGCAGATCATGGATGCAGGAGTTGGTCTTTGTTACGATCATGCATATGATCTGGACCGCAAGCATCACCAGAATGAATGCGGTTCCGAGAGAGCCTATCATGCCGAAGTAGATCATAAAGGCAAGGAGAACGGGAACCATGATCTCTATTGTATATTTACCGAGGATCGTGCGGATGAAAATAAAGAGGGGTGTAACTCTTACATGATCGGTCCTCATTACTCCGAGGCCGAAGATCTTCTTACCGAAGGTTTTTCCGTCCTTAAGAACAAGAGGGATTATATAGTTAACCACCAGAACGCCAAGGAAAAGGCCGAGTGAAACGATCAAAAGAGACAGATTGAGATAGCAATGATTGTGGTAAATGAAGTCCTTGTCGGAAGAAATGGCGTTGCAAAGGGCTTCGTAGTTCTTTTTGCCTGCTTCCGAAAGAGAGGTGTATTCATTTTCATCAATTGAATATAAAATACCGTATTCCTTCTCGTATCTCGAAATGACGGTCATACAAGCTTCGTAATGACTGTCGTAACGGGTGATGAAAGAAATAACGGTCCCAAAGGCTACGGCAAGTGTGAGCGTAATTATGAAATCGAAAATAAAAGCGGAGATACGCTTTGTCATATTCGCTTTTTGAAGATCGAACATCATACTTTTCTGCCTTTCGGGACAAATTTAATATTCCGACAATAAACCTATTTTGATTTTAGTCGGTATTTTATAATAACATATTTTAATGGTTTCATCAAGTTTATTTAATTAATCAAAAACGGACGAAAACGGCATAGACAGTGCATTTGAACGCATTTTATCGACAATTCTAAAACAATTGAAAAATAAAAAGAAATCGTAAGGGCGAAGAGCTTGAATTCGCAATAAACTTTGACGCGTTTTCGCTTTTCAACTGTAAAGTCAAACGGTCTTTCAATGACTTGACCGATATGTTATAATCGAGTTACGATAGGCAAACTTTTACAGCCCGTCGGAGGCGGAGAGCCGCCTCCGACGGATTTTGACGATAAAGGAGAAAAAATGGAACAGTATTCTGTTAAGGGCATGAGCTGCGCCGCCTGCAGCGCTCGTGTCGAAAAAGCGGTAAGGGCGGTGCCGGGGGTGAACGAATGTGCGGTGAGCCTTCTGACAAATTCCATGGGAGTGGAAGGAGATGCGACTCCCGAGGCCATCATTGATGCGGTGGTTAAGGCCGGTTATAAGGCGAAGCTTATGCCTGCCGGAAAAACTCAGGAAATAGAAGATGACGAAACGGGTATCCTTTTAAGGAGGCTTTTGATCTCCCTGTGCATTTTGCTCCCCCTTATGTACGTGTCCATGGGGCACAACATGTTCGGTTTCCCTTTGCCCGCACTTTTGGAAAAGGGATCGGTAAACGCGATCGCTCAGGCTGTGCTTTCACTTGTTGTTATCATTATAAACAGGAAGTTTTACATTTCGGGTTTCAAAGGAGCCATCCACAGATCCCCCAACATGGACACGCTTGTAGCCATGGGATCGGGCGTTTCTTACGTGTACAGCGTGGTCTATACGATCATTCAGACTCTTCGGGGGAACGAAGAGCATATGGTGCACGGACTTTACTTTGAATCGGCTGCAATGATACTGGTGCTGATCACGGTGGGAAAAACTCTTGAAGCAAGATCAAAAGGGAAGACAACGGATGCGCTGAGGAGTCTGATGAACCTGAAGCCTATGGTGGCCACCAGGATCACGATCGACGAAAACGGCAAAGAGGTTTCCAAGATCGTCGGTGTTTCCGAGATCAAGGTCGATGATATCTTTGCTGTAAAGCCCGGTGAGAGCATTCCCGTAGACGGAGTCATTATTTCCGGAACCTGTACCGTTAACGAAGCGGCGCTTACCGGAGAGAGCATACCCGTCGACAAGGAAGAGGGAGATACGGTTTCGGCAGCCACCATCAACAGGACCGGCTATATCAAATGCCGTGCAACAAGAGTCGGAAACGACACCACATTGGCGCAGATAATCAAGATGGTCAGCGACGCCGCCGCAACGAAGGCGCCCATTGCCAAACTTGCGGATAAGGTATCCGGAGTGTTCGTACCCACCGTTATAGGCATTGCGTTCGTGACCTTTATCATATGGTTCGCGGCGAAAGGCTTTGCCGAGCCCGGATATGCCCTGGAGAGAGCGATATCGGTGCTTGTGATCAGCTGCCCCTGCGCACTGGGGCTTGCAACTCCGGTTGCCATTATGGTCGGTAACGGAGTCGGAGCGAGAAACGGCATTCTGTTCAAAACGGCAGCTTCTCTTGAAACTGCGGGAAGAACCGAGATAGTCGCACTGGACAAGACAGGTACGGTGACGACCGGAGAACCTGCCATTACGGACATAGTACCCGCGGAAGGCGTATCGGAGGAAGAACTGCTGAGGCTGGCTTACATTCTGGAAATGAGGAGTGAGCATCCTTTGGCCAAGGCGGTGGTAAAGTATTTCGAGGCCGGGGATTATGCATTGTCCGATGACGGACTTGAGGAGTTCGAGGTGTTGCCCGGCAGCGGATTGAGAGGCAGATACAAGGGGAAAGAACTGATCGGCGGAAATGCCGCCTACCTGAAGAAGGGCATTGCATGGGAAAACTTTATGGAAGGAGAAACGGCGAAGGCTGCGGAAAGACTTTCAAAGGAAGGGAAGACACCACTGCTCTTTGCCTATGACGGAAGGTTCCTCGGCTTTATCGCTGTTGCGGACAAGATCAAGGAGGAATCCAAAGAAGCCATTGAAGAACTCAAGGAAATGGGCATACGTGTCGTAATGCTCACCGGTGACTCGGAAAACACCGCACAAGCCGTTGCGAAGCTTGCGGGCATAGACGAGGTGGTGGCGGGAGTCACACCGGACATCAAGGCAAACACGGTGAACGAGCTGAAGAAACAGGGGAAAACCGCAATGGTCGGAGACGGCATCAATGATGCACCCGCACTCACAACGGCGGATTCGGGCATAGCCATAGGCGCAGGAACGGACGTTGCGATCGATGCTGCGGACGTTGTACTTGTAAAGAGCAGACTCACGGATCTTGTTGCGGCTATCAGACTCAGCAGGATCACATTGACAAATATCAAAGAAAACCTGTTCTGGGCATTCATATACAATATATTAGGAATTCCGATCGCCGCGGGTGCGTGGATACCCCTCTTCGGTCTGGAATTAAAGCCTATGTTCGGAGCAGCGGCAATGAGCCTTTCAAGCTTCTGTGTCTGCATGAATGCACTCAGGATCAACCTTAAGAAAATATACAGGAAATAATGGAAAGACAATATATCGCAATCGACCTCAAATCTTTCTATGCCTCGGTGGAATGCATCTCCCGCGGCTTGGATCCTCTTAATACAAACCTTGTGGTGGCGGATCCGGAAAGAACTTCCAAGACCATATGCCTTGCTGTCTCCCCTACGCTGAAGAAATTCGGCATACCCGGGAGACCAAGGCTTTTTGAGGTGCTGCAAAGGATGACCGAGGTCAATTCCGAACGAAGGGTGAACGCACCGGGAAGAGAATTTAAGGGAAAGTCTGTTTTCGGAAACGAACTGGAAAAGGATCCCTCTCTCGAGGCGGATTTTATACAGGCACCGCCGAGAATGGCGCTTTACATGAAATACAGTACCGATATTCTGGGAGTGTACCTTAAATATATAGCCCCGGAGGACATTACGGTCTATTCGGTGGATGAGGTGTTTATCGATGCCACGGCCTACCTTAACACATACAGGATGACGGCTCACGAACTGGCTATGACCATGGTGAGGGACGTTCTGAAAAACACGGGCATTACTGCTACGGCAGGGATCGGAACAAACCTTTACCTGAGCAAGGTGGCCATGGACATCGTTGCAAAGCATATGCCTGCCGACAAGGACGGTGTACGCGTAGCGGAACTGGATGAGATGAGTTACCGAAGGCTCCTCTGGGACCACCGTCCGCTTACGGATTTCTGGCGGGTCGGAAGGGGCATCTCCAAAAAGCTTGAAAAATACGGTATGTACACCATGGGGGACATAGCAAGATGTTCCGTAGGCAAAAAACAGGATTATTATAATGAAGATCTTCTTTACAGACTTTTCGGGATCAACGCAGAACTGCTGATAGATCACGCCTGGGGCTGGGAGCCGGTGGGAATGAAGGAAATCAAGGAATACAAGCCTTCAAGCAACTCCGTAAGCATCGGACAGGTGCTTAAGGAACCCTATGACCACGACAAGACGAGACTGATCGTAAAGGAAATGACGGACCTTTTGGTGCTGGACCTTGTGAGAAAAGAAGTGGTTACCGATCAGCTTGTACTGAACATAGGGTTTGATACGGAGAACCTTAAGGATACGGAGAAAATGAAGAACTACGAAGGCGAGGTAGTGTTCGATCACTACGGAAGACCCATACCCAAAGGTGTTCACGGCTCGATCAATCTTCCCGGTTTCACGTCCTCCACGACGGTGATCATGCAATATATGCTTGAACTCTACGATCGCATAGCGGACAAGGACCTTACGGTAAGAAGGCTGAACGTGGTAGCTTCACGTGTCATCCCGGAAAAGAAGGCGGAAGTAATGGAGGAACAGGCATCTGCCTTTGAACAGATGGAACTGTTTACCGACTATGATAAGCTGGAAAAGGACAGAGCCGAGAAGAAGGAAAAAATGAAGCGGGAAAAGAACGTTCAGAAAGCGGTCCTTGAGATAAAAGAAAAATTTGGGAAAAATGCGGTCCTTAAAGGGATGAATCTTGAAAAGGGCGGAACGACCATAGAAAGAAACAGACAGATCGGAGGCCATAAGGCGGAATGAGGATCACAATAGTTTGTGTGGGAAAGATAAAAGAAAAGTTTTTTACCGATGCCATAGCGGAGTACTCGAAGAGATTGTCCAAGTATTGCAAGCTGGAGATCAAAGAGGTTCCGGACGAAAAGAGTCCCGACGGGATCGGAGAGGCGGCGGAAGAGCAGATCAGAAAAACGGAAGGAGACCGCATCCTTAAAGCAATCCCTGACAATGCTCACGTGATCCTGCTTGCGATCAGAGGCAAACAACTCACGTCTCCCGAGCTTTCCGATGAGATCGAAAAGCTCAACGTTCGCGGAGTGAACCACATCGTCTTCGTGATCGGAGGCTCTCTCGGAACCTCCGCGGAAGTCTATGCCCGTGCTGATTACGAATTGTCCTTCTCCAAGATGACCTTCCCACATCAGCTGATGCGGGTCGTGCTTCTGGAGCAGATTTACCGCAGTTTCAAGATCCGCGTGGGAGAACCCTACCATAAATGAACCCCGGGGACGGGGTTATGGTATCATTTTTTGAACCCCGGGGACGGGGTTAAGGGGTCATTTTTTGGTTTTTTCTTGCATTTTGATTAAACCTAAGTTACAATAACAAATTAGCATATTTCACTGTTTTCAAAACGAGGAGAAGAAGATGAAAAAGGCTGATTATCTTAAGTGGGACGAGTACTTTATGGGTATAGCGCTTCTTTCCGCACAGCGAAGCAAAGACCCCAACACCAGTGTGGGAGCGTGCATAGTAAGTGTCGACAACAAGATCCTTTCCGTGGGATACAACGGAATGCCAAAAGGCTGTTCCGATGATGAATATCCATGGGAAAGAGAAGGCTCTACTCTTGAAACGAAATATGTTTATGTTTGTCACGCGGAGCTCAATGCCATTCTGAACTATACGGGAACGGACCTTAGGGGTGCAAGGATATACACTACGCTGTTCCCCTGCAATGAGTGCACAAAGGCTTTGATCCAGGCAGGCATATCGGAGATAATCTATTACTCCGACAAGTACCGCAATACCGATACGGACATAGCCGCAAAGCGCATGCTCAAATCGGCGGGAGTCAAATACAGAAGATTCGAAGCGGGAAATAAGGAGATCACCTTAGAACTGTAATTCGCAAAGAGGCAAGATGAAAAAGGTTTTATTATCAATATTATTAATACTGACACCTATCGCGTTGTATGGCTGCGGTCTGGCCATTTTTGACACTGCGACCGAAAGATTTGATTCTTATATCGGAGATTCAATTGTCGAAAAGATCGGAGATACTATTGATACGGTTGTTTCAGGCGGAGAAGAAGGCTACGGAGACGAAGCCGGTGTTTCGATAAAGATATTGACGCCGACTCCCACACCCGATCCAAATTTTAAAGCTACGCCAACTCCTTTTATGATAGCTACTCCGACGCCAATGTCGGATGAGCCGCCCGGGAGAAAGGTTGACGAGTGGGTATATGCCACGGAACCCGCCAATGTTCGATACGGCTGGTCCACAGAGTACCTTATCGCAGGTTCACTTACCGAAAATGACTGCGTGCACAGGATAGGGATCCTTTCCAACGGATGGAGCAAGATATCCTATAACGGAAACTATGCCTATGTTTACGGGGACTACCTGACGACCGAAAGGCCTGCCAGAGTGGGAACCATACATCTGGATGTAATGGAATACACTTTGCAAGCGGCGAAAAGCGGCGAGGATGTGTATGTTCTAAATGTAAAGAACCTGATGCAAAAACCCGAATTGATCAACGGGCCGGAGGTCACGTGCCTGACCATGGTGCTGAGGTATTTGGGGTATGACAGGGCGGACAAGGTTTCGATAGCCGAGAGCTTTTTAAGAACAGCCGAGCCCGGCGAGGCAACTCCTTTCGAATGCTTTATCGGTAATCCCAAGACAGGCATAAACAGCTACGGTTGCTATGCACCCGTTATTGTAAATTGTGCAAATGCATGGTTTAAAGACAGAAATCTGACTCAGAAAAAATGTGTCGAGGTTTCCGGCAGTTCGCTGGAAGAGCTGTTGCTTTATGTTAAGAGCGGTGTTCCCGTTATGTGCTGGACTACGGTAAGCTTGACACCGACCTCTTACGGCGATTCTTGGGTTATTGACGGAAAGACTTATACATGGCGTAACAATGAGCATTGTGTAGTCATCTCGGGCTACAACAAGACGAAGGGCACCATCATCGTATGCGATCCCATGAAAGGTCTTGTGGAGTACGATATGGAAATGTTCGATGAGAGATACAAGGAACAGTACAGCAATGCGTGCATAGTTATCAATTCCAATTGATATGGTATTGAAGCGGCCGATGGGAACGAAACAGTCCTCATCGGCAATGCTTTGTACGGAGCTGTATAATTGCGGTTAGACGGGTAAATTTATGGATTTTATTAAGGAAAGACATGATCTGGCTTTTGAAAGGATCTCGGAGATCACGGAGGAGTGCGGCACGAAGGACGGTATGCCCGAAAAGCCTGCCGCCGCTTTCAGGAAGCTTGCTTCGCTGTGGAAGCGAGTCTGCGCTTCGGAAACTCCCGCGGGCATAGGCTCCCGGGACACGATCTTCGATGGGATAAAGGCGGAAAACTATGAGGAAAGCCTTGAAAATCCGACGTTTGCGGTGAAGAGATACAAAAGAAAGACAGGACGACTGCTGTCGATGATGGCCGCCGATGCATATGCCCTGATAACAGAGGCAGAAGCGGGGAACATGGAAACGGTGACGCCTTTTCTTGAACTGTTTATTGAGATATATTGTATCTTCAGAGATGCCTTTTCGGACGGGACGAGTCAGGCGGAGGCAGAGAAAGCAGCCTTTTCCGAGGCGAAGGCCGCCTATTGTTCTTTTATGAAGGACAATATGGAGCTTCTTTTGGAAAGAGGCATTCCGCAGATCAAGGATGACAGGGCGTTCAAGTTAAATCCTCAATTTGTTTACGATCACAGAGAGGATCGCGCTTTTTATTTGGACAGGTCATATGCGGCGAAATATGCGGAGTGCGTGAACAACAGAGCCGAAAAGGGCGGTAAAGCCGAAACGGTTCCGCAACTTTACCGGAAATTTCCGACGATAGCGGGCTTCGAGCCTGTGTTCAAGGGGGAAGCATATGCGTTCACACCCGCCCAAAGAAAGATCATTGAAAAATACAGTCTGACTGAAAACAAGGCTGTTGAGGGATAAGGCGTTTAAACGCCGACCAAACAAAAAAAGAGGGAGGCAACATGGCAAAAGTTGGTATTGTAATGGGAAGTGATTCCGATTTCCCGATCATGAAAAAAGCAGCGGAAATGCTTGAAAAGTTTGGCATCGACTACGAAATGACCGTTATCTCGGCTCATCGTATGCCCGACGTTTTCTTTGATTATGCGGCCGGTGCAAAAGAAAAAGGATTTAAGGTTATTATTGCGGGAGCAGGCGGAGCGGCTCATCTTCCGGGAATGTGCGCGGCTATCTTTCCGCTTCCGGTGATAGGTGTTCCGATCAAATCCGCGGCCCTTTCGGGAATGGATTCGTTGTATTCCATAGTTCAGATGCCTTCAGGCATTCCCGTCGCGACGGTTGCGATCGACGGCGGTGCGAATGCGGGCATATTGGCAGCGAAGATCCTGGCAACGGGAGATGAAGAACTGCTTAAAAAGCTTGAGGCATACAAGGAAGATCTTAAGGCCTCTGTAATGGTTAAAAAAGTCAGGATGGAAGAACTTGGCTTGAAATATGAGAAATAAAAATTAAAGGAAGAAATCAAAATGAACGCAAAATTAGTTGGCTTTATAAAACTTCTGGCAGTACTTGCGGTAGCGGGACTGCTGGTGTTTATGTCTGTTGTCGGTTTTGGAGAGGATAAGCTTTTCTCCGCTGCACGGATTAAGAAAGGTTTGGATCTGGAAGGTGGAGTAAGTATCACTTATGAGACCGTTAAGGATGATCCTACCGATGAGGAGATGGGTGACGCCATATATAAATTACAGCTTCGTGCCGACGTTTATTCAACAGAATCAAACGTTTACAGAGAAGGCTCCGAGAGAATCAATGTTGAGATACCCGGTGCAGATAATGCCGAGGCCATTCTTACGGACCTCGGAAATCCAGGCGCACTTTATTTCATCTACGGTACCGGAAACATTGTGAAGGATAGCGAAGCCGAAAGCGGATATAAGCTTTCCAAGACAATTGATGAACTTAAAGCAGCCGACCAGATAGTATTAAACGGTAATGATATAGCGGATGCAAAGGCCGGCACACAGGAGGCGAATTCATATACGGGCGGAATAGATTATGTTGTTCAACTCTTCCTCACAAAGGACGGCGCGGTCAAATTTGCCGAAGCAACCGCAAAATCTGTCGGATCCATAATCGCGATCGTATATGACAACAATGTTGTTTCCGCACCCTACGTTAATTCCGCCATCACCGATGGCGTTGCCGTAGTAATGGGTATGGCTAATTATGAAGAGGCAGATGCTCTTGCTTCAACGATCAGGATCGGTGCACTTCCGATCGAACTTTCAGAAATGCGTTCAAGTGTTGTAGGTGCCCAGCTCGGACAGGATGCCATCAGAACATCGCTTATTGCAGGGGCTGTAGGATTTATATGCCTGATCATTTTCATGACAGTATACTACAGAGTGCCCGGTGTTGCAGCATCCATAGCGCTTATCATCTATGTGGGACTTATGGTATTTTTCCTCAATGCGTTTGAAGCAACGCTTACATTGCAGGGCATTGCGGGTATCATTCTTTCGATAGGTATGGCCGTTGACGCCAACGTCATTATATTCCAGCGTATCCGTGAAGAACTTGCTAAGGGACTTACGGTAAGAAGCGCATTCAAGAACGGTTTCCAAAAGGCCTTCAGTGCGATCCTTGACGGAAACGTAACAACTCTCATTGCCGCGCTGGTTCTCTTCCTTATGACATCGGGCGGAGTAAAGGGCTTTGCAACAACCCTTGCCATCGGTATCGTTCTTTCAATGTTTACGGCGCTCGTAGTGACCAGATTCATTCTCAGAGCGCTTTATGAGATTGGTTTCCACAGCGAAAGATTCTATGGCATAGCCAAGGAAAGAAAGAATATTGCTTTTGTTAAAAACAGTCCCAAGTTTGCCATTGCTTCAGGCATATTGATCCTCGCAGGGTTTGGCGCTATGATCGTATATGGGGCAAAGGACGGAAAGGCTTTGAATTACGGCCTTGATTTCTCCGGCGGCACCTCGCTTTCCGTTACACTTCCCGATAAGTATTCGGACAGCCTGAATGCAGAACTTGAAAAACTCGTTTCGGACAGTGTCGGAATGACATCTCGTATTACAAAGGTGTCAGGAGAAAACACTTATATCATCAAAACAGCTGAGATCGACAAGGACCAGAGAGCGGCGATCACAAATGCTCTTGTTGAAAAATACGGTGCTGACGAATCTCTTATTGAAACGAAGAATATTTCCGGAAGCATCAGTGCAGAGATGAGAAGACATGCGATCATTGCGGTAGCCGTAGCGGTTGTATGCATGCTGATCTACATCTGGTTCCGTTTCAAGAACTTTAACTTTGCGGCTTCTGCGGTAATCGCACTTGTACATGACGTTCTTGTGGTACTTATGCTCTATGCTGTGGTAAGGATCTCTGTCGGAAACAGCTTCATTGCATGTATGCTTACCATCGTAGGTTACTCCATTAACGCTACGATCGTTATATTTGACCGTATCCGCGAGAACCTTTCAGAGAAGCTTAAGAAGGACAGCGTCTCAGAGATCGTTGACAGGTCGATCACACAGACGCTTTCCAGAAGTATCAATACATCCTTTACAACGTTCCTCATGGTGTTCCCGTTGGTTATCTTCGGTGTTGATTCAATGAAGGAATTTGCGATCCCGCTCATGTTCGGTATCATTGCGGGAGCTTACTCCTCCGTATGCATCACGGGTCCTTTGTGGAATCTCCTCGGAACACGTTTGTTCAAGAGCAAAGAAGAGTGATCCTTTGAAAAACGGAAGGTAACGGATAAATGACGATCGAACGGGTCGGAGCGACTATGCTCCGATCCGTTAAAGTGTTGACATTTGTCCTTCTCTGAGGTATAATCCGTTTGCTTTTTCGCTTTAAAAGTTCGGGGTGTGGCTCAGCTTGGTGGAGCGCCTGCTTTGGGAGCAGGAGGTCGCAGGTTCAAATCCTGTCACCCCGATTGCGGACTTTTGCGGAGGCATATGTCCGACAGGCTATTTAATGTTAAAAATCATGAAAAATGATGTTGACAAATGTTCAATCCTGTGGTAAATTATCGCTTGTCGCTTGAGCGTGTAACATACGGGCGGGCGGTCAGGGACTATCATTAATTGAATAGTTTAAAACATGCAGGTGTGGTTCAATGGTAGAACACCAGCCTTCCAAGCTGGATACGTGGGTTCGATTCCCATCACCTGCTTTTACTTAGACATTTTGGTTTAAGTTATGTGTCAGTAGCTCAGCTGGATAGAGCACCGCCCTTCTAAGGCGGGTGTCGGGGGTTCGAATCCCTTCTGGCACATGCGCGGTCTACGTATTGTAGACTGCATTCTTTTTTAAGCAGACAAAATATGGTGGATATAGCGCAGTTGGCTAGCGCGCCAGATTGTGGCTCTGGAGGCCCTGGGTTCGAGTCCCAGTATCCACCCTTTTTTCTTGGAAAGAGGGCACTGCAATACATTGGGCTATCGCCAAGCGGTAAGGCACAGCACTTTGACTGCTGCAGACGCTGGTTCGAATCCAGCTAGCCCAGTTTCATAAGAAATAATATCGGTATTATGGGCTACTAGCTCAGGCGGTAGAGCACTTGACTTTTAATCAAGGTGTCGCGGGTTCGAGTCCCGCGTGGCTCACAACATTAAAATAGGCGGATTCCGTTGAAAATTACGGTTTCCGCTTATTTTTTGTTGAATTTCCGGCGTAAATTTGATAAAGTAGACATTGTCAGAATAAATGATTTTGCTGACTTGAATTTTCTAATTTCTCGCCCTGCAGGCGAAGGACGGAGGACGTATGGAGAAGAAAAAACGTAATGTTATTGTCGGACAGTCGGGAGGACCGACGGCAGCAATCAATTCATCTTTGGCAGGTGTGTTCAGAACAGCCATAGACAGAGGCTACAAAAAGGTATACGGTATGCTACACGGGGTTCAGGGGCTGCTTGAAGGAAGGTACATTGATCTGTCCGATCACATTCAGTCCGGTCTTGATGCCGAGCTTCTTAAGAGAACGCCTTCGGCCTATCTCGGTACATGCCGGTACAAGCTGCCGACCATCAACGAAAACAAAGAGGTTTACGAAAAGATATTCCAGATACTTGACGATCTGAGCGTGGATTGTTTCATATACATAGGCGGAAATGATTCCATGGATACGATCAAGAAGCTTTCGGATTATGCCATCATATCAGGTTCCGACATCCGTTTTGTCGGATGCCCGAAAACTATAGACAACGATCTTGCACTTACAGATCACACTCCCGGTTACGGTTCGGCGGCAAAGTACATCGGAACCTCCGTTAAGGAGATCATCCGTGACGGATGGAGCCTTGAGACCAAACATGGACAGATCCTTGTGATCGAGATCATGGGAAGAAACGCCGGCTGGCTTACGGGGGCTTCCGTTCTTGCAAAGGGAGAGGACTGTGACGGCCCGGATGCTATTTATCTGCCCGAATTACCCTTTGACATCCCCAGCTTTATCGAAAAGGCAAAATCGTTACTTGCGAAAAAGGCTTCGGTCGTAATAGCCGTTTCGGAGGGCATACATACAGCGGAGGGAAAATACATATGTGAAATGGATGAAAGCACAGAATATGTTGATGCTTTCGGACACAAGCAATTGACGGGAACCGCACGTTATCTCTGCAGTGTTCTCGCACGCGAGATAGGCTGTAAGACAAGAGCTATTGAGCTTTCCACGCTTCAGCGTTCTGCAAGTCATTGCGCATCGAGGATCGACATCCTTGAGGCCTATGAGGTGGGCGGTGCTGCCATGAAGGCCGCAGACGAAGGAGACAGCGGCAAGATGGTGGTTATCCAGCGCCTTTCCGACGATCCTTATCAGGCAGGAACAGAGGTTAAGGATGTGCACAAGATCGCAAACGATGAGCGCCTGGTTCCGAGAGAGTGGATCACAAAGGACGGAACCTATGTTACAAATGATTTCATTACCTACGTCAGACCTCTGATACAGGGCGATGTGGCACCCATTATGGTTGACGGTATACCGAGACATTTGTACCGCAAGGGCTACCAGGATCTTTTGTAATAGTACATATGGAATGACAAAGAACTCCGGAGATCGGTTCCGGAGTTCTTTTGTTACAGGTATGATTTTTGTTAAAAAAAAATCATACCTTACAATTTTTTACATCTTGTGGTATATTATACGTTAGGAGAACTTCGGGGCTTGGAAAGGAATATGGTGAAAGGTGTTTAAGAAAGGCGATTTAGTACAATATGGTAATAACGGTGTCTGTCGAGTGGATGACATTGTTAAGGGGATGCCCGGTCTGAACAACGACACGGAGTATTATATTATGGTGCCTATCAATAACCGCAATAATATGATCTACCTGCCTACAGACAATAAAAAGGCTAAAGTCCGACCTGTCCTAAAACCGGAAGAAGTAAAGGACGTACTGGACGGAATTGACAGTTTGAATGAATATGTGATCGACAATGAGAAACAGTGTGAGATCATATACAAGGAAGCTATTTATTCACTGGACTGTGTAAAATGGATGGAACTTTTGAAAACTCTGTGTGTACGTAAGCAGACAAGAGCATTGAACGGGAAAAAAGTCACATCTACCGATGAGAGATATTTCAAAAGCGTATCTTTAAAACTGACTGAAGAAATCGGCGTTTCACTCGGAAAGGAAGAAGCCGAAAAGCAGATCAATCATGTCATTGAGATTTTCGAAGGCTGTGTTTCTCTTTAATTACAATATCCTTTAGTAAGAAAAATTTAATAATGTTAACTATAATGTTTATTGTAATTCGCGTCGCTGTGTATTATTCTTTTTTGATATAGAATTTTACACGGAGGCGATTTTTTATGAGGGCAAACGGATTCTTTAAGAGGATGGGGGACGGTATGCGCCGTTTTATGTACGGACGTTATGGCATAGACGGACTGGGGAAATTTATCCTGGTGGTCGCTTTGATCGTTATGCTGGCATCATCCTTCATTCCGAATGAATATGCAAGAAGGGGAACGCTGGTGGTTTCATGGCTGCTTTTGGCACTGGAGTATTTCAGGATTTTTTCTGTCAAACGCGACAAGAGAGCAAGAGAGAATTACAAATACTATATGTTTCTGAATTCGGTAAAGGGGATATTCGGAAAAGGACCCGACGGCAATTACAGGTTTTTTACCTGCCCGGGCTGCAAGAAAAAAGTCAAAGTACCGAAGCACCACGGAAAGATCGAGATAACCTGCAGAAACTGCGGCACTGTATTTACGGGATATACAGGGAAGAGAAAATAAGCTTGGGGGAAGCCTATGTTCGGATACGTGAACATTAACGAAAATGAATTAAAGGTTAAGGAATTTAAATGCTACAGGGCATATTACTGCGGAGTCTGCCAGACGCTGAGAAAGAGACTCGGTACTGCAGGCAGGCTTTCCCTGAGCTTTGATATGACTTTTCTTGCCATGCTCCTTGACGGACTTTATGATCTGGAAAGCGAAACCGTGCAGAAAAGATGCGCTCCTCATATGATAAGGTCACATGAGGCAGTGATCGGGGAAGCAACCGCTTATGCGGCGGACATGAACATTCTGCTTGTATACGGCAATCTTGAGGACAAGTGGTTTGACTCACGGAATGTCGGGGCAAAGGCGGGCGCGCTTTATCTCAAACGAAAAAGGGACAGGCTTGCAAAGGTCTATCCGAGGCAGGCGGAAGCGGTAAAAAATTACGTGGAAAAACTGCATGAGGTCGAAAAGGCAGGAGAGGAAAACATAGAGACAGCGGCCGGTCTGACCGGAGAGATGCTTGCCGAGATATATGCCTTCAGAGAAGACGAATGGAGCGATACACTCAGGAAACTGGGCTTTTTCATAGGAAAATATGTTTATCTGGCGGATGCATATGAGGATTATGACAAGGATAAAAAATCGGGAAGCTACAACCCTTTTGTTATCAATAATACCGACCTTGAAAGCACTGGAATGAAGATCCTTACCATGATGGCTGCGGAAGCGGCCCGGACACTGGAGACCTTGCCGATAGACAAGAATCTTGGGATACTGAGGAACATAGTTTACTCGGGAATGTGGAGCAGGATCAATAAGAAAAACGAAGGGGCAAAAAAAGATGGCTGACCCATATAAAATACTCGGCGTTTCGCAGAATGCCGATATGGATGATATTAAAAAACAATACAGAAACCTGTGCAGAAAGTATCACCCCGATGCGAACATCAACAATCCCGACAAAGACAGGGCAGAAGAAAAGTTCAAAGAAATACAGGCTGCTTACCATCAGATCGTAAAAGACCGGGAGAGAGGTTACACCGGAGGATATGATGAGAAGGAGACCTACGGTCGGACCGCCTACGACGATGATCCTTTTGGCTTCGGTGGCTTTGGGGGCTTTGGCGGTTTTGGAGGCTTTAACGATCGCAGGAATACAAATGCCTACAATAATAGTGCAAACTATATCATAGCGGCGGCCAATTACATTTCCGCCCGCAGATACAAGGAGGCCCTGAACACACTGAGTAATGTGGATGTGGATGACAGGGATGCAGAGTGGTACTACTACAGTGCTCTTGCAAATTCGGGCATGGGAAACAATGTTGCGGCGCTTACTCATGCGAAAAACGCGTACAGGTTGAATCCCTCGGAAAGCAGATATGCGGATCTTGTGGAGATGCTTGAGGCAGGGGGAAGATGGTATGAGGGAAGACAGGGAGGCTACAGCGAGTCTCCGGGTCTGGGACGCATATGCCTGTATTGCCTTTGCATGCAATGCTGCACCGGCAGCGGCGGATTTTTGTGCTGTATATAAAAAAAGAACTCCGTATCATATGGTGCGGAGTGTTTTTATGCTATTTTTTGTGTTTGTCGCCGAAAAGACCGTAGCTCGTAATGATCTTTTTGACATAGGGGCTGAAGAAAAGCAGGAAACACAGCAGTGAGGCCGATGTGAACATATAATAGAGCTCTGTTACCGACGGATCCTTTGAACTGAAAAAGCTTTCGGGAATAAGGATGCCAAAAGCAATAAGGACAAATGCCAGCATGCCGAATATAACGGGCAAAAGATACCTGAAGCTCATGTTGCTCAAGGTATAAAGCAACCGGTACAGCCTGATTTTTTGCCTGAGAGACAGATTGGCGTCAAAAAAATCTTTCATCTCGGCTCCTTTCCTACAAACGATTGTAACAATCCAAAAATGAGATCAGGTTTTTTGATTGAAGCGCGGTCTTGGAATAGCAGAGACCCACACTTCTTTTTGAGCCTCCGAGGGAAAGAGGAAGCTCTTTCAGAAGACCTTTTTTAATGTCCTTTTCGACAAATTCCCTTGGAACGGCGGCGATCCCGGCTCCGGAAAGAGCAAACTGGCATAGGGAATCCGGATTGTCGGTTTCGGTTATATAAGACGGGAGGACCTGATTGAAATCCAGGATCGCATCCACGTGATGTCTTGTGTAACTGCCTTCCTGAGGAAGGAAGAGCACGGATTTTTCGAATATTTCTTTTGAATCGGAGTTGATGCCCATGGCCTCCTGTTTTTTGACGTATTCGGGGGAAGCGACAAAGGTGTCCGTAAGTTTTTTGATCTCGGCATATTCAAGACGGTGTACTGAAGGGAGACGACTGATCAGCCCCACATCCAGAAGACCGTTCTCGACCTTGGACATTATCTCGGTGCTGGTTCCCAAAGAGATCTTGGGATTCACATTGGGCGAATGCTTAATAAAGTCTTTGAGCTTGGGCATAAGCAGAAAACGGCACAGTGAGGAACTTGCCCCGATACGAAGAGTGCCGATGCCGAGGGTGTTGATCCGTTCTATGCATTTTTGGGCCTGAGCCAAAGAATCAAAGGCGGTTTTTGTGTGTTCATAGAGTATGGCTCCTTCGTCCGTGAGCCTGACTCCTCTGGAATTTCTGATAAAAAGTTTCACTGATAGTCCTTCCTCAAGCTTTGCCAGACTTCGGCTTACCGCAGGCTGGCTTATGTAAAGTTCCTTGGCGGCAGCGGAAAGATTGCCGCGTTTAGCGACTGTGTTAAAAACCAGATATGAAGTTAACGATGGTGTTTCCGACATAATTCGGGCCTCCGGTAACAGTCCAGTTCATGCTGCGGAAACTTTGTACTTCGGGTTTCGTTGCTGATGACAGGAAACTGACTGATATAATTTCAAGTTATAGTATGTATAAATTCTATGCAAAAAGATTATAGCAAATATATAAAACCTGTGCAATATCAAATAATTAAAAAATAATAAATCTGAACACAATTTGTTCACAAAATATGCAAAAAGATTTCGTACCTTTCTTATATTATCAGAACAGCATTTTTCAGAGGAGGAAAAAGATTTGATCGAAGTGAGGAATCTGACCAAAAGATATGATGATCATATCGCGGTCGACAATCTTTCCTTTACCGTGGACAAGGGGCAGATATTGGGCTTCCTGGGACCGAACGGAGCGGGAAAGTCAACTACCATGAACATTTTAACGGGCTACCTTTCTCCGACGGAGGGAACGATACTTATCAACGGTTATGATATGGTACGTAAGCCGGGAAAGGCAAAAAAATGCATCGGTTATCTTCCGGAGCAGCCGCCGGTATATCCGGAAATGAAGGTCAGAGAGTATCTGGACTTTGTTGCCGAGTTAAAGGGTATGACTTCCAAGACGGAAAGAGCTGAGGCGGTAAAGGAAGCAATGGAAAAAACCGATCTGACTTCCGTTTCGGAAAGACTTATCAAGCATCTTTCAAAGGGTTACAAGCAAAGAGTCGGGATCGCACAGGCCATTGTAACAAAGCCCGAGATCGTGATCCTTGATGAACCCACCGTGGGACTTGACCCTGTTCAGATCATTGAAATACGTGATCTCATCAGGAGTTTTGCAAAGGATCATACGGTAATTCTCAGTTCTCACATCCTTTCAGAGATCAGTGCCGTATGTGATACGGTAATGATCATAAACAACGGCAGACTCATTGTTTCGGATACAACCGAAGGACTTTCAAAGCATTTGAACGTAAGAAAGGGACTCAAGCTTACCGTTAAGGGAGATGCTCAAAAGGCAATAGAGATCATTTCCGGAATGGAAGGCGTTGGGGAAGTGACTGTTGAGAAGGCTGACGAAGAGAAGGCGGTTCTCAATGTCTACACGGATAATGATGAGGATATAAGGGAAAAGGTTTACTTTGAACTTGCGGGAGCCAAGATCGCCGTTCTTGAACAGGCTTCACTGTCCCTTGATCTTGAAGAGATGTTCCTCGAATTCATTAAGAAGTCTGAGAATCCCGTTGAAGACAAAAACACAGAAGAAGCTAACGCAGAAGAAGTTAACACTGAAGAGGTTAACACTGAAGAAGCAAGCGCTGAAGAAGTAAACACTGAAGAAGAACAAAAGGGGGATGCGGAAAATGAAAGCAATATATAAAAAAGAGCTGCGAGGCTATTTTCAGGGCATCATCGGCTGGCTCTTCCTGTTTTTCTTCCTTCTTTTGACCGGCATATATGTCTATGTTGATAACATTCTGGGAGGTTATCCCTATTTTGAAGTGGTTTTGGATCCCATGGCGATGATCTTCGCGTTCATAGTACCGATGATCACCATGAGACTGATGGCTGAAGAAAAAAAGCAAAAGACCGACCAGCTGCTTTTGACCTCCGGAGTTCCTGTGGAAAAGATCATCGGCGGAAAGCTTTTGGCTGCCCTCACGCTGTTTGGAATTGCACTTGCGGCTTGCTGCCTTATTCCCCTCGTTCTTTCAATGTACGGTAATGTGAATTATGCAACCGCATATTCTTCGATATTGGCATTTTTCCTTATGGGAAGCACATACATAGCAATCGGAACCTTTGTGTCCTGCACGACGGAGCATCAGATCCTGGCTGCGATCATTACCTACGGAGCCATATTCTTCACAATGCTCGCGCCCGGTATCGGCGGTGTGTTTGAAACCGATTCCAAAACAGCCTATGTCGTTTTTGCCATTCTTGGCATTGTTTTGATCTCAGTCATATACATGCTGATGAAAAACACACTGATAACCGTGATCTTTGCGGTAATTACGGAAGGACCGCTGATCTGCGTAAAGCTGATCAAGCCTTCGCTGCTGGAAGGAAGAGTGGCGGATCTGTTTTCGGCATTCGGTATTTCCTCAAAGCAAAGTGATTTTATAAACGGTGTGTTCAATCTCAGCACCGTGATCTATTACCTTTCAATAGCAGCTCTCTTTTATTTCCTGTCCGTTCAGGCTGTGAAGAAAAGACGTTGGAATTAGGAGGGCAGACAAATGAAAAAGTTAAATATCAAAAAACCTGATTTTTCATCCATCAGCTTCAAGGGCGGCGCATATACGACCATATTCTCCGTGATCGCCGTCATTGCGGTTGTGGCGATCAACCTGATATTCGGAAAACTCAATATTACTTTCGATCTCACAGACAACGGTATGTTTTCCATTACCGACGAGACCAGGGACTATCTTGCGGGCATAGAGGATGACATTACCATCTATTATCTTGAGCCCAACGGCGAGTCGATCGATATTTTCACCAAGATACTCGGTCAGATAGACAAGGCTTCCAAACATGTGGAGGTTGTGGTCAAGGATCCGGTGCTCTATCCGTCCTTTGCCAAAGACTACACGGCGAGTGAAGATGTGAATTACGGCATCATAGTCGTAAATGAAAGGAACGGCAAGAGTCGATTCATGGCTGAAGAGGATTATGTTATCCTTGATTATTCAATGGATTATACAACCTATCAGCTGCAGACACAGACTACCGGTCTTGACCTTGAGGGAAAGATAGATTCTGCCATCGGTTATGTTCTTTCGGATGAGACTGCCAAGATTTATCAGGTGACGGGACACGGCGAGGAAGCCATCGGTCCCGAAACCGTAAAGCTTATTAACAAAGCCAATCTTGAAGTGGATTCCTTAAAACTCATGATGATCGACGAGATCCCGGATGATTGCAGCGTGCTGTTCATTCAGAATCCTCAGAACGATCTTACCGAAGAGGAAGCGGAGCTTTTGCGCGATTATCTTTCAAAGGGCGGCAAACTCATAGTTAACCTTAGCTATAAGAGCTGGGATCATCTTCAGCTTCTGGGAGTTTTGGGAGAGTATGGCATAACCATTGGAGACGGTATCATCTTTGACAGAGAAAACAGGATGAACAAAAATTATCCCGCATATTGCTTTGTTGCCAATGTTACCGCCAATGACATAAACGAAGGCATATATAATAAGAAATACATTATTTCACAGGGCTCCAGCGAGATCATCACGAATACGGATCCCGAGAATTTGAGCCTTGACAGCCTTCTCTACACCTCCGATACGGCATATATTAAGAGAAACAAATCCGGAACGACGGAAAAGGAAGCAGGAGACAAGGAAGGCACATTTTACTTCGGAAGCGTGATCACGGATTCCGTTACCGGTGCAAAGATCGCCGCTTTCTCGGGTCTCGGTCTGTTTGACGACCGTTTTGCAAATGTATCTTCATACGGAAACATCAACCTTTTGCTCAACACCGTCAATGCACTTGCAGACATAAAAGAAAGCACCCTTGCCGTCAGAGCCATCGACTTTACACAGGTCGAAAGCCTCATTATCCCGGATGCCTCGACGGCGATCGGGTTGGCAGTGGTGCTTGCGCTTGTTCCCGTTGTATTGCTTATAACGGGTATAATCGTAGTTGTTGTAAGAAGGAAGAAGAGCTGATCCTTCGGATCATTTACGTTTGAAGTTGGCATAGTCCGCATATTCCTGAGGGATCAGACCACCGAGAGTCATCTGGGTGATACTGTTGTTGAAATCCTCATTGTCGGCTTTCTCGGCCATCTGATCGAGAATGCCCATTACCTGAGCCTGATACTCGGGAGCGGAAAAGATCTTGTCTCTGTACATGAGACGGGATATGTAAATACGTTTAAACCAATCTGAATAAGAACCTCTCTGGATCTTTGATTCCGTCAGGACCATATTGAGTGAAAGAACCTTCAGTATGTTCTTTACGGAATTGGATGTACAGAAGATATCGGGGCCGATGCCGTATAATGCTTTTTTGCATATGGACTTTCGGCCTCGATCTTCTATAGTGGTATAGTTGGGAAGGAGGGGAGTGAAGAGTTTCCCAATAAAGGTGGTTTCTTTAAAATCTTTGTACTCGTGCTTGGGATCCGCATCCACGGCTGCACGGATGTGCATCTCGTTATAATCATACATGTTGTATTTGATCATACGGGGTTCGGCCTCCAGTAAAAGCACATAGGCTGTTGTTTTGTCCTTCCAGAGAATGGCGGGACATTCGATGATATGCTCGGATGCACAGTTGTCGATCAGTATCAGTTCATGATCCTGCTTGACTTTATATTGAACAAACAGTTTTTTGTATCTCTTGGCGTCGTACAATGTGAGCGGGTTTACATCCGGAGGGATTATCCTCTTTTGAGGTGTTTCGAGCTCCGCATCGATCTCTTCCGGAACAATGAAATCTGTTCCGTCATCGTCTTCACCGGGCTTTTCTTTTTTGTCTTTTCTTTTCCTTTTATGATTCGGAAGGATAAGATCCCTGAAATCCGTGCTTAATATGAAGCCCACATCTGCTACGAGAATGATCAGCGCCGCGAAGGTCGCTATGTATTTTGCGAAAATGAGAGAGTAGGCAAGAATGCCTAAACCGGCAAGCAGGCCCGTTCCCATAAGCAGCAGAGCGAACTTTGTTCTGGCGTTTCCGTATCTGAATGTGTTAATAATAGTCTTCATGTAAGCCCCCTTGGTTATTATTAATACAATATAAAAATACAATCGGTTCATCTGTTATCTTTATCGGCTTTTTTTGCATAAAACAAGAGAAGAAGAAAGGTTTTTTTAGTTATATTTTAGGGTTGACAAAGCAAGTATCATTGTATACAATAATGCACATTATGAAAAAGCTTAAACAAAGAGGAGTAAGACCATGCTTGAAGATGTAATGAAAAACCGCAAGGTACAAGTCAATCCGCACAATAATCTTCTTATGCTTGAAGAGCATATGTATGAACTGGTTGACGTGGTAAAACCAAACGTCTTCAGAAACCTTTTCCCATACGATGAGATTCCGAAGATCGCTTTTAACGACAGGATCGTTCCCCATTGTTTTCCCGATGAGATCTGGATCACGGATACAACCTTCAGAGACGGACAGCAATCAAGAGAACCTTACACCACCGAACAGATCGTTACCATATATGACTATCTGCACAAACTCGGAGGTCCCAACGGATTGATCCGACAGAGCGAATTCTTTGTATACAGCAAGAAGGACAGAGATGCGCTTTACAAGTGCATGGAAAGAGGGTATCAGTTCCCGGAATGCACGACCTGGATCAGGGCAAGCAAGAAGGACTTTGAACTTGTTCGCGACCTTGGTGTGCGTGAGACGGGTATTTTGGTTTCCTGCTCAGACTATCACATCTTTTATAAGATGAAAATGACGCGTGCTCAGGCGATGGAGCATTATCTCAATATAGTAAGGGAATGCCTGGAGACAGGCATAGCTGCCCGTTGCCACCTCGAAGATATCACGCGTTCGGACATATACGGTTTTGTAATCCCCTTCTGCTTTGAGCTGATGAAGCTCGGCGCGGAATACAATCTTCCGGTTAAGATCCGTGCCTGCGACACCATGGGCTACGGAGTTAACTTCCCCGGAGCTGTGATCCCCCGTTCCGTACAGGGCATAATCTACGGCCTTATGATGCACGGCGGAGTTCCCTCGGAACTTCTTGAATGGCACGGTCACAACGATTTCTACAAGGCGGTTACGAACTCCACCACAGCTTGGCTGTACGGAGCAAGCGGCGTAAACTGCTCGCTGTTCGGTATCGGAGAAAGAACGGGTAACACTCCGCTTGAGGCTATGGTATTCGAATATGCCCAGCTCAAGGGAACACTCGACGGAATGGATACAACGGTCATCACCGAACTTGCAGACTACTATCAGAAGGAACTTGGATACGAGATACCTCCGAGAACTCCTTTTGTGGGAAAGAATTTCAATGTTACGAGAGCGGGCATACATGCAGACGGCCTTCTCAAAAACGAAGAGATCTATAATATTTTTGATACGGACAAATTCCTGAATCGTCCCGCGCTGGTTTCGGTTTCAAACACATCGGGTCTTGCGGGCATAGCACATTGGATCGATTCTTATTTCAAGCTGAAGGGTGATCAGCAGATATCAAAGAATCATCCTCTGGTGGTAAAGATCAAAGAATGGGTTGACAATGAATTTGATAATGGTAGAATTACGGTGATCACCGATAAGGAATTATTGAGACTCATAAAAGAGTTCAAACCCGAATACGGCAAGGATCTGCCGGATGTTATCGCTTAACGGAGATTAGAATACAAGACAGGAGAAAGATATGGACTATACAGCACAGATTGAAGCAGCGAAGGCAAAATTCGGCGAACTTCTTATGAGTCAGCTCGAAAGAGTTGAAGATATGAAGAAGCAGGGTGGCTTCGTAGACTACGCAAAGCTCGACAAGATTGTGATCGGTGTATGCGGCGGAGACGGTATCGGACCTGCGATCACAGGACAGGCAAGCAGGATCATGGAATACCTTTTGAAGGATGACATTGCGGCAGGCAAGATCGTTCTTAAAAAGATCGACGGACTCACCATTGAGAGAAGAGTTGCCGAAAATGCAGCCATTCCCGCAGACGTTCTTGAAGAACTCAAGAAGTGCGATGTAATCTTGAAAGGCCCCACGACCACTCCCAGAAAAGGAGATCCCTGGCCGAACGTTGAGAGCGCAAACGTTGCGATGAGAAAGGCACTTGATCTTTTTGCAAACGTAAGACCTGTAAGAATTCCCGAGCAGGGTATTGACTGGACCTTCTACAGAGAGAATACCGAGGGAGCCTATGCTGTCGGAAGCAAGGGGGTCCATGTTACCGATGATCTCGGCGTGGATTTCACCGTTGTTACTTCTCAAGGTTGTGAAAGGATCATCCGTGCAGCTTTTGAATTTGCAAAAGCCAATGGAAAAACAAGAGTAACGGCTGTTACAAAAGCCAATATCATAAAGACTACGGACGGCAAGTTCCTCGATACCTTCAGAGAGATCGCCAAGGAGTATCCCGACATTACCGCCGATGACTGGTACATTGACATTATGACCGCAAAGCTCATAGACGAGAACAGACGTCGTGACTTCCAGGTCGTTGTATTGCCCAATCTTTACGGAGACATTATTACCGACGAAGCAGCTGAGTTCCAGGGCGGTGTGGGAACGGCTGGTTCGGCAAATATCGGAAAGAAATATGCCATGTTCGAGGCTATTCACGGCTCAGCACCCAGAATGGTTAACGAGGGCAGAGAAAAATATGCCGATCCCTGCAGCGTGATCCGTGCTGCAGCTATGCTTATCGCACACATCGGACGCAAGACGGAAGCAGACCTTCTTTATAAAGCGCTCGACATTTGTACGGTTACCGAAAAGAAACTCGTTATCACCGGTCGTGACACAGGTGCTACGGGAGAAGCATTCGCCGATTATATAATGGAGACCATTGAAAAACTTAAAAGGTGATGAAATGAGTGACACAAAAAATGATTTAACGGAGCGAAGTGAGAATGAGGAAGTTTCCAAAGAGGTTACGGACAAATACTCATTAAGAGGCAGAGTTTTCAATCGTATCAGGGAAGACATCCTCTCGGGCAAATATGCCGAGAATGAGGAACTGAAAGAGGTTTCCATCGGAAACGAACTTGGTGTAAGCCGTACTCCTGTAAGAGAGGCCTTGAGGCAGCTTGAACTGGAGGGACTCGTTAATATTATCCCTAACAAGGGAGCCTATGTTCACGGTATTTCCCAAAAGGATATCCATGACATTTATGTGATACGCTCTTATCTGGAAGGACTGGCTGCACGCTGGGCCTGCGAGAAGATCACGGATGAAGAGATAGAGGCGCTTGAAGAAAACGTTTACATCTCAAATTTCCATATAGGAAAGAAGCATTACGAGACGATCGTGGAATTGGACAGTGCTTTTCATGAAACGATCTATAAGGCTTCGGGAAGCAAGATCCTTGAACATCAGCTTTCCACCTACCATCATTATGTGGAAAGGATCAGAAAGATTTCTCTCGGACGTGAAGAAAGAGCCAAGAAATCCAACGAGGAACATGCGGCGATCCTTGAAGCCATTAAGAGCAGAAACGGAGAACTGGCCGAAAAGCTGGCGCATGAGCACATCATCTCCACGATAGCAAATCTCAATAAACAAGGCTTGTAAGCTAAGAAGCGGTGTATGCCGCTTCTTTTTTCGGCTTTTGGAGAAGGCGACAGAACTGCTTTCTTTTTGGGATTTTTTAATTGTATATTTCGGTAAAAAATAGTAAAATAAAATTTAAAAGTATTTTTGAAAAGGCTTAAGAGATAAGTATCAGGGGAAGATACGGAGAGTCTATGAAAACGATCAGACTTATATTGGCTTTGGCTTTCGTCACGGTTACAGCATACTGCTTTTTGAACCTCGGTCTGCTGGGGAAAGCTGAACCGGTCAAAAAGGGCGAACTCAGCTCCGGCTGGACGGTTGAATTCAAGGGCGAGGTCTTAAAGGACATCGACTTGAAAGAATACAAAGCCATGAAAACAAAAAAGGGCGATATAATGATCCTTACAAATGTGCTCCCGGACTTTGGGATACCCTATGCCTCGATGGTTATAGACAACTATCTGTCGGAGGTTGATGTTTATGTGGACGGCGAGCTTATTTATGTCTCCGGAAAGGAACAGTATGAAAACGACAAGCTCATCGGCTACGGCGTGCATATTGTCGACATTCCCGTGGGATATGAAGGTAAGGAGATAAAGATCGTCCATAAAGCGGGGGCAAACAACAGCATCGGAGCACTCACGGCTCCTCTGTTCTTGAAAAAAGGAGATGTTACCAGGGAACTTTTAAGAGACAGCTTTGCGGCTGCAGCGATCGCCATTTCGGATATGCTTATAGGTATCAGCATGATAGGCATAGCAGTGGTACACATTCCCGGAAACAAGAGCTTCCTTCAAATGTTGTACATAGGCTTCTTCAGCTTCTTTATCGGTTTGTGGGCATTCTGCGATCATGACATCATTCTTCTGCTGAATAATAACTACCAGATGAAGACGGTATCCGAATATGTTGCCTTGTATCTGGCACCGATCTTTGTCTTTTCCTACTATTGGTCAAAGATCAAGCATGAGGCTTCGCAGCTTGTAAAAAGCATCTTTCGGATGATGTTCATAGCATATGCCGGACTCACCATGGTCACCCTGCTCCTGCATGTGTTTAATATTGTGCATCTTACATCGATGCTTCAGGTTCAGCATACATTGATGCTTATGATCATAGCGTTCATACTCACCAATTTCTTCATATCCCTTAAGCGAAAGGAGAATAATATTGCTTCTTTCTACATAGGAGTTGTCGTTTTAAGCGTGTTTGGAATCTCAGACATTATATATTTCAATCTTCTGGCTTATTCCAAGAACCTTAACGGAAGCTTTGACGGCATATCCTTCCTCGGGACAGGCATTCTCGTCATTTCAATGGTCATGGACTTTTCCGATGAAATGTCAAGTAAGGTCCGTATGGCAAGCGAAGTGGAACTGTACGAGCAAATGGCCAACAGTGATTACCTTACGGGACTTGCCAACAGACGTCAATGCGAACTGGTATTCGATGAGATCGATCAGGAGGATTCCGATTATGCGGTGATCGCCTTTGACTTAAACAACCTGAAACAGGTCAATGACAGTCACGGACATGCAGCGGGTGACAAGCTGCTTAAGGATTTTGCAAACGTTCTTAAGGGTGTGTTTGAAAGTGTGGGCACTGTCGGAAGGACCGGCGGTGATGAATTTATAGTTATCATACGTCATGCGGATATTTTAAATCTCGAACAGCTGCTGGCTAAGCTCGATGACAAGATCGAGGAGGCGAACAAGAGAAAGAGAGAGTACAAGATCAGTGCTGCAAGGGGTGTATGCACACGTCTTGATAACAGAAAGAATGTTCGTTCGGCTTATCGTATGGCGGACCAGAGAATGTATGAAAACAAGATCCGAATGAAAGCTGAAGTGAAAGGAACACAGTCGTAATGGACTATTACATGGATCGGCTAAAAGGAATATTGAACATTCTGGATTCGGAAAGAAGAGGAGAGCGCTGTCCCCTTGGTCCCGTAATGAAAAAGGATGTGGATTACGGGGAGACGGAGCATTGCTTTGACGAAGAGGGGGAATGGACCGAAATCGGACGTAATGAAGTGTGGGGAGGAAACGGAACTCACCATGCTTTTAAGACGCGGATAGTGATACCTCAGGAATTTGCAGGTAAGAAAACGGTAGTATCTTTAAGGACCGGAGCCACGGAAAACTGGAGCGGAGACAACCCTCAATTTCTGGTTTATATCGATGGAAAGCCCGTTTGTGGCAATGATTGGAGCCACAATGAGGTGATCCTGTGCTCCGATGCCATTCCCGGCAGTGTTTACGATTACGGACTGTATGCTTATTCAAACGGAAGCTCCGGCAGAAACTTTTTGAATCTCGATCTGACAACCGTAGAGGAAGATGTTGAGGAACTGTACTACGACCTCAAGGTACCCTGCGAGATCGCGGGTCTTCTTAAGACCACGGACAAATTGAGGAGCGAGTATCTGGAGGTCCTTAACGATGCAGTCTCGATACTCGATCTCAGAGACAGAGACTCCGAGGCTTTTCATACTTCGGTTAAAGTATGTGACGATTATCTTAAAAAATATATTTATTCGGAAAAATACAGCAGAATCGAAAGAGATCCGATATCAAACGTGACTGTTTCCGCTGTCGGACATACCCATATAGACGTGGCATGGAAATGGCCCTTGAGACAAACGCGGGAAAAGGCTTTGCGGAGCTTCTCCACCGTTCTTTACAATATGGATCTGTATCCGGAATATAAGTTCATGTCCGACCAGCCTCAGCTGTATGAGTTCGTGAAGAAAGACTGCCCCGAGGTCTATGAAAGGATCAAGGCAAGAGTTGCGGAGGGCAGATGGGAGACAGAAGGGGCAATGTGGCTTGAAGCCGATTGCAATCTCACCTCAGGTGAATCTCTGATCAGACAGATATTGTACGGAAAACGCTTTTTCCTGAATGAGTTTGACAAGAACGACAACAGGGTGCTGTGGCTTCCCGATGTTTTCGGGTACAGTGCTGCTATGCCTCAGATCCTTAAAAAATGCCGTATCGATTACTTTATGACCACAAAGATCAGCTGGAACGAAACCAATATGATCCCCAATGACACTTTCATGTGGAAGGGCATAGACGGTACGGAGATCCTGACCTATTTCGTTACGACCGGGGATTATGTTACGGATCCCGAGCTTGATAACAAAAAGGAGTTTGAGACCACTTACAGCGGACTGCAAAATGCAAGCCAGATCATGGGATGCTGGCAAAGATATAAGAACAAGGATATAAACGGGAATGTTCTGACCTGCTTCGGTTACGGAGACGGAGGCGGCGGAGCGACAACAGGTATGTTGGAAGAGAGCAGAAGGTTGGCTTCTCCTCTGCCGGGCTGTCCGACGGTCAGAAACAGCCATGCCGCGGAGTTCTTTGAAGGACTGGAAAAGCGCCTTAAAGGAAAGAAGGTTCCGAAATGGAATGGGGAACTTTATCTTGAGTACCATCGCGGGACTTACACCTCAATGGCGCGTAACAAAAAATTTAACCGTAAATGCGAGATCAGGAATCAGGACGCGGAAAGCTTTGCTGCTTATGCTTATCTTTTGGGGCTTATCGATTCCTATCCTTTTAACGAACTTAATAAGTGTTGGAAGACGGTTCTTTTGAACCAGTTCCATGACATCCTGCCGGGTTCTTCCACAGAAGAGGTCTACAAGGATTCATATGCACAATACAGAGAAGTTTGGAATACGGAAGACATTCTCATAGGAAACTCTCTTTCCAAACTTGCGGGAGCATGCATATCCTATGACGCGGGAGGGAATTTCCCGGACAAAGAGGATACCGTAACGCTGTTTAACAACACTTCATTTAAGAGAAACGAAGTCATTGTCACTGACGGCTGCATCGAGGTGTATGATCCCTCACAGGGGAGAGTCCTCGATCACCAGCACACGGCTGAGGGCAAGACCGTTTGGCTTGCGGAAGCGCTTCCGGTAAAGGGCTGCAAGACCTTCGCCGTGCGACAGGCTCGTAATACTGAAGCTTTCGTTCCTGCAGACCTTACGGCAGAAGGCAAAAACGTCCGGTTCGACACCCCCTTCTATGTCATCCGTTTTAATGAAAAAATGGAGATAACCTCGATCTATGATAAGGAAAACGGAAGGGAAGTCATCAAAAAAGGCGAGATCGGTAACAGGCTGATATGCTTTGAGGACATTCCGCTTAAGTATGATGCGTGGAACATTGATGCCTTTTATACCGAAAAGAAATGGCAGGTTGATGACCTTCGCAGTGCGTCAGTCATTGAAAAGGGCAGTGTGCGTACCGTGATCAGGATAGAAAGAAGCTTCAGCAGGTCGTTTATCCGTCAGGACATTATCCTTTACAACAGATCCCGAAGGATCGACTTCAGGACGGAGGTTGACTGGAACGAGTCACAGATGCTCCTTAAAACCTTCTTTCCTTTTGATGTCGTTACCAACAAGGCAAATTATGAGATACAGTACGGCAACGTGGAGAGAGCAACTCATGAGAACACCTCTTGGGATCAGGCAAAGTACGAGGTCTGCGCCCACAAGTGGGCGGATGTTTCGGAGGCGGGCTACGGCGTGGCACTCATGAATGACTGCAAATACGGTTATTCGGCTCATGAATCCACTCTTTCCCTTACCCTCCTTAAGGCGGGTATATTCCCGAACCCCAATGCCGACAAGGAGCATCACGAGTTCACCTATTCCATCCTCCCGCACAGAGGGGATTTCAGAACAGGCTCGGTTGTAAAAGAAAGCTATTTCCTGAATTACCCTGTTTACATCGTTTACGGAGGCAATAAAACTCAGCCGGAAACAAGCTTTTTCGGAAATTTACCGGAAAATGTCATTTTAGAGGTTGTCAAATTGCCCGAAAACAGGGATAATACATCGGTCAAAGTTGATGATCGGGGTACAGGATTGATAAAAAGAAATGTTTCGGTCATCTTAAGACTGTTTGAATGCTGGGGCTCCAGAGCCGATATGCGTTTGGAAACATGCTTCAAGGTCGTGTCCGCCTTTGAGTGCGACATGCTTGAATATACTACCGGACGCCTTGCATCGGATGAGCACGGTGTTCAATTATCCATGCTTCCGTATGAGATCAAGACGGTTAAGCTGATCATAGAGTGTTAAAGGAATTAAAAATGCAACGTATTAACAGATCAAAATTTCGTAACTTTTGTATCATTGCTCATATCGACCACGGTAAGAGTACCCTTGCCGACCGCATCATCGAAAAGACAGGTCTTTTGACCGCCAGAGAGATGCAGGAGCAGGTTCTGGACAACATGGACCTGGAGCGCGAAAGGGGCATTACCATTAAGGCCCAGACCGTCAGAACGGTTTACAAGGCCAAGGACGGAGAGGAATACATATTCAATCTCATAGATACTCCCGGACATGTGGATTTCAACTATGAGGTTTCCAGAAGCCTTGCAGCCTGCGAGGGAGCCATTCTCGTGGTGGATGCCGCACAGGGCATAGAGGCACAGACGCTTGCTAATGTTTATCTGGCGCTCGATCACGACCTGGAGATATTTCCGGTCATCAACAAGATCGATCTGCCCTCCGCGGATCCGGAAAGAGTCATCAATGAAATAGAGGATGTCATAGGCATAGAAGCGCAGGACGCACCTTTGATCTCCGCGAAGAACGGCTTGAATATTGAGGATGTTCTGGAGGCTATAGTTAAAAAGATACCTGCTCCCGAGGGGGATGAAGAAGCTCCGCTCAAGGCGCTGATCTTCGACTCGCTTTACGATTCCTACAGAGGCGTCATTATTTTCTGCCGTATCTTTGACGGAAGTGTCCGTAAGGGAACAAAGATAAAGATGATGGCTACCGGAGCAGAGGCTGAGGTAGTGGAAGTGGGAACCTTCGGACCCGGTCGTTTCGTTCCGGGCGAGGAGCTGTATGCCGGATGTGTGGGCTACATCACCGCTTCCCTTAAGAACGTAAAGGATACAAGAGTGGGAGACACCGTTACGGATGCGAACAATCCTTGTAAAACGGCTCTTCCGGGCTACAAAAAGGTCAATCCCATGGTCTATTGCGGCCTTTATCCCGCAGACGGAGCTCATTACACCGACCTTCGAGACGCTCTCGAAAAGCTTCAGCTGAACGATGCGGCTCTTCAATTTGAGCCTGAGACATCGGTGGCTTTGGGTTTTGGTTTCAGATGCGGCTTTCTTGGGCTTCTCCATCTTGAGATCATTCAGGAAAGACTGGAAAGAGAATATATGCTGGACCTTGTTACAACGGCGCCCAGCGTAATCTATAAGATATACAAGACAAACGGCGAATGCATTGAACTGACAAACCCCACCAATATGCCCGATCCTTCCGAGATCGAACATATGGAGGAACCCATGGTGAATGCGGAGATCATGGTAACCACCGAATTTGTGGGAGCCATTATGAAGCTGTGTCAGGAGAGAAGAGGCATATATATTGGCATCGAGTATATGGAGCAGACCAGAGCTCTGTTAAAGTATGAGCTGCCCCTTAATGAGATCATCTACGATTTCTTTGATGCTTTAAAGTCCAGATCGAAGGGCTATGCTTCTCTCGATTACGAAATGAAGGGCTATGTGACCTCAAAGCTTTGCAAACTTGACATCCTCATCAATCATGAAGAGGTGGATGCGCTTTCGTTTATCGTCCATGCGGACGGGGCCTACGAAAGAGGCAGAAAGATGTGCGAAAAGCTGAAAGAGGAGATACCGAGACATCTGTTCGAGGTGCCGATCCAGGCAGCTGTGGGCGGAAAGATCATTGCGAGAGAAACGGTTTCCGCCGTGAGGAAGGATGTACTTGCCAAGTGTTACGGCGGTGATATCTCACGTAAGAAAAAACTTCTTGAAAAGCAAAAAGAAGGGAAGAAACGTATGAGACAGGTCGGAAACGTTGAGGTACCTCAAAAGGCGTTCATGGCTGTTCTCAAACTTGATGACAACGATTGATCGGAGGCTTATGAAAAAGAAGCCCTGCGGGATATATGTCCATATCCCGTTTTGCAAGCAAAAATGCAAATATTGTGATTTCTTATCTGCTCCCGGAAACAGTGACTGTATCCGGGAGTACGTTTCTGTGCTGAAAAGGGAGATAGAGGGCTATGCCGAAACGGCGAAGGATTACGAGGCCCTGACCTTGTATTTCGGAGGCGGGACACCTTCCGTGCTTGAGGCAAAACAGGTCGGAGATATAGTGATGACACTGCGTTCGGTCTTTGATCTGAGCAGTCTTGAGGAATTTACCATAGAGGTTAATCCCGGAACAGTGACGCTTGAAAAACTCAAGGGCTACAGGGCAGCGGGAGCAGATCGGCTTTCGGTGGGAATACAGTCTGCAAACGATGATGAACTCAGACTCCTCGGACGCATACACAACTTCGATGAGGCCCGCAAATGTATTGAAACGGCAAGAGAAGCCGGATTTGAAAACCTGTCCGTGGATGTGATATCCGCACTTCCGGGACAGACTGTCGAAGCCTACTCAAAAACCTTGGACAGGATACTTGCCCTTAGACCCCGGCACATTTCATCCTACAGCCTGATCATTGAGCCCGGGACTCCTTTCTTTGAGGAATACGGGGAAAAAGGGATGAAACGTGATATGCTTCCGGACGAGGAGACCGACAGAAGAATGTATGCCCTGACGAAAGAAAAGCTGGCGGAAGCGGGGTTTGAGAGATATGAGATATCGAACTATGCGATCCCGGGGTATGAAAGCAAACACAACTCTTCCTATTGGACGGGGAGAGAGTATTTCGGACTGGGACTCGGGGCTTCTTCTTTTGTAAATAATGTCAGGTATTCCAATCTCAGGGATATGGCGGAATATAAAAAAGCTCCGTCGGTAAGGATAACGGAAGAAATAACGGATGAAGCCGGGCTTATGGCGGAATTCATGATACTCGGGCTTCGTATGACGGCAGGGGTTTCAAAAAAAGAATTCAAGAGACGCTTCGGTCGTGAGCTCCGGGAGGTATATGCCCGGGAAATACAAAAATTTACGGACGAAAAGGTGATGGAAGAAGACGGAGATATGCTGCGTCTCACCGATTACGGTCTTGACGTCTGCAATAGAGTCTTTGCCGAATTTATTTAATACGGATCTACATCTGGTGTTTTACCACGGCATATTCATCGCCGTTCTTGAAATAGGGGCAGGATGCGCTTTTGTCTGATATATACCTGTAATATTCGTCTTCATCGAGTTCAACGACGCAGTAATATTCTTCGAACTCTTCATCATATGCATAGTTTGCACACATGTCACATTGGTTTGACATAGGTTCCTCCTTAGGGTTTGATGCTTTGGCATCATATCATAAAATATGGGGTTCAATCATAAAATAATTCTAAAATCGGTTGTAAGCAAGTTTTTTTAATGCTATAATTCCTTCAATGTTTGGGTTAAGGAGTGGATTATGAACATCTTGGCGGTTGACGATGAACGCTTGATTCTCGATGACATGAAAGTTGAATTGCGTAAAGTGTTTGAAAACGACGAGATCGTTGGCTTTGAGGGAGGAAATGAAGCCATCGATTATGCGTCGGATCTTGCGGCTCATGATGAAAGATTGGATTATGCTTTTCTGGATATTAATCTTCGTGGAATGACCGGTATTGAGTTGGCCAAGAAGCTGAAGGATATTCATCACGATACGAAGATAATTTTTTGCACCGCATACAGCGAATATGCTTATGATGCCTTTAGGATGCATGCGGTGGGCTATCTGTTGAAGCCTGTGGAAGCAAAGCATATTATAGAGACTCTCGATGCATTGAACATCGATTGGAGAAACGCGGATAATGCTTTACCGAAGGACATTCGCGTTCAGACCTTTGGAAATTTTGAGCTCTTTGTGGACAATCATCAGGTGTCTTTTCAGAGAGAAAAGGCAAAAGAGCTCTTCGCATATCTTATAGACAGAAACGGAGCGGCAATTACCACCGGTGAGATAGTGAGTATCCTTTGGGAAGACAGACCCAGTGACAAGACCACGCTCAATCAGGCCCATACCATTATTTCAAGTATGAAAAAGACCCTTAAGGAACTGGGCATAGGAAATATCATCGTTAAGACCTGGAACCACATTGCCGCAGACACATCCAAGATAAAATGCGACGTGTACGATTTCTACAAGGGCGATGCGATAGCGATCAACTCCTACAGGGGAGAATATATGGCACAATACAGCTGGGCAGAGATGACCAATGCTGATCTTATGGAAAAAGCTCACAGATAACGTTTACTTTGGTTTTAGCGGGGAGTATCACATTACGCCCCGTTTTTTTTACTCAGTGTAAATATTTATAAAATGTACACTTTTAATACTGTTGTTTTGTTAAAAATATGCCGATAGATGATGTACTTTTGTTGTACTGAAATAGTTATAATCCATTTGATATATACGTGATAAGGGGAAGTGCATACGATTGCATGATTTAACCTGATTGCAAAGAGGGTGATACAGTTGGTCATAATGCTTGTACAAAATAATAAAAAAGAACTCAAAAACCTCATCAGCTGTGTTGCTGCGGTGTTTCCCGAGGATGATGTTGTTGGGTTCGATAATCCTGCGGGTGCTGTAAATTATGCGGCCGAGCATAATGTTGATATGTGCTTCGCCGATGTTGAAATGAAGTCCACCACAGGATTTGCTTTGATAGAAAAGTTAAGAGATTGTAACAGAAACATTCGTATAAACCTGATGTCCGATGTTGCGGATTACGCCATCGATGCGTGGAGGTTTCATGTTAATGACTATATAATCAAACCTGTAACACTGGAGTCTATAAGACATACGGTTGAGGGATAAAGAATGAACGGCATTGACTGTTCATTTTTTTTGCGTTATATATAGTATATAAGGTGCATGCATATGTTACCTGACAGGATAAAATTTGATCCGGAGGAGAAATATGGGACTTAAAAATGTAATGATCGATGGGGCGGAAGGATACAGATTTACCCTTCACGTATATGAAACCGAGTCGGAAAGCGTTAAGGGAAGCATATTGCTTCTGCATGGAATGGCTGAGCATTACGGCCGCTACCTGGATTTTATCAAGGCCCTTAATGAAGCGGGTTTTGATGCCTATATTTATGATCATCGCGGTCATGGGCAAGAGCTTCCGCAAGAGGAACTGGGATTCTTTGCAAGCAAAAACGGCGATAAACTAGTGATCGCGGATGCGGTTGAAGCGATGAAGTATGTTGCAGCCAACAAACGGAGCAAAAAATGTGCTCTTTTCGGACACAGCATGGGTTCACTTATCGCAAGAAACGTCATTCAGATCTATGACAAGATGGATTGCGTGCTGCTTTGCGGAACAGCTTTCCAGTCTGATGCCATGTGCAAGGGAGGACTGTTTGTGTCCAAAATGGTATCCCTTTTCTGCGGCGAAAAACACAAATCTCCTTTCCTTAATAAATTGATGTTTGAAACAAAGGTGTACTTAAGGGACTGCAAGAGGACGAAGAGCGACTGGCTCACAAAGGACGAAAAGATCGTTGACGCCTACAGGGCTGATCCGGCCTGCGGCTTTGTATGCAGTGCAAGCTTCTATCACGATCTTATTTCCATCACCGGAAATGCCAAGTGGGGCATGGCAAAAACACGCCGCGACCTGCCGATCTTTATCGCCAGCGGTATAGACGATCCCGTGGGTGATTTCGGAGTGGGCATCAAAGCATTTTATGCAAGATGCAAGGAACTTGGCTTCACCAATGTTTCCATGAAACTCTATGAAGGCGATCGCCATGAACTGCTGAACGAAACCGATAAGGATCAGGTTTACAGGGAATTCATAGAATTTTTTGAAGCCGATCGGATCTAAGCATATTCAATCATATCCGATCGGAAATCTGCTTTTTCTCATTTTCGATGTATTTTCACGACACAGCAAATATTTTATTGTTCGGTTCTCGGCTTTTTCGGAGGCTTGGGACCCATGAAGGAATAGAAGTAGGTCTTCAGCATTCCGTTGTATAGCTTGCGGTTTTTGTCGGGCTGTTTTCCGATGTATTTGACTGCATCCTCAAAGCTGGTGATCATGAACATGGACCAGGAATCGAGGCGGCTGTATGCCTTTCCTATGGCTTCATAGAGAACGGGCATATCTTTTTTCTCCTCAAGTCGCTCGCCGTAGGGCGGGTTGGTGATGATAAAGCCGTATTTCTTGGGATGGTTAAGCTCGCGAACATCCCTTACCTGGAAGTGGATGTACTTGTCCACGCCTGCGTCGACGGAGTTTTGGCGTGCGGCCTTAACGGCTTCGTTGTCTATGTCATAGCCCTGGATGTTCATCTCCACATCCGTAAGGATCTTTGAATTTGCTTCTTCAACAGCGGCATACCAGCATTTTTTTGGAATGATGTTTGTCCAGTCCTCCGCGAGAAATTCGCGGTTCATGCCGGGAGCTATGTTTGCTCCGATCATGGCTGCTTCAATGGGAATGGTTCCGCTTCCGCAAAAAGGGTCCACCAGAACACGATCCTTGTTCCAAGGGGTCAGCATGATGAGAGCAGCTGCAAGTGTCTCCTCGATGGGAGCCTTTACGATCATCTTGCGGTAGCCTCTTTTGTGAAGGGATTCGCCGGAGGTGTCAAGTCCCACCGTGACCATGTCCTTCATTATGGAGACTCTTAAAGGGTAGGATGCGCCTGTTTCCTCAAAACGGGAAATGTTATAATGCTGTTTCATGCGTTCAACCATAGCCTTCTTCATGATCGACTGGATGTCGGAAGGAGAGAAGAGCTTGCTCTTTACGGAGTTGGCCTTTGTTACCCAGAACTTGGCATTTGAAGGAAGGATGTCCTCCCAAGGCAGGGCTTTTGTTCCCTGAAACAGTTCCTCAAAGGTTTCCGCGCGGAAGCATCCTATCTTCCAAAGCACTCTTTCGGCGGTACGCAAGAAAATGTTTGCACGCGCAAAAGCGGCAACGTCGCCCGAAAAGGTAACCTTACCGTCTTCAACTGCCGTGATCTCATAGCCGAGATCGACTATTTCCTTTTTTAAAACAGCCTCCATACCGAAATGGCAGGGGCAAATAAATTCAAATTTTTCCATATTTGCGATTCTAAATGGAAAAGAGGTAAAAGTCAAGGTTGACTTTTGGCATGGGGTGCGAGATATTAAGAACTGCAGGAAATTTAAAAAGAGGTGGATCGGATGACAAGATTACTGTTTGCAACGGGAAACAAGGACAAGCTTCGCGAGATCAGGGAGATACTCGGGGATGACTACGAGGTGGTCTCCATGAAGGACGCGGGCTTTGATATGGACATAGAAGAGAACGGAACGACCTTTGAGGAGAACGCCCTGATCAAGGCAAGAGCCATCGCGAAGGCTTCGAACTGCCTGACGCTGGCAGATGACTCGGGGCTTGAGATCGATGCCATGGATAAGCAGCCGGGCATATATTCCGCGCGCTTTTTGGGGCATGACACGGATTACGATTACAAAAACAATTATATACTTGAAAAGCTGAAGGATGTACCGGAGGATAAGAGGACAGCGAGATATGCCTGCGCTGTTGCCGCGGTATGGCCCGACGGCAGAGAGAAGGCTGTGACCGAATACTTTGAAGGCAGGATCGGTTACGAACAGAAGGGGAACGGCGGCTTCGGCTATGACCCGATATTCTTTGTGCCGGAATATCAAAAGACTGCAGCGGAGCTCACCCCCGACGAAAAGAATGCCATGAGTCACAGAGGGAAAGCTTTGAGAGCGATTAAAAAGATGCTTGAAGAAAAGTGAGCAGAACATGACGATCAGCGTATGCATGATAGTGAAAAATGAAGAAAAGGTGCTGGCAAGATGCCTGGACAGTCTGAAAAACGTTGCCGACGAGATCATAATAGCGGATACGGGTTCGGATGACGGAACAAAGGAGATCGCCCGAAGATATACGGACAAGGTCTATGATTTTAAATGGATCGGTGATTTTTCTGCTGCGAGGAACTTTGTGTTTTCAAAAGCGACCGGAGATTACATTTATTCCGCGGATGCGGACGAAGTTCTGGATACGGGAAACATCAAACGGTTCACCGTGCTGAAGAGGTGTCTTATGCCGGAGGTGGAGATCGTTACCATGATCTATGTTAATCCGGCGGACATCAACATGGCATATAATGATCTGCGGGAAAGAAGACCGAAGCTGTTCAAACGCCTCAGGACTTTTACATGGATCGACCCCATCCACGAAACGGTAAGATTGGATCCGGTTGTCTTTGATTCCGATGTGGAAATCCTTCACTTGCCGGAGGAAAATCATTCCGAACGGGATTTTAAGGCATTTCTTAAGGTCCTTTCCGATTGGGGAGACATGTCCGACCGTCTCTGGTCCATGTATGCAAAGGAACTCTTCTTTAACGGGAAGAAAGAGGATTTTGCGGCTGCGGCGCCCTATTTCGAAAAGAGAGCGGGAGGCGACGAGACCTACGAAGAGCTGGAGGCAGCCTGCGTTGTGGCGAGAACGTGGCTGGAAACCGATGATTTTTCTGCGGCGGATGAATTCATGAACAGGTTTGACGGATTCAGGGTAAAGCCTGCGGAACTTGACTATATTCTGGGGCAGATATGCGAGAAAAGAGGGGATTGGGACAGGGCCAACCGTTATTACGAGTCCTCCGAATGCGATGACAGCTTCATTAAAGCGGATTACAAGAGGATGTAAGATCCCGACCGTAAATTCCGTAAACAGTAATCAAAAGTTTATTGTTTCTTTAGCACATAGACACAAAAAATTGACATAAAAAGTGTACAATGATAAAATCTAACCCATTGAGGAATATTGAGGCGCGGGTCACACCGCCGGAGGACAGATGGACAATAACAATCAAAACCCGAATAATCAGGGGAACAATAAGAACAACAAATTCGGCAAACAGAACAGGATAGGCATATTCATATGCATCATTGCAGCTTTGTTTGTGGTCCTTTGGGGCAGAATGATAAGTAAGACCATTGAAGAAAGCACCACCAAAGAGATCACGTATGACGAGTTCATAGATATGCTCGAAAACGGTGAAGTGGAATCCGTAGAGGTTGAATCATCCGCTCAAAAGCTGATCATCACCCCCAAGGAGCAGAAGTATACAAAATATACCGAAACCAGATTCACAGGTATCCTTGAGGACGGCAATGCTTTACAGGCACGTTGCGAAAAGGCGGGAGTAAAATACTCCAGGATAATAGATAAGGGAACATCACAGTTAGTCACCACCATCATAGATTTTGTTATCATGTTCGGCGGTATCTTCATCTTTATGTTCCTTATGTATCGCCTTGCTTCGAAGAGCTCCGGCGGAATAATGTCCGTTGGCAGAAGCAACGCGAAGGTTTATGTGGAAAAAGAGACGGGTGTCACCTTTAAGGATGTTGCGGGACAGGAGGAAGCAAAGGAAAGCCTTACCGAACTGGTTGATTTCCTTCACGATCCCGGCAAATACACCGCTATCGGTGCAAAGCTGCCTAAGGGCGCATTGCTGGTAGGACCTCCCGGAACAGGTAAAACACTTTTGGCCAAGGCTGTTGCCGGAGAGGCAAAGGTTCCTTTCTTCTCGCTTTCAGGTTCCGACTTCGTTGAAATGTATGTGGGCGTCGGAGCTTCCCGAGTAAGAGACCTTTTCAAGCAGGCGCAGAGCATGGCTCCCTGCATCATTTTCATAGATGAAGTGGACGCCATCGGTAAATCAAGAGATTCCAGATACGGCGGCGGAAACGATGAAAGAGAACAGACCTTGAATCAGCTCCTTTCCGAGATGGACGGATTTGATACTTCAAAAGGTATTGTCATCCTTGCAGCCACCAACAGACCGGAGGTACTGGACAAGGCATTGCTCCGTCCCGGACGTTTTGACCGAAGGATCATTGTTGACAGACCTGACCTTAAGGGCAGAGTCGAAGTGCTCAAAGTACACGCAAAGAATGTCAACATGGGAGACGATGTGGATCTTGAAGCGATCGCACTCGCTACAAGCGGAGCTGTAGGTTCGGATCTTGCAAACATGATAAACGAAGCTGCCATTCTGGCGGTTAAGAGCGGAAGAAACTTTGTTACCCAGGCAGATCTTTTTGAATCCGTGGAGGTTGTGATCGCCGGTAAAGAGAAGAAAGACAGGATTCTCAGCAAGGAAGAGAAAAACATTGTTGCCTTCCACGAGACAGGTCATGCACTTGTAAGCGCATTGCAAAAGAATGCGGAACCGGTTCAAAAGATAACCATAGTTCCCAGAACAAAGGGCTCTCTCGGCTACGTGATCCAGGCTCCGGAAGAAGAGAAGTATCTCATGAAGAAGGAAGAGCTGGTGGCGAGGATCGTTACCTTCTGTGCCGGACGTGCGGCTGAGGAGATCGTTTTCGGCTCAATTACCACCGGTGCCGCCAATGATATTGAGCAGGCTACGGACATCGCAAGGTCCATGATCACAAGATACGGTATGAGCGAGAAGTTCGGTATGGTCACGCTGGAAAGCATAGAGAGCAAGTACCTTGACGGTCGTGCGGTTTCACAGTGCTCCGATGAGACAGAGGCTGACATCGACAAGGAAGTCAGAGAGATCATCAATTCATGTTATAAGAAGGCGAAGGAACTGATCAATGAAAATCGTGAGATCCTTGACCGCATAGCAGGTGTTCTCATTGAAAGAGAGAGCATTACCGGTAAGGAATTCATGGCAATCTATAATGAGATGAAGGGCATAGTTCCCGAAAATGGAATTTAACATTCAAGAAGAACTTAAAAAACTCCCGGCTAAGCCGGGAGTTTATATAATGCACAATGCCGACGACGAGATAATCTATGTCGGAAAGGCGATTGTGCTCAAAAACCGGGTGCGTCAGTATTTCCAAAGCAACAAGAACCACACGGCAAAGGTCAGGAAGATGGTTTCCTGTATTGCGTGGTTTGAATACATTGTTGTGGATTCGGAGATGGAGGCACTCGTTTTGGAATGCAACCTTATTAAGGAGCATCGTCCGAAATACAATACCATGTTAAAGGACGACAAGCACTATCCTTACATTAAGGTTACTTCGGAAGAGGATTTTCCGAGAATTTTCATGGCACGGGAAAGGAAGAAGGACGGTTCCGAGTACTTCGGACCATACACTTCGGCGGATTCCGTGCATCAGACCATAGATCTTCTGAGAAAGACCTGCGGTATCAGAAATTGCAACAAGAAGCTGAAGGAAGGGCAGCAGATGTGTGAGCGCCCCTGCCTCTATCACTCCATGGGACAGTGCCCTGCGCCCTGCATGGGAGATGTGAAGCGCGAGGAGTACAAAAAAGGCATAGAACGCTGCATGAATTTCCTCAGGGGACATCATGAGGCGGTCACGGATGCGCTGGAAAGCCGTATGCTACTGTATTCGGAGAGTCTCGAATACGAGAGAGCCGCGGAAATGCGCGATCTGATCAACAGCATCAAGAGACTGGAGCAGGCACAAAAGGCCGACGAGTGCGATGATAACGACAGAGACATAGTTGCGGTGGTCAACAAGGACGATACTGCCGTTGCCTCATGTTTCTTTATCAGAAACGGTAAACTGACCGGCAGAGAGCATTTTTATCTTACGGGAGTTGAGAACGAAACAAGGGAAAAGATCCTTGAAAGCTTCATAAAGCAATACTATTCGGGAACGCCACATATACCGAAGGAGATATATCTGTCAAAAGAAATTGAAGATGCAAAACTCATAGAGAGCTGGCTTTCCGAGATACGTGGCAGCAAAGTGACCGTGTTTACGCCCAAAAAAGGCGAAAAACTCCGTCTTACGCAGATGGCTGAAAACAATGCGAGAACCGTATTGTTCAACGACGAAAAACGTATCGAAAACCTTGAAAAGAAGACTAAGGGCGCTTTGGAGGAAATAAAAAACTTGCTAAAACTTCCAAAGCTATATAGAATAGAATCGTATGACATTTCGAATACCGCAGGCTTTGAGAACGTTGCCTCCATGGTGGTTTTTGAGGGCGGCAGACCCAAGCGGTCGGATTACAGAAGGTTTAAGACCAGAACCATAGTCGGAGCCGATGACTACGGAAGCATGAGAGAGGTGCTTACCCGGCGCTTTGAGCACGGTCTCAGGGAAAAGGAAAAAGAAGATTCCTTTGTGCGTTTTCCCGACCTTCTCCTTATAGACGGCGGACGGGGACAGGTAAATTCGGTTCTGGAAGTTGTCGGAAAGATGGGACTTGATATTCCCGTGTGCGGAATGGTGAAGGATGATCGGCACAGGACCAGAGGACTGTGGTTTAACAATGAAGAGGTGCCCATAGACACCTACAGCGAAGGCTTCAAACTGGTGACCAGGATACAGGATGAAACTCACCGTTTTGCAATAGAGTACCATAAAACCTTGAGAAACAAGGCCCAGACCAAGTCGATCCTGGACGATATCCCTAACGTGGGACAAAAAAGAAGAATAGAGCTTATGCGGCATTTTAATTCGCTTGATGAGCTTAAAAATGCCGATGTGGAGGAACTCCTTAAATTGCCTTCCATGAACAGGAAGGCAGCGGAAAGCATATGGACCTTCCTCCATCCGGATAAAGACCGGGGAAAGGATTGAGCAATGTATAGCGTAAGCATCAAGAAATTTATTGAATCCATGGGACTCGAAAACCTCACTCCCGAGATCGATCTAAAGGGCAAGAAGATCAGTGAGCCCGAGATCAACAGACCCGCTCTGCAGCTGGTAGGCTTCTATGACTACTTTAATTGCGAAAGGATACAGATCATAGGCCATGTAGAGCATGCATATATGGAGAAGATGGAGGACAAGGGACTTGAGGTGCTGACGAAACTCATGGGCTTCAGTATCCCCTGTATCGTGTGGTGCCGAGGCATATTACCCGATGAAAAGGTCAGGGAAGTTGCCGTACAGAAGGGTATCCCCATCCTTTCCAGCAAAAAAGCGACTTCGGATTTTGAAGGCGAAGTACTGAGATGGCTTAAGGTGGAACTTGCGCCCAGGATCTCTATCCACGGCGTTCTTGTGGATGTATTCGGCGAAGGAATACTCATCATAGGAGAGTCGGGCATAGGTAAGAGCGAGGCTGCCCTTGAACTCATCAAGCGCGGTCATCGACTTGTTGCGGACGATGTGGTTGAGATCAAAAAGGTGAGCGACGCAACGCTCATAGGCTCTGCGCCTGCGATCACCAGACATCTGATCGAGCTCAGAGGCATAGGCATCATCGATGTTAAAACTCTCTTCGGTATTGAAAGCGTTAAGAATACCCAGCAGATAGATCTTGTGATCCGTCTTGAGGATTGGGTCAAGGATAAGGAATATGACAGGATGGGACTTGAGGACAAGTTCACCGAGTTTCTCGGAAACAAGGTGGTATGTCAGGATCTGCCCATCAGACCCGGCCGTAACCTGGCCATTATCGTTGAATCAGCGGCAGTCAACCACAGACAGAAGAAGATGGGCTATAATGCCGCCAAGGAATTCTCAAAGAGAGTAACCGAGAATATCATGAACGGCATGAACAGAGATCAAGATGAAGATGATGACGATATAGAAGATTGAAGGGGGATTTGAAATGAAGTATCTTTTCGGAGCAGATATCGGTGGAACTACCGTGAAGCTCGGTTTATTCACCGATGGAGGAGAATTACTTGAGAAGTGGGAGATAAAGACCAACAGGGAGGACAACGGGAGCTCGGTTCCCGAAGATGTTGTCAATGCGGTTAAACAGAAGATGGTCGAGAGAGGGCTTGATAAGAGTGAGGTGCTGGGACTTGGCGTAGGCGTTCCCGGACCCATCACCAAGGACGGAACGGTCCTTAAGTGTGCAAACCTCGGTTGGGGAGTCTTTAACGTTAATGAAAAGTTCACGGCACTGCTGGGACTTCCCGTTCGCGCGGCAAACGATGCGAATGTTGCTGCTCTCGGCGAAATGTGGAGAGGCGGCGGCAGAGGCTGCAATGATATAGTAATGGTTACTCTGGGAACAGGCGTCGGCGGCGGAGTTATCCTGGACGGTAAGATCCGCGCGGGTGCACACGGCGGCGGCGGTGAGATAGGTCACATCCGCATGAACGAAGACGAAACAAGGATCTGCGGCTGCGGAGGCCACGGTCATCTCGAGCAATATGCTTCTGCAACGGGCATAGCTTACCTCGGCGCGGAAGCTGCAAAGAAGGATCCTTCCTCCATGCTTGCAAAGATCGATGAGATCACTGCCAAGGACGTATTCGATGCGGCTAAGGCGGGAGACAAAGCAGCACTCAATGTGGTGGACGAGGTCTGTGAGATACTTGCCCGCGCACTTTCACATGTGGCTGCTTCCGTTGACCCTGAGTGCTTCGTTATCGGCGGCGGAGTTTCCAAGGCGGGAGACATATTGACAGACACCATTAAAAAGCATTACGGTCCCAATATTATGAATGCATTGCAGAACACGGAGATCAGAGCCGCTATGTTGGGAAATGATGCGGGTATTTACGGTTGTGCGAGGATGATGCTGGATGTTACTGATTGACAGATCGATATTAACAGAAAAACTGTCGGGAATATTGGACCTGAAAAACGTGTTCCTCGATGAACCGCTTTCCGGACATACCAGTTTCAGGATCGGTGGTCCGGCGGCTTTTTATGTCATAGCGGAGAATCTGACGGAACTTAAGGAGATCATCTCTGTCTGCAAGGAAATGAACATAAAGTGGTACATCCTCGGAAACGGGACCAACGTTCTTGCGCCGGATGACGGTTATGACGGTGTGGTGATCCGGCTCGGCGGTAAGTTTAATGAGATCTCCATAGAAGAGGATATTAACGACGGAACCGCTCTGATCACTGCGGGAGCGGGAGTGTCCATGGCTGCTCTGTCCGTATATGCCTTGAAGAAAGGCTTTACGGGGCTGGAATTTGCCCATGGGATACCCGGCAGTCTCGGCGGCGGTATTTATATGAATGCCGGGGCCTACGGGGCGGAGATCAAGAATTGCATATTTTCCGCAAAGGCGTTGACTCCCGACGGGCATCTGGAAGAATATACCAAGGAGGAACTGAAGCTGGGCTACAGGACCAGCAGGTTTGTGGGCAGCGACGAGATCATTCTGGACGGGGCTTTTCGTTTGATGGTTTATCCCAGAATACCCATCAGGACCATGATGGAGGAATACAAAAAAAGAAGGATTGAAAAGCAGCCTCTGGAGCTTCCCAGTGCGGGGAGTACCTTTAAAAGGCCGGAGGGCAATTTTGCCGGCAAACTGATCGAAGAAGCAGGACTCAAAGGCTTTAAGATCGGAGGAGCGATGGTGTCCGAGAAACACGCGGGCTTTATCGTTAACACCGGAAATGCCACAGCGGCGGATGTGGAGGCACTCATAGAAGCAGTGAGACAAAAGGTGTATGAAAACTCGGGAGTAATGCTTGAGCCCGAGGTCAAGATAATGAGATAAGGGGATCGTATGAGATTTGTAATTGTTACCGGAATGTCCGGAGCGGGAAAATCATCGGTACTTAATATGCTTGAAGATGCGGGCTATTTTTGCGCGGACAATCTTCCCGTGCAGCTCATCTCCAAGTTTGCGCAGATTGCGGAGACTACCAACAAAGGAGATTTCGACAAGATAGCGATAGGGGTCGACATCAGAAGCGGACATGCACTTGAAGAAGTGGAGCCGGTGCTGACCGAGCTCAGAGAGATGCGTATAAAATATGAGATCCTGTTTCTCGATGCCTCAGATGAAGTGCTCATAAAGAGATTTAAAGAAACGAGAAGAAACCATCCCCTTGCCGGGAACGGCAGAGTGGAGACAGGTATCGAGGAGGAACGCAGGAAGATTGCATTTCTCAAGGGAAAAGCGGACTATGTTCTTGACACCAGCACTTTGCTCATCAGGGATCTTAAACAGCAGATAGACGGCATATTCGTTAAGAACAAGGGCTTTAAGAATTTCTTTGTTACGGTATTGTCCTTTGGATTTAAGTACGGCATTCCCGTGGATGCTGACATGGTTTTGGATGTCCGTTTTCTTGCAAACCCTTACTATGTCCACAGTCTTAAGCATAAAACGGGTATGGATCCTGAGGTGCGCGAATACGTTACCAACAGCCCCAAGTTTAATGAGTTCATTACAAAGCTCATAGACATGGTGGAGTTTTTGATACCCAATTATATCAACGAAGGTAAGAACGGTCTGGTCATAGCCATAGGCTGTACCGGAGGAAAGCACAGGTCGGTCACCGTTGCGAACGCTCTTTATGAGATGCTCGAGGGGGCGGAGTATTCCGTAAAGGTCGATCATAGGGATATAAATAAGTAATGTCATTCAGTGATGAAGTTAAAAATGAATTATCGGAAATAATGCCGATCCCAAAGCATTGTAAAATAGCGGAACTCGCGGGATATATTTTATTCGGTCAAAAAAAATCTGTTGACAAATGTAATATGTCTGTCTTAAAATCATTAACCGATGATTTAGGTGGCAGGGAAAACTGCAGAACAGCATGCGGCCTTGAGGACGCTAACGGCTTGCTTTTCCTGAAGGACATGGACATCATCGGCAGAAATTGCTGCAAAAGAAGTTTCTTAAGGGGAGCTTTTCTGGCAGCGGGCAGCATTACGGATCCCGAAAGTGAGTATCACCTTCAGTTCGTTTCCGCCACGCGCTCAGGCATAGAACTTCTGTACAACGCGGCAATGGCTTTCGACGTGGTCGGAAAGATCACATCAGCGGGCAAAAGATTTCGACTTTATTTTAAGGACGCTGACAAGATCAGCGATCTTCTTAATATAATGGAAGCCCACGTTTCGCTTATGAAATTTGAAAACGCGAGAATCCTTAAGGAAGTCAGGAACAGTGTTAATCGCAAGGTTAATTGCGAAACAGCCAATTTGAGAAAAACAGCTACAGCTTCGGAATATGCATGCGAATGCGTCAGGTATCTGGAAGAAAACAACATTCTTAAGACACTTCCCGAAGCGTTGCAGATTATTGCAAAACTCAGAACAGAGTATCCTGAAAAATCACTTTCGGAGCTGGGAGAGATGACAGAACCCAAACTCGGAAGGTCAGGGGTTAATCACAGGCTTGAAAAACTAATTGCTTTAGTTCGCGACTTGAAAGGAAAAGAGGAACACCAATGATCAGAAATCAAATCACAATAGCAAAGACATCCAAGATGGATGTAACACCGGCAGCTCTTCTTGTGCAGACCGCCAGTAAGTATGATGCAAGAGTATTTGTAGAACAGACCGACAAACTTATCAATGCCAAGAGCATTATGGGAGTTATGACCTTACGTATCATCGACGGGGAAGTTGTAACGATAGTTGCTGACGGAGCCGATGAAGAAGCAGCGAGCAGAGAAGTGCAAAATCTTCTTACGGGCGCTAAATAACTTTGGTTTTGATCTGTTTTATGCTATAATAGCCTCATTCGTTTTGAATGAGGTTTTTTTTATCTGATGACGGGAACTTACCGTTGTTTTAGGGGTGATATTTATGAGTTTTACACATCTGCATGTACATACCGGATATTCGCTGCTGGACGGTCTGGCCCAGATCAAGCCGCTGGTGGCAAGAGCCAAGGAACTTGGAATGAAAGCACTGGCGATCACCGATCATGGTGTTATGTACGGGGTTGTCGAGTTCTGGACAGCTTGTAAGGAAGCGGGGATCAAGCCCATCATAGGCTGTGAGGTCTATGTTGCGCCGGGCTCGCGTTTTGAAAAGAGCGGTTCCGTTTCCGATGAGAGATACAGACATCTGATCCTGCTTGCTGAAAACGATAAGGGTTACCATAACCTTATCAAGATAGTGTCCATCGGTTTTACGGAGGGCTTCTATTACAAGCCGAGGGTGGACATGGAAGTTCTGGAAAAATACCACGAGGGCATCATATGCACTTCCGCCTGCCTGGCGGGAGAGGTGGCGAATTACCTTAAAAGGGACATGTATGAAGAGGGTAAGGAAGCGGCTTTGCGCCTGGAACGTATCTTCGGACGGGGCAATTTCTTTCTGGAACTTCAGGATCACGGGATTCCCGAGCAAAAGACCGTCAATGCCTACCTTATGCGTATGCATGAAGAAACAGGCATAGACCTTATATGCACAAACGATTCTCATTACATCCGCGCGGAGGACGCCATACCCCACGACATCCTGCTCTGCATACAGACTCAGAGAAAGGTGCAGGATGAGGACAGGATGCGTTATGAAGGCGGCCAGTTCTACCTTAAATCCGAGGAGGAGATGGCGGCACTGTTCCCCTATGCACCGGAGGCTTTGGAAAATACCTGCAAGATAGCCGAGCGCTGCAATGTGGACTTTGAGTTCGGCCATTACAAACTGCCGAAATACGATGTGCCGGAGGGCTATGACGCATGGAGCTATCTTCAGTTTCTGTGCAATGAAGGGCTTAAGAAAAGATATAAAGACGTAACTCCCGAGCTTAAGGAAAGACTCGATTATGAGCTCAATATCGTTCATGATATGGGGTTCATAGATTATTTTCTCATCGTTTGGGATTTTATAAAATATGCCAAGGACAATGACATTCCCGTTGGACCCGGAAGAGGGAGCGGCGCGGGAAGTATCGCGGCTTACTGCCTTGAGATCACGGACATCGATCCCATCAGATACAACCTGCTGTTTGAGCGTTTCCTTAATCCGGAGCGTGTTTCCATGCCCGATTTCGATATAGATTTCTGCTATGAAAGAAGGCAGGAGGTCATAGATTATGTCGTTCGTAAGTACGGTCGTGACAGGGTGTGTCAGATCGTGACCTTCGGAACGCTCGCGGCAAAGAATGCCATCAGAGACGTGGGAAGAGCGCTGGATCTGCCTTATTCCAAGGTGGATGTTGTGGCAAAGCTGGTGCCCAATGAGCTGAACATCACTATCAGTGATGCGCTTGTAAAGAGCTCCGATCTGAAGAAAATGTACAATGAGGATCCGGAGATCAGGAATCTGCTGGATTTGGCCAAGGCTGTGGAGGGCTTGCCACGCCACACCTCGATGCATGCGGCCGGAGTTATCATCAGCAATGCGCCCGTGGATGAATATGTTCCCCTATCCTGTGCGGCCGACGGCTCCGTTACAACCCAGTTCAATATGACGGAATGCGAGCATCTGGGACTTCTGAAGATGGATTTCCTCGGCCTCAGGACCCTCACGGTCATCAAGGACGCGGAGAATTTTGTTAACAAAAATAAAAAACCGGGAGAGAAGAAATTCTCGATCAAGGACATTCCGTACGATGACAAAAATGTGTTTGAGATGATCTCTCAAGCCAAGACGGAAGGTGTTTTCCAGCTTGAAAGCAAGGGAATGACCGGATTCATGAAGGAACTCAAGCCTTCCTCCATCGAAGATGTTATAGCGGGCATATCTCTCTATCGTCCCGGTCCCATGGATTTTATACCCAAGTATATTAAAGGAAAACAGGACAGAGCTTCCATCACCTATGATTGCGAGGCTCTGAAACCCATACTCGAAACGACCTACGGCTGTATAGTCTATCAGGAGCAGGTTATGCAGATCGTGCGCGATCTCGCGGGCTATTCCTACGGAAGGAGCGATCTGGTGCGTCGTGCCATGGCAAAGAAAAAGGCAGATGTGATGGCAAAGGAACGAGAGAATTTCGTTCACGGAAACAAGGAAGAAAACGTTCCCGGCTGCGAGGCAAACGGGATTTCGGCTGACGTGGCAAATCATATTTATGATGAAATGACCGACTTTGCGAAATATGCCTTCAATAAGGCTCATGCTGCCTGCTATGCCGTGGTTTCCTATCAGACTGCCTATCTGAAATACTATTATCCCGTTGAATTTATGGCTGCGCTCATGACCTCCATCATGGACAATACGAGCAAAGTCACGGACTATATGTACACCTGTAAGAAGATGGGCGTCAGTGTTTTGCCGCCCGATGTAAACGAGAGCGGAGTGGGCTTTTCCGTGCGCGGCAGATCCATAAGATACGGACTTTCCGCCATCAAGGGCGTCGGAAGACAGATCGTTGAAGATATAGAAAACGAGAGAAAAGCGGGCGGTCAGTTCACCTCGCTTAAGGATTTTGTGAAGAGATGCATTCCCATCGGCGTCAACAAGCGTACCGTCGAAAATCTGATCAAGGCGGGGGCTTTTGATTCACTGCCGGGAACAAGAAAACAACTGCTTCAGGTTTACCAGATCATCATGGATGATGCGGCGGCCGAGCACAAAAAGGAGATCACGGGCCAGATGTCATTCTTTGATTTCCTTGAGCCCGAGGAGAGGGAAGCTATGGAAACACCGCTTCCCGATGTGGGCGAGTTCGGCAAGGACGAGCTTCTTGCATATGAAAAGGAGGTACTGGATCTCTATGTCAGCGGGCATCCGCTGGAGAACTATATCGATATCATGAAAAAGCATTGTGACACTACGACCGCGGACATGAAGGCGGATGAGGAAACCGGAGAGATAAAGGTGACCGACGGACAGAATGTCACCATCGGCGGAGTGATCACGGTAGTTACCAGAAAGGTGACAAAGAACAATCAGACCATGGCTTTTGTGACGATCGAAGACATTTACGGCGTTTGCGAGATCATCGTATTTCCGAGGGATTTTGAGAAGAACAGGAAGCTGCTGGTCACTGACGAGAAGGTGATGATCAAGGGACGCATATCCATTGATGAGGAGCGGGGAGCCAAGATCATCCTTTCAGAGATCGAAAGGCTGGATGAGATCCCGGGAAAACTCTGGATCAGGTTTAAAAATATGGAGGAATACGGCAAAGCGGAACAGGAGCTTCATGAAATACTCAAGAAGAGCGACGGCAGATCCGACGTTGTCGTTTACCTCGATGAAGAAAAACAGATCAAAAAAATGAGCAGAAGCATGTCCGTCGATCTGAGCGGCGATCTTGCCGACAGATTAAAGGAAAAGTACGGATCCGAGCAGATCAGAATAACTTTTTAAGTTGTTTAATCAAAAGTTTCTTCATTTTATCTTTTTTGGTTATTTACAAAAAAAATGTTTCGTTGTAAAATACAGAATCTATAAGCGAGTAGTAAATTTTCGTTAAAGGCTCAGACATTGGAGGCAATTATGGCAGAGAGTAAAGTTAAAACAATTGGTGTACTCACGAGCGGTGGCGATGCTCCGGGTATGAATGCGGCTATCCGTGCCGTGGTTCGTACCGCAATTGAAAACGGAGTAACGATTAAGGGTATCAACAGAGGATATGCGGGTCTTCTTGATGAAGACATTATAGAAATGGATTCACGAAGTGTATCCGATACGATCCAGCGTGGCGGAACTAAGCTTTATACAGCTCGATGCCAGGAATTCATGACAAGTGAAGGACAGGACAAGGGTGCGGAGATCTGCCGTAAGCATGGCATAGATGGACTTGTTGTCATCGGCGGTGACGGTTCTTTCCAGGGCGCACGTCAGCTTGCTGCACGTGGTATCAACACCGTAGGTGTTCCGGGAACCATTGACCTTGATATTGCCTGCACCGACTATACGATCGGCTTTGATACGGCTGTAAACACAGCTATGGATGCGATCGATAAGGTTCGTGACACCTCCACATCTCATGAAAGAGTTTCGATCATTGAAGTTATGGGACGTCATGCAGGCTACATTGCTCTTTGGAGCGGCATTGCAAACGGTGCGGAGGAGATTCTTCTCCCCGAACTCCAGAATTATGACGAAAAGAAGATCGTTCAGCACATCCTTGCAAGAAAAGCACTTGGCAAGAAGCATACGATCATCGTAAATGCAGAGGGTATCGGTAATTCCTACAGAATGGCCGATCGGATCGAAGCCGCAACAGGTATCGAGACACGTGCAACCATCATCGGACACATCCAGCGTGGCGGAAGCCCTTCAGCCAAGGACAGAGTCTATGCTTCGGCAATGGGCTGCATGGCAGTTGAACTTCTGTGCGAAGGCAAGACAAACCGCGTTGTTGCGTACAAGAACGGCAAGTTCGTTGATTTTGACATAGAGGAAGCTTTAAATATGAAGAAAGAATTGGATCCTTTCCTTCTTCATGTATCCAGAACGATATAATATGGTTGTAGTGAGACCGGATGCAAATGCATCCGGTTTTTTTATCGGATCCGGGAAAGCTACAGCACCGGTAGGGAGGACTTTCGCAGGTTTATTTCACAGCTTTTCGGTGTTACTGTTCACACGTTATCAGGTGATTGATGCTCGCAGATGTGTCGTTGATAAGCCGTTTTGGAAAAACACGTTTTTCCAGAAACGGCTTAATAACGGCAACTTCTGCGTTGCAGAAGTCCGCGTGGAACACGCGGCGCGAGCATCAATCACTGTAAAACGGTGACCTTTTATATCGCGTGAACAGTAACATTGAACATCCCCTCCAAAAAAAATCAAAAATTTCTCCCCTCGGGGTTAACTTTCCGAACCATAATGCCGATAACATAGGTGTAGGCTATTATGCGTGCAGTGGGCGAACGGATTTGCCCATGTACATTTTCAAAAAGATCGCCAAGGAGGGCGCATATTATGAAAATCAATTCTTCTAATGTATCCATGACTTCGGAACACTCATATCATTCTTATCAGAAGATTGAGCAGGAATCCCTTACCGTACTCAGCAGCAAGGCTGCTACAATTGAATTATCCGATGACTCCAAGAGTCTTGTTGACCAACTTCGTGAAAAGAAGGCTGAAATTGCCGAGGAAGAAAAAGAAGCGGCAAAATTAAGGGAGCAGAACCAAAAGGAAAACCTTAAAAAGTCTCTTGAAGATATGGCTAAGGCAAACAAGGCCAATGAGGCGGAGTTTGAAATCCCCGAGGAAGACGGCGAGATACAGATGCTAAGACGTATTCTTGAATTACTTAAGCGGATCCGCGGTGAAAAGGGTGCTTCGCTTAATTGCAACGACGGAATGAAGGATTTTGCCGCTAAAATGCAGAAAGTGCAGGAAAATCTCAAGGCTTTTGCGGGTAACATAGCCACCTGTATCTCCGGAGCAGGCACATCCATACAGCCTGTAGCATCACAGGGCGGACATACCGTAAATCTCACGGAATGGACGAAGATCACGGTTCAGTCCGCGTTCTATCAGGAAACCGAGAATACGGCTTATCGATCTGCGGGATCGGTTAAAACCGAGGACGGAAGAGAGATCAGCTTCAATCTCACGGTTGAAATGTCCAGAAGCTTTACCGCCGAATACGGTTCTGTGATGGCTGAATCATATAAAATGGTAGATCCCCTTGTTATCAATCTTGATGAGAATTGCGCGGATCTCACCGAAAGAACATTCCTCTTTGATCTTGACGGAGACGGAAAAGAGGAGAGGATCCACGACCTTCGCGACGGTGCGGGACTTCTTGCACTGGACAAGAACGGCGACGGTAAGGTAAACAACGGAAACGAACTTTTCGGAACAAAGTCGGGTGACGGCTTCAAGGACCTTGCGGCATACGATGAAGACGGAAACGGCTGGATAGACGAGAATGACAGCGTTTTCAAGAAACTTAAGATATGGACGAAGGATGAGAACGGGAAAGAGGTTCTGGTGGATCTCAAGAAGGCCGATGTGGGCGCGATCTACCTCGGCAGCGTAAAAACCGATTTTGCTCTTAAGTCCTTAAAGGATAATGCAACCATGGGACAGGTCAGACGTACCGGGTTCTTCCTGAAAGAATCCAACGGAACGGCAGGTGCTGTTCAGCACGTTGACCTTGCAGTTTGACGCGGTTTGCATAAATCAGCTTAAAGTGATATAATTACAGCATGATTACAGAAGGGAGATTTCCGTGATGATCGGTGCTGTGAGCGCATACGGCGCATACAACGGCATATACTATGCTTCCGGAGCGACTGCGGCCGCAAGGAACACAGCCATTCATTCAGACATGAATGAAGGTAAGCCCGTTATGCCCGTAGAGGGTACGCCTGAGGTGTACTCCAATGCTCAAACGACCAGAGTCGGAAAGAATCCTTTGGAAATTAGAGATCAGCGCGATAATGCCTACAAAGTAATGGAATCACCCGCGGCTGAGAAAATGCGTAAGAGGTTGGGCGTTGAAAAATGCGAGACCTGCGAAAGCAGAAAATATGTGGACGGCTCCAATGAAGGAGATGTTTCCTTCAAAACTCCCGGTCATATAGATCCCGATGCGGCTCCGGCCGTTGTCAGGGCACATGAGCAGGAACACGTGTCAAATGCGATCCGGGAGGGGAACAAGCCCAATGCCGAACTCATTTCCGCGACCGTAAGCCTGAAAACCGCCATATGTCCGGAATGCGGCAGAACATATGTCTGCGGTGGTTTGACCAGAACCATGATCAGACATTCGGCCGACGGCTCGGATCTTAATGCAAGTAAAGTTCAACCTGAGTAAGGGATCATAAAACCGGCTGCTTTTTACAGCAGCCGATTTTTTTATGCTTGGACGGGTAAAGGACCTTATGCCTTTGAACCTTCATCTTTATTCTTATATATAAACAGCAGATAAGCGCTTAATACGAGCATCAGGTGGGTAATGACCGCTCCGACCTCGATCACGACGTGAACCGCGGGGGAGTTTAGATCTGCACCACTGTTTGAATAGAAGGCTTCAAACAAGGTTCCGCAAAGAGAAACAGCGATGGCGGCTGCGGCGTAATAACGCTTTCTTTCTATGGCCAGCTTTGCGCAGGTTACATAGATCATGATCATTCCGAGAGCGCCGAATCCAACTATGAAGTTGTTGAGAAAAGCCAGATCCACAGCGAGGATGGCAAGGCTGTTCAGTTTGACGTTCTTATCCTCGGGAGAAGAAAGGCGATTTGCCTTAAGGGTTCCGATAAAAAGAGTTGGACCGCTGATAAGAAAGCCTGTGTTGGCAATGATGACCTTGCTTACCGGCAGATTCCATTCAAGGATTCCCAGGCCGATAAGGGTTTTAATGGTCGGAATAAAGAAGCCGCCGATAAGCGAGATGATCGCACCCGCAAAATAAACATAGTAGAACCCGGGCTTCATCATCTTTCGAAAATAGAAGAAGCCAATGATCGTAAATGCGGTGTAACAGATTGGATTGATGTAATCAAACAATCCAAGGGCAAACCATTCATTCATTGCAAGGACAAAACATTCATTCATAATATGAACTCCTTTCATAGATGGAATTGTATACGATAATAATATCACAAGTTTTTAAAATAGTGAATTAGAAAATATTTGGCACAAATATTAAAAAAATATATCTTTTGAGGACTGAATTGTAAAAAAATAAGAAAATCAGAGGCGATTATAAAGACAAAAGTATTTTACGTGGTATAATAGGGAAGTCACAAAGTCAAAGATAAATACAAAGATGGCAACAAGTCTTTTGGATTTATAATACTATTGATTTCAGGAGGATTCCTATGAAGAAACGTGGGCGGAGTATTTTAAGAACTATTATTATAACTATGCTGGTCAGTCTTGCCGCAGGATTTGCTTTTGTTGATTTTGTAGCCGTTAAACTCATGGAAAGACATGTTTCGAGAGCCGGAAGCCTGACTATGGAAGAGACAAGACAAAGGCTTGTAAATGCCAAGGCAATGGTTGCCGTTCTCAGTCTTTTTGCGATCGCGGTTACGATCACTTTGATCGCGATCTATATCAGGAAGAGCATAATCAACCCGATCAAAGCCTGTGATATAGAGATCACCAGTATTGCAGAATACAATCTTTCGGAAGACGATAATTACAAGTACGTTTTAAAGTTCCTGGATCGAAAGGATGAGATCGGAAGTATAGCACAATGTCTTGTGCTGATGCACGGAAATCTGATCGAAATGGCCAAGAAGATAGCGATGTCTTCGAACGCCCTGCAGGGAAGTTCCGAACAGCTGGCGGGAAAGACCATTTCCGTTAACGAGAGTTCCGCCGAGATCAATAAGGCTATGGAAAAAGTCAGCACGGTAGCAACCGAGCAGGCAAACGAGACAGCAAAGGGAACGGATATCGTTGAAGCTATGTCCGACAGGATCAATACAACGATCAGCGATACAGCCGCTCTTCATGAGACCTCTGAAAAGATCAAGGAGGTCAAGGATGAAGGCATCAGCGTCATCAATGAACTGATATCCAAGACTGCCGAAACGAACAAGGCGGTCATATTGGTTAAGGAGGCTCTGTCACAGAACAACGAACAGGTTAAGAAGATAGAAGAAGCAAGTAAGGCCATCAATGACATATCAAGTCAGACCAACCTCCTTTCACTCAATGCGTCCATTGAGGCTGCAAGAGCAGGAGAAGCGGGACGTGGCTTCTCGGTTGTTGCGGGGGAGATCGGTTCACTTGCGGAAGAGACCAACAGACTGACCGGAGAGATCTCATCGATCATCGAGGAACTGTTAAAAAAGACACAGGAAGCGGTCGACAACATGGTGAGCATGGAAACATCCTTCCAGGCACAGGAACAGTCTGTAAGCTTTACCAAGGAAAAATTCACCGAGATCGAAACATCCATCGGCGATATCAATGAGAACGTAGACAGGCTTTCCGCTTCCAGTAAACAAATGGAAGGCAGCCGTGATTCCCTGAAGAGCATGATCGGGGAACTGTCCGCAAAGGCTCAGGATAATGCGGCAGCGGCGGAAGAAGTAATGGCTGCGGTTGAGTGCAACACGGATTCCATCGACAATATTACGGGTGTATCCGAAGAACTTGCGGCACTTGCCATTGAATTGAACAACGAGGCACAGAAATTTAAATTTTAATATACCCAAACACAGGGACTGACCACGGACAGGCTGTGGTCAGTTCTTTTTTTCTTGTTTTTCGGTCAAAATGTGTTATGATACAAGAGGCGGAAATCGGACCTCTGCACAGACAGAGCGATATATTACGGATTTTCGCAAGAATAAGCACTTTATGTGACGATATTAACCGGAGGTATTTGATGGATATTTTAAAACAGCTTACGGCAGAACTCGGAGTTCGCAGGGAGCAGGTTGAAGCGGCTGTAAAGCTGATAGACGAGGGTAATACCATACCTTTTATTGCGAGATACAGAAAAGAGGCGACCGGAGCACTGAACGATGAAGTGCTTAGAAATCTTGATGAACGTCTTAAGTATCTGCGCGGTCTTGAAGAAAAGAAGGAGCAGATACTTAAAAGCATAGATGAACAGGGCAAGCTGACAGAGGAACTGAAGAAGCAGATCGGCGAAGCTCAGAACATGGTTACGCTGGAGGATATTTATCGCCCTTACAGACCGAAGAGAAGAACCAGAGCCACCATTGCCGTGGAAAAAGGCCTGCAGCCCCTGGCCGATGCTATCCTTTCTCAGGATATTACCGTACCCGCTCAGGAACTGGCAAAGGAGTACATCGATCCCGAAAAGGAAGTAAATACGGTAGAAGAAGCTGTTGCGGGAGCATTGGATATCATTGCCGAAAAGATCTCGGACGAAGCGGATTACAGAACGCATATACGTTCCGTTACAGAGGAAGAGGGCGTAATTTCTTCTGCTGCCAAGGACGAAGAAGCAGACAGCGTATATGAAATGTATTACAATTTCTCGGAAAAGGTCAAGACCCTGCCCGGACACAGAACACTCGCACTCAACAGAGGCGAAGCGGAGAAGGTCCTTACGGTTAAGATCACTGCTCCCGTGGAAAGCATATTGAGATATCTTGAAAAGAAGGTGATCGTAAAAGACAATCCGAACACAACGGAGCTTATCAAGGCAGCTGTTGCGGATGCATATGATCGCCTGATCGCTCCTTCCATTGAAAGAGAAGTCAGAAACGAGCTTACGGAAAAGGCGGAAGATGGCGCTATCAAGGTGTTTGGTGAGAATCTTAAGCAGCTCCTCATGCAGCCGCCCATTGTCGGACAGACGGTTTTGGGATGGGATCCCGGCTTCAGGACAGGCTGTAAGCTTGCGGTTGTTGATGCAACAGGTAAGGTTCTCGATACTGCCGTAGTTTTTGCCACACTTCCCGGTATGCATAAAATGGATGAGGCTAAGGCTATCGTCAAGAGACTCATCCTCAAGTATAAAGTAACCCTTATCTCTGTGGGTAACGGAACGGCTTCACGTGAATCGGAGCTTTTCATTGTGGAGCTTTTGAAGGAAATGAACGTTCCCACAAAGTATGTGATCACCAGTGAGGCAGGCGCTTCCGTTTATTCGGCGAGCAAGCTGGCCACGGAAGAATTCCCGGACTATGACGTTGCACAGCGTTCTGCGGTCTCCATAGCAAGAAGGTTGCAGGATCCTTTGGCCGAGCTTGTTAAGATCGAGCCTCAGGCTATCGGTGTCGGACAGTATCAGCATGATATGAACCAGAAGAAGCTTTCCGAGACTCTTGCGGGAGTTGTTGAGGATTGCGTTAACAAGGTGGGAGTGGATCTTAATACAGCATCGCCCGCTTTGCTCGAGTATGTATCCGGAATCTCAAAGGTTACCGCCAAGAATATCGTTTCTTTCCGTGAAGAAAACGGCAGATTCCGTTCGAGAAACGAACTCTTAAAGGTTGCAAAACTCGGCCCCAAAGCCTTTGAACAGTGCGCAGGTTTCCTTCGTATCATGGGCGGCATCAATCCTCTTGATTCCACCTCGGTACACCCCGAGTCCTATAAGGCGGCTACGGAGCTGCTCTCCGAGCTCGGCTTCAAACCCGATGACATCAACAAGCTCAGGGCAGAGCAATTGGGCACTCGGAAAAATGCCAAGCCCGCAGAAAAGGAAATCCGTGTGACCAACACCAATTCCGCATTCGGAGCAGCCTTTGCCCAGGCTATGGAAAAGTCGGGAAAGAAACCGATAATTAAAAACGAGGGAGACAACCTTTCCTCCATCGGCAAAATGGTCAAGGACAAGAAGGCTCTTGCAGAAAGACTCGGCATCGGTGAAATGACACTGACGGACATCATCAAGGAACTTGAAAAGCCCGGCAGAGATCCCAGAGATGAGATGCCTAAGCCCATTCTCAGAAGCGATGTCCTTGAGATGAAGGATCTTAAGGAAGGCATGATCCTTAAGGGAACCGTAAGAAACGTAATTGATTTCGGTGTATTTGTGGACATAGGAGTTCATCAGGACGGACTGGTCCACATCTCGCAGATCACGAACAAGAAATATATCAAACATCCCCTCGAGGCTGTCAGCGTAGGTGATATTGTTGACGTAAAGGTCTTGAGCTGTGATGTTGCAAAGAAGAGAATAGCACTTTCAATGATCATTTAACGGAGAAAAGATATGGAAGACAGAACCATTGAGTTTACGGTTTCCATGAAGACCGGATACGTTTTTGAGTTTTTATATGTTAATTCGTACAGCGGTTTTCGAGGGATCATCAATTACGGCTTCAGCTTTATTGCAGTCGTCGCTCTGATCATGGGCTACGGAGATCAGCTCTACAGTAAGATCGCGCTCATATTGCTGGCGCTTCTGTTCACGGTGATCTCGCCGGCCATGCTTTTGTTTAAGGCATACAGACAGATGAAGATGAACCCCGGGTTTGCGAAACCTGTTCATTATGCATTCAACAAGAACGGCATCACGCTTTCCCAGGAGACGGAAAGCCAGGAAGCTCCCTGGGAGATCGTGCTTTTGGCGCAGGAAACCCTTAAGAGCATTTTGCTCTTTACCGGTAACAACGGTGCCACGATACTTCCAAAAGCATGCATAGGAGAAGAATTGCCTGCATTCAAGGCGCTTCTTCGCGAGATGTGCCCGCCGGGCTGTGTTAAACTTAAGAAATAGGAAAAAATATGGAAACAAAGATACTTTTCTCGAATTCTGCCGAGGAAACAACAAAAATAGCATATGATATGGCTATGGATTCAAAGCCCGGAGACATTATATGCCTTTCGGGAGATCTTGGTGTCGGAAAAACCGTCTTTACCAAGGGCTTTGCCAAGGGACTTGGAATTACGGAGCCTGTTGTAAGCCCGACGTTTACGATAGTTCAGGTCTATGAGGATGGCAGGATGCCCCTCTATCATTTTGATGTATACAGGATCGACGATCCTGACGAAATGGATGAGATCGGCTATGAGGACTGTTTTTTCGGACAAGGGGTGTCCCTTGTGGAGTGGGCGGAGAAGATAGAAGAACTGCTGCCCGAAAACTGTACCAGGGTTACCATCAAAAAAGATCCGGAAAAGGGCTTCGATTACAGAAGCATAGAGATCAGGAAGGCTTGATTTAATGAGTAAAATATTGGCAATTGAAGCTTCGGGACTTGTGGCATCATGTGCCGTGGCTACCGAAGAAAAGATCATAGGTGAATTCAGCCTGAACTTGAAACTGACGCACTCTCAGACACTTCTTCCCATGCTGGATGAGGTTGTTAAAAGCACCGGAACTTCTTTGGAGGAGATAGATGCCATAGCGGTTTCGGGTGGTCCGGGAAGTTTTACGGGCCTAAGGATCGGTTCAGCTACCGCAAAGGGGCTCGGACTTGCGTTGAAAAAGCCCATTGTGGCAGTTCCGACGACCCAAACGATAGCGGCAGACATTTTCGGCTTTGACGGTCTGATCGTTCCCTTGATGGATGCACGTCGCAATCAGGTTTATACGGGCATATACAGAAATGACGGGGACGGCTTTGAGATCATCAGGGACAGTATGGCCGTAGGCATAGATGATATCATAGATACGGTTAACGAAATGAACGAGCCGGTCATCTTTCTGGGAGACGGAGTACCGGTGTTTAAGGAGATACTCAAGGAGAAGGTTAAAGTAAAAATGCTCTTTGCACCGATCAATAATTCGGTGCAGAGAGCGGGAAGTCTTGCGGTCAGAGCGTTGGAACTGTTCAAGGAAGGTCTTGCGGTGGAGGCGGACAAACATGTGCCGGACTACCTGCGTCTTTCTCAGGCGGAGAGGGAAAGAAACGAAAAATAACGTGCAACAGCTTTAACCAAGGGGAAGGTATCATATCGGGGAAGTTATGAAGATACGTGAAATGACAATAAAAGACTGTGACAGGGTGAGCGAGATTGAAAAAGCCACCTTTTCCATGCCTTGGAGTCGGGATAATTTCGAGGGCTCCATTTTACAGGAGAACTATTGTCTTTTGGTGGCGGTTCCCGATGAGGATGAGGACGATATCCTCGGGTATTGCTGCTTTTACTATGTTCTGGATGAAGCCGAGATACCGAATGTCTGTGTCAGAGAAGATATGCGCGGCAGAGGGATTGCTTTAAGAATGATGAATGAACTGATAAACCGGGCAAAAAAGCTTGAGGTTAAGGATATGTTTCTTGAAGTCAGAGCGGGCAATGAGCCTGCCAAGGCCTTATACTCCAAGTTGGGCTTTAAAGACGTCGGTCTTCGGAAAGGCTTTTACGAGCTTCCGAAGGAAGATGCCATCATTATGAGACTTAACATCGAATGATGAAGAATAAACACACTAAGAGGATTTGAATGTTAGATTTGACTTTACTCGGAACGGGCGGAATGATGCCCCTTCCCAAGAGATGGCTTACCGCTCTGATGGTAAGATACAACGGCAAAGGCATATTGATAGACGCGGGAGAAGGCACACAGGTTGCGATCCGTCAGGCAGGTCTCAGTTTTCACGACATAGACTGCATCCTTTTTACCCATTATCACGGCGATCATATCAGCGGGCTTCCCGGACTTTTGCTTTCGATGGGAAATGCGGAGAGAACGGAGCCGGTCACAATGATAGGACCCAAGGGGCTGGAAAAGGTTGTGAGCGCGCTTCGCATCATAGCACCTGAGTTACCCTTTGAGATCAATATGATCGAGATCAACGAGAAAGAAGAGGATTTTTCTTTGAACGGCTACGAGATCAAGGCCTTTAAGGTGAACCACAATGTCACCTGCTACGGATATGCACTTGAGATCAAACGCGCCGGAAGATTTGATGCGGAACGGGCAAAGAGTGCGGGCATTCCGCTGAAATATTGGAACAGACTGCAAAAAGGCGAGGTGATCGAAGAGGACGGTAAAGTGTTCTCGCCGGATATGGTCCTCGGACCTGAGCGTAAAGGACTGAAGGTCACTTACTGTACAGACACCAGACCCACAGAATCCATAGTTAAAAATGCAATGCATTCGGATCTTTTCATATGCGAAGGCATGTACGGTGAGCCTGAAAAACAGGCCGATGCCGTGAAGAAGAAGCATATGACTTTCCGTGAAGCGGCCAAAATGGCGGTACAGGCGGAGGTTTCCGAGATGTGGCTGACTCATTACAGCCCTTCCATGAACCGCCCCAAGGATTTTCTCGGACTTGCCAGGAGCATATTCCCCAACACGGTATGCGCTGAGGACGGGCAAAGCGTAACTCTTCGTTTTGAAGAAGAATGAGAACTGTATTAATTGACGAGGTAGAAGCATGAAAAAGCACATCGGAGTCTTAATAGGCAGTCTGGTCCTGGTCGGACTCGTTATCTGGATCATATTCTATACGGTAAACAATCGGAACGACAAGTCGGTTTTTAACGATGGCAAGAATACGAGCACGGAAGCGCAGATCCTTACAGCCAAGGACATTGACCGTTTCTATCCCTCTACCGTGCGGGAAGTGGTGAGGCTCTACCAGAGGATCAACGTCTGCCTGATGACCGGCAAATACAGCGAAGAAGAGTTTTATCGGCTTGTGGACATGCTGAGACTTCTTTATGACGATGAACTGCTTGAGATCAATCCAAGGGACAGATATGCAAATAAGCTTTATGACGAGATCACGCTGTTCAAGGAAACCGGCAAATCCATACCCGTTACGAACATTCAGCTCGAAAGTCAGGCTGAAAGATACACGAAGGACGGCAAAAATATGGCTTCCATCGTGGCTTTGTTTATAGTCAAGGGAGAGAACGGTCTTGAAAAAACATATGAGAAGTTTGCTTTGAGAGAAGATGAGAACGGGAGATGGAAGATCGTCGGCTGGGAGCTGACGGAACCTGTTGAATTCCCCGAACTTTAGATACAGATCGGTAAAAACATTTAGTAAGAAGGTTTAAAATGAAAGATATCAAGATACTCGCAATAGAGTCATCATGTGATGAAACTGCTGCGGCTGTAATTGAAAACGGCAGAAAGGTCCTTTCGAATGTGATCTATTCCCAGATCGATCTGCACACTCTATACGGAGGCGTAGTTCCCGAGATAGCTTCAAGAAAGCATATTGAAAAGGTAAATCCGGTCATAGAACAGGCGTTGACTGACGCAGGGCTCGGCCTTAAAGACCTGGATGCCATTGCCGTAACCTACGGTCCGGGACTTGTCGGCCCGCTTCTTGTGGGGGTTTCCGCCGCAAAGGCAGTGGCTTATGCTTCTGGACTTCCTCTTATCGGAGTACATCATATAGAAGGCCATGTTTCGGCGAATTTCCTCGAACATCCCGATCTTGAGCCGCCTTTTTTGTGCCTTATAGTGTCCGGCGGACATACACATCTTGTTATAATGAAGGATTACGGAGAATATGAGATCCTCGGAAGAACACACGATGATGCTGCCGGCGAAGCATATGACAAAGTGGCTCGTGCCATCGGACTCGGTTATCCCGGAGGACCCAAGATCGATAAGGTTGCGAAGGAAGGAAATCCCAAAGCTATAGCCTTTCCCCGGGCGAAGGTGGATGAGTGCCCCTATGACTTCAGCTTTTCCGGACTTAAATCCGCGGTCCTCAACTATCTCAATCAGGCGGAGATGAAGGGTGAGGAGATCAACCGAAACGATGTGGCGGCTTCTTTCCAGGCAGCGGTGGTTGATGTTCTGGTTGAAAGGACCATGCATGCCGCAAAGGAATACGGCTTCAAGAAAGTGGCACTTGCGGGCGGAGTTGCTTCAAATTCGGCTCTTCGCGCGGGAATGAAGGAAGCGTGTGAAAAACGCGGTCTTGAAATGATCTATCCATCCCCGATATATTGCACTGACAATGCAGCAATGATAGGGGCTGCGGCATATTACGAATTCCTTAAGGGGAATTTCAGCGGTCTTGACCTGAATGCGATCCCCAATCTGAAACTTGGAGAGAGAAAGTGATTACAGCCATCGTTCTTGCCGGCGGATCGGGAAAAAGATTCGGCGGAGAAATACCCAAACAATATATGCCCTTATGCCAAAAACCCGTGCTTGCATGGAGTCTTTCGGCTTTTGAAGAAAGCAGGGCAGACGAGATTATTCTTGTCTGTTCGGAAAAAGATGCGGACTATTGCCTCAAAGAGATCATAGAAAAGTATGGCATATCAAAGTGCGCAGCGATAGCGGTCGGCGGCGAAAACAGGTATGATTCGGTTTATTCCGGTCTCAAAGCTGCCGCTGAGAGACGTGGGAAGGCGAATGCGAAAACGGAAGAGGACAGCGGCAAAACGGACTTTTGCCTGATCCATGACGGAGCACGCCCCTGCATAGCGGTGGAAACCATCAATGCGGCTATTGAGCATGTTACGACAAAGGGTTCCTGTGTGGTCGGAGTTCCTGCCACGGATACGGTCCAGGTGGCGGATGAAAACGGAAACATCTCATTCACACCCGACAGAAAACGGACCTGGCTGGCACAGACGCCTCAGTGCTTTGAACTTAACAATGCGTTAAACAGCTATCGGGCGGCGATTGAAAATAAGGATACCTCAATAACCGATGATGCATCGGCGGTCCTTAAGTACGGAACGGGCAGCATATATATGCTTGAGGGAAAGGCGGAAAACATTAAGATCACCACAGCGGCGGATCTGAAAAAAGCTGCGGATATACTTTCTTTAAGAAACAAGGGAACAGCGGGATCAAGGTTATCCCTGAGTTGAAAGTGTACGAAATATTGATAAAATTTGCTTGACTTAAAAGTTTCTCTGTGGTAATATGCTTAAGCACGTTTTGAGAAACGTATGGAGAGCTACCGAAGCGGTCATAACGGGGCGGTCTTGAAAACCGTTAGGGCGAAAGCCCACAGGGGTTCGAATCCCTTGCTCTCCGTTGATCTCACAAGGAGATCTCAATTTAATATTCTTGGCATGTAGCCGGGCTTTTGGAGAAATACCCAAGAGGCTGAAGGGACACCCCTGGAAAGGGTGCAGGTCGTTAATAGCGGCGCGAGGGTTCAAATCCCTCTTTCTCCGGTCAATGAACCACTTTTGTGAAAACAAAGGTGGTTTTTTCTTTTCTTTGACTCTCAGAGCTTGCTTGACGGCTGAATAACTTTGAAATATAATTCTCTAAAACGGATTTCAGCGGAAACGGTTGTTTTAGCGGAGGGGATCAAGTCTTAATATGAACAGATTTCTTTTGAAAATATATCCGGCACTGTGTACGATAGTGTTTTGCGTTGTGCTGAGCGGCTGTCGGTTAACGGAAAAAACCTATTCTCTGATCGGAGATATGGAGTTTTCCTATACATATGACCAAACAAAGGATAAAACAAGGATCGACCTTAAGGCATACATTAATAATACTTCGATCTGCGGGATGAGCAGTATCACCTTGCGGGTGAATTGCTATTCGGACGGAGAAATGGTCACGTACAGTGAGAAGAGATTTAATTGCAATATCAGAAACAATAAGACCAGTAAGATTCTTTGCGTTTTCGAGGTGGACGGGAAGATCGATGAGGGACGTCTGATTTCATGGAAACCCGAGTATAGGAGTTTCAAGGAAACTTACAGGCTGTGGATCGTGGTGACCACAGTAGTCCTGGTTTTCTTAACGATGATAGCTTTGGCGCTGGGAGCAAAGGTGAACAGCTTGCGCTTCCATCTGTTTTTGATCGGTGTTGTTCTCATCCCTTATGTGACATTCGGATATGCTACGGGAAGCTGGAGTTGGGTGCCTTTGGTGATACTGTTGATCGCAGCATTTCTCCTTACCTGTTCGGTATATATATGCACGTTCCTTCGGAAGAATGATCCGGAAGCGGGATACTTGGAGGATGAGGCTTTCGGCGATGAAGGAAAACTGACCTATAAGAGCAGGACCGGCATCAGGCTTGATGACATAGCAGGCATGGAGGAAGCGAAGAAGGCCTTCAGGGAAAAGGTCATACTTCCCATCACTCACGGCGATCTGTATGAGAAATATAATAAGAAGATCGGAGGCGGTCTTTTGCTGTACGGGCTTCCTGGAACGGGAAAGACCATGTTTGCGGAAGCGGTCTCCAACGAGATCGATGCGGTGTTCTTTTCTCTCAAGTGCTCGGACATAAAATCCAAGTGGTACGGAGAATCGGAGAAGCAGGTCAGAAGCATATTTGAAAAGGCGAGAGAAGCCAAAAGAGCAGTGATCTTTTTCGACGAGTTTGAGGCTATAGGGGCAAAGAGGACCGATGAGGCAGTGAATGCCAATAACGATCTGGTGCCTGAGATACTGGCTGAGATGCAGGGCGTGGGAACCTCTGACAATGAGGCTTTGATATTTGTCATAGCGGCAACAAATAAGCCATGGATGATAGATACCGCCTTTTTACGTCCCGGAAGGTTTGATGAGATGATCTACATTCCCTTGCCGGATAGGGCAGCAAGAAAGAAGATGTTTGAAATGCAGTTATCCGATCTGCCTCATGATGAGGGACTCGATACGGATAGCCTTGTGCGTCTTACCGAAGGCTGCAACGGTGCGGACATCAAAGAGGTGTGTGAAAAACTCAAGATGAACGCGATCGTTGAGTCGATCAGTTCGGGAAAAGAGCATAAGATCGGAAAGAAGGACATTGAAGAGGTTCGGGACAAGATAAAGAGCAGCGTGTCCGCTGAGGATCTGGAAAAACTGAAGGAGTTTAACGAGAGAAACAGCATATAAAAAAGCCCCGCTCGGGGCTTTTTCAGCATTCGGGATTTTCGGCATATTCCCTAATGATGTCAATGGTTCGTTCGTATTCGAGATCCAGAAGCTGAACGGGAGCTGTGAGGTCGTCGGAAGGTGAGCCGTTGCGTAACTTTTCGGTGATGTCGCTTGCTATGCCTGCAAGCTTTGATATTCCGAGGTTAAGGCAGGTGCCTTTGAGCGTGTGAATGTTTCTGAATGCATTTTCCCAGTCTGCGGCTTCGTAAGAAGCGTGGAATTCATTGTACTGTGTGTCTTTGAGAAACATGATCAAAAACTTGCTGATAGAAGCTTCCCGCATTAAACGCGATCTGACCCCTTCAAAATCACCTTCAAGAGTAGAATAGCAATCCGATAATTTCATAAAACCTCCTATATGTAAAAAGAAATTATTTTTAAGAGAACATATACATTGTAATCTATTTTGTCGATCGCATCAAGCAGAGCTTGAAAGAGATCTGAGATCAAAAAGTCCGTAAATTTTTTACAGCCTCGCATCAACAGGGGATATTGATACGGGGCTGTAAAAATTATTGGGGTTATGAGGGGTTCTCTTATAAGCTTTTTGATGTTTACAATCGCATTATATAATGTAAAGTACACCAAATATACGACGAAAGTCCAACAAAACCACATCAAAAGCGGAAAAAAGAATAAACTTTTGATTAACGCCGATTTTTTTGTTTCGGAAAGCAGTGAACGCAAGGAGATTTGGTAAATATATTTATAAATGATGAGAGGATGGCGTGAAAATCAGATAATTTAAGCCTTTGTGAAAATGCATTAAATGTTTAGAAAATAAGAACAATTGCAGATACAAAACAGGGCTAAGCCTTGTAATCAAAGGGGATCAGCGATTATAAGAAAAATCAAAAACAAGAAAAAAAGCTATTGACAAAGTCTTTTTTCGGTGGTATCCTAATCGAGCGCTTTGCGAGAGAGCAAAACGCAAAAAGAACCTTGATAATTAAACAGCTAAACAACCCTGAAAATTCAATTAACATTGATTTTCAAACTTAAGGACAACCTTAAGAACAGTAAAGAATAACGGAACAAATAACCTTAGCTTAATTCTTTAGAAAAAAAGCCGGTGTTATGTTCTGAAAAAGGAAAAAACATTCAAACATGAGAGTTTGATCCTGGCTCAGGATGAACGCTGGCGGCGTGCTTAACACATGCAAGTCGAACGGAGTCCATATGAAGCTTCGGCAGATTATGTACTTAGTGGCGGACGGGTGAGTAACGCGTGGGTAACCTACCTCACACAGGGGGATAACAGTTGGAAACGATTGCTAAAACCGCATAACATGGCAGTACCGCATGACATTGCCATCAAATATTTATAGGTGTGAGATGGGCCCGCGTCTGATTAGCTAGTTGGTGAGGTAATGGCCCACCAAGGCGACGATCAGTAGCCGGCTTGAGAGAGTGAACGGCCACATTGGGACTGAGACACGGCCCAAACTCCTACGGGAGGCAGCAGTGGGGGATATTGGACAATGGGGGAAACCCTGATC